>ERZ777011.127-NODE-127-length-117869-cov-17.123135_pt1 | contig 117869 bp, 89 predicted proteins | sample MGYA00374964_ERZ777011 | MGnify/ENA primary metagenome ERZ777011 (study PRJEB29310, sample SAMD00008975) | mouse gut metagenome | study: EMG produced TPA metagenomics assembly of the Metagenome analysis of fecal microbiota from mouse which was promoted... | reverse complement strand
AACTTTTTTTACCATATTACTAATTCAGGGAAGTTTCCTGAGTATACTTCATAATTTGTTAAATCTGGTTTTTCAACATCTTTATCAGTAACAATATCAAACTTGATATCTCTATCAAATTCATCAACTTTTATTGTTAAAAAAAACTTCTTTTCAATTTGTTTTCTTTTTACAATAACACCAGTTTTTTCATCAATATAATATTTTATTTCAAAATTATTACATAGACCATCAGTAAGGACAGATTTTGCTACGATTGTATTTCTTTCATTTAATTTTGTTATTCCTAAATATTTGAATTTACAATTTTGTTCATCATAAATGGTACAATAATAACCTAACTGTGTGTATTCAGTTGGAAATTTAATACTATCAAAATTTTGTACAATGTTTGCTACTTTTTCATTAGTGTTTTCAATTTGTATCATTTCTTTCTCGTTTTCTGATAAGTTCATCCAATAATCTAAATTATTATCAATATAATGAGTAAGTTTATTATCTTTAAAATAAAATTCTTCATGACCCTTAGTTGTATAAATTGAACGATAGTAATTATTATATTTTGCACCGTTATCTAGAAATGAAATTATTTCATTTCTAGATAACATATTTTTTTCATAAATGTTCTCATTACTAATTTTTATTTCTCTAATTACCAAACTTAATATTAGAATTATAATAAATATAAATAGAATAAAAAAAATCTTTTTTTTCATAAAAATGCATCTCCCTATACCTATATATATCATATCAATATTTAAATTTCAAGTAAACTAATTTTTATATTGATTAAAATTTAATATTATGATAAATTAACATTAATAAAATATTTCTATAAATTTTATTTAGGGGGAATTTTATGAAGATAATGAAAAAAATTTTATGTATTATTTTAATTTCTATTATAATCTTATATGTTCCAACAATAGCAAAAGCTACTGAAAGTGAACAAATACTTCAAGATGCAAAAGAATTTTTGAATCAGTCTACAACAATTGTATTAAATCCAAAAGAAAGAATGACAAAAACTTTTAATCAATCTATTACACATGCTGCTAATATACCAATAACTCGTTCAACTACAAGTGGAATATCTTTAACGATAACTCAAAATAGTGGTTATACAGCAGATGTATGTATATTTAATCATGATGCTTCAACAGTAATTGGAAATACTCAAAAGGCTTATAATAATTCATTATCAACTTTAAATTGGACTGCAAATGAACTTGGAAATGAAAGAAATGTTTTAATATATATTACTTGTTATAGAGATATTACATTTAGAGCATGGGGAAGTATAACATATCAATAAAATACATTATAATAGAAATATTTTATTGTAATTAAATATTGTGAAAAACTCCAAAGATTATGTATTGTTATCTTTGGAGTTTTACTCCAACTAAAATTATGAAATGTTATATTTCTATCTGTTTTAAATTTGATAAATCAAATTCTAAATCTTTATCTGTTACTTGATTAAATTCAAATTTATAATCATAAATTGTACTTTGAACTTCATAAACTAAATCATTTTCTTTATTGGTATTAGGGGATACAAATCCTTCAAGTTCTTCATATCTGACTAGGTAGCCTGTTGATTTTTCAAAATATAAAATCGTATTTGTATGTTTTAACATGTAACAATCTTTTCCGTTTACTATTGCAGTACTTAAAGAATATGTTAAAATACTTTTCGGAGAATTTAGTTCATTTTTTAACATTTCAATAAAATTAAATTCACCAGCTCTTACTTTCATAGTATTGTTTTCGATTGTATATCCATTTTCTCCATAAATAGAATATAACATTCCATTATTTATGACATGACTTAATTCGTTATTGAAATTAATAATCATATTTTCATCTTTTACCCAAGTTTCAGTTGTACTAGCATTCCAACCTTGATAAAAATAACTTCTTACATAATAATTATTTGATTGTAAGTAATTTTCCATTTTATTTGCTATGCCTTTAAAAACTATGAAATTTCTTGTAAAAAATGCTATTATAATAAAAATTATGGTATAAATTACTATTAATAAAGTAAACTTCATCTTTTTAAATTTCATATTATATTTTTTTGCATAATCTACTTCTTTTTCTATATTATTGTTTTCTTTTTCAAAATCTTTTTTCATATTGTTTAAAATGTCAGTACATTCTTTGCATTCTTTTACATGTTCTTTGATAAAGGTGTTAGTAGAATCAGAAGTTAGTTTTTCTACATAATTAGGTAATAAATCTTGTACGATTGTACATTTTTCTTTATTTGTCATTATTATCAACTCCTTTCATTAGTTTACTTTTTGCTCTATAAAAAGTCACTCGTGCCCAAGTTTCGCTTTTATTAAATAAAAGTCCAATTTCTTTAAATCCAAGTTCGCTAGAAATTCTTAAAAGAACTACTTTTTTATGTGTTTCATTTAATTCGTTAATTCTTTGTTTTAATTCTGTTTTTTCTTCATTTGAAACAATTGTATCTTCAATACTTTTATCATATATTTTGTATTCTAATTCTGCTAATTCTTCAAGTTTTTTATTTCTTTTAAATTCATCAAAATATAAATTCCTTGCAATTTGTATTAACCAAGTTAAAATACTACTTTTCTCTTTAAATTGATCTATGTTTCTTATTGCTTTATAAAAAGTTTCTTGTGTTAATTCTTCTGATAAATCTTCATTATGAGTTAAATATAAAAGATATTTATACACAGTTTCAAAATATTCTTTATATATTTTGTCTATGTCCATAATAATTCTCCTTTATTATTAGACTTTTTTAATCAAATTTCGTTACACTTTTTAATATTTTTTTATTTTACCATTTAGCCTATATAAAGTAAAAATATTTATGTATAAAATGAAGTATAAATCATATAATATAATTGACGTACGTAAAAACGTATGCTATAATATTATATATAAAGGGGGAATTTATAATGACCAATATAAATATAACAAATTTTAGAAAAGATATATATGAATTATTAGAGCAAACAATAAAATACAATGAACCTATAAATATATCAACAAAAAATGGTAATGCGGTAGTTTTATCAGAAGAAGATTATAACAATTTAATAGAAACTTTATATATATCTTCTATTCCAGGACTAAAAGAAGATATTGTAAAAGGATTAAAAGAAGACGTAGAAGAATGTATAGATGAAGAAGAGGTGGAATGGTAATAGTGTACAAAATAGTATATAGAAAACAAGTATTAAAAGATATACCAAAATTAAAGGCAGTTGGACTTAGTGAAAAAGCAAAAAAATTAATAGATGTAATTAGAGAAAATCCATTTCAAAATCCACCACCATATGAAAAATTAGTTGGTGATTTACAAGGAGCATATTCAAGAAGAATAAATATACAACATAGATTAATATATCAAGTATTTGAAGAAATAAAAACAATAAAAATTATTAGTGTATGGTCTCATTATGAAAGTGTTTAGAATTTGCTAAAAAAGTATAAATAATGTTATAATAACAACATATATATAAAATGGAGATAAAAAATGAATAAAGTAATATTAGTAACAGGTGCAAGTAGAGGTATAGGAAGAGCTATTGCAAAAGATTTAGCGCTAGATGGAAATATGGTTATAGCAAATTATAATCATTCAAAAGATAAGGCAGAAGAGTTACAAGAAGAATTAAAACGAAATAATATAAATATGGATATTTATCAAGCTGATGTTTCAAAAAGAGAAGAAATAGAGTCAATGGTGGAATATGTTATAAATAAATATGGTAGAATTGATGTGCTTGTAAATAATGCAGGAATTGATTTGGTTAAATTATTTACAGATGTAACAGATGAGGAATGGAATTATGTTATAAATAACAATTTATATTCAGTGTTCTGTGTATCACAACAAGTTGTAAAACATATGATAAATGCCAAAAATGGTGTTATAATAAATATATCATCAATATTTGGGCAAATTGGAGCTTCATGCGAGAGTATATATGCAGTGTCAAAAGCAGGTATAGATGGTTTAACAAAATCGTTAGCAAAAGAGTTATCGTTATCAAATATTAGAGTAAATTCAATTGCACCAGGCTTAATCGATACAGAAATGAATAATGATTTGTCAGAAGAGGATATAAAGAATGTAGAGGCTGAAATACCTTTAAAAAGAATTGGTAGGACAGAAGAAATTGCTAAAACAGTAAAAATGTTAATTGAATGTGATTATATTACAGGACAAGTAATTTCAGTAAATGGTGGATGGTATATGTAATAAAAAATACACTAAGTTTTTTAAAAACATTAGTGTATTTTTAGTTATTATCTAAATCGTCTAAAACACTTTTCTTTCTTTTATAATTTCCAGAAATAAGTTTTGGTAAAATAATAAGCATTTTATAAATTGCAAGCCTTATTTTTTTAGAATATAGATAAGATTTTCTAAGTTTTCTAGGTTTTATTAAAGAAAACTCATCTAAATTAGTAACTATCATAGATGTATCAGGATGTTCTATTGTAAATATGTAATTTTCTCCGCCATTATTATCCCATTCATTTTTCTCGTTTTTAAAGCAAAAATTAAAAGTAGTATTGTCTTGCAATTCTAATTCTAATTGAAAACCTAATTCACTTTTTGTCATTTCTGCTTCAACAATGTTTTCCCAATTTTCTCCAAAACCATATCTTATAAAAACATTTGTTGAATTATCTTGAAAAAATTTACCTGTATATGAGATTTTTATATTACTATTTGGCGTTAATTTATCTGTATTAAAGAAAATATTTTTAACTAACTCCATTTAATTATTACTCCTCAAAATCAACTATAAATATTATAATCTTAATAGAAAATATATTCAATATTCTTTTGCAATGTTATTAAATTGTAATAATTATAGATAAATTTTTCCAATTACATAGAAATTGTCATTTTTTGAAATTTGTATATCTTTTATGTCTTTATCTTTGGCTTTTAAAACGAATTTATCTTTTTTATATAATAAGTGACGAATAAGAAATTCACCATTATAGAAGAATAATCCAATATCTTTATTTGCAAGTAGAGCATTTTGCTCAACATATACATAAGTATTTTCTTTTAAAAGTGGTTCCATTGAAGAATCTGGAACTTTATAAGCAAAAGATGCATTAGAAAATTGAGCAGGACAATCTACAAAATCATCTAAATTTGAAAATGCAGGAATTTTATTGTAAGGAATATAATTTATATAATCATATTCTATTTGTTCATTTGAAAGTTCTTTGTCATAAGTATAGAGTAATTCTTGATAAGGAATTTCCAAAGCATTACAGATGCTTTTCAATGCTTTATGGCTTGGATTTCTTTCACCTTTTTCGATGTGTGTAAGGTGTCCAATATTTATATCTGTTAGTTCAGCTAATTTTGTTTTTGTAATTCTTTTTTCTTTTCGTATTTTAGAAAGCATATTTCCTATCATTTGTTTCATCTACCTCGCTTAAATTTATTTTAATTTATTATATATAAAAATAAATTTGTTGTCCAGTGCATAATTGTAAAATAATTTTTTAGTTGCGGAATATACTTAATTGTGATAGTATTAAGTTAGCTGTTTGAACGAAGTGAAATACAGATAACTTATACTTAATTTTATATATTTGAATGTTTTATAGAGGGGAATTAAAATGTCAAAGAAAAAACAAAAAGAAACAAAAGAGGAAAAGAAAGATTTGATAAAAGTAGAAGAACCCGAAAAGCCTACTCTTGTACAAGAAATAGAGCGAAAACAAAAAAAGAATTTATTTATTATAATTAATATAGTAATTATTTTAATTTTAATTGGTATATTTTCTATTATATTTGCTTTTATGAATGTAACTAAATCAGTAATAGTAAATGGAGTTTCGATAAAAAATATAGATGTTTCTAATTTAACAATGCAAGAGGCAAAGGCGAAATTGGAAGAAGCATTAAATATTGAATTAAATACACCTATAAAATTAACAACTGATGAATACGAAACTACTTTAAATACTAGTCAAATAGAATTTAAATATGATATTGCAAAAGCAGTAGAAAAAGCATATTCAGTTGGTAGAAGTGGTAATATAATTCAAAATAATTATGAAATTTTATCAGTTGCTTTTTGGGGAAAGGAAATAACACCAGAATATACATATAATGAAGATACTTTAAATTATATTGTGGATAGTATCGAGAGTAAAATACCTGGATTAGTAGTTCAAGCTACATATTATAAAGAAGGTTCAGAATTAATTATAATACCAGGAAAAGATGGAATAACTGTTAATAAAGAAGAATTTAAAAAATATATTTTAAATAAAATAGTAGAGCAAGATGCGTTACAAATTTTGGAAAATAAAAATAATACGCTTGTGAGCATACCTATTCAACAAACAAAAGCAGATAGTATAGATATTGAAAAAATTTATTCAGAAGTATATACAGAGCCAAAAGATGCTTATTACGAGGAAAATCCTTTTAAAATATATGCAGAAGTAGAAGGAGTGGATTTTGCAATTTCTAAGGAAGAGGCAAAATCAATGGTTGCTACTGTATCAGAAGAATATAGAATACCGTTAAAACTTACTCCTGCTAATAAAACGATAAATGATATTGGAACAGAAGCTTTTCCATATTTAATTAGTACATATACTACGAGATATGATGCAAGTAATGTAAATAGAAGTCAAAATTTGGCCATTGCAACAGGAAAAATTAATGGAACGGTATTAATGCCAGGAGAAGAATTTTCTTTTAACCAAGTTGTTGGAAAAAGAACAATTGAAGAAGGTTACAAAGATGCAAAAATTTATCAAGATGGTAAAGTAGTTGACGGTTTAGCAGGTGGCATTTGTCAGATATCATCAACATTATATAATGCAGTTATTAAGGCAAATTTAGAAATAGTAGAAAGAAGAAATCACTCATTTACTACTTCGTATGTAAAAGCTGGGAGAGATGCGACAGTTGTTTATGGAGTTATAGATTTTAAATTTAAAAATACAAGAACATATCCAATAAAAATTGAAGGAAGTGTTGGTAGTGGAGTAGCTGAATTCAATATATATGGAATTAAAGAAGAGGTAGAATATAGTGTAGATTTAGCACCAGTTGTTACAGCATCAATTCCATATGCAACTCAATATATACCAGATCCAACATTAGCACCAGGACAACAAATAATAGTTCAAGCTGGTGGAAATGGTTGTAAAGTTACAACATATAAAGAAACAAAATTAGATGGAAAATTTGTATCAAAAGAAATTATTTCAACAGATACATATCAACCAATGAAAGCGATAATAAGAATAGGACCATAACAAAAAAGTCGTGCACTTCAAAATGCATGGCTTTTTAATTAACAATCTCCTAGACTTGGCAAGCTCCTTTTCGACTCCCTTTTTACTAACGAGAAACAAAAAAAGCACATACTCTGTATGTACTTTCTTCGTTTGGTGGGTCATCGGGGAGTCGAACCCCGGACCATCAGATTAAGAGTCTGCTGCTCTACCAACTGAGCTAATAACCCATGTATTAAATTGACAAAAATAATTATAATATGAATATACCATAAAGTCAAGTGAATTTAATAAAAATGCAATAGTTTACAAACTTAGAAAAATATGGTATAATATGAAATGTGTTTAGAATAGACACATAAGCATTAAAGGAGGAATTTATATGCAAGAGAGTGAATTTTTAAAATATTTTGACAATACAAATGAATATGATTACGAAAATTTACCAAGCATAATGTTCGGTGACGATACTAATGAATATTTAATAAACAATATATTTTAGGAGAAAAAAATGATTGATTTACATTGTCATATAATATTTGGTACAGATGATGGTGCAAAAGAATTAGAGAATAGTATAAATATTTTAAGAGAGGCGTACGAAGCAGGTTTTACCAAAATTTGTTGTACGCCTCATTATATTGTACCACAATATGTAAAAACCAAAAGTGAAAATTTAGAAAAATTAAATATTATAAAAGAAAAGTTAAAAGAAGAAAACATAGATATAGAACTTTATTTAGGAAATGAAATTTATGTTACAAATAATATGAAAGAATTAATAGAAGAAGGAAGAGTTTCAACTTTATCAGATACAAAATATGTTTTAGTTGAATTACCATTAACTCAAAAAATAATAGATGCAGAAGATATGATTGAAAATTTAACTTTTGAAGGATATACAGTTATTTTAGCTCACCCAGAAAGATATATATATGTTCAAAAAGATTTAAAATATTTAGATAAATTTATTGAAATGGGAGTTTATTTGCAAGGTAATTACGAATCTTTAATAGGAAAATATGGAAAAGGAGCAGAAAAAACTTTAAAAAAATTATTAAAAGATAAAAAAATAAATTTAATGGGAACAGATACTCATAAGGAAAAAACTACATATACAAAAATGAATAAAATCTTGAAAATATTGAAACATTATGCAAAGAAAGAATATTATGAAAATATTACAATTAATTGCCAAGAAAATATATTAAAAAATATGTAAATAGGTGTTGAAAAAACTTTTTATTATAAATATAATAATATGGGTGAAAGTTAATGGAAGAAATTGATTTAAAAAGATTTGCCAAATTAGCATGGGCAAAGAAATTTTATATTGCTTTAATACTAATTATAGCAATAGGCGTAGGGTATTTTTACTCTTATATGTATGTAGTTCCAAAGTATCAATCAAGAACTACATTATTACTTGCAAAAATTAATGAGGAGCTTAATGAAAATACGGTTAAGCAATCAGATGTTGCTGACTTTTCAATGACAAGCATTTTGCTAGAACCATATATATCTCTTATTGAAAGTAAAACGGTTCTAAAACAAGTAATTGCAAATCTGGATTTGAAAATTACAGAAGATGAATTAGGTGAAATGTTAACTGTTAAAGAAGAAAATGCGGCGATGCTTGCTATAATTGTTTCAAATGAAAGCGCATGGATGGCAGAAAGAATAGCAAATGAAATTGCTAATGTTTTTGTTGAACAAGCCAAGGAAATTTTTAATATTGCAAATGTTAATATTATAGATGAAGCAGAAGTTGAAACAATTCCATACAATGTAAATCATATTAAAGATTTTGTAATTTTTGGAATGTTGGGAGTGTTCTTATCTGGTGTCTTAGTAGTTATTCTTTATATGTTAGATACAACAATTAAAGAAGAAGAAGATATTGAAACAGAAATTGGATTGCCAGTTTTAGGTTCTATACCAGTTTTTGAAAGAAAACTTGAAAAAAGTATTAAAACAGAAGAAAACAAAGAAGAGAGAAGAAATGGAAAACGAGCAGTTAAAGATTCAGAATTGGTAATTTTAGAAAACGTAAAATCACCAATAGCAGAGGCATTTAGATCACTTCGTACAAATGTTACTTTTGCTCAAAATACAAAAACAATACTTGTTACATCTTCAAGAATGTCAGAAGGTAAATCCTTTGTTGCAGCAAATTTAGCTGTTACAATAGCTAAAACAGATAAAAAAGTTATAATTGTAGATGCGGACATGCGTAAAGGTAGACAAAATAAAATCTTTGGATTACAGAATAAAAGAGGTTTATCAAACTATTTAGCAAATTGTGAAGAAGCCAAAGTAGATATTAGTGAACTATGTTCATATATAAAAACTACAAAAGTTCCAAATGTACATTTGATGACTTCTGGAAACAGACCATCTAATCCAGCTGAATTATTAAGTCCACCAAAAGTTAGAGGTTTATTATCAGTTTTAAGCGAAATTTATGATATTGTTATCATAGATGGTACACCATCAAGTATTATAGCAGATAGTGTTGCGGTTTCTAAATTTGTAGATTATACAATGTTAGTTACTGCACATAAATCAACAAAAGTTGAAGATATAAAAAGACTTAAAAAGAGTTTTGAACAAGTTGGTGTACAAATTAATGGTGTAGTACTTAATAAATATAGACTTACAAAAGAAGTTTATGCGTCATCATATTATTATGCAGATTCAAGTCCAGATACTAACTTAAAAGATTTTGTAGAAAGAACAGAAATAAGAACAGTAGAAAATTTCTTAAAAGATGCCAATATTAATATAAATTCATTTAGATACATTGATTTAAAAAATGATGTACCTACAAAAAATATGATAAATCCATCATTTAAAAATTTTGATTTATCATTAAAAAGACCAACTGCTAGTAGAGATTTAGATATTGCTAGTGGTTCAGGAAATTCTGCAAGATTAGAATATAAGATAGAAAAAATAGATAGCGAAATTGCAACAATGAAAAATATGATTATGCAAGTTGCTATAAATACAAATCAAATTAATTCAAAAGATATAGAGCTTATAAGATATGATATTAGAAATTTAAAAGAAAATATAGATGATCTTAGAGATAACAGTGATATAAAACGATTAAAAGCAGAAATAGCAGCAATTAAAGAATTTACAGAAGATTTAGTTGATGCACAAAAAGATAATAATGAGAAAGTAAAGAAATTTATTGATAATTATTATAAACAAACAGGTATAACAGCAAAAAGAAAAAGTACAAAAGGTGATGAATAATTATAAATTAAAGCATTTCATATATATATGAAATGCTTTTTTGTATAAAAAAATGAAATTTGGAAACAGTAATATTAACATTATTAAAAAGGAGAGATAAAAAACATGTCAAATTTAAATCAAGCAGAATTACACCATTTAAAGCATTTAATTTTAACACAAGATACTTCATACCAAAAACTACAAAACTATGCAGAATATGCTGTGGATCCTCAAATTAAACAAGTATTTAACAAAGCTGCGCAAGATTGCTTAAATACTAAACAAAAATTAATGACATTTTTAGAAAATTAAAAGGAGGAATGAATAATGGAAGAAAAGTATATGGTAAATGATGTATTAGAAAATGTTAAATCTGGAATTAAGGATTTTGAAGGAGCTATATTAGAATGTACCAATATGGAACTTAGACAAACTGTACAGAATGTTAGAAACACATCAGAAAATTTTCAATATGAATTATTTAAACTGGCAGAATGTAAAGGATATAATTCTCCGGCAGAACCAGCAAAACCAGAAGAAATTGCTAAGATTCATAATGAATGTAAGTAGAAACAAGAAGCTTAAAACAATGAAGTTTTGGCTTCTTGTTTTTTATTGTTTAACTGATATACTTACGGAAATATAAAAAAATTAAAAATGAGAATATGAAAAATAGGAAGAGAAAATAAAAGAAAAACCGACTATACGGACTAAAAAATACCAAAATTAGAAATTGCCAAAAAAAAACAAAATATATAAAATAGAATGAGTATGATAGTAGGGAGGTGTAAGTATAAGAAAATGTTTAAAAAATTAGTAATATTTTTAAGAACTTGGACAAAACTTATAACCTTACTAGTAATTGCAATTGCAATAATATGTTTTTTGATATTCTTTGTATATAATCCAATGTATAGTGTTACATTAAATGGTGAATTTATTGGATATACAGAAGACAAAAAGGATATGCAAGATAAAATTGATGAATACCAAAAAAGTGGAGATAATAAAACAATAGCTTTTGTTGATATCGAAACTTTACCAGAATATAAATTATGTTTATTAAAAAAGGGAATAAAAAGTGATGATGAAAATATCTTCAAAACAGTTATAGATACTGGTGTTCCTTATTATAAATATTATGCTATTTTAAATGGTACAGAAGAAAAATATTATGTACAATCTTATGAAGAAGCAGAAAATATTTTAACACAACTTAAAGAAAAAAATAGTATGAATAAAGATAAAATTTCATATTTATTAAAATATGAAACAGAATTAAAAACATTTACAGGTACAGATGAAGCAGTAGCTAGCCTATATGTGGAAACACCTAAGGTAAGAAAAAATGCTCCAGTTAATACAAAGAAAACAGTTGATTATGCAAATACACCATTAGGACTAGCACTTGTAAAACCAGTTGAAGGAATAATTACTTCAAGATTTGGAACAAGAAGTAGAGGCTTACATACAGGATTAGACATAGCTACTTCTACGGGGACACCTATAAAAGCAACTGCTGATGGTGTAGTTACATATGCAGGATATAAAGGTTCTTATGGAAATTTAGTAGTAATTTCACATGGTAACGGAGTTGAAACATATTATGCGCATTGCAGTAGAATATACGCAAGTCCAGGAGATACAGTATCACAAGGAACTGTAATTGCAGCAGTTGGAAGTACGGGAAATTCAACAGGACCACATTTACATTTAGAAATTAGAGTGGGTGGATATGCAAAGAATCCACAAAATTATTTATACAATTAGAAAAACTTGTCATACATTATGACAAGTTTTTTTCTATAAGTGTTGCGTTTTCTCGAATTTTAGATATTAGCGGTTTTGAATTGTTGATAAATTTTGCAAATTCAGTTATGCAGGAACAAAAAAATGCATGTTCATCATCTTCTAATTCAAAATTTTGAATAATCAAAAAATAAGTGTCAGAAAGAAAATATAAATTGCTTGCTTTTCTTAGTTTCGTAAGTAAAGGTGTTTTATGTAATTTGATAAATTCCTCAAATTCATAATAATTTTCTAAATTATTAAAATAATAAATTGAACTGTTATTAAATAACATATCTAGTTTTCTTCTAGATATTACTTTTTTGTCATTATTAATTTTTTCAGATTTCATGTAAATTGCCCCCTATTTATGAATATAAATAAATTATAATACTATAAAAACTTCAAGTAAATGTAAGTTTTTGGAAAGTACCTTAATAGTATATTGAATTAATAGAAAAAGTTTGCTTAAAAAACTTGAAAAAACTCATATATCAATATATAATATACAAAGATAAAAAATGCACAAAACGAAAAAACCGTAAGAAAAAATGGAGGTAATATATGGCTACAAAAGATAAAAATGTATGGCTATTAATGATATTTATTTTATCAGGAATTGTTATAGGAGGTTTACTTGGAGAATTTGCTTCAAATGTGGATTGGCTTTGGTGGTTATCTTATGGCCAGGAATTTGGAATAACTACCCCTTTTTCATTGGATTTACATGTTATAAAAATAACATTTAGTGTAGTCTTTAAAATAAATATAGCAAGTATTATAGGAATTGGAATATCACTTTGGTTATACAGAAAAGCATAAAAAGAAAATACTTAGGAGAGCTTAATGAACATATTTAATTTTGCAAACAGAGATTTAGGCATAGATTTAGGAACAGCTAATATACTGATTGCACTTAAAGATAGAGGAATCATATATCGAGAATCATCAGTAGTAGCTTATGATAAAGAAACAAAAGAGATAATAGCAGTTGGTGAAGAAGCAAAAGCAATGCTTGGAAAAACACCAGAAAGGATTATTGCAATTAGACCATTAAAAGATGGAGTTATTGCAGATTTTACAGCTACAAAATTGTTACTTCAAGCAGTAGTTGAAAAAGTTTCTAAAAGATATCATCTTTATAAACCACAAGTAGTAGTTGGAGTGCCATCTGGTATTACAGAAGTAGCTGAAAGAGCTGTTGAAGAAGCAATTATATCCAGTGGTGCAAGAGAAGTATATTTAATAGATGAGCCAATGGCGGCAGCAATTGGAGCTGGAATAAATGTGGGTGAACCATCAGGAAGTATGGTAGTAGACATTGGTGGAGGAACAACGGAAGTAGCTGTTATTTCTCTTGGTGGAATTGTAATTAGTAATTCTATAAAAATAGCTGGTGATGAATTAACAGAAGATATTATAAATTATGCAAAAAAAAGATTAGATGTAATAATTGGTGAAAACACAGCAGAAAGAATAAAAAAAGAGATAGGCTGTGCAGCACCACTTCTTACAGAAGAATATAGAGAAATTAGAGGAAGAGATGTATATACAGGTTTACCAGTTGTGAAAGATATATCATCTGTTGAAGTTGAATATGCATTAAAAAAATCTATAAATAAAATTGTTGAATCAGTAAAAGTAGCATTAGAGCAAACTCCGCCAGAATTAATTTCTGACATAGCTATTAATGGCTTGGTAGTTGCTGGTGGGGGAGCTTTAATAAAAAATATAGATAGCGTACTTAAAGAAAGATTAGAGATACCAGTATCTATTGCGATAGAACCATTAGACTGTGTTGCAAATGGTACAAGAAAGATGCTAGAAGATATAGATACTTTGAAAAAAGTGGCTAAACATTTTTAGAAGAAGGGAAATGTAAATGAATAGAAATAAGCAAACTGAGACACTTGGTGGAGTTATAACTTTAATAATTTTAGTATTACTTATATTTTTATCCAATGTACAAACAAGCAAAATTTCATTTTTTGAAGGTATTGCAAGTTCAGTCTTTTCTCCTGTTCAAAACTTATTTATTAGTTTGAAAAATAAAGCCTCTGGTAATAGTAAATATTTTTCAGATATGGAATTATTAATAAGTGAAAATGCAGAATTAAAAGAAAAAAATAGTAAATTAGAAGAACAGGTTAGAGAATTAGAAATAATAAAAGCAGATAATGAAACAATGCAAGAATATATGAACTTAACTCAAAAATATGCAGAATATCAAACTATTCCAGCGTATGTAATAAATAAAGATGTTAGTAATTTAAGTAGCACTCTTATATTAAATGTTGGTTCAGAAGATGGTGTTGCAGAACAAATGACAGTAATTGCAGATCAAGGTTTAGTAGGACATATTATTTCTGTATCAAAACATACATCAAAAGTACAAGTTATAATTGATCCTGCAAGTACAGTAAGTTGCTCAATAAGTACAACAGAGCAAAGTATTATTTGTAAAGGAACACTTGATAATGATCAAACATTAAGAGCAAGTTTTATACCAACTGGGGCAGAGTTAATTCAAGGAGACACAGTATCTACTTCTGGTATTGGAGGAATTTATAGAAAAGGTATTAGAATAGGTACAATAAAAGAAATAGTAACAACAAGCAATGTTATTGATAGATATGCAATTGTTGAACCAGCTGTTGATTTCAGAACAGTTGATAATGTTTTAATTATTGCGGAATAAGAGTTGAAAAATTAATTTTTAACTGAGATTTGTGCCTAAGGAATGAGATTAAATATGAAAAAATTAGGAATATCGATTTTGTTTTTTATAACATTTATAATTATATATTTATTACAAGCTAATATATTTCCAAGCTTAAAAATAGCAGGAGTAATGCCAAATTTATTTGTTATTTTTATTTTATGGATAGGTCTTTTTGCAAATACAATTGAAGCAGTTGGATTTGGACTTATAATGGGGGTATTAATAGATTTAATATATGGCAAAGTAATTGGTATTACAGCAGTAATGCTTTGTGTTATAGGATATTTGGGAGCTTATTTTGATAAGAATTTTTCAAAGGAAAGTAAATTTAAAATAGTACTTATGGTAATAGGAGCTACACTAATTTATGAAATAGGTTATTATGCTTTGGGTGGGCTAATCATAGGTTATGATTTTGAATGGCTTAAATTGATGAAAATAGTTATTTTTGAAATAATATATAATGTTTTAATTACAATTATTTTATATCCAATGATTCAAAATTTAGGATATAAAGTTGATAGAGCATTTAAAAGAAATAATATACTTACAAGATATTTTTAAAAGAAGAAGGTGAAGAAACTGAGGCAAAAAAGTGATTTAGAAAAATCCAATTTTAGATATAACATATTAACAACTTGTGCATATTTTGTGGGTATTGTAATTCTTGTTCAGCTTTTTAATATACAAATCGTAAATGGAGCTGAATATAGGGAAATGTCAAATACAAGACTAACCAGATCAGGAAAAATAGAAGCTGCGAGAGGTTCTATTTCAGATAGAACGGGGACAACCTTAGTTTCTACTGATTTAGGTTCATCGGTTGCAATGTACAAGACTAATGTTGATGATGAAACTTTAAATAATTCAATATTACTTATGACAAATATTCTAAAACAAAATGGAGATTCTTACATAAATCCATTTCCTATTTCAATAGAACCATTTGAATTTATGTTTGATTCAGAAGAAAAACTTGCTGAATGGAGAACAAAATATAAAATTCCAGAAGCAGCATCAGCAGAAGAAGCTTTCTATATATTCAGAGATAAATATAAAATTAAAAATGATAATCCAGAGGAAATTTTACAAATATTAGCAATAAGATATGCAATTGAAACTGTGGGATATTCTAATACGAGAACTTTGGAAATTTCTGCTTCAATTACTCCTGAAAGTGCAGTTCAGTTACAGGAAATGGGACAAAGCTTAACAGGCGTAAGTGTTATACAGGAACCAATTAGAAAGTATCATACAGGCAATTTAGCTTCACATATTATTGGCTATGTGCAAAGAATGAGAAAAGAGAATGTTGAAGAATTTGAAAGAAGAGGCGATACTCATGAGTATGACGTAGATGATAAAGTTGGTCAAACTGGAATAGAGTATGTGTTTGAAGAATATTTAAGAGGAAAAGATGGCGAAAAGCAAATAGACATGTCTGTTGATGGTACAATTACAGGAGAATATACAGCAGAAGAAGCAATAGGCGGAGCTAATATAGTTCTTACAATAGATGCTAATTTACAAGGCATTACAGAAAGAGCTTTGGCAGCAAATATTGATAAGATAAGAAATGGTGGATTTGGACATGTATATGAAACAGAAGGTGGTAGTGCTGTTGTTATGAATGTTAATACTGGTGAAATACTTGCAATGGCAAGTTATCCAGATTATACACCAGAAGATTTTTATAATGGTATTTCATCAGCACAATTAGAGTCTTATAAACCAGGAAAAAATTTACAATTTAGAGCAATTTCAAGTGCATATGCACCAGGTTCAACTTTTAAAATGATAACAGCAGTAGCAGCATTAGAATCAGGTGTTACAACAACAACAGAAAAAATTGATGATAATGGACCATATCCATTAGAAGGTGCTAAAAAACAACCAGCATGTTGGTATTATAATAGTTATGGATATGGACATAGGCGTTTAAATATAGCAGAAGCACTAGAAAAATCTTGTAATTACTTTTTCTATGAAGTAGCAACAAGAATGGGAATAGATACTTTGGAAAAATATGCGAGATTTTATGGAATAGGCAGTAAAACAGGTGTTGAACTTTCAAGTGAAAAAGCAGGCGAAGTTGCAAGTAAAGAAGGATTAAAAAATGCAACAGGAGATGGTTGGACAAAAGGTCATACATTAAATGCAGCAATTGGTCAAGGTAGAAACAATGTTACGCCAATTCAAATGGCGAAATATATTTCAATGATAGCAAATGGTGGTAAAAAAATAAAACCAACAGTTATTAAAGATGTAATCTTATCAAATGGTACTTATGTAGCGCATTCTGAAATAGATGAATTTGTTAAAGATAAATTAAATTTAGAAGAAGATACTAGTGAGAATTTTGAAATAAGTGAAGAAACTACAAGAGCAGTTTTACAAGGTATGCTTTCTGTTACAGATGATAGAGGTGGTACAGCATATCAAACATTCCAAGATTTCAATATTCAGGTAGGTGGTAAAACAGGTTCTGCCGAAGTTGGAACTCAAATTGTAAATGCTTGGTTCGTAGGATTTGCGCCATTTACAAAACCAGAAATTGCAGTTGTAGTTATGGTTGAAAATGGAGGTCATGGATATTATACTGCGGAAGTAGTAAAAGAAATAGTAGCTGAATACTTTGGAATGAATGTAAAAGAGGTAAAAGAAGCAATGAATGTTAGTTCTGAGGTAGAAAGTTTTAGATAAAAAGGATGGAAAAAGATGTTGAACAATATTAAAATTAGTCAAAAACCAGATGAAATAGTTTTAAATATTAATATTATAGCAGAAATGAACGAGATTATAGAGGAATTACAAGTAAAGCTTCCTAAATTAAAAGAGTTTTATAAAAATTCAAAACTTCCTATGAGGATTACGGGTAAGTTATTTTCAGAAACAGAGATAGAAGCTTTAAGAGATTTAATACATCAAGAAATTCAAGTTGTGGTAAAATTTGATGATGTATCAGATTTACTAGGATTGCACGCTATTAAAAAAACTTTTGAATCAAATACTGAAATATCAGAGACTAAATATATTATAGGTTCAATTCGTTCAGGTCAAAAGGAAGAATATCCAGGTAGTATAGTAGTTTGTGGTGATGTTAATGCAGGTGGAGAAATAGTAGCAGGTGGAAATGTTGTTATTGTAGGAGTTTTAAGAGGTGTAGCGCATGCTGGTGCAAATGGAAATATGTTGGCAATGATATGTGCTAATTCAATAGATGTTACACAAATAAGAATTGGAAATCTAGTAAAAGAATTAGAAGAAAAAGTTGATAAAAACCCAGTAGCAACAGTATCTGGAAACAAAATTATTATAGAATAAAAATTAAATAAAAAAAGAAGCATTAATGTATATACAAATGCTTCTTTTTTATTATGTATGAAAGTTAGTTAAAATTTTTCGGAATAACAAGGTTAAGTTATATATATTCGTGCGATTGCAAACTTATATTTAAAGCATATGAGTTAAAAATTAGCCTATGATTATTTTTTATTTAGTAAACAATTAAGTATGTTGTGCATATAATTATATAAAAAAGGAGGTAACCTATGCAAAATATGGATATAAATAAATTGCTTGACATGATAGCAAAAATGGATAAAGAGGAACTTGAAAAAAATCTAAATAAAGCACAAGAAATACTTAAAAGTACAGATTTTAAAGAAAAATTTTAAGGAGGTTTTATGAACGAAGATTTTTCAGAAGTAATTTCAAAATTTAAAACCATATTAGAAGAAAAAAATATTGAAATGCCTAGTATGCAAAGCAATACAAATAATTCTTCTGAAAAGTCTACTGGTTTTGATATAGATATTGCAACTATTCTTAAAATAAAAAATATGATAGGAACTGCACAAGAGAAGAATTCTCCAAGAGTACAACTATTGAATGCGTTGAAACCTTTTCTACATAAAGAAAAACAAGAAAAATTAGAAGAATATATGAAAATTGCAAATATAATTACAGTTCTAGAAATTTTAGGTGAAAATCGGAGGTGACTTATTTGGAAGAAAAGCTTGATGCCGTAATAATTTTATGTTTAATATTTATACTTTTTAATGAGAAGAATGTTGACTATGTTCTTCTTTTTATTTTAGCACGGTTGCTTGTTTTAAGAAATTTTTATCACTTTTTCATAAAAAATAGTAATTTATGGTTTTATGTCAGATACTTTTCAAAAAAGTAATGAAAATTTAATATAGTGAAAAATTGATTTTGAAGCCTTTATTTCCGTAATTTTTTTGTGTCAAAATCTCTGTAACAATTGAAAATTGGGAATTTTTCCCTATGTACAAAAAAAAAATTAAAGCGTAATATAATATATATAATAATTTAAGCAGTATTGCGCCAAAACGGCAGAAAGGGAAAAAGTTATGGAAAACAAAGTACTTAGGAAAATCTTAGTAATGGCAATAGTATTTGTTATCACATTTTCAAATTGTGGTTTAACTTTGCAAGCATTGGCAACAAGTGATGGCATATCGCTTTTTGGTTTTTCACTTTTTGGTAAGAATAATCTTTCATACAAGGCTTATTTCTTAGATGAAAATGGAAAAGAAAAAAATGAAATGCAAGCAGATGTTAATGGCAAAATGACATTGATTTTAGAGTTAGAACCAAAAGAAATTGGTTATTTGAAAACTGGAACAATAAAAGCTGTTACTGATGAAGGAGAGCCCAATTTTAAATTCGAAGAAATTTTGAATTTATCATCAAATAACGAAAAGAAGGAGGATACATTAGAACAAGCTGTTCAACTTGAAGAAACTCTTTTGCAAACAGGACAAGTTGTAAATGCTGATTTACCAGAAGTAGAATTGACTTTACCAACAAATGAAAATACAACATCATCAGAAAACACTATTGCAAATGAAATAGCAAATGACGTTACAAATAATGTAGTAGAAAATGAAGAAAATACAGCAGTTGTTGATAATGCTAATACTGTAACATCAGATAATACAAATGTTCAAGATATGGAACCTGCCGACGGACAAGCGGCTGAAAACATTATTCCAACTGACGGAAAAACAGTGGATAATCAAGAACAAGAAGATGTATTAGTTGATGAAGATAAAGTATATGAAGACGAAGCTAAACAAAAAGAAAATAATGACGTTATACCCGTTTCAGCAATAAGTGCAAAGATTAATAGTGATAATGAAATATTGGTAGAAAATGTAGCAGAAAATACAAAGATTTATGTTAAATTAGCTTATAAAGCTGGTGAAACATTAAATGTATCAGACTTATATAAACAAACAAATTTGGACTTGTTTGGTACTTATATAAATGAAGATCTAGAAGAAGTAGAAGTTTCTAGTACAGATAAAATAACAACTGAATGGACTTATTCAAAAGACATAAATGTTTCAACTGAAATTACAAAAGTTTCACCTTTTGAAGTTGAAGGAACAAAAGGAACTTTGGTTGAAAGCAAAATAGTTGTAAATAGAGATTGTACAGAGGAAAATTATTTACCATTAAAAGAAACAGTTATAGAGTTTGAAGCTCCATTAATTAATGGAAAATCACCTATAACTTTAGATGTGCGCGCAACAAAATTAAAAGCAACATCAGGTGAAGAAATTAATGAAATTACTTTTTCTAGTGATAATTGGGAATATAATGCAGATAAAAATATCATAACTATAAAAGTTGAAAACAATAATGCTGTTTTAACAAGTGGCGAAGATATATATGTAATTGTATATAGATACGATGAATATGTAGAAAGTCAAGAAATTTCAGTTGACTTAAAAGGAAAAGTAACAGTTGAAGAATTTAGCGGAAAAGAAAATAATATAATAACAAAAGATTTCTCAGGAGAAAAGAAAACAATTGTAAATATTGGAGAACTTATTACATATTCAATAGGAACAACAGAAGATTTAATAAGCAAAGGAAAAATTAATGCTAACTATAATTCAGTTGAAGCTGTATATGATACAGAATTTACTTCAACAGTTAGTATAAATATTCTTACAAATGATATTTTAAAAGAATTTACATTAAAAGATACAAAAGAATATTATATAGATAAGACAAACTTAGAATTTGAAGCGCAAGATGTATTATATAAAGAAGTAAAATTCAAATATGCTGAGATAGCAGAAATATTAAATCAAGGCGGAACAATAGAAATTAAATCAAGTACAGGAGAAGTTTTACATACATTAAATGCTAGCATAGTTAGTTCACAAGAAGATTGTGAATTAGTACTAAATGGAGATATACATGGTGTAGAAATATCTGTAAAAGATATTAAAGTTAATGGAACAATAACAGTTGATTTTGTTAAATCAATTGGAAAATGTGCTTATGAAAAAGCTACATTTAATAATTTTGAAAAAATAGAAAGTAGAGTAAAAGCACAAGTAAAATATGGAACTTCTGATGAAGTTATTGAACTTACACCATTAAAAGCAGAAAAATATTTTGAAAAAAGCTATACAAAAGCTGAAATTTCAATGAATACAACACAATTATCTACAATAGCAGATAACGAAAATGTTGAATTAAAAATTGAACTTAATAATAATACAGATAAAAGTGATTTATATATAAATCCAGAATTTGAAATTGTATTTCCATCTTATATAAGAGATGTTGAAGTAAAATCAGTAAATCTTTTATATGAAGAAGGATTGACAGTTAAAAACATTTCACTTTTCAAAGATGCAAATAACATCCAAAGAATGAAAATTCAATTAGAGGGTGTTCAAAGAGAATTTAGTACAAGTGAAATTACAAATGGTACAAATATTATAGTAAATACAAAAATAGTAGTTGATGATTATACACCAAAGAAAGATGATCAATTAAAAATGTATTATTTCAATCAAGGTGTAACAAATTATCAATCACAAACAGATTGGAAAATTTCAAGTGGTATTCCAGATGGAATAATTAAGACAACAAATGGTTTTGATATTGAAGTATTTTCATTCCAAGCACCATCAGGATTTATTACAGCAAATGGTATTGAAAACTATGATGGAATGGGAAGTACAATTCAAACAATTAAACAAGGCGAAGTAACAGCAAAAGCAGAAATGGGAACACTTACAAGAGATGTTATAATGACACTTGCAGCATTAAATAATACAGGAAATGATTGTACAGATGTTGCAATGTTAGGTAGAGTACCAAATACAGAAGCAACAGATGTTATAACAGGAGCAAATATAGGAACTAATAGAGATACACATATGGTAACTGGAATTACTCAATCAGATATTAATCCAATTGGATGCGATATATATTATTCATATAATCCAAAAGCTGATATATCTTTAAGTAATGGCGCAAATGGTTGGACAAAAACACCAGAAGATATGAGTCAAGTAAAATCTTATTTAATAGTTCCAACTAGTACAGTTAAAGCAGGTACATTATTTAAATTTGAATATAATTTCCAAGTACCAGCTAATTTACCTTATGAGGTAGAAATGTATGGTTCATTTGGAGCATATTACAATAATCATACAGATTTAGCAATTGTATATGAAAGTACAAAAGCAGATTTAGTAGGTTTAGTAACAGAAGCCGGACCAAAAATCGAAGCAAATTTAAGTGTAGATGTTGGAGATGGAGCAGTAGTTAATACAAGTAGAAAATTAAAATATACAATAACAGTAGTAAATAGCGGAAGTATCACAGCAGATAATATAGTTATAAATGCACCAATACCAAAATACACAAATTACACAACAAAGAAACAATCATCAAATTTCGGAGACTATGGATACGAAGAAGATCCTGTTACAAGAGAATTAACATTTAATATTGAAAAAATAGAGCCAGGACAAACAAAAGAATTTTCTTATGAGGTTAGAGCTGGTAGAAATCCAAACACAGAAAAATATGTTGCAGGAGAAACAGTTCCAGAAGTATATATAACAAATAAAGTTGTATTAGATGTGCCTATATTGGCAAATAAAATAGAAACAAATGAAGTGAAAAATGAATTGAAAATAAGTAACTTTTCAATGGATTTAACACTTGATTATGAAAGGGAATTAATTGCAGGTCAAGAAAGTAATTTCCAATTATCTATACAAAACATTTCAAAAAGAGATTTAAAGAATGTTGTTGCAGTATTTAATGTTGGAAAAATATATGAATATAATTCTGCAATGATAAATGATGTAGCAGCTGATGCAACATATGATAGTGAAGAAGGAAAAATTTATATTAATATTAAAGACTTTGAAAAAGATAGCATAAAAGTAATTAATGTAAAAGTATTTTCTAAAAAAATAAATAAAGGTATAGAAAAATTTGATTGTAGATTTGAAGTTACAGCAGATGGCGGAGAAAAAGAATACAGTACAGCAATACCACAAACAATAGTTAAATCAGTATTAGAAGCAAAAGATATTACAATTAATTTACCACAAACAATTACAGAAGGAAATGTAGTTACAATTTCTACACAAATAACAAATATAGGTGGAGGAAGTTGTACAGAAGGTAGTTATGAATTTGAAGTTATTTCTGATGCAGTAGATGTAGAAAATGTTATATCAGGTACAAATGGCTATTTAGATACAGGTGGAGGAACAGGTAAAGCTGAATCTATGTTATCAGTAATTCCAGTAAATGAAAGTAGAACAGTAGATTTAGTTTTAAGAGCTAAAAATATGCCTGGAACAGATAGTGCAAAAGTTGTTGTAAATAGAATTATTCATAATGTTGAGCAAGAAGATATAAAACTTGCACCAGTTGAATTTACAGTTATTAATGATAAGAAAACAGAAGAAGAACAAGAGCAAGAAAGAATTGAACAAGCAGAAAAAGAATATGAAGAGCAAAAGAAAAAGGAAGAAGAGGAAGAAAGAAATAATACAGAAAATAATGATTCAAATAATGGAGCAACACCAGATAATAACATTCCAACTCCGGAACCACCTTTAAATAATAATAATAGCAATAACAATAATAATACACAAGAACCAAATAATACACCAAATGAAGAAAATAAAACTCCTGAACCAGAAGCACAAAAATATTATATAACAGGTAGAGCATGGTTTGATGAAAATAAAAATGGTTCAAGAGAAGATAACGAAAAAGGATTAGAATCAATACAAGTATATTTATTAACAAGTGCTAACAGTGTATTAAGAACAACCACAACAAATGGTAATGGAATATATGCATTTGATAATGTAGAAAATGGAAAATATATTGTAGCTTTCAATTATGATAACAAAGTATATACAACTACAATTTATAAGAAAGCAGATGTTGGAGAAGATAGAAACTCAGATGTTATTGAAAGTAATTCAGGAAATATGAATGCAATTTCAAATTCAATAACAGTAGATCATGACATAGAAAATATTGATATTGGTTTACAAAATAGAGATACTTTTGATCTACAAATTAGTAAATATTTAAGTAAAGCAAGAGTAACAACTAAAAAAGGTACAAAAGAATATAACTACAATAATGTAGACTTAGCAAAAATAGATATTCATTCAAAACAAGTAAAAGGAGCTAAGGTAGAATTAGAATATACAATTACATTAGAAAATACAGGTAGTTTAGAAGGATATGCTGAGCAAGTAGTAGATTATATTGGTACAGATATCGAATTTGATGAAAATCAAAATAAAGACTGGTATAAAGGAAATGATGGATATATTTATATGAAAAATATAAATCAAACAACTTTAAATCCAGGACAAAAGAAAGAGTACAAGATAGTTTTAACAAAAACAATGACAACAGAAAATACAGGTACAATTTCTAATAAAGTAGAAATATTAAAAGCTTTATCTAATTCAGCAGAATCAGAAAAAGCAGATAATAATATTAGTGTTCAAAATACAATCATTACAATATCAACAGGTAGAACATTAAGAAATGTAATAATTATTATATTCATAATAGGAGTTCTTGCAGGGCTTGGATATAATCAAAAATTAACAATAGATATACATTTTGATAAAGTCTATAAAGCAAAAAATAAAAAAATTAGTTTAAAGAAATTCTATAAGTAAAGGGGGTAATAGTTATGAAAAAAAGAATTATTTTAAGTTTAATGTTAATGATTGCTATTTGTACTATAACTATTACTTCTGTATATGGTGTAATAACAGCATTTGATGCTAATGAAACAATAGTTAGTGGTTTGGCAGTACAGAAAAAAATAACAGTACCATATGTATTTACAAGTAGTGGTTATGAAAGAATAAAATCATTTCCAATAAATGCACCTGTTTTTAACAGTAGTCCAGACTTTTTCTGTGCACAGCATGGAATACCATATGGATCATATGGCAAAGTTACACTAGGAGATAGTTATCATGTAACTCATCAAATAAGTGCACATAAGGCTAGTGGACAAATCAGTGATATGCATGGAGATGTTCCATCATCAAGTACAAATATATATGTAGATGAAGGTGGAAATTTTGTAGTAAATAAAGATGAACCATTTAATGGTTTTAGAAATGTTGATGAAACACCAACTGATACGGTATATACTAACTGGGTATATAATACAAGAGATGTTCAATTTGATTGTGAAGGTAAAAGTTCAGGAAAAGGAACAAGTCAAATATCAGATATGGGATTTGCGTTTTTATTAGCTTGCTACAAACAACCAGGACCAAACAATAACACTTCAAGAGGTAGTTATGTAAATGATCCACTTCAACATGCTGAATGGGCATGGCTTGGACAATTAGGTAATGGTAGCAATCCATTAAAAGCTGCTGCTGATACATATGAAAATTATCATAGAAAATCAGCTACACCAAATGTTGATGTTGTACCAGATAGTCATGTAGGAACAGTTAAATCAGGTACATCATATGTAGTTGGACCATTTAAAATGAGTAATTATTTTAGAGCACAAGATACAAATAGTTATGATGTAAGTGGTACTGCATCAGGCAGTTACTTAGAAGATGAAGATTTTGATATGAATGTAAATGATACAGGAATTAATCTTCAAGATGTATTTAATAGTGTAGGAGACCATAAAGGTACAATTATTAAAGCAGAAGCTGTTGTTACAAATGAAGGTGGAGCAACAAAGAAAATTGAATTCCCAGTACCAGAACCAAATGCTACTTTCTCAATAGATTTGAGTGAGGCAGCAATAGCAGGATATGATGAATTATTAGATATAATTTTTACATATCAAAGAATACATGCTAGTGGAAATGGAACATTTTATATAGGAACACAATATAAAATGAATTGGAGTGAAAAGAGTTCAGAACAATCTTCTTGCAGTTATTCTTGTCAGGATAGTACAGGAAGTGGAAATTGTAGCTTTTCTAAGAGTCCAGGAACAAGTAGTACGCCATATAGTGGTAGTTGTACACATACTTGGTATGATGATTGTTATTTAGATTGTCATGGACATGAAGATCATTCTGGATGTGACCATGCAAATGATTCTTGTAGTCCTAGTACTACTTATTGTAGTGGATGTCATCATGAACATAGAGGAGCACAATCTTATACACATTCAGACCCTTATAAATGTCATCATGGGCATGAAGATTGCTGGGAGTTTTTATGGCAAAGAGGAGGAAAATCTGAATGCGCACAAGATGGTTTTGCAGGAGCAGGTGTTCTAGTAAATGAACAAATCGAGTATAAAATTCGTGTTTCTGTTCCAATGAAAACAGAAATGGAAATTTATAAATATATTACAAAAGTAGACCATGTAGGTGAAGCAATAAATATATACAATGGTGGAGAAGAAAGACGTCCAAAAACAATGGATGAGAAAAAGAATGATCCAGTAAAAGTTGAGAGAGGCGACGAAGTTACTTATATAGTTGAATTAGTAAATTATTCAAGATTTCCAACCAGAGTAAAAGTTAAAGATACTTTACCAGAACCTTGTACAGTAACTAAAATGGACAGCAAAATAAGGAACAGTGCTTGGATTACGATAGAGCCAAAAAGTACAGTAAAATACGAGATAAAAGTAAGACCTACTGCGGATAGTGGTAAATATACAAATATAATTGAATTTATAACAAGAAATGATACAAATCCACATATGCAATGTCCACTTTGGGATAATCAAGCAACACATGGAGCACATACTAATGGTTCTATTGTAAATATTAGAACAAAAGAAAAAGATTCAGACACTTATGAAATAAAAGAATTTAATGTAGGTTTTGAAAAATACATTTATGATGTTGAGCATGATAAAGAACATATTGTTCCAACAAGTTTAGACACAACAATGCCAGCATCAGATGAAAGATCTGCAAAAAATGGAACAACAGAAGCTCAGAAAAAAGCAAATCCAGTTTATGCAGAATATGGAGATGTAGTTACGTACAAGATTATTGCATATAATACAATGGATTCTACGGGAAGTAGATTCGATATTCAAGGTTCAACAAGAGATGGAAAACCATATTGGGAACCAGATAAAGTTTATGTAAATATAGAAGATAAATTACCAAATAAATTTTCAAGATTGAAAATAGAAGTAGAAAATACTGGTATAACTGGTAATGATTCTCATACTATTAGTGCTCCCGAGGCAAGTATGAGTGGTGGAAAAATTAAAATAGATAATTTAATGATTCCAGCAGGAGGCACAAGAACAATAACAATAACATTAGTTGTTGAAGAACATCAAAAAGGTGTAATAGAAGAAAACAATGCAAAACTTGATAAAAAGATTAAAAACATAAATAGAGGTCCAGGAAAATCAAGTAATGTAAATGACAAGTATTGTGTAATTAAAAATAATGCACCAGGTGATAATTTAATAACAAGCGATTTCTATATAATCAATGATTATGAATTAACACTTGATAAATACATTAGTGATTATAAACACGAAATGACAGACTTCAATAACAGTAATGACTTTACAAATGAAACAAATACACTTTCAGACAGATATGAAATGACAGAAGAACAAAAGAAAAATGCACCATTACAAGCAGAGAAAAATGAGACAATAATCTATTCTATAAGATTAACAAATGATGCAAAAACAGTTGGTGGTTCAATGACATCAGCTATTAAGAGAGCAACACAGGTAAGACCTACAAAAATACAAGATGCTATGGACGCAGGATTAGAATATCAAGGCGTTGCAGTTAATGTATATAAAGCAGATGGTAGTGTTAAATTTGCAAATGTACCTGTAACACATGAGGACATTGGAAATAATACACATACATTTGAAATGGGTAATAAATATGGAAGCGAATGCTTAATATTAGACCCAACAGATTACATCATTTATGAAATAACAGTAAAAGTTACAAAAACAAATATGTACTTATATAGCTTAGAAAATACAGGAACAATAAGAACTTTAACTGATATTAACCATGATGAATTTACAAGAGAAGTTAAAAATGATGAATATAACGAAAATATAGCAGATCAACAAGTATCAAAAGAATATGTAAAACTTAAAGATTTAGTAATTGCTGGTAAAGTATGGCTAGATAGAGATAAAGACGGATATATGGGACAAAACGGAAACGGAAATCTTGAAGTTAATGGAAATGCTATCGATGTTGAAACAAATCCAAGTACACATATAGACGATACAACAGGTAAAGAATTTGCTATGAAAGGTATAGTTGTAAAATTATACAAAGATGATGGCACACTAGTAAGAACAACAAAAACAGATGGCAATGGATTATTTACATTCAGTAGATTAGAAGATGGCTCTACATATTATGCAGGAGCATACAAAGCTGATGGAAGCGGAGTAACAGAAAGTGAACAAAGAGTTGATAAGGCAACAAATAAAGATCCAAATAAAAATTATACAGAATTAAGTGAATTAATCAATTACTATGTTGAATATGAATATGATGGATTAGTATATAAATCTACTGAAATCTATTCAGATAATAAAAACATAGGTGTTGAAGGTGAAATTGATGACAAATATAAACGTGATTCAAATGCTTACGAATTTACAGACGTAAGAGAAGAATTCAACAAACATTATGAAATTGTAGCATTTAATAAAGCGTATAATGGTGATTTAACAGAGGAAAATGCATTAGAATATGAAAAATCAAATCATGAATCATACATTAGAGTAAACAAAGATAGAAAAATTACAGCACGAAGCTTTATAAATGTACCTTCAAATTCAAGTATTGCAAATACAAAATTATTATGGTTATTAAAACAAACAAGCTCTGATTATAAACCAGAAACAGAATACTTAAAATACATTAACTTAGGTTTAGAGGAAAGAGAAGATGTAGATTTAGACATTACACAAGACGTTTATGAGTTGAAAACAACAATAAACGGTGAAGAAATGACTTATGAATATAACCAAAATAAATTTACATCAAAAGTAGGTGAAGTATTTGCTGATGAAAGCAGAAATACACCAAAAGCAATTGATAAGGAACATTCAACAGATGAGTATAATAGTGAATTCTATATGACAGGGTATAAAGATGACACTTCTGGAATTGAAAGCAACAGAAAATTATATTCTTTTGAATATTATTTAGAAGATTATAATTATAGAATTTCTCAATACCATATAGACACTGTAAGAGCATATAAAGGCTCACCAGAAAGAGATTTTAATGCTAATGCAGTAGATGGTGGAGCAAGTGTATTGTTAGATAATTCTGTTGGTAGAGAAAGTGAACTTAATACTGAAATAACTTTCAGAATTAAAGTTACAAATAACAGTATTACAGATGACGAACCACATAAAGCAGAAGGAAAAGACATAAAAGTTTATACAGGTATTAATGAAATTGTTGAATATTATGACACAGACTTTGTAGATTTAACATTTAATAGTGATGGAAGTATCAAAGGATTTAATGTTAAAGAAAAAGATGCACATGATTATTTAGTAAATAAAGAAATTAAAGTGTTATCTGCAAAAGCTGTAATGGGTAATGGTCAAGAAAAACCAGTTACATTAACAAAAGAATCAGCATATAATGCTGAAAGAACATTACAAGATGGTGGAATGAAATTGTATGATACTTTATACATAAGACCAGCAGTAGAAAATACAAGCACTAATGTTCTTACAGGTCAAGGAATTAAAGCTAGTGAATTTATGTTAGCAGAAGGCGAAAGCATGGATATTTTAATAACATTTGTTGTTGAAAAAGAGCTTGAAAATCCTGACATTAAAGAAATTGAAACAATCTTAGGTATAAAGGAAAATGTTGCTGAAATTAGTAGTTATTCTACATACTATAAAGATGGGGAAAATTATAAATCAGCAAGTTTAATTGATAAAGATTCTAATCCAAATAACTTTGGAGAAACTTATGAATCAGTATCAAATGTTGATAGTTCAGAGTATTTAAAATTCTTTGAAGATGATACATTTAAAACAGGAATTTTATTAAAAGTTCCTTCACCACCACCAGACACACCACCGCCACCACCAGGTGAGGATCCAGAATACAAATACAAATATAATGTTCAAAGAACATTAAAAGGTTATGTATGGGATGATGCAAGAAGTGAAACAGCAACAGATGAAGACGGTACACAATATATTGGTAATGGTAAATATGGTGATGGAGTATCAGCATTAGAAGAGGCTAGAAAAAATAAAGCATTTGAACAATCAGATGGAAGTAACAAAGAGGAAAATGACTTCTCAGCAAAAGATGTAAAAGCACAATTAATAGAAGTTATTAAAATGCCAGATCCAGAAAACGCAGGAGTAGAAAGAGTTTATGAGGATACAATCTATGTAAACGGTGAAACTGGTGAAGATGCTTCCGTAATGAAAACAAGAACAGCAGCAGATGGTACATATATGTTTAATGGATATATTCCAGGTGAATATATAGTAAGATTTACTTATGGAGACAAAGAAGCTGATGAAGATATTAATGCTTTATCAGAAGAAAGATTCATATTTAATGGTCAAGATTATAAATCTACAACATATCAACCAAACGAAAGTGTTTATGCAGAAAATGCACAAGCAAATGAAGATAAGACACCAGGAGATGTTAAATTAGAAATTCTTGAAAAAGCAGGACAATCAGATGCAAAAGATGATGAAATTAGAAGACTTGAAGTAATTGGATACTCAGAGACAGTAACAAACCAAAAGAATGAAATACTAAAAGGTAAATATTCATCAGATAAAATAGCATTATTAGGACAAACATATATGAATTCTGAAACTACTGACTTCTTAGTAAGAACTGAAAAAGAAATAAGAAAAGTAACTATATTAACATATAAAGAATACAATAAGAAAGTTACTGAAACAATTACAGAAGCAAGATTCAATATTGCTAATATAGATTTTGGTTTACAATATAGACCAGAACAACAATTAGCATTGAACAAATATATTTCAAATATTACTGTATTAACTTCTGATACAAATAATGCAAATTCTGCTGAACCATTAGTAGACGCAATTTTTGATGAATACTATGGTGTAGTAAGAAATACAGATTTTGTAACAGGTGCAACAACATTCATAACTGATGCTGAGGGAAATACTATAAAAGTAGATCCTAATGGAAGCAATAGTGATATTGAAAATGCAGTAGCAACTGGCGGAGGAAATATAGGAGAAGCACAAAAGAATAATGATGGAACTTATGTAATAGCTGTTGCAGGAACAGAATTAAATGTAAATAAATCAGTAGGATTACAAAATGTTCAATACTTACCAAATGAATATGAAAAAGATAGCAATGGAATGCAAGCATTAGAAGAATATCCAAGAGGTAGTGGAAAATATTTAGTAAAAGCTACACAAGGTTTTGCATATATTGTTCTTGATGACAATATATTGCAAGGTGCAACAATTAAAGTTAAATATCTATTCACTGGAACAAACATAAGTGAAGTTGATAGGGTTTCTTCAAATCTTTCAGATTTAAGATTTAAAGAAAATACAGAAACTGAAAAATATGCAAAACTTGGCGGAACACAAAATCAAGTATATGATGAAGTTACTTACCAAGTAAGCGATATTAATAATAAACCAACATTCATAAATCATAATTATTCACCAGCTTTAACAGCAAGAAATGCAATGTTTAGTGAATATTATCGTTATGAATTAGAAGGTGGCAATATTAAGAAAGATTTAACTAATAAAGATATACTTTACAGAGTTAAAGTTAAAGACTTATTAGCTAATAATGATAAAGTAGTTGAAATAGCAGACATTCAAAAGGCACCAAATGCAGGAAATCCACATAGTGGTACAACGGGATACTATGGAAGATATTTAGGATCAACATATTATACAGGTAAAATAAATGATGCTATGGAAGTAATTGCAGAATTAAAAATAGATAAAATATTAGATTATGTAGATAATGATTTAGTATTTAACAATGATGAAAATAGAGGCGAAAACAACTTATGGAAGACAACAACAACAAAAGAATTATATGATGCAAATATGCTTAATAAATTTACATATACATATTATGATTCAAATGGAAAACCAGTAACAGATAATACAACAACAGAAGATTATAAATTAGTAGATGCAGATGGAAGAGCATATGATACAGCAGAAAGAAGCAACTTGGCATTGTCATTAGATGATAGGGTAAGAGATGACTTACCAGCAGATCAAGACACAACAGTTAATAAGAAATTTAGTAGATTCTTATTCCCAAGATATGCAGACAGTAATGAAAGTATAGGTATTATATCATTAGCAACATCAAAAGTACTTTCACCAGAAGATAAGACAGATGATATGACTTATGAAAACATAGCTGAAATTATACAATACTCATCAGTAACTGGTAGGGTTACAAACTTAGCAACAACAATAGGTAATGCAAAAATAGAAGAAATATCAAATGAAAGTCCAGAATTCCACGAAGGTAGAACAGAAAGTGATACGGCTTCCGTTGAAAAAGTAACATTAACTCCACCAACAGGTTTAAACAGAATTAATAGAGTAGTAAGAGATGTAGTTAAGGGAGCAAGTTATACAGTAGTTGTAATAATTGTTGTAGCGCTTGCATGCGTAGCAGTTACAGTCGGAATAACACTTTATCATAAGAGAAGAATTAAATAAATTCTTATAAAAATGATCCACAAATTGTAAAAAATTTGTGGGTCGTTTTTTGTCTAAAAAACACAAAAAATGTTCAATCAGACAAAAAAAGTTGCTAAGTTCCCTAAAATAGCCAAAAAAAATCAAAAAAATATTAAAAAAACCACAAAAAAGGTTGAAAAACTTTACATAAATTGGTATAATAAATATTGAGTAGGCTTTTACAAATAAGCCATTTTTAACGAAATTAAATGTAATAAAAATTTTATATTTTAACATATAATTTTTATGAAGTTAGTTTCCGTAAATACTTTAAGGGAATGTTTGTAAAAGTTATGAAACACAAAGGTTTAAGCTATTGACTTGAACTTTAAGTGTAGTAAAATATAGTATATATGATAATAGAGTCATACTATGTCAAAAAGTTTGTTAGGAGGATGAATTTATGCTAAAAAACAAAATGTCACAAAAAGTTTTAGCAGGAATTCTTGTATTCACATTGACTTTTGCTAATTTTGCTTTCACTACTGAGGCATTAGCAACATCAATATTTGAAACATGGTTTGGTGAAGAATCATCAACAGGCCATAAACAAGTTGAATTTGATGCTTATTTTGGAACCGAAGAAGACAAATCTTATTCGGTTATTAGTGATGTAAATGCAGAAGAATTAGCTATTACTTTGGATTTGAATGTAAAAGATAGTGGATATTTGAAAGATGCAAAAATAGCTATCAAACCAAAAGAAGAAGACGAAAAGTTAAACTTCAAGTTAAAAGGAGAGTTTGAAGAAACAGAAACAATACAAAATGTTGAAGATGACGTTATTTCTTTAAAGCAAGTTGATTATAACTCAGAAGTTGTATTAAATATTCCAATTGAATATCAAAATGAGGAATATGTAAATGACGAAAAACTTTATAGAGATAGTCAAGTTGTTTTCACAGGAATCTATGTAGATGATGAAGGTGAAGAAACTGAACTTTTAAAAGAAGTTGATATAAATGTTTTTTGGAAAGATGATAGAGAAGTAAAAACTTCTAGTGAAGTAACAAAATATATAAAATACGGTGATGGAGATAAAACAGGTGTTATTCTTCAAACTGTTGTTAATGTAGATAATACTGTTGAAGGAAATTCTCTACCAGTTAGAAATTCAATTGTAAAGATTGAAGCTCCAAAAATAAATGGAGTTCAAGCAACAAGTATGCAAGTATTAGCAACTTCAACTGCTGGAACAAATGGCAAATCAGATGAGAAAGTTGAGTTCGGAACTGGAAACTGGGGATATGATGCAGAAACAAATATGTTAACAATTTCAGTAGCAAATGAAAAAGAATTAGTAGAAGTTTCAAATGCAGGTGAAAATGATAACCTTATAGATGGTGAAGCAGAAGTTAGTGAAGAAGAAAGATTTTATTCAAAATCTGGAATGGACACTTATGTAATTACATATACCTATGAAGATTTAGATACAGTAGAAGAAGCTAATGTAAATACAAAAGTAAACAGTGAAGTTACAACATTTAGTGGTGTATCAGATGCTGATTATATTAATAAAGTAACAAACGAAGAAGAATTTAATTTTGAATTAAATGGAGAGACTGGTGACATAGTATCTTATAATATAAATAATGAAACAGAAAGCATAAGCAAAGCTTATACTTATGTAAATTATAATTCAAGTGATAGATATCAAGTTGAATATAATTCTAAAACAACAATAAATATTTCATACTCAGAAATAGTAGAAGGAATTGTTGTAGAAGATTTAGAAAATTATTATGTATCAGAAAATGGAAGTGTATTTTCTGCTGATGATGTTTATTACAAACAAATTAAAATAAATAAAGATAACATGATAAATCTTTTAGGAGAAGATGGAAGTGTTACAATTAAAGACGTAGATGGAAATGAATTAGTAAAATTTGATAATAATTATGAAGTAAATGATGATGGAGATTTAGTATTTGATTTTATTTCAAAAAATTCAAGAGTTGTAATAGAAACAAGTAAAGCAATTTCACAAGGAAACTTAATCATTTCTAATATAAAAGAAAGTTCAAATAGTATGTATTCAAAAGAAGAATACAAAACATTTAAAGAACTAGTTTCAAAAACAGTAGGAAAAGCTAAATATACTTATGTAGATGATTTAGCAGTTATTGGAGAAACAGAAAATAAAGTTATATTAAATGATGTAACAACAAAAGCTACATTAGTAGTAGATAGAGACAATTTATCAACACTTACACCAAATGAAGATGTAGAATTAAGATTAGAGTTAAACAACAACACTGATGAATCAGATGTTTATGGACATTCAGAATTTGAAATTAGAATGCCAGATTATGTAACAGATGTAGAAGTTACAGATAGCAGTATTATGTATGGTGAAGGATTAGATATTTCTAATATTGAAGTATATGATATTGAAGGTGCAAAATATATTAAAGTCACAGTTGACGGAACACAAAATACAATAAGTACAGGTGTGCTTAACAATGGTACTAACATAGTATTAAATACTAATATAAAAGTAGATTTGTATGCACCAGCAACTGAAAGTCAATTTGTATTAAAATATACAAATGCTGAATCTACAAGTTATGAAGATGGTGGATTAACACAATTACCAATTTATTATTCTGCACCAACAGGATTAGTAACAGTAAATAGTACAAGTAATTTTGATTTTGCAGGAACAGTTTTAACATCTATTAAACAAGGTGAAAAAGAAGCTGAAATAGCTAAGAATGATGTTGAAAAAGTTGCAACAATGGAAATTATAGTTATGAACAATAATAACAATATAGTTTCTGATTTAAGTATATTAGGAAGAATACCTTTTAAAGGTGTTAAAGATATAAAAACAGGTGAAGATTTAGGAACAACAATAGATACAACATTAGTATCAGGAATAGTTGCAGATGAAAAGAATAATACAAACTTTACAATTTATTATTCTGAAAATGGAGAAGCAACAAAAGATTTAAGTGATAGTTCAAATGGTTGGACAACAGAAGTAGAAAATTTTGACAATATTAAATCTTATTTAATAGTTCCAACTGATAGTAATTATGAAATGTTAGTTGCTGAGGTTTTAAGATTTACTTATGAATATAAAATTCCAGCAGACTTAAAATTAAATGAAAGTATTTATGGTACATTTTTAGCATACTATAAAAATCATACAGATGTAGCAACAGTTGATGAAGAAAGTAAAGCTGATAAAATCGGTTTAAGTACAGGTGAAGGTCCAGAACTTTCAATCAAACTTTCTTCTGATGTAGAAACATCTATTAAAGAATATGAAGAAATGACATATAAAGTAGAAGTAAAAAATACAGGAAAAACTTCTGCACAAAATGTAAAAATAACAATTCCAGTAGATAATGGATTCGTTATAAAAGATATTCCAGTTGAAGAAGGAATTACATCAAGTAGTGAAAATGGAATAATAGAATTCACAATTCCTACACTAGGAGTTGATGAAGTAAAAGAATTAAGATTTGTTCTTTCAGCAAGAGCAGGTGAAGAAAAAGATGTTAGCATAAAAGCAACAGCAACAGCTGATGATTTAGAAGAACCAGTTGTTTCAGATCCAGTTAATATTGCAATAGAAAAAACAGTTCTTAAAGTAGAAATAGGACATAACTTTACAGAAGAAAATACAACAATTGCTGAAAATCGTGAAGTTAAATATGATATAACAGCAACAAATCTTTCAAATGAAGATTTACAAAACGCTGTAATAGAATTTAAACTTCCAGATGAAGTTTCATATAAGGAAGGATTTTTACTTGAAGCATCATCAACACCAACAACTGGTAAAAATGGTGCAGTAGTTAATTATGATGATAGTACAAGAACAGTTACAGTAAATGTAGGAACATTAAAATCAAAAACAACAGCGCAAGCACAAATATTTGTAATGACAAAAGAATTAGATAGTGGTTCAACATATAAAGTTGTAACAGTAACAGCAACAGCAAAGGCTGATAATGTAGATACAGTTACATCAAATGAAATTAGTTTGGGAATTGGTAGACCAAGTTTAGTATTTACACAAACAACAAATACAACAGATACTTATGTAACTGAGGGTGAAACAATCGAATATGTATTTACAATAAAAAATGAAGGTTCTTTTGAAGCACAAGATGTTAGCTTAATAGATTATGTACCAGAAGGTTTACTTGCAAAATCAATTACGTATGGAATAAATGGAAGAGAATCTACAAAGAGAGTCTCTGGTTCAGCAGAACCAACAATTACAGTAAGCATACCAGTTGATACAGAACTTAAAGCAACAGTTAAAGCAATAGCTAAAAACCTTGACGGAGCTGCCGAAGCGACAGTTACAAATAAAGGTAGCATACAAACAAAAACAATGGAAAGCCCAATGCTTTCAAATGAAATAACACATATTATAGAAGCAGATCCAGACTATTCAAATCAAGTAGTCGAAGACGCTGTTCAAAATACAGGAGCAACAAGTAATAGTAGCTCATCATCAAATTCAAACATTGTAAAAACTTATAAAATTACAGGTAATGCTTGGTTAGACGAAGACAAAGATGGTATGAGAGCAGAAAACGAACAAAAAATGTCAGGAATTACAGCAAGACTTGTAAATGCTGATACAGGAACAGTAGTAAAATCTATCACAACAGATAGTAAAGGAGCTTATACTTTTGCTGGTGTTGCAAATGGAAACTACTTAGTAATATTTGATTATGATACTGTAAAATATACAGTTACAACATATCAAAAAGCAGGAGTTGAAGCAAATGTGAACTCTGATGCTATTACAACAAAGATTGAACAAGATGGTAGACAAAGAAATGCAGCTGTTACAGACAGAATTACAATTGCAGATTCAAGTGTATCAAATATGGATATAGGTTTTGTATATGCAGATACATTTGATTTAAGTTTAGAAACTTCTATTACAAAAATGACAGTTCAAAATAAAGCAGGAACAGATAGTGTACAATTTGATAATGTTACGTTAGCACAAATGCCAATCGCAGCTAAATATTTATCAAGTTCAACAACATATATTGAATATAATATTAAAGTATCAAATGTTGGAGAAATAGCAGGAAATGTTAAGAGAATAATTGATTACATCCCAGCAGGAATGAAATTTAACTCAACATTAAATCCAGATTGGTACACAGGTACAGATGGAAATTTATATACATCAGCATTAGCAGATGTAGAATTAAAACCAGGTGAAACAAGAGAAATAAAATTAGTTTTAACTAAACAAATGACAGAAGAAAATACATCTGGTATCGTAAACAACATTGCAGAGATTGCAGAAGATTATAACATTTATGGTGTATCAGATATAAACTCTACACCAATGAATAAAGCACAAGGTGAAAATGATATGGGATCAGCAGATGCTATTATCACAGTAAAAACTGGTGAAGTATTCATTTATATCTCAGTAATTATAACAAGTGTAATCTTAGGATCAATAGTTATATTTATAGCTTACACGCAAATAATATTGAAAAAAAGAAAGGCAGGTGTTTAATATGAAGAAATTATTTAAAGATTTAGACAAAAGATTAATAGTTTCATTAATAATAATAATTACATTATTAAGCACTGTTGCCGTTGTTGCAGCTTATGCAACAAAAGTTTCAACAGAAATGGATTCAAAAGGAACTTATGGTACATCTGAAACAATAAACTTCGAAGGTCAATATATGACATTAGAAGATTTACTTGATAGATATGACATCCTTTGTTGTTATCATGGTGGTAATGATTCACATTTAAGAGGTGTTGCAGCTGCTACATTAACTGCTGGTGGTAGTTCTACTACAACAACAGATAGTGGAAAATTAATTGGAGAATTAACAAAAGCAGATGAAGGAAATCAAACAGCTTTAACAATAAAAGATTCAAGCAATCCTCAAACACCATATACAGATTCTGAATATAATTCAGAAAGCTGGGCATGGTTTGAAGCAACTGAAATAGTTGTAACAAGTCCTGATAACTCATACATATTAGCTGAAATGATTGCAGAAGTTGAACCAGAAGATAGATTAAAAGTATTCTATCCAGACAACTACTCAACAATACAGTATGCATGGTGGGTTACTGATGATAATAAAGGTACAAACCATAGTACCATAAATGCATTATATGAAGAAGCAGAAGCTTTTTATGGATATATTAAACAAATAGCAAAAAGCATTAATGAAGATGACTTTGTTAATACAGATTATGAATTCGAATTAGATGGAGAAGTTCATACAGGAACAGTTCCTGCACCAGAACTTGAATATAACCCAGTATATAATGAAGATGCTAACCAAGATGGTACAGTAGAAAAAGATGAAAATGGAAAAGCAACAGGAAAAGATAAAGTAACAGTTACATTCGATACTGATACAAACACATATACAATAGGACCTTTCTCAATTGATTATGTTGAAGAAAGTTTCATAAAAGAAAATCCATCAACAACTCAGGATCAAAGGGATCCAGTTCAATTTGCAGGTATAACAAATGCACAATTATTTGTTAAACAAAATGGAGCAGAAATTGAAGTTCCATTTGCAATAAAAGAAGATGAAGAAGGAATTGAAAATCCAATTCAAGAAATTGAAGGGGCAAAATGGAAATTTAATTTCTTAAAAGATCAAAGGGAAACAACAGATAATTATAGATTTCCACATGCAAACGAAGTATTTTATATAGAATTAGATTATATGGAAGGTGTAACAGAATTAACAAACTTACACTTTGACTTCAAATATATGAATGCTGGTGGTAGATATGAAAGACTAGAAGGTACATACTTTGAACAAACATGGACACCAAATTCAGAAGTTTCACAATATTGTTCAGGTTCATGTGGACACTCTTCACATGGAGAAGATAGCACTTGTGATGGAAAATGTTCACATGGATATTCTTCTAAACATGCTATTAAATGGAATTATTGGTTAGATTTAACTGGCATGAAAGAACAAACAGCTCAAATGCTAGGTTATGGTGTAATTGGTGCTAGATGGTATTTATATACAGACTTAGACTTAAATGATGGATCAGATTTAGATAAACCAGGAGAATGGAGTTATAAAATCAACAAGAAAGTTGTTGATAAAAATGGTAATCCAGTAACAACATCAGATAAATTCGTTTTTGAAGTTTATAAAAATGGAGAATTATTTGATAGAGTAAAAGTTCCAGCAAATAGAACATTCGTTAGTGGAACATATAAATTAGCAATTGGTGAAGATACACCAACAATCGAAGTTAAAGAAGCTTTTGAAGGTGATATAGCTGACAATTATAAATTAAAAGATATTCAAAAAACAATTGAGGGAGAAAATACTTTCGTATTTAATGTTACAAATACAGAGCAACCACATTATGGTAGAGTTCACATTACAAAACACTTTGATGAAAAACATAAAGATTGGGAATTCCAATTCAAGTTATACATTGACAATAAATTATTTGTAAATGATAAAACAACATCAGATGGAATTATAACAATTCACCCAGGAGAAACTTGGGATTCAGGAGACATTGAATATACAGGAGATGCTCCGAGATATAAAGTAGAAGAGGTTAATATTCCAGAAGGTGCAAAACTTTATAAAATTACCAATAAAGAAGGCAAACTAGGAGAAGATGTTGAAATAAACGCATATAATACTGATGATGGAAATGATTGGGATAGTGCAGAAATATCTATACAAAAAGTATTAGATGGAAATGTTACTTCAACAGAAAGTTTTACAGTTGTATTAGAAGTTGGAGGAACAACATACACTAAAACATTAAAAGCTGGTCAAACATGGTCAGATAAATATGTTTGGAAAAAAGGAACAACACCTCCAAAATATGAAGTAAAAGAAATTAATTTACCAGATGGTTGGGAATTACTAGGTATTGAGAATGGTTCTGGTACTCTTGAAAAAGATAAAAAAATAAGTGTTAAAGTAACAAATAAAGCAACAAATCCAAAATCAGGTCGTATTTCTATTACTAAGAAAATAGAAACAGATGACAAGATTGGTGTAGATAATAATGTAGAGTTCTCATTTGCAGCAAGAATTTCTGGAACATTTGAATGTGATGGAGAAAGTATTGTAAATGGAACAAAAATTATAAACACAACATTAAAACCAAATGAAACATGGACATCACCAGAAATTACTTGGTTAGGCGATGCTCCAACATATTCTGTAAGTGAAACAGCTATGCCAGAAGGTTGGAAGCAATTAAGTATATCAAGTTCAAATGGAACAATTTTAGATGATAAAACTATCGAAGTTATTTGTACAAATGAATACAAAATCATTACTGAATACGATTTAACAATGGCAATGTCAGGTGTTGTTTGGGAAGATGCTCCATTAAATGAAGAAGATAAAAATACTGAGGATTCAGTTGCAAATGGCAAATATGATAATGGAGAATTGGGAATTCCAAATGTAGAAGTATTTATTTGGAAAGTCCTATATCAAGGACAAACAGAAGTAAGCAGAGTTTTAGCAAAAGGATATGAAGCAGGTTCTGATACAGAAATTAGCTATCCTATATATACATCAGCAGATGGTATATGGGAAGCACCAAGAATGTCAGTTCCAGGTTTAACAGATGAAGAAAAAGCATCTGGTATTACAAGAGCTAATTATGATGTAGAATTCTACTATGATGGTCAAACATATAAACCAACAGACTTTTTAGTAAGTGGTTCAGCTTCTGATTTTAGAAGAGGAAATAACGCTAGAAGAAATGAATATAATAGAGATTCTATGGCAATAGAAGATCCAGCAGAAAGAGAAGCTTTTGATAATAAATTCGCAACAATCACTGGTGATACACCAATTTATGATGATGGCTCAACAGATGGATATGCAATAGGAACAGACGGTGGAAGAACAGATTTATTATATTATTCTACTGATTCAATCCCATCATTAGATGGAAATACTAGAAAAATATCTGATCTTCAAACATTAAATGATGGATATATCAGAGAACAATTTAGAATGCCAGCAAGAACTTCAACAGGAGGTTTAACATGGCCATTCGACAATAAATATCATTTAGAGTATATTGAAAAATACTTAAATAAAATTGAAAGTGGAATTATAATTAAATACCACTACTCAGCAACATATCCTTACTTATTAAATATCAATTTAGGTTTAGTAAGAAGAGATGAAGCAGAACTTGCAGTTACAAAAGATGTATATTCAGCAAATGTAGTAGTAAATCAAAAATTGATGAATTACAAATATAATGAATATATAGATTTTGAAAACGAAGAATATAAAGATTACTTAAATCTACAATTAAAAGTTGCAGATGCAAATATTTCATATAAATTAGACTTATATGAAAGTGATTACTATTATAGAGCAAAAGTTTATGAAGGAAACGAAGTAAGAGGAGCTCTTGAAGAATTTTATAGATCAATTGGTAAAGATAATTTATCAGAAGAATTAGACTTAGATGTATTCTTAACATATAAGATTGGCGTATATAACAATTCAGATTCTTATCTAGCAGATGTTAAGAAATTAACAGATTACTTTGATGAAGACTTAGAATTAGTTGATACAACAGTTTCAAGATACATTCAAGAAGCAAATGGCATAAGTGTTGATAGAGAAACAACAGTTGCTACACCTGCTTATGTAATTAAAAAAGGTCCTTCTGGCGATAGTATGTGGGCAGAACAATTAACAAAATCTATTGAAGGAAAAATTAATGTAACAGGAGATTTAGTTAACAGTTCAATCGATACAGTAGCCGAAGCATCTGGCAATGAAGGAATGGAAATTTCTGAAAAAGTTAGAAGTGAAGAAGGTAAAAAATATTATAAAGCTGAAATTGATTTAAGTGATCAAGATTTCAGATTAGCAGTAGGTGAAAAACTTGAAGTGTACTTAACATTTAAAGTTAGAACTGACGAAGCACCAGCAGTTTTCGGAGATCAATCTGGATTATCAGATGCAGTAAGATCTTATGTAAGATTAGGTACAAAATCTAATGTTGCAGAAATTGGAGCATATTCAACATATTATGCAGATACTCAAAAAATAGCTGGTAAAATTGATAAAGATTCAGCAGCAAATAATGTTGATATCGAAAATAAAAATACAAAAGAATGGTATGAAGATGATTGCGATTCAGCACCAATCATAACATTAGACTTATATAAAGAGACAAGAGATGTAACTGGTATGGCTTGGGAAGATAAAGAGACTGAAAAAATTGATTATAATCAAGTAGTAGGTAATGGTATCTATGACGATGATGAAAGATTAATTGGAAACTTAACTACTCAAATGGTAGAAAAAGTTAGAGTAAAACAACCAGAAGGTACAGAAACATATAAAGAATATGATTTCGTATGGCCAACAGCTCAAAGTTTCGACTTCTTAAATGGTAAAACATTAGAAGAAATTACAGGATTTGACAGTATTACATTAACAAGTAATAGACCAGAAGATACTGGTATGTATAAATTTGCAAATATACCAGCCGGAAATTATGTAGTAAGATTTACTTATGGTGATTTTCCATCAGATAGTTTAGATGATGAAGGAAATCTAGTAAAACTAGATGGAGTGGCAGAACCTCAAACTTCTGATGATAATTCAAGACATCCAGCAGTTTACAATGGTCAAGACTTCAAAACAACAACATATCAAGCAGACATTGTAGGTGAAGATGGAAAAACAGCAAATGTATCTAATAATGATGGTTATATAGATAACGAATGGTATGATTTCACAACATGTAAATATGATGAAAATGGTGAAGTTATTACACATAACTCAGATGCAATAGATAACGAATCAAGAAGACTTGAAGTTATGGCATATTCAAGAGTGTTAGATCATACAATAACATCAGTATTAGCAACAGCAAATAATTATACAGCAGATCATACAGAATTATATAAAAATACAAGTATGTTTGCAGATACAGCAAAAATCAATTTGAATATTGAAAATATGAACAGCTTAGCTGGTCAAAAAGTAATTATAACTGATAGAATTACTGGTGAACAAACTGAGGTTATAGCAGGTGGAGAGGAAACTCAAAACGGAATAACATCAAACTATGTTTACGGTAAATCAGATATAAATGGTGCAAAAGGTACTGTAACATATATCAATTACAATTATGTAATTGAAGCAGTAGATATAGGTATCGAAGAAAGATCAAATACAGAAATTGTACTTGATAAAGAAATTGAATCTATAACACTTACACCAAATACAGGAACTGATCCTATACTAAAAGCAGTATATGATATTAGTTATGACTATACATTGGATGAAGATACAGGAAAAGCAAGCTATAAAGCAAATGTAGAATTAAATAAAGAAAAATCTTTCGGAACAGAACACTTACTTGCTCAAAATAAAAATGAAGAAGAAGGATTACAAAATTTCAGATACATTTATTATGATGATACAATTGCTCAATCTTTAAATCTAGAAGTTAAGTACAGATTTACAGTATTGAATATTGGTGAAGTAGATAGAGCAAATCCATTTGTGGAAAACTCTACTCCTGAGGAACTTCTTGCTAAGGCAGAAGAAATTAAAGATCAAACTTACGTGAAAGTTGATGGAAAATTAACTAGCGTAAAACATCCAAAAGTCGGAGAATTTATAGGAAGTATTTACTACATTGGTAAAAATGAAGCTTATACACAATCTGACATAGTTGTAACAACAACAATAAGACAATTAATTGATTATGTAGATAATGATGCAGTATTTAAAGCAGACCAAAATAATGAATTAAATACAAGTTGGAAATCTACAACACCTGATGAATTATTAGAAGCAAAAGCAATAGATAGCAATATCATTGGTGAGTATGATGGAATAAACAACATTGTAGATGATAGAGGAATTGCATACTCAACAAATGAAAGAAGTAACTTGATATTAAGTGTTGATGGAGTAAATGGAGATAAACTTGCAAACCCAGACTTTATAATTAAATTAGTTCCATTTAGTGCATCTAACCAAAATAGTGAGTTAGATACATCTTGCGAAACATTAATGAATTTAACTATGACAAGATCTATTGATAGTGAAATTGATGAAGACGATTTAACTTATGATAATATCGCTGAAATAGTTAAATTTGAAAATACAGTTGGTAAGAGAGATATCGAAACTATTGCAGGTAATGCTGATCCAAAACTTGGAGAATTCACAGTATCACTTGATGAAAGAGATGCGAGTGCAACAGAGCTTATCACATTTACACCTCCAACAGGTTTAAATACAAAGACAGCTCTTACAATTCAAATGTTAATTGTATCAGTAGTTGCATTAGTAATATTAGCAGTAGGTATAGTAATAATCAAAAAAACAGTTTTGAAAAAATAAACTAAATGGAAGAAACTTCTAGAAAAAATCTAGAAGTTTCTTTTTTGCTATTGTTTTTTGCCAAAAAGTGTAATAAAATGTCAATGTTATAAATTATCACAAATTGTAGAAAACTTTTTAAAATAGTGTGCTTAAATTGACAAAAAAATCTATTTATTAAAAGGTATATTATTTTAAGAAAGTAAGAGGTGGTTAAGGATGTTTCAAAATATTGCAGAAGAAACAATGCAAAATGTAAATGAAAATGTTAAAAATAATTCAAAATTTATTAAAATTTACAAAGAATTATTCAAAATTCAAAATATTGTAATATATGTTTTAACATTTTTAGTATCAATGATTACTGTTAAAGATGTATATATTCCGCTAGGGATTGCAATGGTAGCAGCTTGCTTAGGAAGTACAGTTCCAATTTTTTTGGTGTATATATCAAGCTTATTAGGCACAGCTATATCATTAGGCAGTGGAGAGTTTGCAAATGTATTTTGGCTTTCAATTGTATATTTCGTATTAATAATGCTATTTAAACCTAAGGTTTGTGTAGAAGAAAGAAACGAAATATATAAAACAGGAAGTAGATTATTTTGGGCTTATATTATATGTAACATCATTAAAAATTGGGGAAGTGATATCTGGGTATCAGATTTATTTTCAGCAGGTGTTACAGGTGGAATTTTGTATGTTTTTTATAAAATTTTTGTAAATGGAATTATTATAATAAAAGATTTTAATATTAAAAAAGTATTTACTATTGAAGAAACAGCATCTGGTATAGCAATAATAGTTCTTGCATTGTCATTTTTTAATAACAATATTATAGATAAATTAACAATATCAAGTATTGTAGGTATGTTCTTAATAATAATATTAGGTTGGCAAAAAGGAATGCTTGCAGGAATAGCAACAGCTTTGCTTGCAGGAATAATGTTATGTTTTGTACAAGCTTTTGATTTAAGTAATATTATAGTATTTGTAGCACCAGCATTTTTAGTAGGAGTACTAAGTAATTTTAAGAAAATGGATTTATATAAAATATTTAGCAGAACTAAGATGTTAGATAATAAGGGTGAAACAAGACTTACAGAAAATAAAGATATTGTTACAGAATTAGAAGGACTTAAAGAAACAATTGAAGAAAACTTTACAGAAATAGATGTGGACAAACAAGAAAGTCAAAAATATGAAAAATATGAAGAAGCATTTTTTGAAAATTTAGAAGAAATACAAGAAAATATTTTTTATGATGAGCTAATCCTTGCGGAAAGTGACATTATAAGAAATATATTTGATGTATTAGAGCATAATGATATTATATTAGAAGATGATCTTGTGGATATCTTTAAAAGAAATAATAATTATATTTTAGTGCAAGATCAAAAAATAAAAGATGATTTAAGAGAAGTAATTAAAGTATCAAACAGAGCATATAAAATTATACAAATTGAAAATATTAAAATAAATGAAAATAAAAAAGCAAATAAAAAAATGGTTGAAGTTGCTAAGGAAGTAGCAAAAGCGGTAGATGTATGCATAGAAAAAGTTTCTCAAAAAAAGGATGAAAAAATTGTCAAAAAGGAAAAAGAGCTGGAAAAAATATTATCTGGAAAAAATATTCCAATAGAAAAAGCTAATATAAGACAGGTAAAAAATGGAAAATACATTGTGGAAATCAAATTAGATATAAAAGATACAACTTTAAGAGAAAAAAGTAAAATTGCAAATATATCTGATTTAATTTCTAAAACAATTGGAAGCAAAATGTCTTTTCAAAAAGATAGAAGAAATGTGGAAACAGGGGAATATGTACAAACATATTCAACAGAAGATAAATTTATAATGCAAGTAGGAAGTTCTAAAATATCAAAAGATGATAGCGAAGCTTCTGGTGATTGTAACTTGCAAATGAGATTAGATGATGGAAAATATATTTTAGCTATTAGTGATGGAATGGGAACAGGTGCTAAGGCAAGAGAAAATAGTAAATTAGTAATTACAAAACTAAAAAAACTTTTACAAACAGGTTTTGAAAAAGAGCAATCTGTTAAACTTATAAATAGCACTTTAAGTTTAAAAACAGCAGAAGATGAATTTGCTACACTAGATATGTGTGTATTAGATTTATATGAAGGAAATTTAAGTTTAATTAAAAATGGTGCTTGCAATACATATATTAAAAATAAAAAGAACATTTCGATAATAAAATCAGAAGAAATGCCAATAGGCGTAGGCTTAGATGTAAATTTGAAAGAAAAAATAGTACCAGTTTCAGATGGAGATATAGTTCTTATTTGTAGTGATGGTTTGTTAGATTCTAAGGAAGAATTCCAAAAAGATTGGATTGAAGACTTTTTGAGAAAAATAAATACAAACAATGTACAGAAAATATCAGATATGCTTTTAGCAGAAGCAATAGACAATAATTATGGAGTTGCAGGTGATGATATAACTGTTATAGTTGCAAAAATAATAAAGAAAAAATAGGCGAATTTTCGTCTATTTTTCTTTTTATGGTATTGTATTTTACTACGGAAATATGATATAGTAGAAATGTATAATAATATTTTAAATAGAAAATTTGGAGGTTTTTAAATGAGCAAAGCCAGAGGAAAAAGATACGATGAAAAGCCTAAGTTAAATATAAAAAAGGTACTTGCTACATTGATTGCAATAGCAGTATTTGTAATGTTTATAATTTCACTTAAAAATTTATTAACAACAACAGAAATTAAAGGAGAGGTTGCATCTCCTACTACTTATTTTACTGTTTTTGAAAATAATAAATGGGGTGTTGTGGACAATAATGGAAGCACAATATTAGAAACAAATCAAGATGAAATGATAGTTATTCCAGATAAAAATAAAGATTTATTTATATGTACTTATGATGTAAATTATGAAACAGGAGAACATAAAACTAGAATTTTAAACGAAAAAGGAAAAGAAATCTTAACTAATTATGAATTAGTTGAAGCTATTGAAAATTATGATAATAACAATATTTGGTATGAAAAAGAAATATTAAAATATAAAAAAGATGGAAAATGGGGATTAATCAATTTTGCAGGAAAAGAAATAGTACCAGCAGAATATGATAAAATCTATGCAATGCCTGGAATAGAAAAAAGTATTATTGTAGAGAAAGATGGACTTCTTGGATTAGTTAATAATAGTTTAGGTGAAGTAATAATAGAAGCTGGATATGCTGAAATTTCAAGTCTAGGAAATACATACGAAAATGGATATATTGTTAAAAATAAAGATAATTCATTTTTTGGAGTTATAACAACAGACAAAAAACAAATTTTGGAATGCAAATATGACAAAATATATAATGTTGCAAGTAACGAAATGTATGTTGTAACTGAGGGTGGAAAAGATAAAATAATAAATAAATCAGGTGAAGATGTATTAACTAGTGGATTTTCAGAAGTTGTATCAATTGATGGAGAATATATAGTTATTAAAAATAATGATAAATATGGAGTTATAGATACTTCTGGAAATTCTCAAATACCTTGTGAATATGATTATTTATCTGTCTCATTTGATAAAACTTATATTGCAAAAAAAGGCGATAAATTTGGTTTAGTAAAAATTGGAAATGAAACTGTACTTGATTTTAAATATTCAGATATGGCATATAGAAAAGTAGCTAATTTTATAGAAGCAGATGGAGAAAACTTTAAAACAGATATAATAGATAAAGATTTAAAAATTGTACTTTCTGAGGTTATTATTTCAGAAATAAATACAGAAAAAGGTTATATTAGAATTAGAGTAAATGATGATTACAAATATTATAATTTCCAATTTGAAGAGAAGAAAGCGCAAGAAGTAATGCCATCACACACATTATTCCTTATAAAAGAAAATGGAAAATATGGTTATGAAAATAAAAATGGTGAAAGAATAGTAGATTGTATATATGATGATGCAACAGAACAAAATGATTATGGATATTCTGCTGTAAAACAAGGCGGAGTATGGGGAAGTTTAAAATCAGACGGTTCAATATGTTTAAAACCTAGTGTAAATTTAGATAATAATTTATACATCGATTTTATCGAACAATGGCACATAGATGAAAATACTAACATTAATATATATACAAAATAAATTACAAAGGAAGGAATTATCTTGGAACTAAAGACAAAATATCAATATACATATTTTATACATCCATATATTGTGGATGAAACTAGATATGATAAATATATCTTGAAACTTTTTAAAGATAAAAAGTGTAGTTTCAAGATATTTCAAAAAGAAAAAGATTTAGATATTTATAATTATTTTTTACCTCAAATTAGAAATTATGCTTTTCCAACTTTTGAACTTAGAGGTCAAAAATTAAAAGATTTTAATAATCTCTCAAAAGAAGCTAAAAGTAAAATTGTATCAAAACAGTATGTTGCTTGTTTTGATTATAATTTATCAGAAGACATACAAGGTAAAATGGGAGAAGAAGATGGTATATTCTTTAATATAGCAAAAATACAAATTATATGTTTTAATACAGGAATATGTTTTTTAGCAATTAAAACACATCTAGAAGGAAATGAAGATTTTTCAGATTTATTAGATTTTAATTATAGATTTAAAAGTATAAATTCAGAATTTTCTTCACTTAAAGATTTTGAAAACATAAAAATTCAAACTGATATTTTTAACGATGTAAAAGATATATCAGAACTTATTTCGCAAATTACTGGAATATATGAAAAAAAAGTAACTAATAACAATGAAGAATTGGCAAATTCAAACTTTTTTGTATATTCTTATGTTTGTATTGAAAGTGATAGATGGAATGAAAAAAATGAATTTTTTAATATAGAAAATGAGTTTTATAAATATGCTAATTGTTTACCTAGACAATATTTATCAGATTTTAATAAGACAAATATAGAGCAAAATTTACATATTATAGAAAAATTTAAGTATTCAAAAATAGCACTTACTAATAGTTCAGTAAATATGATATGTTCAGGAATAGATACTTTTAATTATACAAAGCTCCCATATCAATATGAAAATGAATATTTTTACACTTATATATTAACTTTATATCAAAAAATGTTTTTAAAGCGACTAAATTCAGATTTTAAGGAATATGAAAAAATATCAAAAATGCGTGTGAAATTTATAAATTTTACAAAACAGATTTGGGAAAAAGAAATAACTCTTGATGATACTGGTAGCCTATATTATAAAACAATAAAGAAAACTTTGGAATTAGATGAGTTATATGAAGAAATTAAAACAAAGTATGAAGTTATTTATAAAGACTTAAATATTGAAAAAAATAATTCATATTATTCAATAATTATTATTTTACTTATTTTTTCTTTAATATTTAATACAGTAAACATATTATTTTTAATGTATTTGCTATCTTAATATAAAATAACTAAAAAGGAATAAAAAAATGAAAATTTCATGTGGAACTGATATTATTGAAATAGATAGGGTAAAATCAAGTATTGAGAGTATTGGTGAAAGATTTTTAAATACAATTTATACAAAAAAAGAAATTGAATATTGTGAAAGCCGAAAGGCACAAAAATATCAACATTATGCAGCAAGATTCGCTGCAAAAGAAGCTATTTTTAAAGCATTAAGTACTAGAATTGGTAGCCAATATACATGGAAAGATTTTGAGGTTTTAAATGATGAGAATGGAAAGCCAAAAGTATTTTTATCTACGGAAATTTCAAATTTAGAAGATATAGATATTAGTATTTCACATTGCAAAACTTATGCAGTTGCAAATGTAATAGCAATATATAAGGAGAATTGAATGGAATTTTTTGATTCACATGCTCATTATAATGATGAAAAATTTGAAAATGATAGAGTTGAAATTTTAAATAAATTATATAATGAGGAAAATATAACAAGATTAACTTGTGTAGGATATAATTTAGAAAAAAGTAAATTGGCTTTAAAAATTGCAAAAGAAAATGATTTTATATATGCGACAGCACGGTATTTCGCCAAATGATATAGAAGATTTTTCAAAAGAAAAGTTAATGCAAATAGAAGAAATTGCAAAAGATGAAAAAATAGTTGCAATAGGCGAAATAGGATTAGATTATTATTGGAATAAAGAAAACAAAGAATTACAAAAAGAATTATTTATAAAGCAAATAGAAATAGCAAATAGGTTAAATTTGCCAATAGTTATACATACAAGAGATGCAGCAGTTGATACTATTCAAATATTGAAAGAATATCCTGTGAACAATAAAGGAATTTTCCACTGTTGCCCACTAAATCAAGAACTTATAAAAAGTGGATTAGAATTAGGATTTTATATATCATTTAGTGGAAATATTACTTTTAAAAATGCAAAATCAGATGTAGTAGTACCTCTTGTTCCAATGAATAGATTACTTATAGAAACAGATAGTCCATATCTTACACCAGAGCCATTTAGAGGTACAAGAAACGATTCTTCAAAAGTAAAATTAGTAGCTGAAAGAATTGCAAAGATACATGGAATTACATTGGAAGAAGTGGCAAAAATTACTTATGAAAATGCAAATACTATATTTAATATATAAAAAGTAGAAAATTTTTAAAGATTTTCTGCTTTTATTTTTTTCTGCAATCCACTGGTTTCGTAAGAAAAGTGGAAAAAACAATAAAAAATGTAATTAAAATTTAATAAAGTTTTTTTAAAACTTGGCAAATGTAGTTCCGTAAATATTTTGAGAATGATTTCCAAAAACTCCAAAAATCACCTATTGAAAAAAAAATCTAAAATGCTATTATATAGCTAATGAATTATTTTCAGGGAGGATTTTATTTATGAGAAGGAAAACATTAATCGTAATAACATTAATTGCAGTAATGTTATTCAGTAGCTTTCTTCCAGTAGTGGAAGTATTTGCTGCTGAGGATTCAGCAACAAAAATGACCTTCAATACTGACCTATATAATGGTCTAAAAGCCTACTTCAAAGAACAAGGAGTTAGTGCTACATACAATGATGTTGAGCATACTATTGGAATGTCATCATCAGTATTAAATAGTATTGAAACTATTTCTTTAAAAGAAAAAGGAATAAGCAACATTTCAGGAATTGAATTTTTTGGAAATGTAAAAAGCTTAATTTTATCTGCAAACAATTTAACAGAAAAAAGTAATTTAGAGGTATTAAATAGCTTAGCAAATTTAAGTTACCTAGATCTTTCTTCTAATAATATTAAAGATGTAAGTGCAATTGAACCACTTATAATGAGATTATTAGCGTTAGATACAAATGCAATCAATTTAAGCAGTCAATCTGCAAAGGCTGTTGTTGATGTTGAAGTAGATCTTGAAGAACAAAAAACAAGAGAAACTTTTTCATTACCTCAAATTTTAGAATTAGCAGGTATTGCAAATAAAGGCGAAATAACTAATAAAGGTTATTTAAAAGCAGAATGGTTTGTAACAGGATATTCAGCTTCTAGCAGAAATTCTGCAAGTACTTATCCATATATAGTAAGTAGTAGCATACCAAATCCAGTTACAGCAGATGATAATGAATTTGAAATTCAAGTTGGTTACGAAAGTACAACTGGAACATATATACCTTATGAAGGTTTAATTAAATTAGAAATTACTATTAAAGATATAAATCCAGATTCTTATATTAATAACCCAGCATCAAAGAACATATTAAAAGATAGTATATTCACAATTTATTATATTGTTCACTTAGCAGATACAGATGCTGTTATATTAAAAGATAGAAATTTATATTTTGCAGTAAAAGACCAATTAACAAAAAATCAAGAAATTAATCCAAATCTAGAAAGTTATAAATATGAATCAACAAGTGATGGAGAAATCTATTATGATTTATGTGATTACACAGTAAGTGGATCAAAAGCAACTTTAAGTATTGATGGTACAGCAATCTATGAAATAAATGGATTTAATCCAGAAGGTGGAGAAGCTTCAATTAGAGATTTGACAACAGGAGAATATTATGTATTACCATATGAAGCAGTAGATGTTTCATCACCAGATAATAGTGGAAATGTTACAACAAAAAGAAAAATAAAAGTTCCACACATCAATACAACTTGTAGAAATTTATATGTTGATGCATATAATGAACCACAAGCATTAGTAATAACTGATTTAAATATAGTAAATAAAATAACTTCTTTGATTTTAAATGATAAGAGAATTTATGATTTATCAGGAATAGAAGGATTCCAAGGATTAGAATCTAACTTAAATGTTTCATATAACTATATTGATACATTAGCTAACATCTATGCTTTACAAAAAAATAAAGAAAGTAGAAATGGATCATTACAAGAATTATTTAATGAGAAAAAATCTGCAATGGCAACAACAAAATCAAAAGTAACAGCTGCATACCAAAAAGCAGAAGATGCTAAAAAGAATGTAGAAAAAGAAATCAAATCAATAGAAGAAAATATAGCAAAATTAGCAACAATAGCTGATACAGCATCAAGTGAATATACAAGTACAGTAAAAGCTATCCAAGAAGCTATAAAAAGAATTTATGGCGATGGAACAGACGAAAACAAAGGATTAATTGATGGTATAGATAAAGCATTTACAGATCCACAAGAAGGTTTAAATGCAAATATATCAGAAATGTATTCAAGATTAGCTGCTATGTATAGAGTATTCAATAAAGAATACAAATTAACAACAATTTTAACATCAGAATTAAATTATCAAACAGAAGAAGAATATGAAGCATACTTAGAAAAAAATAAAACATTAGAAAGTGCTAAGGCTATGACAAAAGATGAAATTTCAAGAATTGCTACATTAGAATCAGCTGATGCATTATCTTCATTAGAAAAAGATTTAATCGTAAATGCTTTTGGGCTAGCTTTATCAGATGAGCAAGATAAACCAATTTCTTATGCATTAAATGAACTAGTAAAAGCATTAGAAGAAACAGGAGCAAATAGAACATCATGGGTAGCTATGAATGCAAAATTCATCGAAGTTGGAGTTTATAGCTCAGCAGCAAATTATTGCTTAATTCAAAGAATGAATAACACAGCACCAGCAGGAGCTTGTTATGCAGAAGAATATTTAAAATCTGTATTAGAAAATTACAGTTATGAAGGAATTAATACAGAATTAGTAAAAGCAATTTATGAAAAAATTAAATTAGGAAAAACATCAAGTGATTATACAGCATCATTAAATAATATATTTAGTAATTATTTAACAAAAACATTAAATTACAGTGGAACAATTTTATCAGCTTGTAAAGGAACATACAACCCAGTAAATAAATTAGACAAAGTTGTTACAAACGTAAGCAGTGGAATTACAGAAATTGGAAATTATCCAAATAAAGTTGAATTTGTAGAAACAGTAAATTCAAAAACAAGTAGTTCAGGAATTTTCTTCTACGAACAATTAATGAGTTTAGCAAATAAATTTACAGCTATTGATGAAACATCATTATATGTAAATTTACCAGCATTAAAAAGAATCGATATTAGAAATAACGAAATCGAAACATTAGGTCCAACAGAAGTAACAATGGTTTCAAAAGATGGAACAGAAGTAACATCAACAGAAACATTAGCATCAATTAAAAACTTAAAAGAATTATATGCAGGTCATAACTTCGTATCAGGAGATATAGCTTGTGTAGATTGGAATACTTTAACATCATTAAAGAAATTAGACTTATCATATAACTTTATTCGTGATATTAAACCATTAGAAGTATTGAAAAACTTAAAATACTTAGATGTATCTGATAACTTACTTGGAGGTTCATTCAATATTTCAATAAGAAAAATGGAAAAATTACATGACTTAATTTTAGCAGGAAACCAATATACAGATATTAGTCAAATTTTAAATGATTATGAAATGATAACAGGTGGAGATTTCACAAGTTATTTCGCAAGAGAAGATACTTTAAACTTAGATTTAAGTAGACAAACATTACAAATAAATATTAAAGACATAATTACAAAAGACGAACAAGCAAATGTAAAAGAAATTGATTTACCACCAATATTTGCACAATTAGAATACATAGATGCTGCAAGAACAGCTTTTGGAACAACAAGTTCTAAGGGTTCAGTACAAGCAAGAGGTGGAAAAGCATATATTCCAATAAATGAAGCTGGTGATTACCAAGCAGTTGTAAAAGTTATAGCTGCAAATGGTTATCCAGAAGAAGTTTCAACATCAGTAGGTATTAACACAAAATGTACAATTAATTATACAGTATCAGAAGATGACTCAACAAATGCAACAGATCCTGAAAAAATAGTAAAATCAGTAACAATTTCATCTGATAAAACTACTGTAAAAGCAGGAGAAACAGTAAATTTATCTGCAACAGTTGAAGGTATAAATTTAGCTGATTCAGATAAAGCAGTTACATGGAAAGTTGCAGGAAATAGTAGTTCAAATACAAGAATTTCTAATGACGGAATGTTAGCAGTTGCAGAAAATGAAACATCAAGTAAATTAACTGTAACAGCAACATCAGTAGCAGATTCTGATGTAAAAGCAACACAAGTAATAACAGTTACAAGAGACACAACACCAACTGATCCAACTGACCCAACAACACCAGAAGAACCAACTTATGGATATGAAGTTTCTAGTGATGGAACTGAAATTATGGGAATTTCTCCAAATACAAATAGTTCAAACTTTAAAACTAAATTAGTAAATGATTCAAGCTATAAAGTTGAAGTTAAGAGAGAAGGAAATACAATCTCAGAAAACGAATATGTTGCAACAGGCGATATAGTAGTTATTAGCAAAGACGGAAAAGCAGTAGCAAGTTACGAATTAGTTGTTAAAGGTGATGTAAATGGAGATGGAGTAGCAGATGCATTAGATAGTTCATTAATAAAAGCTTATAGAGCTAAATTAGAAAAATTATCTGGCGCATACTTAAAAGCAGCTGATATCAACAATGACGGCGATGTAAATATAATAGATGTAAGATTACTATTATATCACAGAGCAAGAATTGAAGGATATATTCTATAATTAAATAAAATCCCAGTAGATTCTCATAGGAAAATTTCCTATGAGAATTTGCTATATTATAGGAAAAATGTTACAATTTTCCTAGTAAAAAATTACCATAAAAAGTATTTATAAAAACTATTGCATTTAATTTTAATTAGTGATATTCTTAATATGTATATATAACGATTATAGGAGAAGATGTCAATGAAGAAAAAAATATTAGTATTATATGTTTTTATTGCATTAGTATTAGTTTGTACAAATGCTTATGCTGCAATTACAATGAATGTAGGACTTACAGCTGATAAAACTTCTGTTAAACCAGGAGAAGAATTAGTAGTCACAGTGGATGTTAAAAATATTTCAAAAGAAATTTCATCAATAGAAGGATATATTAATATTGATGAAAATATTTTAAAAGATATTAATAAAGATACAATTGTTTCAAAAGATGGAAAAATAGAAATAAAATCAGGAGATAAAGTTACTAATAAATTAAGCTATGCTTTTAATCCAACATCAACAAATGCAGACTATGATGTTGTTTTTAATACTAAAAAAGAAAATATTGAAAACAATGATTGCTTCTTTGTTATGGATTTCAATGATGCTATTAAAGAAAATTCAGATTTATTAAAATTAAAGCTTCAAGTTAAAGAAAGTGCTACAATAAATGAAATAAAAGAAGCTATTAAAGTAGATTTTATTGTTGCATATTCAGCTGATGAAGCAGAAAAATCTGAACCAGTTTCAGCAGCATTAGATATTAAAGTTGTAAAAGATGAAACTCAAAAACCAGCTGAAGATGATAAAGATAATAACAATGGACAAGATAATAATGGCGGAAATAACAACAACAATAACAATAACAATAACAACAATGACAACAATAATGATAAAGACAAAGATAAAAACCAAAATAAAAACACAAATACTAATCAAAATACAAATAGAAACACAAACACTAATACAAATGGAAATAGAGTAGCTAATAATACAAATACAGATGGAACAATTGCAGGAACTAAAATTCCAGCAGCAGGAGCTGGAATGATATTAATTCCAATAACTATTCTTGCAATACTAGCATACATTAGTTACAATAAATATATTAAATATAAAGATATTTAATAATAAATCAAATAAAAAGGAAGAACAAATAAGTTCTTCCTTATTTTTTTAAAACTATTGCTTATTTTTTTCAATGTGATATAATTATAACAAATTTAATATGGAGGAATGTAATTATGGTTGCAATTATTATAATAATAGTAGTTATTTTAGTTGTAGTTGCACTTATGTATAATGGCTTAATTACATCAAGAAACAAGGTAAAGAATGCTTGGAGCCAAATAGATGTACAATTACAAAGAAGATTTGATTTAATTCCTAACTTAGTAGAAACAGTTAAAGGATATATGGACCATGAAGAAACAGTTCTTACAAAAGTTACAGAACTTAGAACTTCTTGGGCAAATGCTACAACAGTTTCTAAAAAAGCAGAACTAGATTCTGAATTATCAGGTGCTTTAAAAACAATTATGGCTGTTTCAGAAAATTACCCAGATTTAAAATCTAGCAAAAACTTTACTGAGTTACAAGAGGAATTAAGAAGCACAGAAGATAAAATTGCTTATGCAAGACAATTTTATAATGATAGTGTTACAATGTATAATACAAAATTAGAAACAATACCTACAAACATAGTTGCTTCTATGTTTAACTTTAAACAAGAAGAATTATTTGAGGCAGTTTCAGAAGAAGCAAGACAAAATGTTAAAATAGATTTTAACAAATAACAAATTTGGGGCGAATATATATTGTTCGTCCCTTTTGTTTTATGAAAGGAACAATATAGAAATGTACGAGGATATTAAAAGAAATAAGATTAAAACAGGAATAATAGTTTCACTTTTTACTTTAATGATAGCACTAATCATATATGCAGTATGTAATTATTTAGGTTTAGGAGAATTTACAATATTTTTTGCAGCAATTTTTTCTATCATTTCTGCAATAGCAACATATTATAATTGTGATAAGATAGTTTTAGCATCAGTTAGAGCAAGACCTGCAACAAGAGAAGAAGATTTACAGCTTACTAATATTTTAGACGGTTTAATGATAGCTTCTGGTTTAGAATATAAACCAAGATTATATGTAGTAGAATCAGCTCAACCAAATGCCTTTGCAACAGGTAGAAATCCTAAAAATGCAGTAATTTGTGTTACAACAGGTTTGATTGAAAAATTAAATTACAGAGAACTTGAAGGTGTAGTAGCTCATGAACTTGCACATATAAAAAATTATGATATTATGCTTTCTGCGGTAATTAGTGTAATGGCAGGATTTGTAGTTCTATTATCAGATATGCTTTGTCGTTCAAGATTTAGAGCTAGAAGAAATAATGATAGTGATAGTAAAAGTGGAATTGAAGGAATTTTAATGATAGTTGGATTAATATTTTTAATTTTATCTCCAATAATTTCAAATCTAATTCAACTAGCTGTTTCAAGAAGAAGAGAATATTTAGCAGATGCGACTGCTGTATCTTTTACTAGAAATCCAGATGGATTAATTTCAGCACTTGAAAAAATTTCATCAGATGACTGTGATTTAGATGTAGCAAGCACAAGCAATGCTTTTATGTATATTGAAAATCCTTTTAAAAATAAAAGAAAAAAACAAGCAAGTAGCTTGTTTTCAACGCATCCATCAGTATCTGAAAGAGTTATGGCATTAGAAAATTTAAAATAATAGTCATAATTGACAAAAATTAATAATAATAGTATAATATGCTCGTAACTTTAAGGAGGTACATTTTATGGAAACAGACAAAAAATTATCTATAAAGATAATTCGCAAGATTGTTTTTGTATGTATTATTCTAATTTCGTTATTTACAGTTGGTGTTTTTGCTAGTAGATCTAATTTAACAGATGTAACAATTGTGTTTGCAGATGATACAGAAATATCAGTTATGACATCAAATGTAAAAGTTTCTGATATATTAGATGAAAATCACATTTTATTACTTCCAGATGAAGTAGTAGAACCAAATTTAGATTCTAATATTGATATTGCTAGAAAAATAATTATTAGTAAAGCAAAAGATGAAAAAGTAGTTGTTGCAGAAGATGTAAAAAGTGTTTCAACAGAAGAAATACTTGGAAAATATGTAACAATAACAGAGAAAATTATAACAGAGCAAGTAGAAATTCCTTTTGAAACAGTTACAAAAGATGTTTCAAGAGAAGGAACTGAAACAACAGATAGAGTATTACAAGCAGGAAAAAACGGATTAAAAGAAATAAAATATAGAGCAAAATTCCAAGATGAAGTTGAAATAGAAAGAACAGTTATATCAGAAAATGTAATCAAAGAACCAGTAGACAAAATTATTCAAATTTCGACAAAAATTTCTTCTAGATCAGCTATAAGAAATAATTCAACTACACCAGCTATGTTATCAGCAAGTGTAGAAGGAGTGCAAGGAAGAGCAGTTACTTTAAATGCATCAGCATATACTGCTGCTACTTGTGGAAAAGCTCCTGGAAGTCCAGGATATGGAATTACATCATCAGGTGCTGCTGCAAAATCTTATTATACAGTGGCTGCTGGCGGAGCATATCCCATAGGAACAGTTGTATATATTCCATATTTCCAAAATGCTCCAAATGGTGGATGGTTTGTTGTTCAAGATAGAGGAGGAGCAATATCTAATAATAGAATAGATATTTACTTCGATTCAATTGGAGAATGCAGACAATTTGGTAGGAGAAACTTAGAATGTTATGTATATAATTAATGAGAATAAAAAGAGAATTTGAAAAAATTCTCTTTTTATTATTGACTTTTATAAAAAAGTATTGTTTAATAATTATAATTTATTTCAAAATTCTGACAATTCGTCAAAAAAATCAAATTTTAACAATTTAATAAGAAAAGGAAGTGATGTAAAACTGGTTTCAGTTATAAAATCTATGACTTTACAAGGACTAGAAGGAGTACTTGTTAATGTTGAGGTGGATGTATCTAGTGGTATGCCAGCTTGGAATGTAGTAGGATTACCAGATACAGCTATTAAAGAATCAAAAGAAAGAATAAGAACAGCTATAAAAAACTGTGATGTAGAATTATTAAGTAGAAAATACATTATTAATTTATCGCCAGCAGATATTAGAAAAGAAGGTTCTAGCTTAGATTTATCTATGGCAGTAGGAATACTAAAATGCATAGAAAAGATAGGAGATTTTGATGTAAATAATACAGTATTTTTGGGAGAATTATCTCTGGATGCAAAAATAAAAAAGATAAATGGTATACTTCCTATTTGTTTGGAAGCTAAAAAACAAGGAATAAAAAGAATAATACTTCCAATGGCTAATAGTAAAGAAGCGAGTGTAGTAGATGGTTTAGAAATTATCGGAGTTAAAGATTTAGAAGAAGTTATAAAATATTTGAATGGTGAAATATTAGTAGAACCTACAAAAGTAAATATAAAAGAATTATTTATGAAAGATATTGGAGAAGAATTAGATTTTGCAGAAGTGAAGGGGCAAGAAAGTATTAAAAGAGCTTTGGAAATATCTGCTGCTGGCCGGACATAATTGTCTTTTAATTCGGAAATCCGCGGAAGTGGAAAGACAATGATGGCAAGGAGATTAACAAGTATTTTACCAGATATAAGTTTTGAAGAAGCGCTCGAAATATCTAAAATTCATAGTGTAGCAGGAAAAATTGGAAATAATACTATAATTAATAAAAGACCTTTTAGAAGTCCACATCATACAATATCAACAACTGGTTTGATTGGTGGAGGAAGTTATCCAAAGCCAGGGGAAATAAGCTTATCACATTTTGGAGTCCTATTTTTAGATGAATTGCCAGAATTTAATAAGAAAACGATAGAAGTTTTAAGAGGACCTTTGGAAGATAGAGAAGTAACGATAAGTAGAGCAAATGCAACATATTCCTATCCATGTAACTTTATGTTAGTAGCTAGTATGAATCCTTGTCCTTGTGGATTTTATGGAAGTCCAGACAAAGAATGCACTTGTACAGAAAAACAAAGAAATATGTATCGAAATAAAATAAGTGGACCAATTTTAGATAGAATTGACATACAAATAGAAGTTCCAAATGTAAAATATAGTAAATTGGAAGGAAAAGCTGGGGAAAGTTCTGAAAGTATAAGAAGTAGAGTAAATAAAGCAAGAGAAATACAATTAAATAGGTATAAAGGATTAAATATATATTCAAATGCTGAATTAACTCCAAAACTAGTTGAGATAGTATGCAAACTAAATGAACCATCAAAAATAATTTTAAAAAATTCTTTTGAAAAGTTAAAATTAAGTGCTAGGGCATATACAAGAATATTAAAAGTGGCAAGAACAATTGCGGATTTGGACGGGAAAAAGGATATAGAAACTACACACATTATAGAAGCAATAAGTTACAGGAGTTTAGATAGAAAATAATGAAATAATTGAAAGGATGGCTATTTATTAGAGTGATTGAATATGAAGAAATAAATAGAGAAGATAAACTATTTCCAGAAAGATTGAAAAAGATTAAAAAATCACCGAAAAAAATATATGCAACTGGAAATTTGAAACTATTAGAAGAAGCATCAATATCAGTGGTTGGTACAAGGCATATAAGTGATTATGGAAAAAGACATGGCAGAGATATATGTAAACAATTAGCAATGAGAGATATTACAATAGTTAGTGGATTGGCTGTTGGAGTAGATACATTGGCGCATGAAACTGCAATGAAATATTCTGGAAAAACAATTGCTGTATTACCATGTGGTTTTGATAATATTTTTCCTACTGAAAACCAAAAATTATTTGAGAATATTATAAACAATGGTGGATTAGCAATTACTGAATATGCTTCTAATATTAAGGCAGATAGTAAAAAGTTTTTAGAAAGAAATAGAATTGTAGCAGGTCTTGGAGTTGGGTTAGTAGTGATAGAGGCATTAGAAAGAAGTGGAACTAGTGTTACAGCCAAAATTGCCAAGAGTCAAGGGAAGCAAGTATTTGCGTTGCCTGGGAGTGTGGATAATAAGTGTTCAGTGGGGACAAATAATTTAATAAAAGATGGTGCTAATTTAATTACAGAGGGTGTGGAAATCTTAAAAAATTATCCACAATTTGAAAAAAATAAGGTAAAAAATTATAATAACCAAAATATCAAAAAAGAATATAAAAATATTTTTTCGGTAATTTTTTATGATAAATATTTAAGCTTAGAAGAAATAATTAAAAAAACAGGAATGCCTACGCGAGAAGTAATTACACAATTAACATTGATGGAATTAGAAGAATTAATTGAAGTAGAAATTGGGAAAGGATATAGAAAAAAATATGAGTGATATTTTTAAAATTGGAGCTTTTGGGGAAAACCAAGCAGTACAATTTTTGGAAAATAGAGATTATAATATTATAGCTAGAAATTTTAAATGTGTTCAAGGAGAAATAGATATAATTGCTACTAAAAATGAAGAGATAATTTTTTGTGAAGTTAAGACTAGAAGTAATAAATTGTTTGGAAATCCAGCAGAGGCTGTGAATAATTTTAAACAAAGTCATATTTGGAATGCAGCAGAATATTATTTATACAAAAATAATTTAATAAATTCCTATGTTAGATTTGATATTTTAGAAGTTTTTGTAGACGGTAGTGCAGTCACAATAAATCAAATAAAAAATGTTTTTTCCTAAAATATTAAGTATTATTAATAACTATTGCTAATTTTCTAAAAAGAAGGTATAATATCATTGTATTTTAATATGGTATAATAGCCTAAAAATAAAAGGAATGATAAAAATATGAAATTAATATCTTGGAATGTAAATGGATTAAGAGCTGTATTTAATAAAGGCTTTGAAGATATATTTAAAGAAATAAATGCTAATATTTTTTGCATTCAAGAAACGAAAATGCAAGAAGGTCAATTAGAACTTAATTTTAATGAATATAATATATATTTGAATAGTGCAGTGAGAAAAGGTTATTCTGGCACAGCAGTTTTTACAAAGCAAAAACCAATAACTATTACAAAAGGAATAGGAATTGAGAAGCATGATACAGAAGGCAGAGTTTTAACATTAGAATTTGAAAAATTTTATTTAGTAAATTGTTATACACCTAATTCACAAAGAGAACTTACTAGACTAGAATATAGAGTAGAGTGGGAAAAAGATTTTAGAAATTATTTAAAAAAATTAGATAGTATAAAACCAGTAATTCTTTGTGGAGACTTAAATGTTGCACATGAAGAAATAGATTTAAAAAATCCAAAATCTAATAGAGGAAATGCGGGTTTTACTGATGAAGAAAGAGTAGAAATGACAAATTTATTAAATTCAGGTTTTGTTGATAGTTTTAGATATTTATATCCTGAAAAGACAGATAGTTATTCTTGGTGGTCATATATGGGAAGAGCCAGAGAAAAAAATGTTGGATGGAGAATTGATTATTTTATAGTATCAGAAAAGATAAAAGAAAATATAGTGGATGCAAAAATACATCCAGAAATTTTTGGTAGTGATCATTGTCCAGTAGAATTAGAAATAAATTTTTAAAAGGAGTATTTTATGGGAAAAAGAAGTGAACAAATTAGAAAATGGTTATTCTATTTTTCTTTGCTAGTAGCTACTGTCATAAGTTATAAAATGATAGACAAGCTATCAGGGGTATTTGAAATAATTGGTTCATTTATAGGAATTTTAATACCATTTATAATTGCAATGATTTTAGCTTATTTATTACATACACCATGTAAAGCAATAGAAGAAGCATATAATATTGATAAATTAAAATTTTTGAAAAAACATAGAAGAGGATTGAGTGTACTTACAGTATACTTTATAATTCTTATTGTTCTGTTTATAATAATTAATTTTATTAGTCCAATAATTACAAAAAATGTAGTAGAATTAGCTGGAAATTTACCAAATTATTATAATAGTGCAATTGAGTTTTTAAAAACATTACCAGAAGATACATTTTGGGCAAAAATTAATATTACTGAAATAGTTAAAAATATTGAAGAATTTAATATTTCAGAAGTTATAATTGACTGGGTAAGTTTTGAAAATATAGGAAATTATATTAAAGGTATTGTAGGTGCCGTAAATATAGTATTTGATTTATTTGTTGTAATTGTAGTTTCAGTATATATATTACTTGAAAGAAAAGATATTAAGAATTTTGTTCAAAACTTAATGACAGCAATTTGCGATAAAGAAACTTATGATAAATGGGTTAATTTATATCAAAGAACAAATAATATTTTTTATAAATATATTTCAAGCCAATTTTTAGATGCAATTATTGTTGGAATACTTACAGGAATTGTAATGAATATAATGGGAATAAAATATGCAACTTTATTAGGACTTATGATAGGATTATTTAATATTATTCCTTATTTTGGAGCAATAGTAGCAGTTGTAATTTCTGCAATAATTACTATTTTTACAGGTGGATTTACAACTGCATTATGGATGACTTTAATAGTTATAATTGTACAACAAATAGATGCTAATATTATAAATCCAAGAATTTTAGGAAACTCTTTAAATGTTAGTCCAATTTTAGTTATTTTTTCAACCACATTAGGTGGGGCATATTTTGGAGTTCCAGGAATGTTTTTAGGAGTTCCTGTTGCATCTTTAATTAAAGTATTTGTATTAGACTTTATAAAAGAAAAAAACGAATTAAAAGAAACGGAGCTAAAAGAAGAATAGATGATGGAGGATTTTTCAAACTACAAAAAATTAAATATTAAAAAAGTAATAATGGTAGTTTTAATAGCTTTATTGCTAATTGTTAGTATTACTGTATTTTGTATTTCAAGAAAAATGGAAAAAAACGATACTAATGAAGACAGTGTAGTCCCTGAAAATGTAGATTCTAAAACAGAAGTGTTTTATGATATTAATAATACAGTAAGTATAGAAATACCTAAAAAATATGAACTTAAACAAACACATAATAGTGAATATCTAATAAAACTTTCATCTGATAATAATATGGATATATATTTATCTAAAATCGATAAAATAGAAAATAGACCACTTTCATCTATTGCAAGAGCAGATAAAATTTCTTATTTAGAAGATTATAATGCATATTCTAATTTATCAGATTTAAAAGAATTAAATGTTAATGGAAATTTAGCATATACTTATAGTTTTCACTATTTAGATGAAAATTTAAGAAAAGCTTTCTACATTCAAGTTGTTTTACTTGAATTAGAAGATGGTATTTATATATTTGATATTGATTTTCCATTAGATGATTTAACAACATATACTAATGTAACAACAGAAGTTTTAGAAAAATTTGTAAAATACTAAATAAATTATGATAATATAAAATCAAAAGGTAGTATAAAAAAATATATTTTTTATACTACCTTTTTGATTTGCTAATAATATTTGCCTTTAAATTCAAATTTCCCTAAGGAAATTTTGAAAAAAAGCTTGACTTATCCACAACAAATATGGTATAGTATTATAGCATATATATAAAATAGACATATATATACAAATTTTTAAAGGTAGTAGGTATAAAAATATTGGAAATAAAGTAATATTATAAAATAAATGAATATAAAGGTAAGCAAAAAGAGAAATTGAAGTGCATACCTTTATATTTATTTTTACTCATATATCTATTATCATCAAAGATATTTAAAACTTGAATAAAGAGGAATTGATTAGAAGAGGTACTACGGAAATGCGATTTTTAAGGCAGGGAATCAAAATTTCTTGTAACAACCTTCTAAGCCAAGAAGGACTTTATTTAAAGATTAATATATAAGCCTGCTAATTTATTAGAAAAAAGGGTGGTTCGTTTTGGTACAAGTAAAAGATGTTGTACACGAGAAAAGTGTAAGAAAAACTTTTGCAAGAATAGGAGATTTTATTGATATTCCTAATCTTATTAAAGTTCAAAAAGATTCTTATGATTGGTTTATAAACGAAGGTTTAGGAGAAGTATTAAGAGATATTTCACCAATTGAAGACTATTCAGGAAACCTAGTATTAGAATTTTTTGATTATGCAATGGAGAAAGAGACAAAATATTCTTTGGAAGAAGCCAAAGAAAGAGATGCAACTTATTCAACAAGATTGCATGTAAAAGTAAGATTAATTAACCGTGAAACTGGTGAAATAAAAGAACAAGAGATTTATTTAGGTGATTTCCCAGTTATGACAGATAGCGGAACTTTCGTTATCAATGGTGCAGAAAGAGTTGTAGTTAGCCAATTAGTTCGTTCACCAGGTTGTTATTATGATTCAAGCTATGATAAAACTGGTAAAAAACTATATACAGCAACAGTAATGCCAATTCGTGGAGCATGGTTAGAATATGAAACAGATAGTAATGATGTTTTTTATGTAAGAATAGATAGAACAAGAAAATTGCCTGTAACATCATTATTAAGAGCAGTAGGATTAGATACTGATGAAAAAATTATTGATTTTTTCGGAGAAGATGAAAAAATATTAGCTACAATAGCTAAGGACCCAGTAAAAAATACTGATGAAGCATTGGTTGAAATTTACAAAAAATTAAGACCAGGAGAACTTCCAACAGTTGATGCTGCTAGAAATTTATTTACAGGATTATTCTTTGATAATAGAAGATATGATTTATCAAAAGTTGGTAGATACAAATATAACAAAAAGATGAGTTTATCTTCAAGAATTACAAATCAAATCAGTGCAGAAACAATAGTAAATCCAGAAACAGGAGAAGTTTTTGTTGAAAAAGGTGAAGTAATTTCAAAAGATGTTGCAAGAGATATTCAAAATGCAGGTATCAATGTAGTTCATGTTCAAATTGAAGATAAGGTTGCAAGAGTAATCGGTAATGGAACAGTTGATATAAGAAATTATGTAGATCCAAGTATAGCAGAAGATTTAAAAATCAAAATTGATGTAAATTATGAAGTATTAAAAAATATTTTAGAAACAACAGATGCAAAAGATTTAAAACGTGTTATTGATGAAAGAATAGATGAATTAATTCCTAAGCATATTGTTACAGAAGATATTTTAGCTTCTGTAAACTATTTATTGAATTTAGAATATAATACATATATTTCAGACCCAAGAAAACCAAGATTAGCAGAAGTAGATGATATTGACCATTTAGGAAACAGAAGAATTAGATGTGTTGGTGAACTTCTACAAAATCAATTTAGAATTGGTTTAACAAGATTGGAAAGAGGAGTTCGTGAGAGAATGACAATTCAAGATTTAGATGTTGTTACTCCACAAACTTTAATTAATACAAAACCAATTACATCATCAATTAGAGAATTCTTTGGAAGCTCACAATTATCACAATTTATGGATCAATGTAATCCACTTTCTGAGCTTACACATAAAAGAAGAATTTCAGCATTAGGACCTGGTGGTTTATCAAGAGAAAGAGCAGGTTTTGAGGTTCGTGATATTCACTATACTCACTATGGTAGACTTTGTCCAATAGAATCACCAGAAGGACCAAACATTGGTCTTATATCTGCACTTTCAACATTTGCTATTATAAACGAATATGGATTTATTGAAACACCATATAGAAAAATTGATAGCAAAACTGGAAAAGTTACAGATGAAGTTATTTATATGACAGCTGATGAAGAAGATAATTGCATTATCTGCCAAGCATCAGAACCATTAGACAAAGATGGAAAATTATTAAATGAAAGAATTAGAGTTAGAGAACGTGCAGAAATTAAAGAAATTGAAAGAGAAAAAGTTGATTATATGGACATTTCTCCAAAACAATTAGTTTCTGTTGGTGCAGCTATGATACCTTTCTTAGAGCATGATGATGCTAACCGTGCATTGATGGGTGCTAACATGCAACGTCAAGCTGTTCCTCTAATGATTACAGATTCACCAATTGTTGGTACAGGTATTGAATATAAGGCTGCCAAAGATTCAGGGGTTATGATTTTAGCCGAAGAAGATGGTTTAGTAGAAACAGTTACTGGTGATGAAATTGTTATAAAAAATAAAGCTGGTAGAAAAAAATATACGCTTAGAAAATTCAAGAGAACAAATGGTAGTACATGTATAAACCAAAGACCAATCGTAAAAGAAGGCGAAGAAGTAAAACGTGGAGATGTTATTGCTGATGGTCCTGCTACTGATAAAGGAGAAATGGCACTTGGTAAAAATGTTCTTATAGCTTTCACAACTTGGGAAGGTTATAACTACGAAGATGCTATCTTGTTATCAGAAAGATTAGTTAAAGAAGATGTTTATACATCTATCCATATTGAAGATTATGATTGCGAATGTCGTGATACAAAATTAGGTCCAGAAGAAATTACAAGAGATATTCCAAATGTTGGTGAAGATTCTCTTAAAGACTTAGATGACAACGGTATTATTAGAATTGGTGCAGAAGTTAGACCAGGAGATATATTAGTTGGTAAGGTTACACCAAAAGGTGAAACTGAACTTACAGCCGAAGAAAGATTATTAAGAGCTATATTCGGCGAAAAAGCAAGAGAAGTTAGAGATACATCACTTCGTGTACCTCATGGAGAAGCTGGAACAGTTGTTGATGTTAAAGTTTATACTAGGGAGAATTCTGATGAATTAGGACCTGGTGTAAATCAAATAATCAGAATATATATTGCTCAAAAAAGAAAAATATCTGTTGGAGATAAGATGGCTGGTCGTCATGGTAACAAAGGTGTTATTTCAAGAATATTACCAGAAGAAGATATGCCATTTATGCCAGATGGAACACCAGTAGATGTTGTACTTAACCCACTTGGTGTACCTTCTCGTATGAATTTAGGTCAAGTTCTTGAAGTTCACTTAGGTGCAGCTGCAAGAATGTTAGGATGGAAAGTTGCAACACCAGTATTTGATGGTGCATTTGAAGAAGATATTGAAGAAATGTTAGATTTAGCTGGATTAGAAACAAATGGTAAAACAATTTTATATGATGGTAGAACAGGAGAACCATTTGATAAACCAATTACAGTTGGTGTAATGTACATGTTAAAACTTCACCACTTAGTTGATGATAAGATACATGCTCGTTCAACTGGACCATACTCATTAGTTACACAACAACCACTTGGAGGTAAAGCTCAATTTGGTGGTCAAAGATTTGGAGAGATGGAAGTTTGGGCATTAGAAGCTTATGGTGCTGCATATACACTTCAAGAAATATTAACAATTAAATCTGACGATGTTATCGGAAGAGTAAAAACTTATGAAGCAATTGTTAAAGGTGAAAACATACCAGAACCAGGTGTTCCAGAGTCATTTAAAGTACTTATTAAAGAACTTCAATCATTAGGATTAGATGTTAAATTATATAATGATAATGAAGAACTTGAAATAAAAGAACATGTTGAAGAAGCTCTTGATGGAATCGAAGAAAGAATTGATGAAAGTGAGCTTGAAGAAGACAACCTAAATGAAGTTAGTGAAGATGAACTAGAAGAATATGATGAAGATGGAGATGATTTCTTCACTAATATACTAGATGAAGATGATATTCCAGATGATAAAATATTTGGAGAATTAAATAATTTAGAAGAATAATTAAGTGAATATAGTTTTTGCTAGAATAGCCATTTGACAAGATAAATTGCTCAGCAGTGGATAAATGGCTATTTGGGGCAAAGATGCAAAATATTTTTAGGAGGCTACTTAATAAAGTGGAAGAATTAGAGGTTTTTAATAAAATTAAAATTGGTTTAGCTTCTGATGAAAAAATTAGAGGTTGGTCTCATGGAGAAGTAAAAAAACCAGAAACTATCAATTACAGAACATTAAAACCAGAAAAAGATGGACTTTTTTGTGAGAAAATATTTGGTCCTACAAAAGACTGGGAGTGTCACTGTGGTAAATACAAAAGAGTTAGATATAAAGGTATTGTTTGTGATAGATGTGGTGTTGAAGTTACAACTGCAAAAGTAAGAAGAGAAAGAATGGGACATATTGAACTTGCAGCTCCAATAGCTCATATTTGGTATTTCAAAGGAATTCCAAGTAGAGTGGCTTTAATGTTAGATATTTCACCAAGAAGCTTAGAAAAGGTTATATATTTTGCTTCATACATAGTTACAGATAAAGGAACTTCTGGACTTTTAAAATGCCAAATTTTAAATGAAAAAGAATATCATGAAGCAGAAGAAAAATATGGTAGAGGTTCTTTTAAAGCAGAAATGGGTGCAGAAGCTATTAGAAAATTATTAGCTGAAATAGACCTTGAAAAATTATCTGCAAAATTAAAGAAAGAATTAGAAAAAGCTAGTGAGCAAAAGAAAGCTAAAATTATTAAAAGATTAGATACAGTAGAATCATTCAGAATGTCTAAAAATAAACCAGAATGGATGGTTATGAGTGTTATTCCTGTAATACCACCAGAAATCAGACCAATGGTACAATTAGATGGTGGTAGATTTGCTACTTCTGATTTAAACGATTTATATAGAAGAGTTATAAATAGAAATAACAGATTAAAAAGATTATTAGAATTAGGCGCACCAGAAATTATTGTTAGAAATGAAAAAAGGATGCTTCAAGAATCTGTTGATGCTTTAATTGATAATGGTAGAAGAGGAAGACCTGTTACAGGTGCTGGAAATAGACCATTAAAATCATTATCAGATATGCTAAAAGGTAAACAAGGTAGATTCCGTCAAAACTTACTTGGTAAGAGGGTTGACTATTCAGGTCGTTCAGTTATTGTTGTTGGACCAGAATTAAAAATTTACCAATGTGGTTTACCAAAAGAAATGGCAGTTGAATTATTCAAACCATTTGTTATGAAAGAGTTAGTTGGAAGAGGATTAGCTCATAATATTAAAAATGCTAAGAGAATGGTTGAAAAATTAAGACCAGAAGTATGGGATATATTAGAAGAGGTTATTCAAGATCACCCTGTTATGTTAAACCGTGCTCCTACTCTACATAGATTAGGTATTCAAGCATTCCAACCGATATTAGTTGAAGGTAGAGCTATAAAACTTCACCCATTAGTTTGTACAGCATTCAATGCTGACTTTGATGGTGACCAAATGGCTGTCCATGTTCCACTTACACCAGAAGCTATTTCAGAAGCAAGATTCTTAATGCTTTCTGTAAATAACTTATTAAAACCACAAGATGGTAAACCAGTTACAGTACCATCACAAGATATGATTTTAGGTGCATATTACCTAACAGTTCAAATTGATGGTGAAAAAGGTGAAGGTATGTACTTTAAAGATAAAGATGAAGCTTTAATGGCATACCAAAATGGTGATGTTGGATTACATGGTAAAGTAAAAGTTAGAATGTTTAAAGAAGTAGATGGTGAAGAAAGACATAAAACTATTGAAACAACAGTTGGTAGATTAATATTTAATGAAGGAATACCACAAAACTTAGGTTTTGTTGACAGAAGTAATCCAGAAAATGAATTTAATCTTGAAATTGATTTCCCAGTTATAAAGAAAAATTTAGGTAATATTGTTGCTAAATGTATTGCTGTAAATGGACTTTCAATTTCAGCAGAAGTTTTAGATTATATTAAATCTATTGGATACAAATATTCTACAAAAGGTGCTATTACAGTGTCTGTTGCTGATGTTGCTGTACCACCTGCTAAAAAAGAAATTTTAGATGCTGCTGATGAGCAAGTTAAGAATATATTAAAACAATATAAAAGAGGTGCTATTACTGATACAGAAAGATATGATGAAGTAATTAAAGTTTGGGAAAAAGCTACAAATGATGTAACAGAAGCTATGAAAAATAACTTTGATGACTTAAATCCTATTTACATGATGGCTCAATCTGGTGCCCGTGGTAATATGAACCAATTAAGACAAATCGCAGGTATGCGTGGACTTATGGCTAATACACAAGGTAAAGCAGTTGAAATCCCAGTTAAATCTTGTTTCCGTGAAGGTCTTGATGCATTAGAGTACTTCATTTCTTCACACGGTGCTAGAAAAGGTTTAACAGATACAGCACTTAGAACAGCCGATTCAGGTTACTTAACAAGAAGATTGGTTGATGTTTCACAAGATATTATCATTAGAGAAGATGATTGTGGATCAAAAGAAGGAATTTTATTAGATGATATTAAATCTGGAAATCAAGTAATTGAAAAACTTGAAGAAAGATTAGTTGGTAGATTCTTAGTTGAAGATTTAAAAGATCCAAAAACTGGAAAAGTTATTGTAGATACAAATACAATGATTAAAGAAAAAGAAGCAAAAGAAATTGTTGATTGTGGATATGATAAAGTTTATGTTCGTTCAATCTTAGGATGTAAATGTAAACTTGGTGCTTGTAGAAAATGTTATGGTATGGGATTAGCTACAAGAGAATTAGTAAACAAAGGAGAATCTGTTGGTATAATCGCAGCACAATCAATTGGTGAGCCTGGTACACAGCTTACTATGAGAACATTCCATACTGGTGGTGTTGCTGGTGGCGATATTACACAAGGTCTTCCAAGGGTTGAAGAATTATTTGAAGCTAGAAATCCAAAAGGTTTAGCTATAATTACTGAAATTTCTGGTACAGTTAAAGTTAATGAAGAAAAGAAGAGAAAAGAAGTAGTTGTTACAAGTAAAGATAATAGTAAAACTTATGTAATCAGTTTCGGTTCAAAATTAAAAGTAAAAGATGGAGACGAAGTTGAAGCTGGTGATCCATTAACAGAAGGTTCAATAAATCCAAACGATATATTGGCAATCAAAGGACCAGAAGGTGTTTACAGATATATTATTGCAGAAGTTCAAAAAGTTTATAGAAACCAAGGTGTTGATATCAACGATAAACATATTGAAGTTATAGCAAGACAAATGCTTAAAAAAGTTAGAATTGAAGATCCAGGAGATACAGGTATGTACACTGCATCACTTGTTGAATTATTAGACTTTGAAGAGAAAAATGCAGAAATGATAGCAGAAGGAAAACGCCCAGCTACTGGAAAACGAGTTCTTTTGGGTATTACAAAAGCTTCTCTTGCAACAGAAAGTTTCTTATCAGCAGCTTCATTCCAAGAGACAACTAAGGTATTAACAGAAGCAGCTATAAAAGGTAAAGAGGATTCTTTAACAGGATTAAAAGAAAATGTAATTATTGGTAAATTAATTCCAACAGGTACAGGTTTGAAATATTATCAAAATTTACAAATAAATACTAAACTTGAAAAAACTGGCGAAGAAGGGGAAATGCCTGAAACAGAAGAAACTAACTATAATACAGATAATGTTGTTAGCCAAGAGACACAAGAAACCGAAGAAAATTAAGGAGAAATATTATGAAAAAACAAGATAAAGTTTTAATCATATCAATAGTAATTTTTGTAATTGTAGCAATAATAGCTTTGTTTCTAGTATTAAATAAAGGTAAAGTGTTTGGAAAGTCATTAGTTTCAATAGAAGAAAATGATGTAAAATCAAACACTACACATACAATTAAACTTACAACTGATAAGGATTTTATATCTTTTAAAGATAAAGAAGAAGCAACACTTAGTGTCGTAGTAGATGGAACTGAAACAAGAGAAGGTGTAGAATATACATCTTCTGATGAAACAGTTGCTACTGTTAGCAATGGTGTTGTAACAGCAGTTGGAAATGGTACTGCTACAATTACAGCAAAATGTAATGGTGTTGAAGATAAAGTAGATATAAAAAGTATAGTACCTATAAAAACTATGAAATTTACATCTACAAGTAGTAGTATAAAAGTTGGAAATGATTTACAACTTAAACTTCAAGTTACACCATCAGATGCAAGTATAGATACATTAGTATATTCTTCAAGTAATGATGAAATTGCTACTGTTAATAAAAATGGAATTGTAACAGGAATTCAAAAAGGAAAAGTTACAATTACACTTTTAGACACATATACAGGTGAAGAAAAAAGTGTAAACTTAACAATTAGATAGAAAAAGTCTAACAGCTATCCCCAATTTGTTATCAAGTTGGGGATTTTTGTTTTGCTTATCAAATAATTTTGTTTTTTATACAATATTTGGTATGGTTCTTAGCTGTTTGACATAAATTAGAATAAGTAGTATAATATACTATGTTATTTTATATAGAATAGGAGATTTTATGCCAAATTCCAATGGTAAAATTTTAGATAAGCTTACTATAAAAAGTGGATTACATTTAACAGTTATAGCAATACTTCTTATTATACTTTGTACTTATGATATAAGATGGTTATTACCAGCTATATTACTTTTTATTGCAATGGTATTTTATACAGTTGTTACTCAAAGTAAGAAAAAAAGTCAAATAGTTGACCATATTCAAGCTATTGCTTCTGATGTTAATAGTACAAGTAAAAATAATTTAATAAATTCACCAATACCATTAGTTTTAGTTGAAACAGATGGACACATTATTTGGAGAAGTAGAACTTTTATAGATGAATTTCAAAATACAGATATGAATAATTATCTAAACCCAATTGTAAAAGAGATAAAATTAGATTTAGAGAAAGATGACTCAATAAAAGAATTTACAAAACAGATTACAATTGGAAATAAGATATATAAAATTCGTGGTGGAGCTGTTAAAAATAGAAAAAGAGATAAAAGAAAAGCAAATGAATATATATTAACATTATATTTTATTGATGATACAAAATATAATGAACTTTTTGATACTTATACAAATTCAAAAACTTGTGTTGGTATTGCTATGATAGACAATTATGAAGAAATTTCTCAAACAGCATTACCAGAAGAAAAGATGGAATTATTTGCTAAAATAGAAAAACTTATTTTAGATTGGGCGAAAGAAACTGGTGGTTTAATTATAAAAACCGAAAGAGATTCTTTTATATATATTTTTGAGCAACAATATTTATCAGATATAGAAAAAAGTAAGTTTTCTATATTAGATAAAGTGAAAGCTTTAGATACAGAATATAAAGTGCAAGTTACGTTAAGCATTGCAGTATCTAATGAAGGTAAAACAAACTACGAAAAATACAAATCAGCATTAAATGTTATGGATGTTGTATTAGGGCGTGGTGGCGATCAAGCTATAGTAAAAAGAGATGATAAATTCAAATTTTATGGTGGAAACACTTTAGAAGTTGAAAAGAGAACTAAGGTAAAAGCTAGAACAACAGCACATACATTAAAAAGAATTATCGAAGAATCTGAAAATGTTATTGTTATGGGACATAAAAATATTGATATTGATGCTTTAGGTTCTGCTTTGGGTATTTATAGATTAGCAACAGCTTTAAATAAGAAATGTTATATTGCAAGTGAGCTTAGTAAATCTGTTGAAAAGTTCTATTTAGATTTAAAAGAAAATGATGAATATAAAGGAATTATAAAAGCAGAGGAAGATGTCGAAAGCTTAATTGGTAAAGATACATTATTAGTTATAGTTGATACTCATAAAAGCAGTTATGTAGAATTTCCAGATTTATTAGATAAAATAGAAAAGAAAATAATTATAGATCACCATAGAAAAAGTACAGATTATATTGAAAATGCACTTATGACTTTCCATGAAGTGTATGCTTCATCCGCAGCAGAACTTGTTACAGAAATTATACAATATGCAGCAGATGATATTAATTTAAATCTAATTGAGGCAGAAGCTTTATATGGTGGAATCATGGTAGACACAAAAGATTTTACTTTTAAAACAGGTGTTAGAACATTTGAAGCTGCAGCACATTTAAGAAAATATGGTGTAGACATTATTAGAGTAAAAAAATGGTTCCAAGCAGATTTAGAAAGTTATAATACAATAGCAGATATAGTAAAAAAAGCAGAAAAAGTAACAGATACAATTGCTATATCTATGTATGATAGTGAAAATTATGAAAACGTAAATTTAATTTGTGCTAAAGCAGCAGACGAACTTCTTACAATTAGTGATATTACAGCATCATTTGTAATTGGAAATCTAGGGGATAAAATATGTATTTCTGGTCGTTCAATAGGTGATGTTAATGTTCAAGTTATATTAGAAAAGCTAGGTGGTGGAGGTCACATCACTTTAGCAGGAGCACAGCTTACAGGATTAACATTAGAAGAGGCTCATGATGAACTTATTATTAGAATAAATGAATACTTATCAGAAATAGGTTAAAAAAAGATGCAAAAGCATCTTTTTTTATTGTAAGAAATTTATATAGTTATATAATAATTGTAGACAAATTTCGACAAAACTTGAAGGTATAAGATAAATGTGCTATAATCTTGAAGACACATATTAACCTTAGTTTTAGCTCTATAAATTGGAGGAGCATGATATTATGGAAGGAAAAAGAAAAGAGAAAAAGCTCATCATTAATAATTTGGTAGAGCCCAGAAAAACTTGCTTGATGGATGAAATTAAACGGATAGTTGAAGTAATTAGTAATCCAAGCAATATGTTTTGTAGGGATACCTATTATGATGATGAAAATGACACTTTGTTAAATCAGGGTGGAAGTTTGAAAATCAGAGAGAAAGTGCAGGGTTCGAGAAAAAAGACTTTAATTATGAGAACCAAGACTGCAGTTCCGCAAAAGATTAAATACTCTTTATGGGATGAGGTTGAAATACCAGTTATTCGTTTAGAGCAAGGAGAGAAGTTTATCGAAATATTTTCTCCTTTGAAAGCATTTTTTCCACAATTTGATTTTTCAAGCATCAGTTTAACACCAGTATTAATATGTTCTACAAGCAGATTACAATATGATGTAATTAAATCTGGAGAGCGAATAACCCTCATGTTAGATCATATTGATTATGAAGCAGGCGGACGGAAGGCAGAAGATAATTTACTGAAAATAAGAGGCTATTCTATAAAAGCAGAGCCAATAATAAAAGAAATATATCAGTTTTTATTGGAGCAATTTCCAGAGTGTGAGCTTATTAATTTGAGCAGGTATGAACGGGCACTTGAAAGATTAAATGCTTAAGCCTTAACCATGCAGGTTGTAACCAGCAAAAACAAATGTAAAGAATACAACTCAGGGTGCTATGCAGAAATTTGGCACTTTGAGGGGTATTTTTTTATTAATAAATTTATAATATAAGTTGAAAAAAAGGCAAAAGTGTTATAAAATAGATAAAATAAATGTTATGAGGAGTTAATTTGAGTAATATTATTATATTTCCAGGACAAGGTTATTTTGACCTTGAATTACTAAATAGGGACTATCTTAAGAATTTTTGTTATGAATATGGTATTGATGATATTTTTGAAGCAGTAAATAAAAATAATGAAAATATTTCTAATACTAAATATGCACAAGTATTGATTGTTGCTTTAGAAGTAGCACAATATTTAGAATACTCTAAAATACATAATATTGATAATAATATTTCAATAGGATATAGTCTAGGTGAAATTAGTTCTTTAATTGCAGCGAATGTATTGGATATTAGAGAAGGAATAGAATTTGTTAAAGAAAGAGCAAAGCTTTCAGATGAATTTTATCGAAATGATTTATGTAAAGAAAAATATTATATTGGGAGAGTTCCTTATGAAGATAAAATTGAAAAAGAACTTTTAAAAAAAGGTTTTAAAATAATAAATTTTGTTCCAGATTTTACTAAAACAAATACTAGTAGCATTATTATAGGGAAAAATAAAGAAGATATTTTTAATTTTATGAAATATAAAAGAAAAGATGAACCATTAGAAAATTTACGTATGTCAGAATTAGTTTGTCCTTTTCACACAGATATCATGTTAAAGTTAAAAGAAAAACAAAAAAATATTTTTAAGGATAAAATAAAAGTATTTAATTCGAAAAATCTTGAAAAAATATTTTGTACTAGAACAGCAACTATGTATAGTAATGATATGAGCAAAGAGGATATAAATGATAGTTTGGCTGAATATCTAGTTACTCCAATTCAAACTAGAAGAACTATGGAGTATTTTGAAAAAACTGGATATAAAGAAAAAGATATTATAGTAATTATGGGAAAAAATTTTATAAATGACCATTTACAAGAGCAATGTAACATAATTGGTCTTAATGGAAATATTATAGATGCAGATAATTTAATAATAGGAGGTAAAAGATGAAAGTTATTTTAAAACAAGATATAAAAGGTGTTGGTAAAAAAGATCAAGTTATAAATGCAGCAGATGGATATGCTAGAAACTTTTTATTTCCAAAAGGATTAGCAGTACCTGCTGATGCTGGAAATATGAATAATCTTCAAGCAAAAAAAGATTCTAATGCTTTTAGAAAAGGTGAAGAATTGAAGGAAGCAAAAGAAATCGCTGAAAAATTAAAAAAACTTACTGTAAAATTAAAAGTTAAATCAGGAGATAATGGAAAATTATTTGGTGGAGTAACATCTAAGGAAATAGCAGAAGCATTAAAAAGTGATTTTAATATAGAAGTAGATAAAAAGAAAGTATTGTTAAAAGATGCAATTAAAGTAGCTGGTGTGACAAAAGTTGATATTAAATTGTATGAAGGAGTTATTGCATCAGTTAATGTAATGATAGTACCAAATTAAGCTTTATTTATATAATAAAAAAGAGGATTTATAAATGCCAGTTGATGATGAAATAATTAATTTAAAAACTGAAATTTTAGTTAAATTACAAGAAGCTGAGAATACCAAAAATAAGTTTGAAAGAGCGCAAAGAATAGCTGTTGTAAAAACTAAAATTCTTCCCCAATTATTAGAAAAAAGAATAAAAAGAGATTTACCTAATATATCCTCAGAAAAGCAAAAAGAATTATTATTAGATATTCAACAATTTATTTCATTAGGAAAAGAGAAAAAATACTTTTCTGATAATAATATTGTAGATGTTTTGAAACAGTTAACATTGGGATTAAATAAAGTTGAAGAAATGCCAGCGGGTGCTATATATGGTCGATGGGGTGGATGTAGAGGTAGTGGAAGTATGATGATAGACTTAACATTATCATCTAACCTTATGAGACATATAGTATTTCATGAATTGGCACATTGTATTACACCAGATGTTGGACCAGTAAGTCCAAATACAGATAAAGTATATAGACCAAGCAATTTAAGAGGAAAAGAAGGAAAATTATCTTATGTAGGAAAACCAGGGTATGAATTTGGCTGGAATGAGAGTGAGATAGTTTTCCTTAGAGAATGTATGGCAGAATCTATGGCTTGTGAATTAGATGGAATGTACAAATTAAGAACGCCAGTAAGTGCAAATGGAGCAAATATAACTTCTGATTGGAATGTTACATATAATCGTACATATCAACAATTAGGAGATGAATTTTTGCAAACACTTCCTTTTATTAATACAAAGGAAAATGATACAGATAGAAAAAGATTTAAAGCATTAACTATAATGGCAATAGATCCTAATAATATTATAGCTAAGAAAATAGACGAAGCATATAATAGAAAAAATTCAAAAACAGGAAGCAAAGATTTAGAAAGTATAACAATAAAATTATCTAAATTATTACATCGCACTTCTGTTACTCAAAAAGAAGTAGATGATTTAAGAAAAGAAATGCAACCATATCAACAAACGCCTCAAATAACTATTAGTAGAAGAGGTGACACTAAATCAGCAGAAACAGAAAAAAGTATTGAAGATAAGAAAACAGAAATATTAGAACTTTTTGCAATGCTTCCACCAGAAGAAAAAGTGGAACTATATGCAAAATTATATAATATACATGAGGAAGGCAAGAAAGTTTTAAATCAATTTGTTCAATTGTCAAAAGACAGTCAAAAAGAAATGTATGAGAGAATGCAAGGAATTATAAAAGAAAGAGAAAAAGAATAGGGAAAGGAATAAACTATGGAGATAGGAAAAGTACCACCACACGATATAGAAGCAGAACAAGCAATTTTAGGAAGTATGCTTACAGATAAAGATGCAGTTATTAGTGCATTGGAAGTGTTAAAGGAAGATAGCTTTTATAGAGAAGATAACAGAGCAATTTTTTCTGCAATTTTAAGTTTATATTCTAAAAGTGAACCAGTTGATATTATTACAGTAAAATCAGAACTTACAGAACAAGGTAATTTTGAAAGAGTCGGTGGATTAGAATATTTAGCTGGATTACCTGAAAGAGTACCAACTACTGCGAATGTAGACATGTATATTAAAATAGTTGAAGAAAAAGCTAGTCTTCGTAGTTTGATACAAACTTCTAATGAAATGATTTCATTAGGATATGATGAATCAGAAAATGCAGATAGCATTTTGGAAATGGCAGAGAGAAAAGTTTTTGAATTAACTCAAAAAAAGAATACCAAAGGATATACTCCATTAAAAGATGTATTAGTAGAATCTTTTAATGAATTAGAAAAACTATATAATCAAAAAGGTTTTATAACTGGTGTTCCTAGTGGATTCATAGATTTTGATAGAAAAACAGCGGGACTTCATAATTCAGATTTAATTATTTTAGCAGCAAGACCTGCAATGGGTAAGTCAGCATTTGCAATAAATATTGCAACAAATGCTGCTGTAAAAAGTCATATTCCAGTTGCAATATTTAACTTGGAAATGTCTAAGGCGCAAGTAGGTAACAGAATTTTATGTAGTGAAGCAATGGTAGATAGTAATAAAGTTAGAACTGGTCAAATGGATGATGAAGATTGGGTAAAACTTGCAACAACATTAGGTACATTATCAGATGCACCTATATATATAGATGATACGCCAGGTATTAATATAACTGGAATAAGAACAAAATGTAGAAAATTAAAAATGGAGAAAAATATAGGACTTATTGTTATAGATTATTTGCAATTAATTCAAGGTACAGGAAAGACAAATAGTCGTGAGCAAGAAATTGCAGAGATAAGTAGATCGCTTAAAGTATTGGCAAAAGAATTAGATGTTCCAGTTATTGCACTTTCACAACTTTCTCGTAGTTCTGAACAAAGAAATGATAAAAGACCAATGCTTTCAGATTTAAGAGAGTCTGGTTCTATCGAACAAGATGCTGATATAGTAGTTTTTCTTTATAGAGATGATTATTACAATAAAGAAAGTGAAAAAAGAAACATTGCAGAAGTTATTATCGCAAAACAAAGAAGTGGTGATACTGGTACAGTAGAGCTTAATTGGATGGGAAATTATACAAAATTTGCTAATTTAGATAAGCGTGATGATGAAGAGGTAATGTAATTGGAAGACAGAATTTTACAGACAATAAATAAATATAATTTAATAGAATTTGGAGATAAGATAGTTTTAGGAGTATCTGGTGGTCCAGATTCTGTTTGCATGCTTATGGTTTTAAATAAATTGAAAGAAAAATTAGGATTTGATATAGTAGTTGGCCATGTAAATCATGGTTTAAGAGAAAATGCAAAATTAGATGAGAAATATGTTTTAGAATTAACTCAGAAATTAGGAATAAAATGTTTTGTATGTCATGCTAATATTGAAGAAGAAGCAAAAAAACAAAAACGAGGGATAGAAGAAACTGGTAGAATTATAAGATATAATTTTTTTGAAGAAATATTAAAACAAGAAAATGCAAATAAAATAGCAATTGCACATAATAGTAATGATAATGTTGAAACAATTATTATGAATATTATGAGAGGTTCTGGAACTTCTGGACTTAAAGGAATAGAACCTAAAAACGGAATTTATATTAGACCACTTATTGAAATTAAACGAGATGATATAGAAGAATATACAAAAGAATTTCATCCAAGGCATGATGAAAGTAATGATGAAAATGAATATACAAGAAATAAAATTAGAAACATTGTTATTCCCTATATAAAAAGTGAATTTAATCCTAATATTTTGGATACAATAACAAGGTTATCTTCAATTTCAAAAGAAGAAGGGGAATACTTAGAATTAAAGACAAAAGAAGCTTATCAAAGGATGCTGATAGAGGAAAATGAACAAATAATTTTAGACTTAAAAAAGTTTAATAGTGAAGAATTGGTTATAAGAAAAAGAATTATATTATATTCTATTAATAGACTTTTTGGAAGTACAAAAGGAATAGAAAAAATACATATAGATGATATTATAAAACTTTGTAGTAACAATATTGGTAATAAATATTTAACACCAAATAAGAATACAAAAATTGTAATAAAAAATAAACAAATAAATATAATCTCTGTAAAATGTTAATCCGTAGGAAAGCCCAAAAACACTATATTACAGAGATATTTTTTTTTAAGAAAAGGTATTGATATTTAAAAATTCGTATGCTATATTGAAGAAAAGCAAGAAAAGGGAGGAACATATGAAAAACGGTATAAAGACTTTGGCTACTTGGCTAATATTAGCTATAATATTTTTTGTTTTAATATCTGCTGCATTTAATAATCCAGATACTAAAATGAATTATTCAGAGTTAATTAGCAAAGTTAAAGCTGGTGAAGTTACTGAAATTTTGATTTCTGCTGATAAACAAATAGCAGAAGTTACATTAAAATCTAGTGCAGATACAAAAACATCTAATGTTAAAGAAGTAGCGATTCCAAGTTTAGATAATTTTATGGCACAAATAGACAATGAAATTGTTACTGAAACAGTAGAAGTTTCACAAGAAGAAGAGTCAATGTTAGTTACAATACTTAGCTTATTTTCACCATTTGTTATTTTAATTGTTTTCTTATTATTCTGGGTATTACTTATGAACCCAAATCAAAATGGAAACAAATCAATTTCATTTGGAAAAAGCAAAGCTAGAATGGTAAACACAACTGACAAAAATAAAGTTACATTTAAAGATGTAGCAGGTGTAGATGAAGAAAAAGAAGAATTAGAAGAGATAGTAGAATTTTTAAAATCACCTAAAAAATTTACTGATATGGGAGCAAGAATTCCAAAAGGTGTTTTATTAGTAGGTCAACCAGGTACAGGTAAAACTTTACTTGCAAAAGCAGTTGCTGGTGAAGCAGGAGTACCATTCTTTATTATAAGTGGTTCTGATTTTGTTGAAATGTTCGTCGGTGTAGGTGCATCAAGAGTAAGAGATTTATTTGAACAAGCTAAGAAAAATGCTCCATGTATAATCTTTATAGATGAAATTGACGCTGTTGGTCGTCAAAGAGGTGCTGGACTTGGTGGAGGACATGATGAAAGAGAACAAACATTAAACCAATTATTAGTTGAAATGGATGGTTTTGCACCAAATGAGGGTGTTATTGTTCTTGCAGCAACAAACAGACCAGACGTATTAGATAAAGCTTTATTAAGAGCAGGAAGATTTGATAGACAAATTGTTGTTTCAGCTCCTGATGTTAAAGCCAGAGAGCAAATATTAGAAGTTCATGCAAGAAAGAAAAAATTAGCAGATGATGTTGATTTAAAAACAGTTGCTACAAATACATCAGGATTTGCAGGTGCAGATTTAGAGAATGTATTAAATGAAGCAGCACTTTTAACAGCAAGAAGAAATAAATCAGAAATTGGAATGCAAGAAATAGAAGAAGCTATGGTTAAAGTAACAATGGGACCAGAGAAAAAATCAAGAGTAATTAATGAAAAAGAGAAAAAATTAGTTGCTTTCCATGAAGCTGGTCATGCAGTTGTTAGTAGATTTTTGGAAACACAAGATAATGTTCACCAAATTTCTATTGTACCAAGAGGTATGGCTGGTGGTTATACAATGTATAGACCATCAGAAGATAAATCTTTCATGAGTAAAACAGAAATGGAAGAAAATATAGTATCACTTTTAGGTGGTAGAGTTGCAGAGGCATTAGTTCTTGGAGATATATCTACTGGTGCAAGTAATGATATTGAAAGAGCAACAAAAATTGCAAGAGCAATGGTTACTAAATATGGTATGAGTAATGTTCTAGGAACAATAGCTTTTGGTTCAGGAAATGAAGAAGTTTTCTTAGGAAGAGACTTAGCACAAGCAAAAGATTATAGTGATGAAACTGCTACTTTAATAGATGTAGAAGTTAAAAAAATAATTGATACAGGATATAAAAGAGCAGAAGAATTATTGAGTGCTAATATGGAAAAACTACATGCAGTTGCAGGAGTATTGTTAGAAAAAGAAAAAATCGATGGTGATGAATTTTCTGAAATTATGGATAGAGATTAAGGAGTAAATATGGGTTTTTTTCAAAATTTATTTAATCGTATAATTGGGAGAAAGTTGATAGCAGAAAATACTAATGAAACTAGTTTTGCAATACCTAAAAATTCACTGAATCAATATGCAGTTGATCCAAGTACTTTACAAGAAGGAAAAACAAGTAAAGATATTGAAATTGATAAGGCAATTGAATATGCAAGACAAGGACATATTATTACAGATTTTAATTGGAATGAGTTGAATCAAACAGAAATACAGGCTGCATATAAATTAGGATATGATTTAAAAAATAATCAAATAACACCTGAACAAATAAAATATGTTGGTGGTAATACATCAGTTATAGAGAAAATGGTAGCAATAGCAGAGCAAGAAGCAAAAGCTAATCAATATGTTCAAAGTGAAGCAAATAGATTTGTTCCAAGTGGAGCTCATACTACATTACAAATGATTGAGGAACAAACAATGCAAGAATATAGAGATTCATTTAGAATACAACATAGAGATAGAGTTCCATTATTAAATCAATTATATAATTCTGCAATTGAATATGGAAAGTTAAATAATCTAACAAGAGATGATTTAATTAAATATGCTAGTAAAAGAGGAGCAACTACAATAGAGGTTGGTGGAGAAAATCCAGCAATCGAGGAAGTAGATATTTCAGCAGTTATTAGTTTAGCAATGGCAAAAATGAATGGATTTATAGACGATAAAACAATTGATGAAGTTGGGGGACCAGCAGAATTGATTGATGAAATGAGTGCACAAGCTAAATTCATGGCACATGATGATAATCGTGAAATGAATATGGCAAAGGAATATTTAGAACATCCAACATCAATAGTAGCTAAAATGTCAAAAGTTAGAAATAGTAATGAGATTACTAAATAGTTAGTAGTAATTTTATATAAAGGTTTGTAAGTTTTATCTTATGAACCTTTTTTTTGCAAGCAAATAGGTAAAAGTCTTCAAATATGAAGCAAAAACGGAGAAAAATAAAATAGTAATAATTCCTAAAATGTTCGAAAAAGGTATATTTCAAGCATAACTATTTTGACAAAATTTAAAAAGTATTCAAAATGTAATACAATTGTAAACAAAAATCTTTAAAACATAGAATAATAAGAGGTAGTGGCTTTTTAACATTTGTATCATTTCAAAAAAAGTAAAAAATGAAAATCGTATAATGCTTGTAAGTAGGGAGTTATACCAAATTGGAAACATAACAACTTGTAATTTGACATTACTTTTTTAAGTGGTAGAATAATCGTGAAGATGAACAGCGCGAGTTCTATAATAAATTTGGGGGTAGTAAGATGAAGGTTATTAAGAGAGACGGAAGAAAAGTAGAATATGACAGCGACAAAATAGTTATTGCAATCAGCCAAGCAAATAAAGAAGTAGGTGGCAAAGATAAAATTTCAAGAGCAAATATTGAGTTTATAACAAAATATATAGAAAGCTTAGGAAAAGCAACAGTATCGGTTGAAGATATACAAGATATTATAGAACGCAAATTAATGGAATTTGGTAAATTTACATTAGCTAAAAAATATATATTATATAGAGAAAAACATGATTTAATTCGTAAAGCAAATTCAACAGATGAAAGCATTTTAAGTTTAGTAAGAAATGCTAATAAAGAAACAATGGAAGAAAATAGTAATAAAAATGCAGTATTAGTTTCTACACAAAGAGATTTAATTGCAGGTGAATGTTCAAAAGACTTAGCAGACAGAGTAATGTTACCTGAAAGAATAGTTAAAGCACATTATGATGGTGTTTTACATTTTCATGATAAAGATTACTATGTTCAACCAATGCACAATTGTTGTCTAGTTAATATTAAAGATATGCTAGAAAATGGAACAGTTATGAATGGAAAAATGATTGAAACACCAAAAAGTTTTCAAGTTGCATGTACAGTTATGACACAAATTATTGCAGCAGTTGCAAGTAGTCAATATGGTGGACAATCAGTAGATATAAGACATTTAGGAAAATATTTAAGAAAAACTTATGATAAAGTTTATAAAAAGAGATATTTAGGATACATCGAAAAAGGAATATCTCATGAAGAAGCTGATGAAAGAGCAAAAGAAGATGCAATAGAAAGAAGACAAGAAGATTTAACAGCAGGTGTACAAACAATTCAATATCAAATAAATACTTTAATGACTACAAATGGTCAAAGTCCTTTCGTTACAATTTTCATGTATTTAGATGAAACAAATGAATATATTGAAGAAATTGCAATGATTATTGAAGAAATACTAAAACAAAGACTACAAGGAATTAAAAATGAAGTAGGTGTTTATGTTACACCAGCTTTCCCAAAATTAATTTATGTTTTAGACGAAAATAACTGCTTAAAAGGTGGAAAATATGATTATATAACAAAACTTGCAGTTGAATGTTCTTCAAAGAGATTATATCCAGATTATATTTCTGCAAAAATTATGAGAGAAAATTATGAAGGAAATGTATTTAGCCCAATGGGATGTAGAAGTTTCTTATCTCCTTGGAAAAATGAAAAGGGAGAATATGTTTTTGAATCTAGATTTAATCAAGGTGTTGTTAGTATAAATTTACCTCAAATAGGCATTATTGCTAATGGAGATGAAGAAAAATTCTGGAAATTATTTGATGAAAGATTAGAACTTTGTAAAGACGCTTTAATGTGCAGACATAATGCATTAAAAGGTACTTTATCAAATGCCTCTCCAATACATTGGCAATATGGAGCAATAGCAAGACTAAAAAAAGGTGAAACAATTGATAAATTGCTAGATACACCATTCTCTACAATATCTTTGGGATATATAGGATTATATGAAGTAACAAAACTTATGAAAGGTGTTAGTCATACAGATCCAGTTGGTGAAGAATTTTCAGTAAGAGTAATGCAATACATGAGAGATACAGTAGATAGATGGAAAGCAGAAACAGGACTTGGATTTGCTTTATATGGTACACCAGCAGAAAGTTTATGTTATAGATTTGCAAGAGTAGATAGAGAAAGATTTGGAGATATTCCAGATATTACTGATAAAGGTTACTATACAAACTCATACCATGTAGATGTTAGAGAAAAGATTAATGCTTTTGATAAATTAAAATTTGAAAGCAAATACCAACCAATTTCATCAGGTGGAGCAATTTCTTATGTAGAAATTCCTAATATGAGAAATAATTTACCAGCCTTAGAAGCATTGGTAAAATTCATATATGACAATATACAATATGCAGAATTTAACACAAAATCAGATTACTGTCACATTTGTGGATATGACGGAGAAATTAACATCAATGAGAATTACGAATGGGAATGTCCACAATGCGGTAATAAAGACCACAGCAAGATGAATGTAACTCGTAGAACATGTGGATACTTAGGAGAAAACTTCTGGAATGTAGGAAAAACAAAAGAAATTAAATCAAGAGTACTTCACTTATAAAATGTAAGATACAAAAGAAAATAATTAACTACCCATTAGGATTAGGAAAATATTTCCTAATCCTAAATTATATAATAATAGGAGATAAATTATGAATTATGCTGGTATAAAGGAAGTAGATATACAAGATGGAGATGGAATAAGAGTTGGAATATATGTAAGTGGATGCCATTTTCATTGTAAAGAATGCCATAATAAAGAAGCTTGGGATTTTAATTTTGGACAAGAATTTACAAACAAAGAAATTGATTATATATTAGAAAAAATGGATAATGAATATATTTCAGGACTTTCAATTTTAGGTGGTGAACCATTAGAGATTGTTAATCAAAAAGGATTATTACCACTTGTAGAAAAAGTAAAAGAAAAATTTCCAGAAAAAACTATATGGCTTTATACAGGTTATAATTTTGATACAGATATTTTATTTGATATGTATCAAAAATATGACTTTACAAAAAAATTAATAGATAATATAGATATAGTTGTTGATGGGCAATTTGTTATAGAGAAAAAGATAACTGATTTAAAACAAAGAGGTTCATACAATCAGAGAAAAATAGACGTGAAACAGAGTATAATACAAAATAAGGCGATTTGCTTAAAGTTTGGTGATGAGTATAGATATGAGAACAAAAAACAGCCTAAGAAGATTTTTGTTGAAGATAATACTAGTTCAAATAATATTGTAGAATTGCCTAATATTTTTGAAATACCAATTGAAAATATTGATCAAGCTGTGGAAGAAATAATAATACATCCATTAGAAGAAAAAATTGCAGCTTCCAGTATTGACAAAAAGTTACAATAATTTACAAAAAAGGGTTTGAAAAACCCTTTTTTTGTGGTAAAATATTTATTGGAATAAAAAATAGGGGGAGAGTATCCATGGAAAACATTAAAGTTTTTTCTTGCAGTAAGTCAGCAGACAAATTTACAAAAGAAATATGTGATTACTTAAAAATTGATGTAGGCCAATTAGAAAGCCTAAAATTTAAAAATGATAACAACTTTGTACAAATTTTAGAAACAGTTAGAGATAAGGATGTGTTCTTAATTCAAACAACAGAACCACCAGTAAACGAAAGAATAATGGAATTATTGATAACAATAGATGCAGCAAAAAGAGCATCTTGCAGAAGAATTACAGTAGTATTACCATACTACATATATTCAAGATCAGATAAAAAAGATCAACCTAGAATACCGGTTACAGCAAAATTATTTGCTCAATTAATTGAAGCAGCGGGAGCAGATAGAGTTCTTACTTGTGATTTGCATAATCCAGCTATTCAAGCATACTTTAATATAAATTGTGACGTACTTACAGGTAGATTTTTATTAGAAAAATATTTTGATTTAAAAAATATTGAGGACAAAGTTATTGTTGCAACAGATGCAGGAAGTTCAAAAAAAGCATATAAATATGCTGAACATTTTGGATGCCCTATTGCTTTGGTAGATAAGAGAAGAGAAGGAAATGATGATAGAGCTATTGCTACTAGCGTTATTGGTAATGTTAAAGGTAAAAATGCATTAGTATTTGATGATGAAGTAGATACAGCAGGTTCTATCATAGAAACAGTAGAAGTGTGCAAAAAATTTGGCGCAAAAGATGTATATGTTGGTTGTACACATGGTGTACTTTCAGGACCAGCAATTGAAAGAATTAAAAATTCTCAAATAAAAGAATTAGTTATGACAAATACAATTCCATTACCACCTGAAAAACAAATTGATAAAATTTCAGTAGTATCAATGTCTGAATTATTTGCAGAAGCTATTAAGAAAATAAATGAAGCTACTTCCGTAGGTGAATTATTTGAATAAAAGTATTGACAAATAAGGATTTTGTAATGTATAATAATAAACGTTAAAGGAAAAGTCTAAAAGGATTATACATAAATCCCACAAGATGTTTTGTGCTTCGGAAGGAGGGGAAACAATGTCAGAGGTTAAAGTTAATAATGGAAATATAGAAGATGCGCTAAAAAGATTTAAAAGACAATGCGCAAGAAATGGTGTTCTTCAAGAAGTAAGAAAAAGAGAACATTATGAAAAACCTAGCGTAAAAAGAAAGAAGAAGTCAGAGGCAGCTAGAAAAAGAAAATTTTAAATTATATGGAGAGCGATTAAAAATCGCTCTTTTGTATTAGAAAGAGGTGTTTTTATGTTAAAAGAGCAATTAATGAATGATTTAAAAGAAGCCATGAAAGAAAAAAATGAAATAAAGAAAAATACTGTTCAAATGGTAAGAGCAGCTATTTTACAAGTTGAAAAAGATAAAGGAATAGAATTAGATGATAATCAAATTATAGATATAATTGCAAAAGAAAGCAAAAAAAGAAAAGATGCAGCTGCTGATTTTGAAAAGAGTGGAAGAGAAGATTTAATTGAAAAAAATAATCAAGAACTTGAAATATTATCAGCATATTTGCCAAAACAATTAAGCAAAGACGAAATTGCAGAAATAGTAAAAAATATTATTTCAAAAGTAGGAGCAACATCAATAAAAGAAATGGGCGCTGTTATGAAAGGTGCAAAAGAAGAGATGGGTGCATCAGCTGATGGTAAAACAATAAATGAAGTGGTTAAAGAATTATTAAAATAAAAGTGTTGACATAATTGAAAAATAATGTTAAACTAAAAATAGTTATATAGTAAAACGTTGATAGAGAGAGTAACAATATTACTAAGTTTTAGCGAGTTAGGGATTGGTGAAAGCCTAATAATGAAGTGTATTGTGAAGAGAACTCAGGAGTGATTACTTGAAATGATTTTTAATCAAAGTATGGAATCCGTAAGCCTTCGTTACAGGCAAGAGTGACTTGTAAATTTTTATAAGTAACTAGGGTGGTACCACGTGTAATAAGCGTCTCTGGATTTTCCAGAGACTTTTTTGTTTATATAAGACAAAATATTTATGGTACAATTTTAGTTATATTTTACAAGTAATTAGAGTGGTACCGCGTAAAATATACGTCTCTGGGTTTTCAGAGGCGTTTTTATTTTTAAATAAATTAAAGGAGGAAAAGAAAATGGAAAATTTTAAGAAAATTGTTTTAGCTTATTCAGGAGGATTAGATACTTCTATAATGATAACTTGGCTAAAAGAAAATTACAAAGGATGTGAAGTAATTGCCGTTACTGGAAATGTTGGACAAGGAGAGAGTGAATTAGAAGGACTTGAAGAAAAAGCCAAAAAAACAGGTGCTTCAAAATTGTATGTACTAGATTTAAAAGAAGAAATTGTAAAAGACTATATTGTACCTACAATAAAAGCAGGAGCTAAATATGAAAATGTGTATTTATTAGGAACACCATTTTCAAGACCTTTAATTGCTGAAAAATTAGTAGAAATAACGAAAAAGGAAAATGCTGATGCAATATGCCATGGTTGTACAGGTAAAGGAAATGATCAAGTGCGATTTGAATTAGGTATAAGAAATTTTGCACCAGATATGCCAGTTATTGTTCCTTGGAGAAGCTGGGAAATTAAGAGCCGTGAAGATGAAATAGAATATGCTGAAAAGCATAATGTTCCATTAAAAATTAATAGAGAAACTAATTATTCTAAGGATAAAAACATTTGGCACTTATCACATGAAGGTTTAGATTTAGAAAATCCTGCAAATGAACCTAAATATGATAAGATATTAGAAATGGGAGTTACACCACAAAACGCACCAGACAAAGAAACAATTTTAACTTTAAGTTTCGAAAAAGGAGTACCAGTTAGTATAGATGGAGAGAAGATGAGTGTTTTAGATATTATTTTGAAACTTAATGAAATTGGTGGAAAAAACGGAATAGGAATATTAGACATGGTAGAAAATCGTCTTGTAGGTATGAAATCAAGAGGAGTTTATGAAACACCAGGTGGAACTATAATATATAAGGCACATGAATGGTTAGAAACACTTTGTTTAGATAAAGATACAATGCATTATAAAGAGCAAGTAGCAAGTAAATTTGGAGAATTATTATATGAAGCTAAATGGTTTACTCCATTAAGAGAAGCATTATCAGCATTTATTGATAAAACACAAGAAACAGTTACAGGAACAGTAAAATTGAAATTATATAAAGGAAATATTATAAATGCTGGAATGACAAGTGAATATTCATTATATTCTGAGAAAACAGCTTCTTTTGGAGAAGACGATGATTTTAACCAAGAAGATGCAAAAGGTTTTATAAATTTATATGGATTGCCAACAAAAGTAAAAGCAAAAATGAAAGGAGAATAAAATGGAACTTTGGAAAGGAAGATTTAAAAAGAAATTAGATAGTCAAACTAATGATTTTAATTCTTCAATAAGTTTTGATTCAAGACTTTATAAAGAAGATATTATGGGAAGTATAGCACATACAAAAATGCTTGAAAAACAAAATATAATAACTAAAAAAGACTTTACAGAAAGTGAAGATGCATTAACAAAAATTTTAGAAGATATCCAAAATGGAAGTTTAGAAATAAATAATAATGCAGAGGATATTCATACTTTTATAGAAGAGGAACTTACTAAAAGAATAGGGGATACTGGTAAAAAGCTTCATACAGCAAGAAGTAGAAATGATCAAGTAGCATTAGATATAAGAATGTATTTGAAAGAGGAAATTATTAATATTATTGAAGCATTAAAAGAATTAGAAGATGTTTTAATTGATAAAGCAGAAGAAAATTTATATACAATTATGCCAGGATATACTCATTTACAAAGAGCACAACCAATAACTTTTGCACATTATTTGATGGCATATTGTGAAATGTTTAAAAGAGATATTGAAAGATTAGATAAAAATTATGATAGTACAAATGTTATGCCACTAGGCAGTTGCGCATTAGCGGGAACAACACATAATATAGATAGAAAATATACAGCAGAAATTTTAGAGTTTAAAGATGTAACTTTAAACAGTTTAGATGGAGTTTCTGATAGAGATTTCTTATTAGAATTAGCTTTTAATATTTCAATGATTATGATGCATTTATCAAGATTTAGTGAAGAAATTATACTTTATTGTTCATGGGAATTTAAGTTTTTAGAGTTAGATGATGCTTTTTCCACAGGTTCTTCTATAATGCCACAGAAGAAAAATCCTGATATTACTGAATTAATAAGAGGAAAAACTGGTAGAACATATGGAAATTTAATGGCTCTTTTAACTTTAATGAAAGGATTACCACTTGCGTATAATAAAGATATGCAAGAAGACAAAGAGGCTATATTTGATAGCATAGACACTATAAAGAATTGTATTAAAACTTTAATTCCAATGGTTAAAACTATGAATGTTTTAAAAGAAAATATGAAAAAGGCGGCTGAAACAGGATTTATAAATGCTACTGATTGTGCTGATTATTTGGTAAATAGAGGCATTCCATTTAGGGAGGCATATAAAATAACAGGAGAAATAGTAGGATATTGTATTGATAATAATAAGATATTAGAAAACTTAGAATTAGAAAAATATAAAGAATTTTCTGATAAATTCGAAAATGATGTTTATGATGAGATAGATTTAATTAATTGCATAAATAAAAGAAATGTTATAGGTGGTCCTGCTCCTGAACAAGTAAAACAGCATATAGAAAAATTAAAAAACAAATAATAAAAGCCCTAGAAATATATATTTCTAGGGTTATATTTTATTTTCCTATAAACATTTGAACAAGAACTTTTCCATATTCAGGACTGTTAACAATAGCAACACCCGTATAATTAAAAGTATTACTTAAAATGTTATTCTTATGAGATTCGGAATTCATCCAGGAGCTTACGGCGCCTTCAAGAGTCGAATTTCCAGCAATGTTTTCACTTGCTGTTTTATAGGTTACTCCATTGGTAGAAAGCATCTCAAAAGGTGTTCCATATTTTTGTGAAGTGTGGGAAAAATAATTATTATCGACTAAATCTTGTGCTTTTAGTCTAGCAACATTTTGAGTAGCATCATCAATTTCTAATGCTGGTAAATTATTTTGAACGCGAAGATCATTTATTGCTTTTAAGAAAGCAGATTCCTCTTCTGATAATACGGTTGGTGGAGCCGAAGCTTCTACGGTTTCAGCATTTGTAGGCTGTATATCTAATTCTTTATCATAACAAGGCTTAACATAGTCGGAATTTACTGCTCCAATAATATTATTTTCGGTCTGCACAACATACCAATTACCTATTTTAGCAAAGACTCGTATGTAGTTATCCTTAGATAAAATGCCAACATTTTCATAAGAAATCCCTGGCCCCCTACGTATATTTAATTTATTTGCAGTAACTTGTCCAACAGAAAAATCTAAATTTTCCATTTCCTCCATACCAAAGCTGTTTGAAAATACACTAAAAATAGCGAATACTAAAATTGAAAGAACGATTATAAAAGATTTGTTCTTTTTAATATAATCAAATAATTTCATAAAAAACCTCCTAAAATTTTGATAACTAAATATTACCCAAAAGTTTTAGGAGTATTCAAAAAGTTTATAAAAAGTTAAATATATTTTTTAACAATTCTCGATAATAAATTTTAAAATCTTTTTTTTCAATATTATTTTTTACATAAATATCAACCTTTTTTAAAATTTCATCGTCGATTTTTATAGTCAAAAAGCCAATTTTAGTTTTCTCCTTTAATGGTGCTTCTAAATTATTTAGAAAATAAGTTTCCACATTTAGCTTTGATAATTCATTTGTTGATAAAGGAAAAATCGTATTTCCAAAATCTGCTGATTCAATAATTGGTTTATTTGTAGTTTTTTTGATATGAACATTATTTGTAAAATGATTTGAAAAGTCAGAGAAACTACTGCTTATAATATTTTCTATATTTACATTGGAATAATTATTAAAAACATAATTTAATACTTTTACACTATCAGTGGTTCTAATGTTTTTAGTATCAGCACCTAAAACTACAACAATAACATCTAAATTATTTTTCTTACAAGCTGTAACTAAACATCTTCCAGCTCCAAATGTAAAACCGGTTTTTACTCCATAGACACCTTCATAATTGCCAAGAAGTTCATTAGTATTATGTATAGGTCTAGTTCCGATTACAAATTATAGTTTCTTTTGTGGATACGATTTTCTTAAAAGTTTCATTTTTTAAAGCATAGTTAGTAATAAGAGCAAGTTCGTAAGCTGTTGTATAATGTTTGTCAGCATCTAATCCATGTGGAGTTATAAAGTTTGAATTGTTAAGTCCAAGTTCTTTTGCTTTTTTATTCATAAGAGAAGAAAAATTTTCTAAATTACCACTAATATGTTCAGCAATTGCAACGGCACAGTCGTTTCCAGAACGCAACATAAGTCCATAAAGCAAATCTTCCATTCTTATATTGTCATTAGTTTTTATTCCCAAAGTAGAACCAGAAGTATGAGCAGCATTGCTTGAAATATGTACAATATCATCTAATTTACAATTTTCAATAGCAATAATAGAAGTTAAAATTTTTGTAGTAGATGCCATTGGTGTTTTATCAAAAGCAGATTTTTCATATAAAATTCTATTAGTATTTCGGTCAATTGCTACAATATGAGTTGAATGCACATCAGGTTCATTACTTACGGTAGAGCTAGCTTGTAAGCTTTCTATAATTGAAATAGTTTCAGCATCATCACTCATTTCTTCATCGTAGGCAAATGCTGGAAATATGCTTGAAATAAGTAAAAAAGTTATTAATAAACTTAATAAAATATATTTTTTCAATGTTATCACCTAAGAAAGTATATGGTAAATTTTGAATAATATGTTTAAAAAAATTCGTGAAAAGCCCGGAATTTACATAAAAATTAACAAATAATATTGATTTTTTGACTAAAATGTAATATAATTATAATGTAGGTGTATCTTATTGATAGCCGTAGAAAACAGAGTATAATGATAAGAAAATGTAAATTGACTTATTAAAAAAAAATAGTAAAATATAAGTATTAAATAGCTTATAAGGAAGGTAAGGTCTATGAGAGAAAGTAAAGTTGTAAAGAAAATTTTAGCAATGCTTTTAATTGTCGCTATTATTTTACCATACTCGTCAGAAGTTTTAGCTGTTGCTTTAACACATAAAGATACAACAGCAATGTTAGAAACTTCAATTGAACATGAGGGTGGCGAAGATAGTGGATTATTGCCAGAAGAATATATGGACAAATATGATTACAGTCCATATTCTTATCAAATTGCAAATTCAGGAAGTGAAGGAAGAACAACAGTATTTAAAATCATCAAAGAAGGTGATGTAAGCTTTGAAGATGCTTTATATTGTTTAAATGCTGAAAAATCTTTCCCAAGTGCTGGGGCAAAAGAATACAAAAATATTGGAGACTTAAAAAATGAAACAGAAACAGCCACAGCAGGTTTAATTAATTCAATAGGTGCAAAAAATTATAAATCTTTAATTTGGCTTATTGATAACATGTATTTAAGAAAACAACAACCAGGTGAAAAAATGGAATTTATTAGCAAAGCTTTTGCTAATGAAATTGCAGAAAATGTAATACCACCAGTAACAGCAGAATATATTGCATCAATTATTACAGATGATGATATTGAAGTTGTTCAACAATGGGCAATTTGGTATTTCACAAATGGAAATAAAGATGGATATTCACCAGATTATCAAAAATATTATAATGCAAAATATTCTACATTTGGTACAGTTTATGTAAAAGGTATGACAACAGATGGAAAATATACAACATTATCAGATTTAACAGGTAATGGAGCAAGACAAGAACTTTTAAATAAACTATATGCATATTTAGTAGATAGTGCAAAAACAGCAGCATCTACTGAAAAAGTTACATATCCAAGTTTTGCAATGAAAGATTCAGATTTAACTTGTACAGTTGAAGGAGATAACTATAAAGTAGGACCTTTCAATGTAAATTCTGGAACTGGAACAGCTACTATTAAATTAGTAGATAGTGAAGGAAATGAAATTGATAGAAGTAAATATCAAATAAAAATTGATGGCGAAGAAAACTTTACAGATAAAAATGTAAATCAAATATTTGGCAAAAATTATTATATATATTTACCAATAGAAGGAAATACAATTACTAAAATAAAAATTACTATTGATTATTCAACTTATGAAACAGAAGCTTCTTTATGGAGTGTTACATCAGATAGCACATACCAACCAGTTGCTTTAATTACAAGAGGTACAAAACCATATTCAGATTCTCGTGAAAAAGATGTTGAATTAAAGAAATTTGACCTAGCCTTACGAAAATATATTATAAAAGCAGGTAGTACAGAAATTAAAAATAGAATTCCAGATGTAAATGAAGATACAATTGCTTCTACTGGAACAGCAGAATATAAACATAGAAAAAATCCTGTTACTATTAAAGCAGGTGATACAGTTGTATATGAAATTAGAGTATATAACGAAGGAACTTTAAATGGAACAGCAACAGAAATTACAGACTATTTACCAGAAGGTATGACTCTTGCTACTAATAGTAGTATAAATGAAACTTATGGATGGAAGGCATCAGAAGATGGAAGAGTTGCAACAACAGAATATTTAAAAGATTCTGATATAGAAGCTTATTTTGGTGAAGGAGATTTAGATAGTTTATATGTTCAAATTGAATGTAAAATATCTGATACTTTATCAGAAGAAATTACAGAAAATACAGTTCTTACAAATGTAGCAGAAATTACAGGATATAGTAGAAAAGATGCTGATTCTGAAAAATCAATAGATCCTAGCACAATAGATACAAAAACATTTTCAGGAAACAAAGATAATAAAGAAGATTTAACAGATCCTGAATACTATTACAAAGGTTTACAAGATGATGATGATTTTGAAAAAATTATCATAGAACCAAATAAAGATATATTTGATTTAGCTTTAAGAAAATTTATTACAAAAATAAATGGAAAAGCTCCAAATACTAGTAGAGAACCAAAAGTAGATGTTTCAAAACTAAAAAACGGTTCAGCTACAAATGCTACATATACACATCCAAAATCAGCTTTATCAGTTGAAAAAGGTGACATAGTAACATACAAAATTAGAGTATATAATGAAGGTGATATTGCAGGATATGCAGAAGAAATTTCAGATTATATACCAGCTGGACTTGGATATTTAATGAACTATAATGCAAATATAGAAAATAAATGGCAAATACCAGAAAATGCAAAAACAATTAAATTAAATGAAATTGAAAATGCAACAAAAAATCTTAAAAAAGATAATTTTACAAGTGAATTAAAATTAGAAGATGAATTAGTTGTTGTAGGTGGAGGAAAATTCGTAACAACAGCATTATCTTCAAAAAATGAAAGCAATTTAATTAAAGCCTTTGATAAAGAAAATGGAACATCATTAGATTACAAAGATGTTGAAATTACATGTGTTGTATTAACAGATGTTACAGAAAATAACAACTTAAAAAATATTGCAGAAATTAAAAAAGATTTAGATGATAAAAAAGAAGAAGTTACAGATAGAGATTCAACACCAGATACAGTTGATCCAAACAATTATCCTGGAAATGATAAAGACCAAGATGATAATGATTATGAAAATCTTGTAACTGTAAAAGATAAGAAATTTGATTTAAGTTTACAAAAATTCATTACAGGTTTAAACAATGACAAGGTTGATGGTAGAGAACCTACTATTACAAAAAATAATGATGGAACATTTAGATATAATCATACAACAGAACCTTTAAAAGTAGCTAATTCAGACTTAGTTACATATACAATCAGAGTATATAACGAAGGTGAAATTGATGGTTATGCAAAAGAAATAATGGATGATATTCCAGCTGGTTTAAAATATTTACCAGACAATGCAACAAATAAAGAATTTGGTTGGAAAATGTATGATAAAAGTGGAAAAGAAACTAATGATGTAAATCAAGCAGCTTCTGTAAAAACAACATATTTATCAAAAGCCAACGAAAAAGATGATCATAAAACAATTTTAGCTGCTTATGACAGTGAAACAATGCAAACACCAGCTTACAGAGATGTTAAAATAGTATTCCAAGTAACTGAGGTTGCATTACCAAATAAAACAGAAAGAACAATCATAAATACAGCTGAGATTACAGATGACGAAGATAAAGATGGAAATGAAATTGAGGATAAAGATTCAACACCAGGAAACAATAAATCAGGTGAAGATGATATTGATCAAGAAAGAGTTATAGTTAAATACTTCGATTTAGCTTTAAAGAAATCTTTAACAAAAATTGTTATCACAGAAAATGGTCAAACAAGAGAAATTCTTGCTAAAAATGAAGAAGACTTATTAAAAGTTGAAATTAACAGAAAACACATTAACAATACAACAGTAAAATTTGTTTATAAAATAACAGTAACAAATCAAGGTGAAATTGAAGGATATGCAAAAGAAATTAAAGATCATATCCCAGCAGGACTATCTTTTGTTAAAGAAGATAACAAAGATTGGATAGCAGTTTCAGACGATGTTGTAAGAACAGAAGCATTAGCAAATACATTATTAGTGCCTGGACAATCAGCAAGTGTAGACATTACTCTACAATGGGTAAATAATGAAAATAATTTAGGACAAAAAGTAAATATTGCTGAAATTAGTAAAGATTATAATGACAAAGGTTCACCAGATATAGATTCAACACCAGACAACTTTAAATCAGAAGAAGATGACCAAGATGATGCACCAGTTATATTATCAATCTCAACAGGTGAAGAACCAGTGTATGTAGTTTTATCTACAACAGTAATGGCAATACTTACAACAGGAATAATCTTAATTAAAAAATATGTTTTAATATAACATAAAAAGGAGGCAAAAATGCCTCCTTAATTTTTACAAAATTACCAACATTTTGTGTTTACAACAAATTTTCTATATGTTATAATTATTCGTGAAGTAAAATATAGAGGTGATTAAATGAACCAAATTTTAGACTATACACCAAATAAAAATTCAAAAAAATCTTCTAGTTCATCAGATACAGTAGTAAGAGTTTTTGCTGTATTACTAGTGATTTTTTCATTATGTTTATTAGGAAGTGGTTTATATAGCATATTTAAAAACAAAGAATCAGAAAAAAATACAAATGTAAAACCAACTTATGCAACTATAAATGCGGTTCAAGAAGGAGATAAAGCAATCATTTCAGTTACACATGACAAAGTAATTGAATCAATGGTATATAGATGGAATTCAGATGCAGAACGTTCAATTAAAGGTGATGGTAAGAAAACAATAGAAAAAGAATTGGATTTACCAGCAGGTGAAAATACTCTATATATTAAAGTAATAGATGTAAATGGTGTAGAAACATCTTCAGAAGAGAAATTTACAGCTGAAAGCGGTTTAGATATAATGAATCCAGTAATTTCACTAAATATAGTAAATGGTGAAGAAGAAAAAATGTTAAAAATTACAGCAACAGATGAAACAAAGATAGATTTCTTAACATATAGATGGAATGATGAAGAAGAAGTTAAAGTAGAAGCATCAGAAGATAATAGCAAAGAAATAGTTACAGAGATACCAATTATGAGAGGAACAAATGATATTACAATAGTAGCTGTTGATAGTGAAAACAATACTACAACAGAAACAAAGAGTTATACAGGACTTACACAACCAGAGATTGTAGTTACATTATCAGAAGATGGAAGTACACTTATAATTAAAACAACACATGAAAATGGAGTTAAGAAAATTAGTTATAAATTAAATGATAAACCTTATGAGGCAGAATTCGAAGGAGAACAAATCCAAAAAGAAGTTGAATTTACACAAGGATTAGATGAAGGATATAATAGACTTGTATTAACAGTAACAAGTGTTGATGATACAGAAACAGTATTTGATGGTGAATGTGAATATGCACCATCAGCACCAGAAGAGGAAGAGCAACAACCTGATGAACAAGAACAACAACCAGAAGAAGAAACATCTAGTGAAGAAACTGAGGAATAATATGAGGGAGTAATATGGTACAAGAAATATATATTATTGATAATAAAGATGAATTAATCGGTAATTTAATTAATATATTTAATAACAAAAATGACAAAGACTACACATTTAAATCTGTTAAAACGGCAGATTTAGCCATAGCTCTTAGAAATATTCCTGCTATGATTATTATTGATGAAGATGATATTGATATAGATGTTGTAGAACTTTGTAAAACAATTAGAAAAGATGAAAATAACAGTATTACTCCTATTGCAGTAGTATCTTCAAATATGGATAGAGAGCATAGAATAGAAATATTAAAAGCTTCTATTGAATATTTTATAAAAAAACCAATTAATGATGAATATATTTATTATACTATAAAAAATATTACATCTTTAATGTATATAAACAGAAGAGTTAGTCCGCTTACAGGACTTCCTGGCAATGTTCAAATTCAAGCTGAAATGAAAAAACGTTTAATGAATAAAGAAGATTTTGCAATAGTTTATGTAGATTTAGACAATTTTAAAGCATATAATGATGTTTATGGATTTGCTGCTGGTGATGAAATTATAAAATTTACTTCAAAAGTGTTATTAGAAAATATACATAATATTGAAAATAGTGATAATTTTGTTGGGCATATTGGTGGAGATGATTTTATTGCTATTGTTAGTAGAACTAATTATGATATATTTTGCAAGAATATGATAGCACAATTTGATAGTGAAGTACTTTCTTTTTATATTGAAGATGATGTAGAAAGAGGTTATGTTGAAGTTGCTAATAGAAAGGGAATAATTGAACAATTCCCTTTGGTTTCTATTTCTATTGCTGTTGTTGAAGTTGATAGAAATAGATTTAAAACAACACTTGAAATAGGAGAAGTTGGTGCTCAAGTAAAACACAAAGCTAAAACTATTTTAGGTAGTACTTATGTTATAAATAGAAGAAAATTTTAGGACTTAGGTGTTCTAAAATTTTTTTTGAACATTAATAAATTTAAGGAGGAAAGAAATGGACAAATTATTAGATTGCAAAAAATTTACAAAAGAAAGTTTAATGGAGTTATTAGAGCTTGCTTCAAAAATTAAAGCACATCCAGAAAATTATACAGAAGAATTAAAAAACAAAGTAATAGCTGTAATGTTTTTTGAACCAAGTACAAGAACAAGAATGTCATTTGAAGCAGCAATACAAAGACTTGGCGGAAAAATGATAGTAACAGAAAATGGAAAAGAAAATTCTTCTGCAAGAAAAGGTGAAACGTTAGAAGATACTATAAGAGTATTGGACAAGTATGCTGATGCTATTGTTATGAGACATTCAAGAGATGATGCAGCAATTGCAGCAGATAAAGTTTCAAGAGTACCAATTATAAATGCAGGTAGTGGTAAAGCAGAACATCCAACACAAGCACTTTTGGATGTATTTACAATAATGAACAAAAGAGGCAGTCTAGATGGAACAAAATTGGCCATTTTAGGTGATTTAAAATACGGAAGAACAACTCATTCATTACTTCAATTAATTTCGTTATTTGACAATATAGAAGTTTTTGGATTAAGTAAAAAAGAATTCATGTTACCACAAGAATATATTGATTATTTAAGTTCAAAAGGAATAAAATACACAGTATGTGAAAGTTTTGATGATTTACCAAGAGATATAGATGTTTTATACCATACTCGTATTCAATCAGAGAGATTTGAAGGAGATTTTGGAAAAGAAGAATTTATAATAAATAAAGCTGTTTTAGATACATTTACAGATAAGGCAATGGTACTTCACCCATTACCAAGAAATGAAGAAATTTCAACAGATATTGATGATGACCCAAGAGCAATGTATTTTGAACAAGCTGAAAATGGTATGTATGTAAGAATGGCACTTTTAAAAGACATTTTAGCTGGTAAATAGAATATTAGATAACAAAAAGGAATGAAATTTGTTTTTCATTCCTTTTTACTATTATTTTCTTTTATAAATTTATCTATTTTTTTGTTAATGGAATTTATTTTTATTCCAGCAAATACTCCATTTTCTTTCATGATTTCATGCTTTTTATCAAGCAGTGCTTTTACTTCTTGAACATTTTCAGCAGATACTTTTGAAAGAATTGTATCATATTCAATTTTAAGTGTAACTAAATCTAAGTATTTTGAATTTTCGTTCATAAAATAAAATCCTTTAAATAATTTAGGTTTTAAAGTTGTACCTATAAACTAATAAAAATTATATCATAAATTTTTAAAATAGTCCATTATCCCACCATAAATTCCCCATGCTATGTTACTTTGATATTCATCTGTTTGAAGCAGTTTAGTTTCTTCGGCATTAGACAAAAATCCACATTCTACTGTTACTGTCGGAATTTTGCTGTTATCCATTAAGTATATATTGGTTAATGGTAAAATTGTTCGTTTGTTTTCTCGTGCTATTGAATAATTCAAATTGTTTTGAATATTATTAGCAAGTGTTTTACTATTCTCACTATTTTTTTGATAAAAAGTTTGCCAACCATAGTATTGTTCACCCGAAATTTTATTTAAGTGTACAGAAACTAAAATTTCGGAAGTAGGATCATTTGAGAGTTCTACACGATTTTTTAGGTCGGAAGCTTTTTTGTTTTTTGCGTTAGCATCATAGATACCATTTTCATCAGAACGAGTTAGAATTACATTACAATTAGAAGCTTCTAAAAGTTCTTGAAGTTTTAATATTATACTTAAATTTATATCTGCTTCTGAGATACCATTTGGACTTTCAGCACCACCATCTGGAAAACCGTGCCCAGCATCTAATACAACAGTATGATTTGCTACTGGAATAGATGAAGTAGGTAGTGCAGACGGATCTTTAAAAGAAAAATATGAAATACTAAATAATATTGCTAAACACATAAATACAATTTGGTTTTTTCTTAAAACATACATAATATCACCTTATATAATGTATGTTTTTTGGGAAAATTTATGACCTAAATTTTAGAGTGGGTAATTTATTGAAAGAATCACATTTTTGTGATAAAATTCAAGAAGTAAATTAGATTTCTACCTAAGGAAGGAATGAAAAATTATGAAAAATATATTTATAGAATATCCAAAATGTTCAACTTGTAAAAAGGCTAAAAAATGGTTGGAAGATAATAATGTTGAATTTGTTGATAGAAATATTGTGGAAGAAAGACCAAATTCACAAGAATTAACGAAGTGGATAAAAGAAAGCAATGAAGATATAAAAAGGTGGTTCAATACAAGTGGATTAAAATATAAAGAATTAAACTTAAAAGAAAAACTTTTAACCATGGATGAAAGTGAAAAAATTGAATTGTTGGCGAGTGATGGTATGCTTGTAAAACGACCATTATTAGTAACAGATAATAGAATTTTTATAGGATTTAAAGAAGATAAATGGAAGGAAATTTTATAGAATGAATATTGTTGATATGTATAAAAAATACCATTTGCCAGAGAATTTGCAAATGCATATGCTAAGAGTTGCTTCATGTGCTAATTTGATTTTGGATAATTGGACAGGTTCAGAAATAAATAGAGAAGCAATTATAAGAGTTTCTTTAATGCATGATATGGGAAATTTAGTAAAAATTTCAGAGGATTTTTCCAATGATGAAGTTTTTAGACAAATAAGAAAAAAATATTTTGAAAAGTATGGAACTAATGACCATGAAATTAATTTAGAGATAGGAAGAATAGAAGGATTAACAGATTTTGAAATAGAAATTTTGGACGGTAAAAGATCACGAAAAAATGAAGAAACCTTAAAATGCAATTCGTATGAGAGAAAAATATGCGCATATTGTGATCAAAGAGTAGCACCAGGCGGAGTTGTATCTTTGGAGGAAAGACTGGATGATGCGAAAGTTAGATACAAAAACAAACCATTATCTGCGTGGTCAAGTGAAGAAAAAGCGAAACATTTGACTGACTGTGCATTAGGAATAGAAAAACAAATAATGATTAATTGTTCTATAAAACCAGAAGACATTAATGATGCAAATATTTCAAAATATATAGAGATTTTGAAGGACTATGAGATTTAGATAATAGTTGTTTTAAAGGAGAGTAAAATGGCTGTAAAAGAAGATAATGAAATAACAGTTAAAGTAAAAGTAAGTGCAGAAGAATTGTATAGATTCCTAAAAGAAAAAGGATTTCATTTAATATATAGTTTTTCACTTGATGATATTTATTTTGTACCGAATAAATTAGATGTTGAAACTATGGAAATTAGAAACATTGTTGCAAAAGCAGTTCTAACAAGGTATATCGTGAGAAATGATACAGGAAAAGTAACACAGAAAATTACTTTCAAGAAAAAAGAAATTAATGAAAATGGCGAAATTCTATTTCAAGAAGCAACAGATTGTGAAGTTTTGGAGATAGAAGATGCTAAGAAATTGTTAATTGTCATGGGATACAGAGAAATACTTAGAATAAAAGAAGAGGATTCGGTTTATGAAAAAGATGGATTTCAATTGTCAGTTAAAAATATTTCTGGTGGAGATATATTAATTGAAGCAGAAATTGGAGAAAACGTTGGAATTTCTACTATTGATGAGCTTAAAAGGAAAATGATAGAAGAGGAAATACCAATATTTACTGATGATTTTTTTGTAAAAAAAGCTGAGGTAGAATTAAGAAAAGTTTTAGGGAGAAAGTAATGGAAAATAATATAAAAGTTGGAATTGGTATAATGATTTTTAAGGGCAAAAAATTGTTATTAGGACATAGAGTAAAAGGCAAAAAAGACACAGGTGGAATTTATGAAGTGGATTGCTGGACTTTGCCTGGTGGAAAACAAGAATATGGTGAAACATTTTTTGAAGGTGCAAAACGAGAAGTAAAGGAAGAAACTAATTTAGATGTTGACGATTTAGAAATGTTTAGCATTGCTGATGACATACAACCAGACAGACATTTCATAACTATACATGTTATTGCTCACAAACATAGTGGAGAATTAAAAGTTATGGAGCCCACAAAAGAAGATGAATGGAAATGGTTTGATTTAGATAATTTACCTGAAAAAATTTACTCACCTTCAAAGAAGTTTATTGAGGAGTATTTGGGGAGAAAGGGAATAAATAAAAGTATATGGAGTAATAAAATATGAAATATTTAAAATTTCTTTGTATGAATGAAGATGGAATAGAGATTCCAGATGATATTGAAAAATTTATATATGATACATTTGAAATTTATGAGATTAGAGCATTAGGTTGGATTCACAACTTATACACTAAGCAGACAAGAATGTCTGCTTCTTTTAAATCAAATTGAAAATGGTGAATACAAAAAAGGTACTATTTTTATGAATAAGACATAAAATATCATATAAAGTTTTACAAAAACACTACAAAATGTATCAAAAACGATTGACTAATACTAAAAAAAAGTGTAAAATAGTATAGATAAGTTAAAAAATGATACAATATTATAGGGGGTTGATAAAATGTTCACATATGTAAAAGCTAAAAATTTTAAATCATTAAGAGATATAGAGTTTAATTTAAATAAGACAAAAGCAAAAACAAATCAATTCATATCTATATATGGTGAAAATGGAAGTGGAAAAACCAATATTGTAGAATTATTCAAGCTGCTACAACAATCAACAATGTCAAGAGCAATAGATATTGCGATGAATAAAATGCCAAAAGAGTTTTGGAAAATACAAGAAGAAATGTCAGATCAGTTACCAATAGAAATAAGACAAATTTTCCAATTATCATTTAATCTAAAAGAATATAGAATGTTAGATGAAGAAGACCCAACTGAAATTGAATATGGTTTCAAAATTAATGATAATGATGGATTTTATTATATAAAATTTGACGATAAAATTATAGAAGAAAAACTATATTATATGGTAGGAAAACAAAGAGCATATCTATTTCAAATAAACAAGGAAAATAACAAAATTATTAAAAACTTAAATAGAAACATATTTATTAATGAAAAATATAATGAAGAATTAATCGATGGAATTGATAAGTATTGGGGCAAATATACTTTTTTATCATTATTATCATTTGAAGCAATAGAAAAAAATAAAGACTATATAGATAATAATATATCTAAAAATATTATGGAAATAATAGATAAAATTTGGTCAATGACAGTACATGTTGATAAAGGTGCTTTAAAAATAATACCAGATGGTTTTATGAAAGTAAGAAAATTAAATAATATACAAAAAGGAATAGTAAAAAAGGATAAGTTACTAGAAATAAAAAAATATGAAAATGTTTTAAATATATTTTTTACACAAGCATATGCAGATATAAAAGAAGTGAAATACAAAATAAACGAGAAAGAAGACAGGATCCATTATGAATTATATTTTTATAAAATGATAGGAGGACAAATAAAATCCATTCCTTCTAAACGTGAATCAGATGGAACAAGAAGAATTCTAAATCAATTTGATACAATAATAGGTTCATTGTTAGGAGAAACAGTTATAATAGATGAAATAGATAATGGAATACATGATGTACTGATGAAAAATATTATAATGTCAATAAAAGATGAGATAACAGGACAATTGATAATAACAACGCATAATACGCTTTTATTAGAAATATTACCAAAAGAATATATTTATATATTGTCAACAGATTACCAGGGTAACAAAACAATAAATTCTATAAAAGAATATGGAATTAAGATACAAAAAAATAATAATGCTCGTGATTTGTATTTTAAAGGAGTTTTTGGAGGAATTCCAACAACGGACTATATTGATTTTGAGGAAATAAAATATGCTCTAGAAGATTCAGAAGATAATGAGGAAAATGCTGATGGTGAGGAAACCTAATTATTGCAAGGGAATTGTAATAGCACATGGAAAAAGTGAACTTCTTTTAGCAGAGCATATAAAAAGCAATTTACATTTACCAATAGAAATATATGCAGAAAGTAATGGAAAAACGAGCATACAAATAGATAGTTTAATGACTGTATTAGGAAATAATATTTTTAAGAATAAAAAAGTGTTTAATCAAAAATATGCAGTAGAACAAGAAAAAGGAATACTAAAAAATTTTTCATTAATGCCAATCATGGACTTGGATGATACCAGTGAAGATAGAAAACAAAAATATATTTCAGGAGAAATGTTTAAGAATCATTGGTTAAGTCCTTACATAGTTCCAATCTGGAATAAAAAGAATCTTGATGAAGTTTTACTTGATTTGAAACTTATAGATAAATTACCAAATGATAAGGAGAAGGGGAGAATGTATAGAGAGCTGTTTCCAACTAATAAAGGAGAAACAGATATACAACAAGTAGAAAAATTGAGGGATATGTTTGAAAAATCCAATAGGACTAATATTCAAGTTTTTATAAAAAAATGCTTAGATAGTTTATAAATAAAAATGGAGAATTAGTTTAGATTTTATATTTTATTAAAATCAAATTTAATATAAAAGTAGAAGAATAATGAATACATCAATGAATATAATAGCATAATAAATGTTATAATTTTAAACTCAAAAATTTTAGGAGATAATATAAATGGAAGCATATATTCCATTTGTTTCAACTTTAATTGTGACTAATAAATATGAAGAAATAAAAATAGAGCATTTGCGAAGACTTTTATTATAAATATTCTTTTAAAATTCCTGTTATGCCAATGAAAGAAATACTTTCAAGAATGCAAAAAAAGATATGGTTTACAGAAATAAGAGAGGGAAGATTATACCAGATTTGGATAAGATTTATGAAACTGATTTTAAGTTAGAATATAAAAAATATGAAAAATTAGTAACAAATGTCAAAGAGGAAATAAAAAAGGTGGCAAAAATAAAAAGTATAGTAAAAGTTGCATTGTATATAGTAACATATATTAGCATTATTGTAATTGATTTATGCTTCAATGTTTTGGATCTAATAAATGAAATTCCTATATATATCAGGATTGTAAGAATTTTTATATATATAACTTTGGCAATACTATTTGTAATCGAAATATGTAATTTTTCTAAAAATTATAAGCGATATATGACCAAATTATATAAGAGAAAATGTAAAAAATTTGAAATAGATAGATAATATAAATAGAATTAATATGTGTTCTAAAAGTGTCTATGTAACATTTGAAAAATAAACTATAAAAATATGAAGGATGTGTTTAAAATTAAAGAATTGAATAGTGAAGAGGTTTTAAGTGTTTGCAAAGCATTTATAAAAGGAAGAGGATATGCATGTAGACTCAGTATTGAGGAAAAGATACAGAATTATCTTATAAAAAATAATTATATATATTCTCAAATGGAAGGATATTATTTCTTATCTACTAAATTTTATACAGATTACAAAAAAATAATTGATAATTTGAATTTAAATAAATTTGAAAAAAAATTAATTAAAGAATATTTTGCATTGAAAATAGTTTATTTTGACGAAGAAATAATGCATTTGTTTTTAAACAATCCGAAATTTAATTTTGTATGGAGTGGATATAGAGGATATGTATGTTCGACTGAAGATTCTATGTTGGATGTGTATATTAAAGATTTATGTTTATGTCATGACTTAGAAGAAAATAAAATTATAATAGGTGCACTTCTTGTAGATTTAATAGAGTGTTCTGAACAATCACAACAGATTCTTCAACCATATATGCTTGAAGAAAATAATAAATATGAATTCCATGAGTATAACTATAAAAACTTATTTGAGGGTCAATGGCTTGAAACGGATGAATTAGACATTTACTCAGTAATATTAATTGGAATAAAAATAGTAAATTATATATTTACAAAAAAATATGGCTTCAAATTATATAAAAATGAATATAATGTAGAAGATTTACAATTTTTTATGCCATTATTTTATCCGACAAAAGTAAATAGATTTAATTTTATGATGGAGTTAGCAAAAATATTTTTAGATAATATAAATGGTAAAGGATTAAAGAAATTAATACAAAAGCAGTATGAAGAAATGTCTAACAAAAATGAATTCACATTGGAAGATTTGAAAAAAGAAGAGTTTAGAGAATTTAAGACCTTTAAAACATATTTTGGTAAATATTCTGAATTTAATTCATTATCATTTGACAAACTTGATGAAATTAGAAAGTTAAGAACAGAACCTGCACATAAAATATATATTAATGATTTAAATTATATGTATTCTAAAGAACAAGATGAAACTTTAATAAATATGTATAGAGTTATATGTAGTATTATTAAAGTAGAAGATCCAGAATACAAGATATTAAATACATATGAAAGTGGAGAATATAATTGTTTTTATGGTAAAAAAGGAGCAATTCATACAAGCAATGGTTTTAATGCTAAAAAGTATGAATATTATAATGGATATGTTAGATTAATAAATGATAAATTTAAAGTCAGAGATTCAGAAATATTAATAGCTGGAAATGATATTGAAGTGATACGAAAAATATTATTAGATCATATAAAATCAATTTTTGAAAATATTGAAAAAAAAGATATTGATATGTTATTAGATATATTATTTAATAATGATATAGCTAAAGCTAACGATAAAGAAATAAAATCATTTTTTTATGGACAAGCATATATTAAAGAGTTTCATGGTGAGTGTAAAGACTATAAAAACGAAGGAAAGAAATTATATAAACAATTCCTTAAATTAAGCTATAAATATATTTTTGCTATAGCCGACTCTACAGAGTTATTTTGGGATATAAGTAAGACATTAGATGTGATTAAAAAAGACAATGATACTTTGTTTGGTTCAGGAATATTAATGTATTTATTATCAAATAATTTTGCAGAAGATAAATCAAATATTTTTAATCATAATAATAAAGATTTGTTAATTATTAATAATGTATGGGATTAGTTTGTCGACTAAATAATTATATAAGCTAGTGCAAGAAAAATTTCTGCTTTTTCTGTATCCCAAATAAAATAAGTATATACTTATTTTATTAACACATTGAAACTATTATTTACAATATTTTAAAAATTGAAAGATAATTGCCTGTCTATCTCATAACCCGAAGGTCGTAAGTTCGAGTCTTACCCCCGCAACCAGTAATTTTACTAGAGTCGCAAGAGATTGTGGACTCTTATTTTTTGGACTTTGACGTAATTTTGACGTAAATGGGGACAGCTTGGGGACACATGCTGTCAAAACCCTTTAAAATAGACTAAAACACGTCGTGTGGTTTTAAAAAAGCAACTTTTGTAATCATATTGAAAAAGAGTAATTAGTTTTTATCTACTAATAAATTTTGCAAGACTATACCTGCACTTCTATTATGAGAAGCTAGGGGATGGACATAGAAATTAAATGTTGTACTTATTTGAGCATGTCCTAATCTTGCTGCTACAACTGCTACATCTACATTTTGTGAAATAAGAAGAGTAGCATTTGTATGTCTGATACCATGAAAATTAATTACAGGTAGTCCAATTTTTTTAATAAATTTTCCAAACCATTTACTTACTGTATCTGGGTGCATAGGCTTTCCATTATCTTGAACAAATAACCTATCTGAATCGTGCCAGAATTCACCACAAAGCTCTTTTTGATTGTCATACCATAATTTATATTCTTCTAACATTTCAATTACTGAATCAGGTATAGAAACATTTCTATATGAACTTGATGTTTTAGGTTCTTTTGTATATATACCTTTTTCAGGAAGATATTGACTTGCTTTATTTATAGCAATTTCTTTATTCTTGAAATCAATATCGTTCCATTCAAGTCCCATCAATTCTCCAAGTCTTGCTCCTGTAAAAACATCTAAAATGATTGCAACTTTATATTTAAATTCATTTTCTTGAAGTGTATTCAAGTTATTTAAAAGAATTTTACATTGTTCATCATCATAGAATTTACGTTTTGCTCTAGAAGCTCTTGGTGGTTGAACTCTTTCAGCAGGGTTAAATGGTATTAGTTGCCAATATACAGCTTTGTGTAGCATAGAACTTATTAATCTATGATGTTCTAGAATAGTTTTCTTAGATAATGGTTTTAATGTTCTTTCTCCATTATTTTTAGCAAGTCTTCGTATTTGAGTATCTTGTTCTAGCATATCATATAATTTCATAAGATCTGTTGGTTTGATTTTTTCTAAAGTAAAAGAACCTAAATATGGTAGAATTCGAGTTTCTAGCATCCTTACATATCTTTTATATGTTGAAGGTGCTAATTCCTTTTCACCATAATTTATTTGCCATACATGAAAGAACTCTTTAAATGTTATAGGCTTTCCTTCTGGAATAAGTCCATGATTTGCTTCAGTTACAAATTCAGCTAATGCTATTTCTGCATCTTTGCGAGAACCATGAATTGTTTTTGTTCTTTTAGCTCGAGAACCATCTAAATTTTTACCAGTTGATACTATTAACCTGTAAGTATTTTCACCTCTTTTTTCAATACTCCCAGCCATTGCCTTTTTCACCTCCTTTCGGCATAACTATGGGTGGGAGAGGATATGTATATATTTATTTAAATATTTTTTTCATCGTATGTGTCAAATTTATCAATACTTTTCTTCATCCATTCGTTTAATTCACTTTCAGTTGTTTTTCCTTTTTTATATTTTTTTAAGTTTTGTTGAGAAGATTGTTTCCATTGAGCAAAATATTTTGCTTTTTCGCTATAAGGATTTATTTTTCCTCTTTGAATTTGCATTAATATTCTTTGATATGTCTTCTTGTATAGCTTATAAGCTTCTACATCTCCAATACTTTTTTTAAATGTTTCAGCAGCACCTATAACCCTACAAGATTTTTCATCCTTATAATAAACAATATCACAATATATTTCAGATTCCTTTGATGTAGGAATAAAGTATTTACCACAATTTTGACATTTTTTTATAGTAACATATGTATTCATTGCAATTTCATTTAAAGAAACAAATATCATATTAGATAAGTATGATGAGTGATAAATGTGACTTGTTTTATAGTTTAGTTTTCCATCTTTGATACTTTTTCTAATTTTATTAGGATTCGCTAGATTTGGACTTAATCCATCTGTACCATTAACAAATAAAGTATTAAAATAGATATTTGTTTGCCTAGTATAATTATATAAATCGTTTCTTAAAGCATAAGATAGAAATTTAATATGAGATAGCTCGTCTTTATAAGAATCTGAATTATCTAAATTATATACAAAATTAATACACTCTCTAATTTGTTTTTGTAATTCTATAATTCTATCCTTTGATTGTTCAAAAATTTCAGTAAAATATGTAAAAAATTCACTGGGAACTTTACATACTTTAGCTTTAGATATACTATTCACATATTCTTTTAACAGTTCAATTCCATAAAATCCAAAGAAAGTATTATAAGCTGTTAGAGAATTTGAAAAGTCAGCATTTAAAAATCTAATTAGAAACATTCCATATTTTTCTTCTAATGGATGAAAATAGTCTCTTTTAACTAAAGAACATTTAGTATTAGGAAATTTATATGAGGTATGTTCTAATAATATTTCTTTATATGTATTATTTATTTTTTTATTAAATGTTAAATTACAATCCATTAAAGGCGTTACATAGAACTCCTTTTTTTCTTTTTTATTAAACCATATAGTGAAACCAATATCAGTTGGTATCTCGGGGTTTTTAAACATTACTTGTCAACTCCTTAACGTATTTTGTGAGAAATTTAAAATATATTTTATAAATTTTATTGACTTTTGATGAAAAGGTATATATAATGTGATTGTAAAAAATCAAAAATATCTAATGTGAATTTCTCACAACATCATTTTACAATAAATAAAATAAAAAATCAATAGATATCATAATTTTTTACAAAAGTTTTCAATCAAATATGAATTTAGAGGGAAAGGGGGAATCTATCAGTGGTACAGGAAGTAAAAAGGACAACATTAACAATGAAAGAAGCAGCTGACTATTTAGGAATATCATATTGGCTCATTAATCAATTAGCAAAAAGAAAACAAATTCCTTGTTCTAAAGTCGGCGGAAAGTATTTATTTAGAGTGAAAGTATTAGATGAATATCTAACACAAAAAGAAGAAGCATCGGTACAATAGGAAGGAGGGAAGAAGATGGTACAAGTCCAGTGGTTAAAAGTTTACACAGATATTTTTGATAATGAAAAAATGAAAAAGTTACTCAGAAATAGAGACGGGGACACCTATTTTAGAGTATGGATTCAACTTTTAACATTAGCAGCAAAAAGTAATCAACATGGAGCTATCTTACTTGGAGAAAATATTCCAATGTCAAAAGAAGATCTTGCAAAGGTTATGCACAAAACATTGAATAAATTGGATAAGATTATACAAGATTTACACAAACTTGACATGATTATTGTTGAAAAAGATACAATTTGTATAAAAAATTGGGATATGTACCAAAGCGCCGATGAGTTAGAAAAGCTCCGAGAATCAAACAGAAGAAGACAACAGAAATATAGAGAAAAACAGAAAGATAGTAACGTTATAGTAACATCAAGTAACACTGAAGATAAGAATAGAGAAGAAAAAAATAAGAATAGACAAGATATAAGTAATTTAGAAAATGAAAGTGGTTTTAAAGAGTAAAGAAGTAATTAATTTGAAAAAGAAAATTAGAAAGGAAGGAGGAAATATGGTTCAGACAACAACTTTAAATAAGGTAAATTGTAAATTTTGTGGTAAAGAGTTACAACAAAAAGAAGTGGTATTTGAATTAAATAATAGACAATTTTCAATAAAAGGACAAGCTGAAAGATGTGATTGTGAAGAGTCTAAAATATACTGGGAAGAGATTGATTATGAAAAAAAGCAAAAAGAAATAAAGGCAGAAATACAAAGAAAAAACGATGTAATTAATAAATTATATACTAATAGTAAGATGAATATTAGATTAAAATCATATAGTTTTAATAATTACAAAGTTACATCTGAAAATAAAAAAGCTCTTAATAAAGCAAAAGAATATGCAGAAAATTATATTAAAAAACTAGAAAAAGGTAGCTTATTTATAACAGGTGGCGTTGGAACTGGAAAAACACATTTAGCAGCAAGTATTGCTAATGAATTAATAAGAAATGAAATACCAGTTGTATTTGGAACATTAATTAATTTATTAAATGATATTAAAGATAGTTATAGTTCAGATGGTGAAAAAGAAGGATATATTATTGAAAGATATTCCAAAGTAAATATGTTAATAATAGATGATTTAGGAAAAGAAAGGCCAAGCGAATGGACACTAGAAAAGTTATTTACAATTATAAATAATCGTTATGAAAATAACTTACCAGTAATAATAACTACAAATTATAATCGAGATAAATTGAGAGAAAGACTTGCAAACAATAAAAATTATGAGATTGCAGATTCAATAATTTCAAGATTATATGAGATGTGTAAAGGCATTGCTATTTATGGAAATGATAAAAGAAAAGAGTTAGTATAAGTCCGCAAAACTAAAAATACTAACCCAATATTTATAAATATATTTTAATATAAAAGATAAAAAAAGTAAATAGAAATGACTAGAAAATTGCTTGGATTTTAATAAAAAAAGTCCAAGTATTTTTCAAAATACAGAAAAAATTTAATAAAAATAAGTACCAAATTAGGCACTTATAGTAGTGAATAATTGTATTAGCAAGCAATGAATTTCGTCAGCTCGAAATTCTATATGGGGAAAATCCCCAATCCCCTTTTTAATATGAAAGTGAGGTGAAAATTAGAATGGCGACAACGAGTTTATGGAAGGTAGAAAGTAGAATAGATCATGTTGTAGATTATGCTACTGATAAAGATAAAACCAAAAATAAATATTATAACCAATTTAATAATTTTTCTAGTGTAAGAGATTTACTTTCGTATGCTACTAATCCAGATAAAACTGAAAAACAATTTTTTACAACAGGAATTAATTGCAAAGTAGAAGATGCGGTTAAGCAAATGGAACTTGTAAAAACATTATATGGAAAAGAAGATGGAATACTTGCTTTTCATGGTTATCAATCTTTTGCTGAAGGAGAAGTTGCTCCAGAAGTTGCTCATGAAATAGGAGTTAGACTTGCTGAAGAAATGTGGGGAGATAGATTTCAAGTTGTAGTATCAACTCATTTAAATACAGAGCATATCCATAATCATTTTGTATTAAATTCTGTTTCATTTAAGGATGGACTAAAATACTATAGTGATTTAACTAATACAGCTTTATTAAGAAAAACATCAGATGATTTATGTGATGAATATGGATTAAGAGTACTAGAAGAAAAGACATGTAAATCTGGAATTAATTTTGAAAACTTCTATAAAAAATCTATTAGGGATTCAGATTATTATAAATTTGCAAAAGAGGATTTAGACTATGCAATAAAACATTCTTATACTCAAAAAGAATTTCATCAGTATTTATCATCAATGGGCTATAGCTATTATTATAGAGCAAATAAATTATGCATAAGGAGAGAAGCATATAAAAGAAATATCAGAGCTGAAAGAGCTTTTGGAGAAGAATATTCAGTAGAAAGTATTAGACAAAGAATTATAACAAATGACTTTATTCCAAAACAAAAAATAATTCCATATAAAAGAGCGACTTTAAAGTTCTATGGAAGGAAAAGTATTTTTAGAAAGGCATATAAACCTAAAGGAATAGTTGCTTTATATTATTACTATAGATTTTTATTGGGACTGCATAAAAGAAATAATGTGCAGCATAAACTGACTCCAAAAATGAGAGAAGAAGTAAAAAAGATGGATAGGTATTCGGAAAGAATAAGATTCTTGTGCAAATACAAGTTAGAAACCCTAGACAATGTGGATGAACTGAAAGCAAAGAAGTTAAGAGAAAAACAAGATATTTTAAATACAAGAAATAGATTATATTATAAAAGAGGCAAAGTAGATAATGAAATAGAAAAAAATGAAATCACAAAGCAAATAATAGCAGTTACAACTGAACTAAAAAGAGTAAAAAAGGAAATTAAAATGTGTGATGAAGTTACAGATAATGTTCCTAGTATGAAAGAGCAAATAAGAGAAACTGAAGAAAAATCAAAGGGAAAGGAAAAACAAAAGAAGAAAGATAGAAGGTATGAAAGATAGTAATTAAATCTATTTCTTGAAATTTATATGTTTTGAGAAATAGATTTTTTTGTCGAAAAAAGTAGAAATAATTATAGGATTAAATTGTCGAATAATGTTGTGAAATTTATGGTTTTATGATATAAAATATACTAGAGTTTTTATAAGCAATTAGGGGGCAAAAATGGATACAGATTTAAGAAATAAAATAGATAGAATATGGGAATATTTTTGGACTGGCGGAATAACAAATCCTTTATCTGTTATAGAACAAATTACATATTTGTTATTTATTAAAGGATTAGATGATATAGAAATTAGAAATGAAAAAGATGATATATTTTTAGGAATTACAAGCAACAGGATATTTGATAGTGAACATCAAAATTGTAGGTGGAGTGTATTTAAGGACTATGAGGCAGGAAAAATGTTTAAAAATATGCAAGAAAATGTTTTTCCTTTTATTAAACAATTAGGAAACACAAAAAATTCTAATTATGCAAAATATATGCAAGATGCATTATTTTTAGTACCTACACCACTAATGTTACAAAAAGTAGTTACAGGTATTGATGGACTACCAATGAAAGACAGAGATACTAAGGGAGATGTTTACGAATATTTACTTTCAAAATTATCTACAGCAGGAACTAATGGTCAATTTAGAACGCCAAGACACATTATAAGAATGATGGTAGAACTTATGAAGCCAACTTCACAGGATATTATTGTTGATCCAGCTTGTGGTAGTGCAGGATTCTTAGTTGAGGCAGGAGAATATTTAAGAGAAAATCATAAAGAGATATTTAATGATAAAGAAGAAAAAGAGCATTTTAATAATACAATGTTTTACGGATTTGATATTGATACAACAATGTT
>ERZ777011.124-NODE-124-length-118220-cov-70.207540_pt1 | contig 118220 bp, 89 predicted proteins | sample MGYA00374964_ERZ777011 | MGnify/ENA primary metagenome ERZ777011 (study PRJEB29310, sample SAMD00008975) | mouse gut metagenome | study: EMG produced TPA metagenomics assembly of the Metagenome analysis of fecal microbiota from mouse which was promoted... | reverse complement strand
AAATTATCTATGACTCTGCCAAACAATTAGTTGGCTATTTTCTGAATATCCCTACATTACCTTTGGTGACGTTATTGCCGGCCCAGTCATAGAAGCGCACTTCGGTCTGCGACTTTGTCTCCTCACGTTCCACGCGTTTGTAAGCTCCGCTACCTGCTATAGAGAGACCTTTTACCCACTTGGAGAAGTCGAGTGTAATCTTGCCGTTGGCGCGGAATGTATTCCAACGAGTCTCGATCTGACCTCCGTCCTTGATGAAGCCTACAGGGTTGCGCTCTTTGGAGAATGTATCGTAAGGCAGACCCTCGGGAGTGGTGAATGCCCAGAACCACGGATCCATATAGCCCTGACCTACACCCTGCGAAGGAGTCTTTATATTGCGGCGTTCGTAAGACATGCCGGTTTCAATCTTGAAAATGTCATTGGGCTTATAGTCGGCATTAAGTCTGGCGCCGTATTTTTTCTCGCCGTCCTCGGCAATCCTTAACTGTGACTGTGCGTCGGAGTAGTTGAGCGATGCGCGATAATTGAACTGTTCGTCACCGCCGGCTATGCTCAGGTTGTGCTTCCAAGTATTGGCGTTGCCAAACAGATAGTCATTAAGATAGTTGTTCGGCTCCCAGCGTGCCACAACACCGCCGGCATTCATCAGGGTCATTGTGCGGCCCTCCATAAGTGCGTTGAAAAGAGTCTGTCCGGTCAAGGTTTCGGCTCCGGGAATGATTTCCCACGCACCGGTCTCGGGATTCTTCTGTGCGGGAGTACCGGAGTTGTCGTTATTTGCAAAAATCCACCAGTTGAAACGCTTCATGATTTCGTCATGGTCAGTCACATCGGGGTTATTGGCCATGGTGTCGTTATATTGTCCCTCAAAGAACATCTGCAGCCACTCCTGATTGTTGGTCAGCGGTATTTGCAGACCGTCGATAGTGCGGCTGTAGCTGCCCGAGTAGGTAACCTGAGGCTTGCCGAGACGTCCGCGCTTGGTAGTGACGAGGATGACACCACCGGCAGAACGTGCACCATATATGGCGGCCGAAGCGTCTTTCAGCACCGATATATTGGCTATGTCGTTACCGTCCATTGAGTTCAGTTCGTCGAGCGACGCTGCCTGACCGTCGATAAGGATAAGCGGGCCGCCGCCGTTGATTGAGTATGCACCACGTATCTCCATAGCCGCACCCTCACTACCGGGACGGGAAGATGTACGGGTCACGGTCAAGCCGGGGATCTCGCCCTGCAGTGCGGTAGCAGTGTTGGTTGTACCGCGGCCGCGATATACTTCGTCACCTTTGATCTGGGCGATGGCGCCGGTCAATGACTCTTTCTTCTGCGTGGTATAACCTGTCACCACGACTTCATCGAGAGCGGTGGCCGAAGGTATCAGATGCAGCTCAAGATTGTTTTTGCCGTCAACCGACACCGCGAGCGGACGGTAGCCGATATAGGACACTTCAATCACTGCGTCTTTTTTGGCGCGGATAGTGAAATGACCGTCAATGTCTGTGGCTGTAGCCTCGGTCTTGCTGCCTTTGACGCGCACGGTGGCGCCCACTACCGGGTCGCCGAGCTCGTCGATTACCGTACCGCTTACGGTACCGGCCTGAGTCTGAGCCGATGATTGCGCGAAGACGGGCATGCTTATCGCGGGGGCTCCGAGTGTGAGCACTGCCGCTAACAGATATGCTTTCTTATTCATTGCAAAATGTTTTTGACTGATTTATTACGATTTAAGATTGCTCGGCGGGAGTATAGGCGTTGAACTCCGATATCATCACGAAGTTGCCTCCCTTGTCGGATTTGGCGAAATAAACCTTGATATAACGAGCTTTTTTCACCTCTTTCATAGCAAACAGCTGATGACGGTCGACATTGCGGTCAAACGGATACCATCCCAGATCATCCCACTGCCAGTCATTCGGATCGGCGCCTGTGGCGTTGGCTGCGGAACAGGTATAGAATGTCTGACCTATGTGAGTGCCGTTGTTACCGCCACGACGGCGTATGGATACATTTGACACATCCACATCTTCGCCCATGTCTATTATAAAGAAGTGGGGATAATCCGATGCTTGCTTCCATGCGGTGTGCCAGAATGTGCCTTCGTCACCGTCGAGCATGGCTACCACACGTCCTTTGGGGAATCCGCCCTCACCACCTGCTTCCTGCGACGAGTATCCGATCTGCGCGTCGTAGTTGTCGGCAAAACCGGGGAATGTCCAAGCCGTGCGGTCAAGTGCCACGACTTTCTTGGTAGATGCCTCAAGATTACGGGCTTCCGATGAGTTGCCGTCGGCATCCTGCGCGGTAACTGACAGCGATGCGATGCCGCCGTTGATAAACTCCTTGTCGGAAGTGAACAGGTGCACAAACTGCTTGGACTCGCTATTGGGCGATGCCTCAAACTTGTACGAACCTTTCTTGGATGCGTCAGCCTTGTCGGTGTATTGTACTTCTACAAATACTTTGGCTACAGTCTCGTTTTTGTAACCTACGTATATTCCGCCAAATGCCGGCTCGGCTGTAATGGATTGTGCCACCGCAAGAAATGCGGGGGCTCCGGGAGCGGCCGAATAGGTAACCGCGCCCTGATTGTTGCCTCGAAGAGAGCATGCGTAGAGATTGAACTCCACAGGATCGGTTGCGACAAAACCGCTGATAGTGGCTTTCACTACACCGTTCTCATCGGCGTGATCTTTTGAAAACATCTGATAGACCTCTTCGCCCTTGGCGTTCTTATAGGTCACTTTGGTGTACATGTAACTCGGATCGGAGGGTATGGTCCAAGTCAGGTAGACCTCTCCGGGACCCGCAACAGAACTGACATCGGTCACTTTGGCCGGTGCAGCGTCATTGATACTGGCCTTACCTTCAGTCTCGTCACCGCAAGACGACAACATCAGCGACGGTCCGGCGAGGAGAGTCGCAATGAAGGCAGCACGAAATAAATTAAGCACTGTTTGTTTCATACGGTTAATTTAAAGTTAATTACTATATAGTTAAACACTGATATCTTTACTAAGCTATGGCCGATATAAATCCGCGTACTGTGCGGCGCGCGCGGCACAATTGATTTTCTACCGTACGCATCGACAGGTCCATGCCTAAGGCTATCTCGTCGACCGACTTGTCCTTGAATCGGGTCAACACATATATAATACGGCGCCGCTCCGGAAGAGCCTTGACGCACTTCGCCTCAAATAGCGCGATATCACGGGCCACGACAAGCGACTCCGTGTTATAGTCGGCAATACTTTCCGCCAAACTGATGTCGGCACCTTCGACAGCGCGCGTGATATATATATGACGCAGGTAGTCATTGACAAGATTTCGCGCTACGGTGTATATGAACGGTCGCAACGACTCGGCCGCAAGTTGCTTGTCATATTCAAGAAGACGCAACCATACATCCTGCGCTATATTCTCGGCATCGAAGATGTCGTTGACACGCGCAGATATGTAGTTGAGTACATCCTGATAGTACTCTACATAGCTTTGGGCTATTAAATCATTGTTCCGTGACCGGTTTTCCATGAGTCGGAGTAATTAATGTTTCACATGGTAGCGAGAGCATGTTTTTGCAATCGGTACATGGCAAAATTATGTTAATTCAGACGAGTGAGAAAAGTTTTACACACCTAATATGTCTCAAATAATAATTTGAGACATATTTCTTGCAACACATTGCAATTCAATCCGTTAAGAAATTGAGATTTTAGTCTCACAATAATTTGAGACTCCAAGTCCTATAACCGAAGCATGTTACATGGATTATTTTTAGTTTAAAATCCAAAAAATTCACCATTTTCAACACTTTTCCCGACTACATAGACTTAACAATTATGGGGTCAGGAACAGATTGCCGGAAACAAAAATACAGCAAGCACGGTTGTCAAACTGTCAGTGTCGGCACGGATGCCGGCACCAATCTTATTAACACTTCAACCATGCTTTGCAGCTTACAAAAAAATATGAGGCACGGACCTTACGGTCCATGCCTCATGTATGATGAAGTATACAGTGCCTATATCAATGGCAACCGCCACAGCAGCCGTCGTTGCAGCCGCCCTCTTCGCCGCAACCGTCATGGTCGCAGCCGCAGCCGCCACAACCTTGCGCGGGCTTAAGCTCCTCAGGAGTAGCATCGCGCACAACCCCGATACTGCCTACAAAACGTACATCCTTGCCGGCAAGCGGGTGATTGAAATCCATAACAACCTCCTTGTCGGTAACTTCAAGTACCTTGCCGGAGATACGGTATCCGTCATGAGTCAACATCGGCACTATGGCACCGGGCTTTATATGCTCGGCATCAAACTTGCCGTCAATCTCAAAAAGCTCTTTTTCAAGATGTGCCACCTGTTCGGGGTCATAATTGCCGAAACTCTCTTCAGCCGATACTTTTACGTCAAACTTATCGCCTGTCGTCAGACCGTCGATAGCCTTTTCGAGCGGAGCTATGACACCGCGAGTCACTCCGAATACAATCTTTTCGGGATCTTCAGCATCGACCTGATGCACCAGAGTCTCGCCATCGGGATTTACCACATATAAGTCGTAAACCATTTCGACATATTTGCCGGGTTGTATTTTTTCCATAATCGTCTTATTATATATTAATGTGTACTTACTACTTTGTAATAAACAAAAACCGGGCCAAAAAAGATGTTAAGAGAACATCCTATGACACATCTTGTCAGATACTCGTGCCGAAAGCCGCTATAAGTGCCGAGCTGATCGACATGTATATGACCATGCCTATTATATCGTTGGTTATCGATATGAACGGGCCGGTGGCAAGGGCCGGGTCAATCCTGAACCGCTCAAGTGTAAGCGGCACGAATGTTCCGAATATCGAGGCGAACACCACTACGGCAAAAAGCGACAGCGACACAGCCACAGTAGTCACCTGTGTGGGACCGAGAGCGAATATATTGTAGACAAGTACCAGTAGCGATATGATACATGCATTCAGCAATCCGACTCCGAGCTCCTTGAAAAGCTGTTTGGTCGAGCTCTTGATGTCAAGCGAACCGTTGGCAAGTCCCTGCACAATGATAGCCGATGACTGTATGCCGACATTTCCGCCCGTTCCACCAATAAGCGGTATAAACAGCGCCATAGCGGGATTCACGGCAAAGCCCGACTCGAAATGTCCGAGTATCAGCGAGTTTCCGATACCGCCGAGCATACCGATAAGCAGCCACGGCAAACGCGCCTTGGTCTGGTGAAACATGGTGTCGTTGCTCTCGATATCGCCCGAAAGACCCGAAGCCAACTGGTAATCACGCTCGCTCTGTTCACGCGCCTCGTCCATGACGTCGTCGACGGTGATCTGTCCGACAAGACGCCCTATAGAGTCCACGACAGGCATGGCCACAAGGTCATATTTCTCGAAATCGAGTGTCAGCTCATCGACCGGGGTATCGGTCTTTACCGACACCGGATCAAGTTCCATGACATGTTTTATCTTGGACACCGACGGGTGGGTAATCATCTTTTTCAGCGGAAACACTCCCCGCAGACGATAATCATTATCGACCACATACACATAATATATATCGTCAAGGTCCTCGGCCTGCTTGCGCATCTCCTGCACACACTGGGGCATGCTCCAGTTCTCGTTCACGACGATCATCTCGGTACCCATAAGACCGCCGGCGGTGTCTTCGTCGTACTTCAACAGGTCTATGATGTCGCCGGCCTGCTCCACGTCGTCGATATGTGACAGGATCTCGTCACGGTCCTCCTCGTCAAGCTCCTGAATTATGTCGACCGCATCGTCGGTATCAAGGTGGTCTATGACCTGCTTGGCTATATCCTCGCTCGACATGGCGCTGAGCAGCTTGTGCCGGTCATCCTCGTCAAGCTCCATCAGCACGTCGGCAGCCTGATCGGCATCAAGAAGCCTGAACAGAAATTCAGCCTGCTCAAGGTCAAGGTCGCGATACAATTCGGCGATGTCGGCCGGATGAAGCTTTGCAAGCTCCTTACGGGCCGTCTCCTCGTCGCGATTGCTTATCACGCCCGCTATATGCTCAAGATATTCGGGTGTATACTCTTTCATCAGCATATTGAGCCGTCACGCATGGCGGCAATTTTTTTTGTAAGTTCCACAAATCGATTTACGCCGAGTTGTTCGGGGCGCATGGCCCATACGGGATCATCGTCAAACGTTGCCGAAGGGGGGAGAAGTCCCCGCAATGAATTGCGCAACGTCTTGCGCCGCTGACCGAACGAGGTCTTCACCACGGTCTTGAACAGACGTTCGTCACATCCGAGGCTCGTCACCGAGTTGCGCGTACAGCGTATGACGCCCGACTTCACTTTTGGCGGCGGATTAAACACATGTTCGTCTACGGTAAACAGATACTCGACATCGTACCATGCCTGAAGCAACACGCTAAGTATACCATACACTTTCGAACCGGGAGCGGCGGCAAGCCTCTCGGCCACCTCCTTCTGCAACATGCCTGAACAGCAAGGTATACTGTCCTTATAATCAAGAACTTTAAAAAATATCTGCGACGATATGTTGTACGGATAATTGCCTATGACGCAAAACTCGCGGCCGCCCATCAGCTCCGACAGATCCATTTTAAGGAAGTCACCGTCGACTATCCGCTCTTTCAACTCCGGAAAATTCTCATTCAGATAATCGACACTCTCCTTATCTATTTCGACGACAGTGACGTCATGGCCTTCGTCAATAAGATATCGGGTGAGCACTCCCATGCCGGGCCCCACTTCGAGCACCGGCACCCCCTTGTACCGGTCAAGAGTGGCGGCAATGCGCTCGGCAACCGACTTGTCGGTAAGAAAATGCTGGCCAAGAGCCTTTTTGGGTTTAACTTTCTGCATGGGCCGGTAATTTTTATAAATCAACTTACAAACTTAACCAGAATTTTCGAAAAGCCCAAAGAAAAACCGACCAATGTAGACAGACAAGACCAAAGAGTACCATGACCGGGCACGGTATACAAGCATATTCAGCGCAGGATAGGCCAACGGTAAGCCCGCAATGCGGCTATATAAGCGGCTTCCTTGCCATTGCAATATCGGTTGCACAACTCATGAAAGCGGCGGGAGTGCGACATATGGGTAAGGTGAGCCAGTTCATGGCATACAATATAATCACGCAGCTCCTTAGGAAGGAACACCAACGCATGACTGAGATGGATAGTACGGGCCGAAGTACACTTGCCGAGTGTACGGTAGCCGCTCATAATATGCCACGAAACGGGCGATAAGCCATGCCGACGCGCAAGCTCGCGTGCCGCGGGCAGAAGCAGACGCGGCGCCACCTTCGCCGCCACCCGACACATCATGGAATTTATCATCAGACGCCCCTTGTCAGACGACATATCTATATCGGTGCCCACTTCAAGATAAGCGCGGTCCTCCGTCACGGTAACGAGAATTGACGACGGTCTATGACTCTGGCTTTTTATCTCGAAAGCAAATCCGTCAAGAGGTATAGTCATCCCGGGATAATAAGACACGTCAGGCCGCTTAGCCATAAGCCGTGGAGCAAACCTGTCGAGCACATCGCGTATCTCACTCTCACCGACGCCGACAGGCACTGTCAGGTGCACTGCGCCGTCGCGCCAGCGTGCCACAAACCGTCGTGCATCGGAACGCACCGACACACATACATCACCCAGTACGGAGTGTATTATAACTCGACGTGAAATTATCATCCGGCCCCCCAAAGCAGTTTTGACCGGAGGGTGTCAACAAAACGGTGGTCAAGACGTTGCACTACTTTTGTGACAAACGGGGCCCGCTTCATGATGATGGTAGTCGATACGGGCAAAGTCACCGAACGACCGTCAAGACTCACGCGATAAGAGCTCGTACGCGACCGCGTGTTGACCGACACCACGCTGTCATCACTGACCACAAGAGGCCTCATGGTAAGTGAATGGGCGGCTACGGGCGATATGATCCATACAGGAGCCTGCGGCGCGACGATAGGACCTCCGACCGACAAATTATATCCTGTCGATCCGGTAGGAGTCGATATGATAAGACCGTCGGCGCGGTAGTCGGCAAGCCCGGCTCCGTCGACAGAAGCCTTCATAGTAATCATCGATGCGGTGTCCTGCTTGAGTATGGCCACTTCGTTGAGCGCATAGGGCCAGCAGTCAATCTTTATGTCGGGCGACGTAACCTCGATCATCGTACGGTTTTCCACCCGGAAGTCGCCGTTGAACAGGTTGTCGAGTCCGGCGTCCATTTCGTCCACTTTCACATCGGCGAGATAACCGAGATGCCCCGTATTTATACCTAATATAGGTATCTCCTTGCTGCCCACACGCTGGGCAGTGCGCAGAAACGTGCCGTCACCGCCTATGCTGAGCGCTATGGCAGCGTTAAAGTCGTCGCCCGTTATTATGTCATTGACTTTAGGCGGAGTCGGCAACATACGGCAGAGGTAGTTATAAAACGAACGTTCCATCTCAACCCACGCATTTCTGTGCGACAGGCGCTCAAAAAGCTGCAGAAGCGAGTCAAGATGCTGTTCCTGATAAGTATTTCCGAATACGGCTATCCTCATAGTGCTCAGAGAGTGTTAAAAAACAGAATATTACACTTCAAGATAATGGAGCAACGCATTTACACGGTCAATCATATCGGCATTGAACATACCGGGAGTGCCGGCCATGCTTAAAGTATCGTAACCGTAACGGGCGAGCGAGCGTGCCACCGACTCGCCCCGCGAGTGATTGACCCGTATGAGTACTGTGGTCGGGCTGTCGGGCTCGGTGCCTCCTATAACGTTCAGATTGAGCAGATGCGCATCGGCGTCCTCCACGGCATGGGCTATGGCCGACGCACTGTACATACTTGGCGGACAAGTCACCGTAAGCTCCGAATATTCATTAAGTTGAGGGAACAGCGATGACAAAGCGCCAAGCATGGACATACGGTCGATGACGCCCAGACGCTCCTCGGTGTCGTCATCAACGACAGGGACAGCTTCCGCGCCCGAGGCCATACGCTCCAGCACCAGCGACAGCGGCGCCGACGCTTTGACAGCCTTACCTTCGGAATAAGGCTTGTCATTACGGTCATAAACAGCCGATATTGGTATAAATTGAGTCGATATAATATCTTTTGCGGTCAAAACGTTTCGTGGTTTTATTATTTCTGACTATTTTTGCAGTTGCATTTGTTGCAATATAGGTTACAAATATACAGATTTTTCTCCATATAGACGTAACTTTTTATTATAACAACACATTACGACTAAACAGAGATTAATAAAAGAATGACTAATCTAAGTGTTAATATCAACAAAGTAGCTACGCTCCGCAATGCCCGCGGTGAGAATGTGCCCGATGTGGAGCGTGTTGCAGTTGACTGCGAAATGTTTGGTGCGCAAGGCATAACCGTACATCCACGGCCCGATGAACGTCACATAAAGCATGAGGACGTATTTGCACTGCGTCCGCTGATAAAGACCGAATTCAACATAGAAGGATACCCGAGTCCTGAATTCATGGATCTCGTACTCAAAGTGAAGCCCGAGCAGGTGACACTCGTACCCGACGCTCCCGACGCCCTGACATCCAATGCCGGATGGGACGTGACAGCCAATAAGGACTTCCTCACCGAAGTGATCGACCGCCTGCGCGAGGCCGGCATAAGATCATCGGTTTTTGTCGACCCCGACGTGGCTATGATCAAAGCCGCGGCCAAGACCGGAGCCGACCGCGTCGAGCTGTACACCAAGCCGTACGCCGACATGTACCCGTCTGACCCCGAAGGAGCTGTGGCGCCATATGTGGAAGCGAGCAAGGCTGCCCATAACTGCGGTCTCGGCGTCAATGCCGGTCATGACCTCAACCTCATCAACCTCAAGTACTTCCACGAGAAGGTGCCGTACCTTAACGAAGTATCGATAGGGCATGCCATCATAGCCGATGCCCTGTATATGGGCCTGAAAGAGACGATAAGGCAATACAAGGAGTGCCTTTCATGAACAGCGATCGACAAGCAATAACATCATAAAACATTCATAATCACAATTATGTCAATACTCAACTCGATTATCGCACAGAGTGCCGAACAGTTTACCGATACGGTCAGTGCCATAAGCAACATGGCTACACCCGCCGCGGCCGTAACTCCCGAACCGGTAGAGCTGTCCATGTGGGAACTGTGCATGAAAGGCGGCTTCATCATGATACCCCTCGCCATTCTGCTTATAATCAGCATATACATATTCATCGAACGCTACATAGTGATACAACGCGCGGCCCGCGAGGACGCCTCGTTCATGAAACGCATAAAGGACTACATCCACGAAGGCGAGATTGAAAGCGCCAAAAATCTATGTAAAAAAGACGGCACCCCATACAGCCGGCTGATACTCAAAGGCATAAGCCGTATAGGACGCCCGATGAACGATGTGCTCGTAGCCATTGAAAACACCGGCAACCTCGAAATAGCCAATCTCGGCAAAGGCCTCACTTGGCTCGCCACTGCCGCTGCGGGAGCGCCGATGCTCGGCTTCTTGGGTACGGTAGTAGGTATGGTCGAGGCTTTCTTCGCACTTGCCAATGCCGGTTCGTCGGCCAATGTCAGCGTACTCGCCGGAGGCATCTACGAGGCACTCGTCACTACAGTAGCCGGTCTTGCCGTCGGCATCGTGGCCCTGTTCGCCTACAACGCTCTCGTAGCCAAGCTAAACGGCGTCATGAAGCTGCTCGAAGGTAAAACTATGGAGTTCATGGACCTGCTCAACGAGCCGGCATAATACACTATAAGACATGGCACTTAAACGTCAGCATGACATGATGGCAATGTTCTCGATGGCGTCGATGACCGACGTTATCTTCCTGTTGCTCATCTTTTTCATGATAACCTCTACCTTTGTGTTCCCGACGGCGCTTGAAGTCAACCTGCCCCAAAGTTCGGTGCAGACAGCGCTAAAGCCCGGCACAAGGGTGTACATCGACAAAGACAACAACCTGTATGCGTCATTTGGCGACGAAGAGCCGCAGTCAATCGAGACAGCGTCGTTGCTTACCTTTCTGCAACTCGCACAGCAGAACGAGCCCGAAGGCTTCATAGCCATATATGCCGATGAAGAGGTGACCTACGGTAAAATAGTGGAAGTGCTCGACATGGGCGCCCGCAACAACCTCAAGATGGTGCTCGCCACAAAACCGGCACAAGTGCCGGCTACGCCGACAACACCGTCGATAGACCAAATACAATAACACGTCATTGGACATGACACAGCAACAGCGCGACAGAATAACGGCTTCAGCAATAACCCTGACGGTAATGATACTTCTCGTCATTGCCCTTACCTGCCTGTACTATCGCGTGACTATACCTCCGATGGAGGAACGCCGTTGGCCGCCGGTTGACTCAAGCGAGATAGTATTCGGCGGTGAATTCGTAAAACTCGGCGACATGCCGGTACCGGTTCAGGACACTGACAATCTGCCGATTCCCGACAACTCGGCCGAGACAGCTCTTGAAGGCAGCGACCTTACCGATGCAGGCGAAGCCGTGGCAGAGACCCCGCCTACGGTCAGCACGACACATGAGTCGCCCATGAAAGTCAAGGAGAAACCGAAACCCGAAAAGACCGGCCCCACGAAAGAGGAACTCGCCGAACGGGCACGCATAAAACGAGAGAAAGAAGAGGCCGAGAAGCAGGCACGCATCAAAAACAAGATGCGCACAGGATTCAACACCGCCAAAAAGACAGGCAAAGGCGAGTCTGGCTCTCCAAACGGCAACTCAAACAGCGGCGCTCTGAGCGGTATGGCCGGACACAATCTTAAAGGACGCACCGCCGAAGCATGGGGACGCCCCAACAGCACCCTCTCGGGCACCATACGCATAAGAGTCACCGTAAACCGCAAAGGAGAAGTCATAGGGCTTCCGTCATACATAGGAGGAGAGGGGCCAGCGGCCGCCAACGCGGCAGTACGCCAGAGTTGCATAAAAGCCTCGCAGCAATCCAAATTCTCTGTCGATCTTGAGGCTCCGGCCACACAGACCGGCATCATTACTTGGAAATTTGAATAAGACACATTATAAACGCATGAAGAAATATCGCATAATCAACAACTCGCTCGGCTGGCTGATGTTTGTCATCGCAGCAGTCACCTACCTGCTCACCTTGGAGCCGACAGCGAGTTTCTGGGATTGTCCCGAATTCATATCACAAGGCTATAAACTCGAGATAGGACACCCGCCGGGCAACCCTATCTTCATGCTTGCGGCAAGATTTTTCGTCAACTTCGCACCCGACGCACAGCACGTGGCCATGGCTGTCAACACCATGTCGGCATTATTGAGCGCGGCCACCATACTGCTGCTCTTCTGGACCATAACCCATCTGGTACGACGACTTGTCGTTGCCGATGACGCAAAACAGATATCACTGACCGAGATGCTCATCATATTCGGTTCGGGCATATGCGGCTCACTTGTATACACTTGGAGCGACACTTTCTGGTTTTCGGCTGTCGAAGGCGAGGTATATGCGTTCTCCTCATTCTGTACGGCCCTCGTATTCTGGCTTATACTTAAATGGGAAAACCGGGCCGATCAGCCCCACAGCGACCGTTATCTGGTGCTCATAGCCTACGTGATCGGCATATCCATTGCCGTACACTTGCTCAACCTGCTATGTATACCGGCCATTGTACTTGTATTCTACTACAAGAAGTTCAAGAATCCCGATGGCAAAGGCTCCCTGATAGCTCTGCTCGTATCGTTTGTCATCGTAGGCCTGATTCTTTACGGACTCGTTCCGGGCTTCATCGAGATGGCCCAGTACTGCGAGCTCCTGTGTGTCAACGGACTCGGCTGGAACTATAACAGCGGACCTATAATCTACACCTGCATCACGCTCGCCGTCATGATATGGGCAGTATATGAACTGTACCGCCAGAACAATGCCCTGCGTATAAAAATATCGTTTTTCCTAAGCGTATTTCTTTCAGGCATACCCTTCATCGGCGACGGATGGTTTATACCCGTAGTTGTATTTATAGGACTGCTCCTCTACCTGTTCAAGTTCATGAAGCGTGTGCCGGTACGTATATTCAATGTTGTCGTACTGAGCATACTTGTCATATTCATAGGCTATTCTTCCTACGCCCTGTTGCTGATCCGTTCGTCGGCCAACACGCCTATGAACCAGAACGCGCCCGATAATGTGTTTGCGCTTAGCTCCTACCTCAACCGCGAGCAGTACGGCGACCGACCCCTATTCTACGGACAGACATTCAATTCCGGCATAGTGTATCAGGTAGACGCCTCCGGACGTCCGCAGGCCCTGAAGAAAGAGGGCAAGGCCCTGTACGGAAAAACGGTGAAAAAATCGCCCGATGAACCCGACCGATATGAAATCACAGGCTATAAGACCGATTATGTGATGAATCCGGAGCTCGACATGCTCTTCCCGCGTATGTACGACGGCAAGTATGCCGCCGCTTACCGCGACTGGACCGGCATGAAGGGCACACCGGTAAACGTCAATACGTATGTTGATGAGAACGGCCGTCCCTACGGCTCCCCGCAGACCAAAATCAAGCCGACATTTGCCGAGAACCTCCAGTACCTCTTCAACTACCAGATCAACCATATGTACTGGCGTTACTTCATGTGGAACTTCGCAGGCCGCCAGAACGACATTCAAGGCAACGGCGAGGTAACACACGGCAACTGGATATCAGGCATACCGTTCATCGACAATCTGCGACTCGGCGACCAGTCGCTACTGCCTGACGACCTCGGCGCCGGCAATAAAGGCCATAACGTATTTTTCATGCTGCCGCTCATTTTCGGCATCATCGGCCTCATATGGCAGTCATTTACCTCACGCCGCGGCATCGAACAGTTCTGGGTTGTGGCATTCCTGTTCTTCATGACCGGACTCGCCATTGTGCTATACCTTAACCAGACGCCCAACCAGCCCCGTGAACGCGACTACGCGTTTGCCGGCTCGTTCTACGCATTTGCCATATGGGTGGGCATGGGTGTAGCCGGCATATGGCGCATACTTGTAATGCTGTTCAGCGACAAAGTCAAGGCCGGCGACAAAGTATCGCGTATGCTTGCCTACGTAGCCGTAGCGGCCGGCATATTACTACCCCTTCAGGTAGTATCGCAGACTTGGGACGATCATGACCGCTCGGGACGCTATACCACGCGCGACTTCGGCATGAACTATCTGTCAAGCCTTGAGCCCAACGCCATTGTATTCACCAACGGCGACAATGACACATTCCCATTGTGGTACGCACAGGAAGTGGAAGGCTTCCGTACCGATGTCAGGGTAGTAAATCTGTCATATCTGACCACCGACTGGTATGTTGACCAGATGCGGCTACCGTCGTATGACGCTCCGGCCATAGACATGATGGCAACACCCGACATATACGCACACGACAAGCGACAGTTCAGCTACTATCTGCGGCCCGACACGACCAAAGTAAACGTACTTGCGGCCCTCAAGGCACTGTATGCCGACGATGCCAATAAAAACGAATGGGGCTTGTACGAGTTCAAATATCCCAACATGTATCTCCCCTTAAACAAGGACGATATGCTTAAGTCGGGACGTGTCACCGAAGAGGAGCTCCCCGCTGTCGAAGAATATATAGACCTCGACCAAAGCGAAGAACCTGACGGCGGCCTGCGGCTCAGCAATGTCATAGCACTTGACATGCTCGCTACCAACGCGGCCAATGGATGGAAGCGTCCGGTGTATTTCGCCATGACAGTGCCCGACAGCTATTACATGAACCTGTCGCCCTACATGCGGTCGACCGGCATGGCCTATGAAGTCGGCCCCATCAAGAACAAGGAATATGACGGTTACCACATGGCTGTGAATACCGATAAGGCTTACGACAATATCGTCAACAAATTCCGCTGGGGCGGTCTCGACAAAGCCGAGAGCGCTGATGACATTTATCTTGACGAGACAGTGCGCCGCATGGTCACCACTACGCGTACCACCATGCTCGACCTCGCCACAGCCTTGTACAACGAGGGTGTGACCGCCGAGATATACTTCCATCAGGACAGTGTGAACATGGACGCTCCGCAGCGCGAGAAGATAACATCGTTCATAGCCGACCGATATGCAAAGGCACAGACCGTAATGGACCTCATGATGGACAAGTTACCGGTCTACACCGCTCCCTACGGAGTAACCATAGGACTTCAGATAGCCGACATATACGGACGCCTCGGCGACATAACCGACAACAAGGCCGACAACGAGCGCGCGCTTCAGGTGCTGCGCGACGAGATAGACCTGTACAAGCAGTACATACTCTATTTCCAAAGCCTGACTCCGGCACAATTCTCCACTCTGACCCGCACTGACCGTTACATCTACGACTCTTACTTCGTATCGCTCATATCGGCCTATGCCGAAAACGGCGGCGACGCGCAGGAACTTATGAAGCAACTGCAAAGCGAAGGTGTCAACTTCAGCCGCTATTACAAGAAAAGTCCCGAGACTAATCCGGTAAATGTCGAATAAACCGTCAGAACTGTAGTATCATGTTTATCGAGCAACCGCCACTGCTATACCGCATCCTTTTCCCGGAGGCGGTATGGCGTATAAAACGCAAGAAACGCAAGGTCATCTACCTTACGTTTGATGACGGTCCCATACCCGAAGTCACACCGTGGGTGCTCGACGTACTCGATCATTACGGCATAAAAGCCACATTCTTTTCTGTCGGCGACAATGTCAGGCGACATCCCGAACTTCTTGAGAAAATAAAGCGGCGGGGCCATAGCTGGGGCAACCATACAATGAACCACCTGCAGGGGTTCAAGGTCACCTCGCGCAATTATCTGCGCAACATAAAGGAGGCCGACAATCTCATAGACAGCAACCTCTATCGTCCGCCGCACGGCATAATGAGGTGGAGTCAGGCAAAGGTCATAAAAGATCATTTCAACATCATCATGTATGACCTCGTCACACGCGACTACTCCAAGAAACTAAACGGAGAGCAGGTGCTCAACAACGTGAAAAAATTTGCCCGCAACGGCTCCATAATCGTGTTTCACGACTCTCTTAAAGCCGAGCGCAACCTGCGTTACGCACTTCCGCGTGCCATAGAGTGGCTCAAAGAGCAAGGCTATGAGTTCGAGGCCATCAATATGTAGCGACGCAGTCATCGCCGAAGCCTTGCGGCTTGGAGCTACCGCCGCGGGAACAGCCGGCATTGAACCGGTCGATGCTTGCACAGCTGCGCGATACGACGCTTGGATAGCCGCCGGATGCCACGGAGAGATGAATTATCTGGCACGCAACATTGACCTACGCAATGACCCGCGTGGTCTTATGCCCTCAGCCAAGACTGTCATAGTGGCCGCGTTCAACTACTATCCAAAGCATAGGCAACCGCCTGAACACCCACAGTTCGCATACTATGCTTACGGACGCGACTACCATGAAGTGGTGCGCGAACGTCTCGGCGCACTTGCCGACTTCATCAAAGAAAACTATGGAGGAGAGACCCGCGTATGTGTAGACACGGCCCCGCTCCACGAACGATATTGGGCACAAAAAGCCGGCATAGGATTCGAAGGTGTCAACTCACAGCTGATCATCCCCGGACGAGGTTCCTATTTCTTCATCGGGGAAGTGCTGACATCGATTGACTTTACCCCTTCACTGCCATGCAGCGGTGACTGCGGCCATTGCGGGGCATGCATGCGAGCATGTCCTTCGGGAGCCATAAAAGGCGACGGCACAATCGACGCTTCGCGATGCCTCTCCTACCTCACAATCGAATACCGAGGCGACCTTCCGGCCGACACTCCCGCCGGCAACCGCATATACGGCTGCGACGCCTGCCAGCAGGCATGCCCGCATAACCGACACGCACAGCCCACCGATATAGCCGATTTCGCCCCTTCCGACCGGTTTCTTGCACTTGACGAAGAACGCCTGTCGGCACTGACCCCTGAAAGTTTCAACTCCTTGTTTCGTCACTCCGCTATAAAACGGACCAAACTTTCCGGACTGCTCCGCAATCTACAACTGCTGCGTGCCAACAAGACAAAACATTAACGTCTAAAAACAACGACGGCAACACCGCAAAACCGGTATTACCGTCGTTATGTCATATTACTTGCCTCGCTCTTATATTGACAGGCGGCGGAGGGTACTGAGCAGGTCGCGGTTGATGGGCTTGTCGTTCTTGATGGCCTTCGAGAAGGGCACGTATACGATTTCGTCATTGGATATGCCGATCATAACGTTGCGCTGGTCCTCAAGCAGGGCGTCGATTGCCGCGGAACCGAGGCGTGAAGCCAATATACGGTCAGAAGCCGTAGGCGAACCGCCGCGCTGAAGGTGTCCGAGTATCGACACTCTTACGTCATAACCGGGATACTCGTTTTTCACACGTTCGGCAAGAGCCATGGCACCGCCGGTGACAGGACTCTCCGCAACGAGCACTATCGATGAGTTCTTGCTCTTGCGGAACCCGTTCTGTATAAGTTCGGCCAACTGGTCGACCTCTGTTGATATTTCAGGAATAATGGCGGCCTCCGCACCTGAAGCGATAGCGCCGTTCAGAGCAAGGAAACCGGCGTCGCGGCCCATAACCTCAATGAAGAACAGACGCTCATGGCTCGTAGCCGTGTCACGGATCTTGTCGACACACTCCATTATGGTGTTAAGAGCCGTATCGTAACCGATAGTGCGGTCAGTACCGTAAAGGTCATTGTCGATTGTTCCGGGCAAGCCTATTATAGGGAAGTTGAACTCTGTGGCAAATATGCGCGCACCGGTAAGCGAACCGTCGCCACCTATCACCACAAGTGCGTCTATTTCGTGCTGTTTTATCGTGTCATAAGCCAACTGACGGCCTTCGGGAGTCTCAAACTCCTTGCAACGGGCGGTTTTGAGTATCGTGCCACCCATCTGTATGATATTTGACACATTCTGTGTCTTGAACTCAACAATCTCGTTTGTTATAAGACCGCGATATCCGCGATATATACCTTTTACTTTGAAACCGCTGAAAATCGCCGAACGAGTCACCGCGCGTATGGCAGCATTCATTCCCGGGGCATCGCCTCCCGACGTGAGAATACCGATTGTCTTAATCTGGCCCATATTTGAATAGAATTATTAAAGTGAATACATATTACAGCATACAACCCCGCAAAAATAAGCATTTAAGCTGTCAGATACAATACTTGGCGCGTTTTTTTAACGTTGCGGCTCCACCTCCGTCACGATACATGTATTGGCCCCCCTCCATGGAAGCATACCCCAATACCGTTTATAAGTGACCTTCACCGGAGTTCCCGTGCCTTTAAGCTCCGACAGCCGCCGTGCAAGCGCATCTCTGTCTACTGAAAACGTAAAATCGCGAGAATATGTTTTTGTAGAATCAACCAGCGCGCTTCTGACTATCATCTGGCCCTCCCAAGTCTTGAATATGACACCCTGCTTTTTCAGGTCGACCACATAGCCCACTTCATTCATATCAGTCTCATAGGGATTCAAGTAACGCACCCAGAAACCAATGCCGAGAGCAAGGAGCACAAACAGCACCGACCATAAAATCATGCGCCGCATGGGATGACGACGTCGACGACGCGGCTCCGACTCGCCACAGCCCTCGGCTGCAGCCTCTTTCTGTTCGCAGCCAAACTGTATCACAGGCTTTTGTACAGCATCATCCGACGGCTCCGGATCATCGGCCATAAAGTAATCGGGTTTTGAGTCTAAATCCATATCTATTAAATAATGATTCCAAATTATCTTACGGTTTTCTGACGCTTGTCCATGGCTATCGACACAAAAGCATACAGGCCGAGAAGCACCAGCATACATGTCTGCGCACCCCACACAATCATGGCGAAGGCACCGCCCTGATTTATATCCACTCCGTATATGCCGAGAGCGAATATAATGGCAAGATGCCACGGCCCGAGGCCGCCGTTACTGGGAATACCCATTGAGATACTCGACAGCACAAAAGCCACAAGCGCACATACTATGCCAAGATGCGCCGTAAAAGAGAATGCGAAAAACGCCACATAAAGCTGGGTAAAGTAGCACCCCCATATAGCTACCGTAAGCAAAAGCCACTTGCCCTTATGGGGCATCGTGCCTACTACGGCAAAACCGTTCCACAGGTTGCGTACCGCATCGCGCACTTTCAGCACCCACTTGTTTTTCGTACGGCTCATAAACAGCCATGCCGTCAAAGCCACGACAACTGCTCCGGCAATCCATACCCACGGCGAATGCAGCGTGTTGACAATCCCCTGATAAGTCTCGGGATACTTGTGTCCGAACGCGATAAATGCCTCGCGGGCTATACAGAAAGTAAAAAGTGTGAGCAGAAGCACGGTCACCGTATCGGCAAGACGGTCACAAACCATCGAACCGAAAACCGTGGTAAACTGAGCGTTCTGGCGTTTGGCTATGTAACCGGTACGCCACACTTCGCCCAGACGCGGAGCAAGAAGGTTTATGGCATACGTGCCGAATATGCTCCACACAAGCGGCGGAAGCGGAGTATGTATTTTGAGAGCATCAAGCTGTATGCTCCATCTCATCGCACGGAATATATGGGAAAACACGCTGATTATGAGAGTAGCGCCTATCCATTTGTAATCGCAGTCACTTATGGCCGCCTTCATCGTCGCGATGTCAATCTTTGTGTATAAGTAATAGCACAACCATACGCTCAAGGCTACAGGCAATATATACTTGAGCAGGTCCTTTAATATTTTGCTTGTCTGTTTTTTCAAAACCGAGGTACTTTTAATTTTGCAAAGATAGTAATATTTGACTAATATACCTCTCCTTACACCGCAATTATAGTGCCCTGAAGAGGATACCAGAGGTAACCGCGCACTTCCGCCTCGGGAAACATACCGGCCACATAACGCACATATCCGCCTACCTGACGCATATAACGCGACGACTCCTCTTCGCCGAACTTGTAATCCACTATGTCAATATGTCCGTCAGCCGTCCATACTATGCGGTCGGGACGATAGTGGCGTATATCACGGCCGCCTGCGGCAACAAACGTGCGCTCGGTCAAAAGCCGCCGGTAGCCGCAAAACCAAGATGCCACACGACTGTCGGCCAACGCCGCGGATATGGTCTCGATGTACGACGAGGCCTCCTTCTCGGGAATAAATCCGCGCATCACCCTGCTTCTGACAGCCGCCTCCACATCATCGGGAGTGCGTATGTCACTCATTATGTCATGATATATTATACCCTTGCGCCTCGGGAAAGCCATTTCATCAAAATCCTCAATGCGGCTCATGTCCCACACCTTCTCGTTGTCATACGAGTAGTAGGCCGGCATAGCCTTTGTTGTGCCGCTGTTACGCTCATGTCCGTATACGACAGGCGCGCCGGCTGTAAACGTGCCCTCATCGTCAACCTTGTCATCAAGAGTCATCAACAGCTCCGACAGGTCAGGCACGGAAGAGCAATATGCATAATCCACCGCATTAAATGCGGTGGCAAGAAGAGCGCCGACCGATGACTTGCCGTTGCATCCGTCATCCTTATCCTTGCATTTATATCCTATAAACAGTTCGTTGACGGCACGTGTGAACGCCACGTAAGCGCAGTTCATCACGTCAAGGCACTGTTTGTCAATAACGGCACGCGACTGTGCCTCAAAAGGCATGCCCGTGAGCTCCTTCCTTATCAGAAGCGGTATAAACGGCGGCACTTCATCAGGGTCGAAATTGTCGGCAAAAATACGATAGCGCTCACCGGAGTCATCACGGGTGTCAAACCATACAAGCTCGCCAAAGCGGGTATTGCTCCATGGCCAGTCGACAAACGGCACGTGTACACACGGAAACTCAAGCCCTTTTGATTTATGTACGGTCATCACCTTTATGGCCTCCACGTCGGCCGGCAAGGCAAGCGATTCCGACCTTGACCCCTTCGTATCCCACCATTTAAGAAATGAGCGCAGGTCCGCTCCGGGCTTCTCGCTGAAGTCGAGTATTATGTCCTGAAAGGCACATATAAATACATTGTCCGAGGCAAGACGCTCGGGCGATATGTATCGGTGTATTATCCGCTCCACGACCGACGGCAATCCCGAACCGGTAAGACCGGCTACCTCGCGCAGAAATTCGTCAGGCACCTCTTCTCGTCCGAAAGCCTCCGATATGGCATATCCTTTGTCTTCGTCGCGCGACATAAAGTAACGAAACCGGCTGTATATATCCTCCGGGGTACGGCGCACATCGTCATTCACGTCGCGCTCGTGCGAAAGCCGGGCGGCAAGATCGTGCATCACACTCGCTATAAGCTGCACCGACTGCGAGTTGGCTATAAGAAGCGCATCCTCCGACATAACCTGAATATCGGCCATCTCCGGATCTTCACTCTTGCGGCGCAACAGATCGGCCACAACCGAAGCCCCTTCCGACGATGTACGCACCAGCACCGTTATATCGGATTGAGAAAAACCCGACGCAAGCTGACGTTTTATCTCTCCGGCCATAACATCGAGTATATCCTCGTCGTCTTCATAGCGCACGGCCTTGACATAGCCGTGCAAATTTTTCTTAGCCACGCGCTGCACTACGTTGGCGTATATGTCGTCAACCCCTTTGGCCGATGCGAGAAATCGGAATACCGTATTGTTAAAACGCACGACCTCCGATGAACTGCGCCAGTTGGTATTCTCTTCCGGTATATTGCCGTGAAGCTCGCTCTGACGTGCAAACTCCCGCGGTACATCGCGCGCTATCAGGTCGACATCCGAGTTACGGAAACGGTATATCGACTGCTTCTCATCGCCGATTATAAGGTTATCGTTGTCGGTCGACAGACTCTCGCGCAGCAATGACTCGATGTTAAGCCACTGCAGACGCGATGTGTCCTGAAACTCGTCGATAAGGAAGTGTCTGAGTCTCACCCCCATGCGCTCGTAGATAAAGGGAGCTTCCTCCTCGCTTATTATACGCCGCAATATGTCATTGGTGTCGCGGAGCAGTATGGCGTTGTTATCGTTCTGATTTTCGTTGATATAACGCTGCACCTCTCCGAGCAGTCCCATAAAGTATATCTGGTCCCTGATTATCGACAGACACTCCATGTCGCGGCACATTCTGACACATTCATTGACCGTAGCGCTTACAAGGCTGTCAGAACCGGCTCCGGGATAAGCATTCTTTTTATATCCCGCATAATGGTTGTCAATATACGAGGCCACTGTCTTTCCGCTTGCATCGGGCACACCTGAAGCCCATTTTTTTATACGGTTTTTCAGATGATGGGTCATGCTCTCATATACACCCGATGCCTCAAGAAGTCTGTCTCGCTCCGATGCATAGCTCTGCAGGAGCGCCGGATACTCACGGGTCACATTGTCAAGACGTTTCATGAAGCTGTGTATGCGTTCGCTGTCTTCAAGATATTCGTCGATTTCTCGGGCATGTATCTTATATGTTTCCGACAAGGCGCTCCGCACAAACTTATGCAGGTCCTCGATAATCCTTGTACGCCGGTTAAACAGCAGAAAGCCCTTGCCGTCACGCATCAATTTACGCATGAACTGCTTAAGCCATACTTCAAGAAGGCGTATGCGGCGGTTGCCTGACATCTCCTCGGGGGTAGCCCTGTTTATAGATGTAAGCATCGAGTCAACGCCCACTATTATGGCGTTTTCGTCATCGAGGTCAACATCGTAGTTTCCGGTAAGATTAGCTTCCCGGGCAAATGTTCGCAGTACGGTCTGAAAAAAAGAGTCGATTGTGCTTATATTGAAGTTGCCGTAGTCGCCGAGCAACGACTGCAGAGCGGCCGAGGCACTTTTACGCAGACTGTCGGGTGAGCATCCGAGCTCCCTGCACATACGCTCCTTATAGTCGCTGCGTTCATCGCCTCTGCCGGACAAGAGAGCAAGCTGGTGCACTATACGGCGCTTCATCTCCTCCGTGGCCTTGTTGGTAAACGTTATGGCAAGTATCGATCTGTGGCGTTTACCGTCGCGGGCAAGACGATAGACCCCGTTCTCGTCTTTGTAGCCGAGAAGCAGCTTTATATAATTGTAGGCAAGCGTATAGGTCTTGCCGGAGCCGGCCGACGCCTTGTGTATCTGCAACATAAGCCGAGGCTGTGACTAAATTATACGGGCTTTGTAGCCTAACGACTTCAGAAGTTCAAGCAGTTCCTTGCGGCGGTCGCCCTGTATGAGTATCTCTCCTCCGCGCGCCGAACCTCCGGTAGCAAGACGGCGCTTGAGCAGAGCGGCAAGGTCAAGGAGCTCATTGTCAGAGCCCTGAAATCCGGTTATAATAGTGGCCTGTTTGCCTCCGCGACCTTTTTTCTCCAATATTATGTCAAGTCGAAAGTCGTTTACTCTTTTCTTATCCTCACGAAGCACTTCGGCAGGAGTCTCGTCGCCTTGCGGAAGGTCAGGATTATTTGCAAGAAAGGCCTGCATGGCGGCCTGCATGTCGTTGGTCTTCATATTCGAGGGTGTTTGATGACTATTATATTAATCATATTCCGGGGCCACACTGTCGACTTCTGCAATCGAAGTCTCCGACAATTCCTCAACCGGACTATCGGGAGTGCCCACCATTGATTCAAGCAAGGCCCCGTAAGCCATATCATCGACCTCAAGACGGCTGTAATACTCTCTGGCGGCTACCGGATCGATGCTGAACGCCTTTATATAACACTGCTTGGCTATGTCCATGTTGTCATCGCGCCCGACCGAGTCGGCGATCTTCATATAGAATATGGACAGGTCGCAAAGCACATCGATATTTTTACTTATAGAGTCGGTCTTGCTCTCGCGCAAATCGTCGCATATGCTTTTGGCTGACTTATAGTCCTCACGCTCGAGAGCCATACGGGCCTCCTCCATGCTCTCGCTCACGTTGGCCGTGCCGCAACCACACACCATAAAGAGCGCCGGCAATATGACAAGGTATAACAACTTCATATATATACTTTCGTTTATAAACGGTTATTTCGTGTTTTTTCGATTATAAAGATACTCTATGCCGTCCTTCTCCAGAATCAGGGCCGACCCGTCATGCGACACTACCTTGCGCGTAATACGGGGCGCAACATCTCCCATAATCGATGTATCGCCTTTGGCCTTTACAGTGGTGAGGTCATTGAGTATTACAAGCGAGTCATCCTCGACATTCCACGTGCCGGCAACCTCCAGCGTCAGTACATCGGGATGTATGTTGCGCACTATACATGTGCCGTCGCCGTTCAGTTCAAAGACCGGCAACTCTGACGATATCTGGGCATTATAATAGTTCCCAGTTATTTTTTTCGCCTCAGGTGACAGATTTCCGCACGACATGCACATACAAGATACAGCCGCTATCGACAATACTTTGTTCATATGGTGTTTTTATATATAAATACAAATATCGTAAAATATTTTCATTGATGCAATAGACTTTTATATACATTTTCCGTGCGACGGGCTATGACATCCCAATCATAACGCGACATGTCATAGGAGCGCACAGCCCTGTCATGCAGCTTACGGCCGATTATCCGTGTCATGTCACCAACGTCACCGACTGCGAAAAAATCGTCGGGCGACAGCTCTGAAAGCCTGTTGGCCGCGATGTCACTGACCGCCACATCAAGACCGTAGCTCATAGCCTCAAGCAGCACGATGGGCAAGCCCTCATGATAGGAGGGCAGCACGAAAAGCGCCGCACCCGACATGACTTCGGCAAGTTCACGTCCCTTGATATAACCGGTGAGCACCGCACCGGCATCGGTCGCGGTTTTCTTCAGTCGGGCCGAATACTCATCTTCATGATCGCAGTCACCGGCTATGACAAGCTTCACGCCACAGTCGCCCAAATTGCGGTAAGCCTCCACAAGGTCATGAAATCCTTTTTCTTCCACAAAGCGGCCCACAGCCAATATGTAGCGTCCGGGGCTCACTCCTGCCTTGTCTAAAAAAAGCGTAGTGCCGACCTTACGGGGGCTGCTTACTCCGTTAAATATCACCTCAACCTCCTGCCGCCCGTAATTATCACGTATCAATTCGGCAATAAGCTCCGATATAGCTATGACACGATGACTGTACCGTACACCCAAGCGCTCGCCGAGCCGCAGCATCAACCGTGCCGCACGGCCCCATTTGGCCCGGTTATAATCAGGCCCGTGATCGGTCATGACCACCTTAAGCCCCAGCAAGCGGGCGAAAGGCACAAGCAAAGCGGGCCCGACGGCATGTACATGCAGCAGATTCGCCCTCATCCTTTTGGCAGCCAACACCGACAGAAAAGTATGCACAATAGCTTCAAAGCGTTTGCTGCGCGGGGCGTATATATCTACCAGCCTTACACCTTTGTATTCTTTCATGCGGTTTTTGTCGGTCACATACGGAGTACGTCGCATGACAACGACCTCATGCCCCATGGCCGCGATGCGTGGGTACAGCTCCTCACAATGCGTCTCCACACCGCCCGCAATACCGGGAAAGCCCCGGGTACCGGCAACTGCAATCCTCATAGCCATCTTATTTTATTACCGGCTTAAGCCCGGCCGTTACACGTATCTTGTTTTTAACCACCCACAATGCCGGCGCCATTATGTGCTTTTTCATCGACGGTGCGGCCGTGCCCACCATCCAGCAGTTTTTCGGGCAATGCCTTACTTTATCACGCACTGCGGCCGCCCTCTCGCTCTGCCATGCCGCATCGAAGCCGCCGTCACGTATATTGCCCATCGACTCTTTCCAGAAGCGCTCCTCAAGCCCGTTACACGGATATATCTCGCCTTGCGGGTCAATAAAGAAGTTTACAGAACCGGCCTCGCACGGCAATAATCGCGGCTTGCCCTCTATATATCTTATAAGCCCCATATTGAAGTATGCCCTGAACCAAGACTTGGGCGTCGACTCCCTCAGCTGCCGGCTCATTAGCGTATAAAAATCGCCGGTCACACGCCCGCGGTCGGTAATGACGTTGTCATATTTATGAAAATAGTAAGAGTTGTGGAAAGCGGCCGTGGCAAACTCAATTCCGAGTTCTCGCGACAGCTCATAAAGCCGGAGCATATCGCCCGAATTGCGGTCTGACACCGTACACCCGAAACCGATATCTTTCAATCCCTCCCGTTTAAGTGTGCGCAACAGTCTTACTCCCTTGTCAAAGCCGCCGCTACGTCCGCGTAGTTCGTCGTTGGTCGCTGACATACCCTCAATGGACACTCTGATACCTATATCGGGGAAACGGCGGGCAATATCGATGACTCTGTCATCATACCACCCCGAAGTCGATATGACAATACGCCCAGTGTGGCGGTAGCACTCCTCTATTATATCCGGCAGATCCTCGCGGATAAAAGGCTCGCCCCCGGTGAGATTAATAAATTTCAGCCGCGGAAGCGACACAAGATCGGCGGCCTTTATCTCATCGGCACTGTCGGTCGGATACCTCCATATGTTGCACATGCGGCAGCGCATGGGACAACGGTAGGTCAGTATTATCGACGCATCGGAAGGAGCGGGAACTTTCATAATCAGTAAATGTGCGTTAAAGAATTATAGTGTTTTTCAGCGGAAAAACGGGCGACAGCCCGGCGCGCTATAGCGTCATAATCCCAGTGCCGCGCATAAGCCTCCGTGACTGCCTCTGAAAGAGCGGTTTCGTCACCGGGATTGAAGCACAGTCCGTCGCCTTCACCGATAAGCTCGGGGATGCCTCCTGTTTTCGCTCCCACGACAGGAGTGCCGGCACATAACGACTCGATGACGCTAAGCGGACAGTTCTCGTAACACTCGGAGGGCATTATCGAAAACTTGGCGTGCGACAGCTGACGCGCCACCTCACCGGCATCGCAATTGCCGAAAAAACGAATGTTGTCATACGAGGCATAACGCACTCGCAAGGTATCGGCCAACGGTCCGCCACCAATAAGATGAAGTCGGCAACGCATACGCGCCACAACTTCAAGAAGCCTTACCACGCCCTTTTCAGGCGACAGCCGGCCTACATAGCAGCAGTAATCTTCACGTACGGCATCGCCGCATACCGGCAATATGCCGGCATCGTCACAGGACACGAAATTGGCTATAACAACCAGCTTGTCGGCCGGGAAACCGCCTTCAAGCATCTTGGCATACATGAACCGGCTCGGACAGATAAAGCTGTCGACCGACTCCGTAAGCCGTCGACGGTTCCACTTCAACGCCTCGATGAGTGCCGCCGCACTCGCAGCCAAAGAGCCTTTCATACAACGACGCCTGACAACCGCGGTCCTGTCGGTAAAGCAATCCTCGCACACTTTACCGTGGCATATGCAGGAATAAGACGGACATATGAGTTTATAGTCATGAAGCGTCCACACGACCTTTATGCCGCGCCGAGCCGCTACTTCCGCGATGACAGGCGACAGATAAGAGTGTATATTGTTGAGATGCACCACATCGGGACGAAACCGGTCAAGCATACCGGCAAACGCGCGCTTCACGCCGGCATAACCCATAGTACGCGCCATCCCTTTCATCCTTGAGGCGACCGTACCGTCAAACCTCACTTCTGAAGCAAAAAGATTGTCATACTCCGACGGTTCATTGTCAGGATGATGCATCGACCACACCGCCACATCATGACCGTGACCGCGCAACAGCCGCTCGAGAGCAAGCACGTATACGCAGTCACCGCCGCGCCGATAATAGAACTTGTTGACAAGCAAAATCCGTTTCTTCATCGACGCAAAAGTAATATAAATATGTCACTATACCAACATACCGGAAGCGACAGAGGAAGCCACATCATCGCCGAGAGTCTCGGCCACTATGGCAAATCCGAATACAAACGCCGATGACGGGCCGTTGGCTGTAATAAGATTGCCGCTTATCACCACGCGGTTGTCGACATACTTGCCGCCGTTATTGATAAGCTGCTCCTTGAATGACGGATAGCAGGTAGCCTCCTGTCCGCGAAGTATACCGAGCGGACCGAGCACGACAGCGGGCGCGGCACATATGGCGGCTATATGGCCACCCTTGATCCACTGTTTGTTGAGCATATCGCATACCACTCCCGAGGCTGCCACATTTGTAGCTCCGGGCATACCGCCGGGTACTATAAGCCACTCTGCATCGTAAGAGTCTATGTCGTTGACGGTCTTGTCGGCGGTAACCGTGACTCCGTGGGCGCTTTTGACCGCCTTGTCGGCGGTAACCGATACAGTATATACTTCCATTCCGGCACGACGCATTATGTCGACCGTAGCCAGAGCCTCTATATCCTCGAAGCCTTCGGCAAGAAACAAGTAAGATGTTTTCATTTCAATAAAGGTGTTTGTTTAGGTTAGTTGTTGCTCAAAATTAGACAATTATATTATATAACACAATAACCCGAAGCAAATATTTATAAAATTTCTTGCAAATATTTTTTGAATATTAAAATTTTATCATACCTTTGCAGCATGATAGTGTTGCACACTACTACAACACCACATCAGAAAAATAAGAAACAACTCTAATATATTAATGATTATGAAAAAAGTATTATTTGCAATGGCTCTCCTGCTGACAGCAGGTGCAGCAAACTCTCAACTCCTGTGGAAAATCTCCGGTAAGGACGCAAAAGGCGACTCCTACCTGTTCGGCACCCACCACGTAGCGCCCGTGTCGTTGATCGACACAACCCCGGGACTTAAAGACGCTATGGCCGGAGTCGACGCCGTATATGGCGAGATAGATATGTCGGAAATGACATCGCCCTCCGCCCAGCAGGTTATAATGAGCGCAGCCATGGCTCCTGCCGACAGTACGGTCACAAAACTCCTCACCGCCGAGCAGATTGACTCAGTCAACGCCGTGCTTGGCAAGTACACCAACGGAATGCTCAAGCTCGACCAGCTCGCCATGTTCAAGCCCCGCATGATTGACACTCAGCTCGGTATGCTTCAGACCATGGTTGCCTTCCCTGAATTCAACGGACAGGAGCAGCTTGACAATACCATACAGTTAAAATGCCGCGAACTCGGCAAGAATATAAAAGGTTTCGAAACCCTTGAGCAGCAGATGAACCTGCTTATGAGCGGCTCAATGACCGAACAGGCATCGGACCTGATGGAAAGCGTAAGGAAAGACAGCGAGGCCGCTGAAAAAGCCCGGAAACTTGCCAATGCATACATGAGCGCCGACATAAATACGATAGAGACGATGTTTCTCGACCCTGACCTCGGCATGGACGAAAAGAGCCGCAAAATGCTCATCGACGACCGTAATGCCGACTGGCTCAAGCAGCTGTCATCAATACTCCCCTCGGAAAGCGTGTTCATAGCCGTAGGTGCCGGGCACCTTATCGGCGACACAGGCCTCATCAAAGAACTGCAGAAAGCTGGCTATACAGTGACACCGGTAAAATAAGCATACAATAATGATAGTTCTAAATAACCTAACCTACCGCTACCGCAAGGGCGCCGAGGCCCTGACAGATGTCTCGGCGTCCATAGGACCCGGCATTCACCTTCTCCTCGGCGAGAACGGCGCCGGCAAGACCACCTTGCTTCATGTGATGGCCGGGCTGCTCTATCCTTCATCAGGAGAGTGCCTTATAGACGGCGAGGACACCTCGCGGCGTATGCCTTCAGAGCTCTCGCGCGTGTTTTTCCTCGGTGACAACATGCCTTTCCCGGCCAAGACCATCAATGAGATGGCGCGCATACATGCCGTGTTTTATCCCGGATTTGATGCCGTACAGCTTCAAGAAAACCTTACGTCATTCGGCCTTACGGGTGATGAACCTATAGCAAAAATGTCGCTCGGCAACCGCCACAAGTCACAAGTGGCCTATGCTCTGGCGTTAAAAACCGATATACTGCTTCTTGACGAGCCCGCCAACGGTCTGGACATATCGGCCAAGCAGGCGCTTCAGTCCATGATTGCCTCCAACGTCAACGAAGAGCAGACCGTGATTATATCCACCCACACGGTCAACGACTTCACAAACCTCTTTGACGGCGTGATCGTACTTTCGCGCAGCCATTTGCTGATAGCCATGACTGCCAATGATATAGTGTCGCGGATTACATTCACCGTATCGTCTATACCGGCTATCGACCCTGTCTATGGCGAGACCCGTATCAACATGTTCCACTCCATCGTCGAAAATACTGACGGCGAGGACTCGGACATAGACTATATACTGCTTTACAACGCCCTGATGAATCCATCATCGCGTCCACGCCTACTCCAACTGTTAAACAACAACGACAATGAACAGCATGATTAACTCCATACCGGTCACCAACTCCTTTTCGTGGAGACGCTTCATGGCCGTGGCCCGCTTTTACTATCCCCGGCTTCGCATACAGTTATTGGTATATCCTCTGATAGCCGTCTTTTTTTCAATATGCATAGCCATAGCCACCAATTATGAAAGCTTTGAACTGCTGACCGCACCCTTAGTCATGGCCATAAATGCCATGATATCCTTCGGCCCCATAGTATTTGCCTGCCGTAAGGGCCTTGAGACAGAGACCCTGCTTCCGGCCACGGCAACCGAAAAGTGCACTTTCATACTCATTTACGGGCTCGTAGTGATACCGCTCCTTGTATTGCTGCCTATGCTGCTCATGTACTTCATACTTCCTGTGGACCGATCACTTGAATATATCATTCAGCTCATATCCAAGTCACAGAATATGTTCATATCGAAGACCTACGGGTTATCCTTGATTCAATATTGCGCCCCGGCCATCACGTGTCTTTGGTCTGTAATGGCGCTAAAAAACAACCGTGTGGTCATGGGTATCGTATGGACATTTGTCTACAATACCGTATTAGGTATTGCAGGAGGTATCTATGGGGCCTATATGGCGTTCAAGATCGGTTTCAAGGACGGAATGGACGGAGTAAGCAAAATCGACACTGCGGCATTAACCAATAGGATTATTGACGATATGGCACCTTACATGACTATTGTGAGTGTGGTTGTGTTGATTTATTGTATCTTTGCATTATACAAGACTTGCCAAAGCATCAAAAACCGACAAATGTAAAGGGGACTATGGATTTTTCTAACAACAAGCCCATATACAAGCAGATTATCGACTATTGTTACGGCAAAATCATGGCCGGAGAATGGTTGCCCGATGCCCGTATTCCCTCTATAAAAGAATTGTCGGTCACAATGGTGGTCAACAGCCGCACGGTACTGAAAGCGTATGACGACATGCAGGCCCTCGGTGTGATATACCAGCGGCGGGGGATGGGCTACTACGTGGCACCGGAGTCACGCGACATAATATTGACCGAACGAAGAGCCGAGTTCTTTGAGGAAACCTTGCCGGAAATAATGAAAGAGATGGACCTGCTCGGCCTTACATGGGACGACCTTATCGCACGCTCACGTTAAATCAAAAATGACAATAGCAGCACATAATCAGTTGTACATAATGAAACAGCAAGTTAAAATAAGCACTTACTCGATAGTCATCAACATCATCGCACTAATCGTAATCGGTGCGGTGATGTTGATAAACCTGAACCGCGGCAACATGTGGTTTGTATGGATTCTCGCAGGGCTGCTGCTCGTCATATTTTCAGCAGCACTGTTTTACATGCCGCTGTCTATATCGGTCAATGATTGTGAGTTGTGCATCAACCGTCCGCTTAAAGTCAAAAGCATAGCATTGGACGACATAGCATCGGTTGTTCCGTGTCCGCCTACCATGGGCGAACGGCGCATATGCTGCAGTGGCGGATGGTTCGGCTACTGGGGTTGGTTCAGCGAACGCGACCTCGGAAAGTACTTCGCCTACTACGGCCGGGCATCAGACTGCTTTCTCGTCACGCTCAAAGACGGACACCGCTACATGCTCGGATGCAACAACCCCCAATCCCTCATCAACTACATCCACAACCACATCAAATAACCAACCCGTCAATGTAAAACCGGCTATATAATCCGAAAGAACCATTTCAGCAATACCTTGCCCGCAGCCATAATCTATGATAGTGACACCGTCTTCGTGCCAAACTTTAGTGGGAATCTTTTCGTAAGCATAAAGCAATTTGGCTTGATGAATTTCGCCATATTTGGCGATGTAAGCATTAAGTTGGCGAATATTGGTGAGATGACCTGCACCAAGCTCTAATTCGTCAATTAGGTTTTGTTGCTCCGTTTTTGAAAGCGAGGCAAACCACTCCTTTGCCTTTTGCAATATTGACAAAGGTTTGCGCGGATTTTCTAACGTTGGGTGTGTAGTTCATAATTCAGATTATCGAGTCAGTAAGTGGATTGGCGGTGAATTTCTTATAATTTGTTGATGCCGAGGCCGAAGAGGTGTTGGCATAGCAGTAGAGGCAACCATGCGGGCAGGTGTTGTATGCGCCGACGTCTTTTGAGAGGATGCAGCCGCACGCCTTTCGCTGACCGGTGTCTGTCCTTGCCTCATAAAGGAAATTTTGCAAAATTGCATCATCGGGCGCAAGACGGCTGATTAGTTCAGGGTCGATGCAGCGATTGTGTTCAATGTCATATTCTGAAAGGTTAATGCGCTCGGCGCATGTCGCGAGCCTGAATTTCCATTTATTGCGGTTCAGTGCCGAAAGTCGCGATGCAAAATTGCGCATAGACACTTCATCCCATTCACGATAATTGATGCCGCTTTGCCTGAGATTGCGCGATACTTTTTTATATGACTCAATGTCAGCGAAACTGAAAACGAGTTTTTCGGTATAACCAGCCAAGACATTGCCTATATGCGCGATTTTGTCAAGTAAAGTGTCTATATTGATTTTGTCTGTAAGAATGAGCGGATCGAACCGCCATACCACGGCTCCTATGCCGAGTGCGTCAACGAGCCGACGGAAAGTGTCTGTCCTTTGCACCAATGTCGGTACTTTCGGCTCCAGTCCTTCCGCTTCGTAATCGTTTAGAGTAAACTGGACATAGCACCCTATTCCGCGCTCCTTAAGCATGGGCAGACAAGGCAACAGCGGTGCCGGATTCTTCGACCAGAAAACAATGAAACGTGTATTTCCGAACGACACATAACTATCTTGCCCCGAGAAAGGATTCCGCCACCTGACATAACCCTTTTCAAGCCGCCGGAAAAACCAGTCGGCATAAAACGCCGGAATATCAGTAGCCCGGCTCGCCGATATTATCAGCGGTGCTTGCGCCAAAACTTCCGCCCCGTTATCATCGCGTATGGATATGGCCTGATTTTTCATCATCGTGGATTTATAACTTTGAAAAGTTACAATTCAGCATGTGCAAGAATGCGACACGACAATATTAAAAAATATTAAGATAGGCGATATTCCTCCTCTATTGAGAATGTGCATAATTGCATTGAATTATAAACAAACAAAACCTCTTTTCCCATCAATTATACAAACAAATCTTGCCGCTTGAGACCATAAAACACCAGCCATACAAACAAATTCGGATTGTGTATATGGCTGGTAATATGTATTTAATATGAATTTTAGAGGCTTAGTATTCCTCTTCGTTGAAGAAGAAGTCTTCTTTGCTGGGGTAGTCGGGCCAGATGTCCTCCATACATTCGTAGGTTTCGCCTTCGTCTTCCATTTCCTGAAGGTTTTCGATTACCTCAAGCGGTGCGCCCGAACGCATCGCGTAGTCGATGAGTTCCTCTTTTGTGGCGGGCCAAGGTGCGTCCTCGAGCTTTGATGCCAATTCCAATGTCCAGTACATGATTATGAGCGTGTTTTTAGTTTATAATATTGTTTTGATTTCTAATTAACAATCTTTGTCCCACAATATTTCATCAAACTGATTGGCGACATTGTTAAAACGTGCAAAAACAAAAAGGAAGTCGCTTAGGCGGTTGACGAACCGGAGCACGTTAGGGTCTACGTAGGTGGTGTCGGCAAGGGCCACTATACGGCGTTCGCAGCGGCGACACATTGTGCGGCATACATGAGCTACGGCCGAACGGTGGGTACCGCCGGGAAGTACGAATGTGTTAAGACGCGGAAGCTCGGCGTCCATTACGTCGATGTAGTGCTCAAGGTGCTCTATGTCATTGTGTGAGAGACCGCGACATTCAGTGATGGCGTTTGTGGGATTGGGGGTGGCAAGATAGGAGCCTATATTGAAAAGCTTGTTCTGGATGCGGCGCAGAAGGTCGACATATTCAGGCTGCAGATTGGGGATAGCCACAAGTACGCCTATATTGGCGTTGAGTTCATCGACCGAGCCGTAAGCCTCGATGCGGATGTCGGTTTTCTTTACGCGAACGCCGCCTACGAGTGAAGTGGCGCCTGTGTCGCCTGTACAAGTGTAAACTTTGCTTTTTGTCATAATGCTGATCGGTTTAGTAAATGGGCGACAAAGATATAGAAAAAAAATGACATCTACAACGCATTTTTAAGATGCTGTTTGTCAGTCAGAAAAATAATATTATATTTGTCGCTTGATAATAAGCAAATCAATATCTATTTTTTTAATTACCGTGAAGAGATTTTTATTCTGTTGCGTTGTCGCAACGGTGACGGCCATGGCTTCGGCAGCCGAACTGTGGGTAGAGGCCGAGTCGTTTGAGAACAAGGGCGGCTGGGTAGTCGACCAGCAGTTTACAGACCTTATGGGTTCGTCTTATCTAATGGCCCATGGCCTCGGATCGCCGGTAGCCGATGCGGAAACCACCATATCCATACCTGAAACCGGCCGCTACAACGTATATATACGTACTTATAACTGGACGTCTCCGTGGCATGACGGCGAGGGCCCCGGAAAGTTCACGATAAAAATAGGAAGACACAAATTAGGCAAGACACTCGGCGCCGATGGCTCCGCTTGGGGTTGGCAATATGCCGGTTCGGTGAAGCTGTCAGAAGGCGACACCAAGCTGAGCCTTCATGACCTTACCGGCTTCAACGGACGATGCGATGTCATATACCTGACTACCGCCGACAATCCGTCATTGCCTGACGACATAACACAGCTTGAGGTAAGACGCCGGCAGGCGTTCGGCCTTGATTCTGTGGCCGTACCGGTGGCCCGATATGATTTCGTGGTTGTCGGCGGCGGAATAGCCGGAATGTGTGCCGCAGTAGCTGCCGCACGCAACGGCACCCGGGTAGCATTGGTAAATGACAGGCCGGTGCTTGGCGGCAACAACAGTTCTGAAGTCAGGGTACATCTCGGAGGCCGCATTGAACTTGGCCCAAACAAGGGGCTGGGTCGAATGATACGAGAGTTCGGGCATGCGCGTAGCGGGAATGCAAAACCGGCTTACTACTATGAGGATGAAAAGAAAGACTCCTTTATCACCGCCGAGCCTCTTGTCACGCTTTATTCCGGATATCGTGCCACGGCAGTCAGGTGTCAGGACAACATGATAAGCGATATAACGATAAGAAATATCGAAGACAATGGTGAGATAACGCTTGAAGCGCCATTGTTCAGTGACTGCACCGGCGACGGCACTGTCGGGTATCTCGCCGGAGCCGACTATCTTATGGGGCGTGAAGGCCGCATGGAATACGGAGAATCTTTTGCTCCCGAACTCCCCGACAGCCTTGTGATGGGGGTATCCATACAATGGTACAGCGAAGAGGACGACAAGCCGGTCAAATTTCCTGAATTTGACTACGGACTGACATTTACCGACAGCATATGCGAACCGGTCGACATGGGCGAATGGACTTGGGAAACCGGCATGAACCTCAATCAGATAACTCAAGCCGAGCGCATACGTGACTACGGCATGCTCGTAGTGCTCTCAAACTGGAGCTGGCTGAAGAATCATATGAAAGATAACTCAAGGTTCCGCAATCGGAAACTGGAATGGATGGCCTATGTGGCCGGCAAACGTGAGTCGCGCCGACTCCTCGGCGACTACATACTGAAGCAGGATGACATTGACAAGAATGTGGCCCATGAGGACGCTTCTTTTACCACGTCATGGAGTATTGACCTGCATTTTCCCGACTCAATCAACAGCAGCCGGTTTCCCGGTCGGGAATTCAAGGCGGCGACCAATCATAGAGCCGTTCATCCTTATGCCGTGCCATACAGATGTCTGTATTCACGTAATGTCGACAACCTTTTTATGGCAGGCCGCAATATAAGCTGCACACACGTGGCTTTGGGCACGGTACGGGTCATGCGCACTACCGGCATGATGGGTGAAGTCGTGGGCATGGCCGCCGCGCTTTGCCGTAAGTATCAGGTCGGTCCGCGTGACATATACCGCTGTCATCTGCCTGAGCTGAAGACCATGATGAAGGCGGGCGCCGGGCGCGAAGCCTCCACTCTGCCTGACAATCAGAAGTTCAATCGCGGAAAGCGCAACCTGCCTAAACCACGGGCGTTTATGGACAGCGACAAGTAAACCGGCATGCGCGGATAAAAGCGGTGTATGTCACCGCATGTTGCGCGGATGGTGGAGCAGTATCTCCTGCCGCAGCAGCCGGCGGTCCATGTGCAGATATATTTCCGTGGTGGCTATCGATTCATGGCCGAGCATCTGCTGGATGGCTCTCAGATTGGCCCCACCTTCAAGCAGGTGCGTGGCAAACGAGTGCCGCAGCGAGTGTGGACTTATTGTCTTTTTTATTCCGGCAAGCTCACAGAGCTTCTTGATGATGTAAAATATCATGACTCTTGTCAGATGACGCCCGCGGCGGTTCAGAAACAGATAGCTCTCCTCGCCGGGCTTTATGTCGAGCCGCGCGCGGTCCTCCAGATACAGGTTTATTTCGTTGACCGACACCTCCGACATAGGCACCATGCGCTCTTTGCCTCCCTTGCCGCGTACTATTATATACTGCTCGTCGAGAAACACGTGGGCCATCTCAAGGTTCACAAGTTCGCTCACGCGCAGTCCGCATCCATACAGGGTCTCCATTATGGCGCGGTTACGCTGGCCTTCGGGCGACGACATGTCAATGCAGCTTATCATCTCGTCAATCTCATTGACCGTCAGCACTTCCGGCAGATGCCGCCCCATGCGCGGAGTCTCGAGCAGTATCGACGGATTTTCCTCAATATAGCCTTCGAGCAGCAGAAAGCGAAAAAACGACTTTATGCCCGATATTATGCGTGCCTGCGATGAAGGGGCTATGCCCAAGTCGTGAAGCTCGGCTATAAGGTTGTGCAGCGAGTCGAGGCTGACATCTCTTAATAATCTGACGTCACCGCCGATATATCCTTTCAGTTTGTTTACGTCGTCGAGGTAAGACTCACGGGTATTGTCAGACAGCCCTTTTTCGAGCATCAGATACGCTCCGTAAGCATCGGTAAGTTTATCCCAGTCGGTTATGGTGCGTGTCATCGGTCAATACCAGAGGAGAAATCTCTGCCGGGGCAGATGGCTGTAACCTACGATAACAGCTATATTGCCGTTGGAGAAGGTCATGCCGTGGTCAAGGGCCTCGTCAAGCGACGACAGAAGATCGGCAATCAGTCGCGATTTTGTAAGATTACGCAGTATTACCGTACCGTTGCGTCCGAGCATGTCAAGTAAAAAGGCGTGGAGCATCTCTTTTTCATTCTCGCTGTCGATTGAGTTGACAAGAATGAACGGAACCCCTTCCTTGCCGAGCATATCGATATAGGCCGATGTAGCCTCGGCAATGCTTCCGTAAGGTGTTATGCGGTCGCCATAGCGGTGTGTCACCTTTTCATATACATCGGGATGAGCCGAAAGTCCGGGATAAATAATAAGCTTTGACTTTGACGATACATCGAGCAGAGCTGTGGTCGATACACCGTAGGAAGTGCCTATCTGCAGTATGTATGCCGGATTGAAGAAGTTGGCTATACGAAACAGCAGTTTGGCGTTTTTCATCGATATTACCCTCGGATGCTTGGCTATGTTGCGTGCAAGGTTGAGCGACATGTGTCGCCTGAGCATGATCTCGGAATACGCATAATATGGCAGTCGCTCGTGCAGTACCCGCGTGGTAAATCGGTAGGCAAACGGCGAGTGTATGCCGAAGCCTTTGCTGCGCTTGTAGCGGCTCAGCGAGTTCATGTACATTTTTAACGGTTTCATTGTCGGGAGTGTTTCATGGGAAAGAAATAAAGCGCCATGGCCCCAAGTACCGACAGGTATATGAGTATTATGGCTATGTATGCTATTGTGGTGGTAGTGCTTATGGTGCGAGGCTCAAACTGCATGTCGATCACGTGCTTGCCTGCGGGCACTTTTATCGCACGCAGCAGATAGTCCACCCTTGCCACAGGCACCTCGTTGCCGTCGACCGAGGCCTTCCAGCCCCACGGGAAGTAAACTTCCGAGAACACGGCCACTCCTCCGCGTGCCGAGTTGACGCTGTAGGTAAGCCTGTCAGGTGCATATGAGGTCTCATAGATGGTGTCGCCCGGTTCTTTGGGCGCCACCGATGTGCCGAGCATGTCCTTGAATTTGTTGTCACTGACAGCCGTCGTCGCCGGGTTTATGCTGTCAAGCGCACCCATCTCCGCGTCGGCACCGTCCACATACATTATGCGGTCTACGAGCCAAGCGTTGCCCAGCGCGTCAGGATTTACAAATGCCTTGTCATCGCCCGTCACGATATACTTGGCGTTGAGCATGTTGAGCACATTCATGTCGGCTTGGCTGACGTTGCCCGACTGGAAATTTCCGAGATGCCGGTCAATCATGTCCTGATAACGTGTCAGTTTGGCCGCATGGTATCCGCCTATGGCTTTATGCCGATATGACGGCGCAGCCTCGGAAAACCGCGGTATGTCCATCACCCTGTAGTTCATGGCGGTATCAGCGAGTATCTGCCGGTCAGCGGCGGTGAGCGGGAACGGCTCGTCCTGTGTAAGCCGTTGGGCCACAAAGCTGTCGGTGTTAAGATAACGTTTGTTTACCGCATACAGGTCGCCCAGTATGATGACCGTAAGCAATACAAACATCACTTTGAGGTCAATCTTCTTGGTAAAGAACAGGAATATGCAGCAAGCCCCGGCGCCTATGATAAGGAAGCTGCGCAGTGCATCGTCCGACACCATTGCCATTCTCACACTCTGTATGGCCGAGAACAGCTGCGGATACTGCTGTGCTATGCCGCCCACTACGTAAGCCTCATGCTCCTGTGCGCTAAGATAGGAGCCGAATACCGAGGGGGCCACTATGCCGAGGGCGCACACGGCAAGACAGAACCCGAACGACACGAATATCGGAGTCTTGAAGCGTTGCCACTCGTCGCGGTGGTCTACAAGCTCTTTAAGTGCAAGCATGGCGAGCAGCGGTATGGTGAACTCAGCCACGACAAGTATACTTGCCACCGTGCGGAATTTATTGTACATCGGCATGTGGTCAATCATAAAGTCGGTCAGCCACATCATGTTGTGTCCCCATGAAAGCGCTATCGACAGTATGGTTACGATGACCAGCATCCACTTTATCGGCCCTTTGACTATTATACATCCGAGCAGAAACAGAGCCATGATGAGTGCGCCCACATACACCGGGCCGTTGGTCATAGGCTGATCGCCGAAATACTGTGGCAGCTGTTGCAGATAGTTTGCCGTCTCGCTGCTTATGACTCCCGATTTCTGCAGCTCTTCGGCTGCGTCGGTTTCTGACAGGGCAAGCAGTTTGTTGCCGCCTTTCTCCGGTTTAATGGTGGCACCCCCCTTGACGTTTGGTATGAGCAGAGAGAATGTCTCGCTCTTTCCGTAACTCCATGCTGTTATGTAGTCTTTGTTCAATCCGCCTCCGGCATCGAGGCTTGCACCGTTGCCGCCGTCTGACAATTCGCTGTGCATGCCGCGCATACTCTCTTTGGAGTACTTGTATGTGTTATAAAGGTTGGGGCTGTTGGCCGCCACCGCAAGCACCGCCGCCACTGCGAGCACGGCGTTGGCTTTCCACCAGCGGCGTCCTTTGCCCTGACGAAACAGGATTATGCCATAAGCTATGAAGAAACCCGCTACAACCATAAGGAAGTAGTATGACATCTGTATATGGTTGCCCGATATCTGAAGCATGGCAAATAGCGCGGCAGTAGCGCCACCAGCAAGATATTTACCTCTGTAGCAGAGCACCATACCGGCTATTGTGGGCGGTATGTAGGCGAGAGTTATGAATTTCCATATATGGCCCGCGCCTATGATTATGATGAAGTATGACGAAAAGCCGTATGCTATGGCTCCGGGGAGGGCCAGATACCATCTGACTTTCATGGATAGCAGCAGTATGAAGAAGCCCGCCATCATCATGAACAGAAGCCCTGCCGGTGACGGAAGCCACAAGCGGAACAGGTCGCCCGCAAACCGTATGAAGCTGTTGGACGAATACGACGGGGTTATCTGGAAAGTAGGCATGCCCGAAAAAAGGGAGTTGGTCCACCATGATGTCTCCCCGGTCTCGGCTTTGTATTGGTTCACTTCATGGCTTAGCGCTATGCCCTGCTGTACGTCGTGCTGCATAAGCCCGTTGCCTTCAAACACGTCAGGATAGAAGTATACCAGCGACACCGCCGCCATTATTATAACCGAAATGACACAGGCCAGTGCCGACTTGCTTTTCAGAAATTTCCTCATAGTTGTTGAATTATCCGGCAAATTTAACTATTTTTCCTTGTATTACGCCCTTTCACACACAAATATGCTCCGATAAAGCGTGTTTGTGTAAAAATCCTTAACTTTGCAGCGTGAAAAAGAGAGTGAACCGCTTATTCAGTGCGCTTTTATTGTGTGTGTTTGTGAACTTCGTGTTCTCAAACACCGTGTTCATGCACTCTCATATCACGGATAACGGACGTACAGTCACCCACTCGCATCCTTACATGCCGTCGGGCCATCATGCCCACTCGTCAGTGTCGCTCGATCTCGTGGCGCAGTTCAACGCCTCGGCCTCCTCTATGGAGAGTGCTTCAGCGATTGTTGTGGACGATGCGTATGTGTCATGTCATGAAATTGTATGTCGCGACATCGAATCTTTTAGCTTTGCGTGTGTAGGCGCATACTCGCTCCGGGGTCCTCCCGTGATTGAATAGACACTTATTACCGTTTTTTCAAAATCTATTCATCATTTTTTCACGCAACAATTATGCTACGACATATTTTTGTGGCGGCATGCGCTGTGGCGCAGTGCCTCCTCGGCGTGTCAGCGGCTGCCGGCTCCGCAGTCAGCGACGCCAACATCACCGGCCATGTAGTCGATGCCGAGACCGGCGAACACATGCCCTTCTACTATGTAAAGGTGCTTGACACCAAACTCGCAACGCTCACCGACGCGTCGGGACATTATGTGTTCCGCGACCTCACCCCGGGCGACTATACTCTCGAAGCCTCTTTTACCGGCTACAAGACCGCCAAGCTGAATATCCATGTAACCAAAGGCCACACTGTGGAAGCCAACTTCACCGTCAGCCCCGACGCTTTCATGCTCGATCAGGTCGTGGTGACCTCATCAAAAAGCGAGGTAAAGCGCCGCGAAAGTCCGGCGTTAGTCAACGTACTTACCGGCAAGCTCTTTGATATGGTCGGAGCTTGCTCACTCGCCGACGGTCTTAACTTCCAGCCGGGAGTAAGAGTAGAAAACGACTGTCAGAACTGCGGATTCACACAGGTGCGCATAAACGGTCTCGACGGCCACTACTCGCAGATACTCATGAACTCGCGGCCTGTATTTTCGGCATTGACCGGCGTATACGGGCTCGAACAGATACCGGCCAACATGATCGACCGCGTAGAGGTGATGCGCGGAGGCGGGTCGGCGCTGTTCGGCTCGTCGGCCATAGGCGGCACCATCAACATCATCACCAAGGACCCCATGACCAACTCTGCCCGGGTGGCCCACACTGTCACATCGATAGGTCCGTCGGGCTCGCTCGACAACAACACCACGCTTAATGCCTCGGTGGTCACAGACAACAGCAAGGCGGGCATGTTCATCTACGGACAGTCACGTTACCGCGACGGTTACGATGACAACGACGACGGCTTCACTGAAGTCGCGCAACTCAAGACACAGACCATCGGAGTACGCGCCTTCATGCGTCCTGACGACATGACGCGTCTCACGCTCGAATACCACAACACCCACGAGTACCGACGCGGAGGCGACAATCTTGACAGTCCGGCCCACATGGCCATGATTGCCGAACAGGCCGACCACAACATACATGCCGTCGAAGCTACCCTTGACATATGGCCGTCCAACCGTCGTGACCATGTATCTGTATTCGGGGCCATGCAGAATACCCGGCGCCGGAGCTATTACGGTTCGGGAATGGACCCCGACGCTTACGGACGCACGTCCGACGTGGTAGCTACCTCCGGCGCACAATGGACCCACCCCGTAAGCCATCTGCTCTTTATGCCGTCAGAACTTGTGGCAGGCATAGAGTACTCGTTCAATCGCCTTCATGACGTAACGTTGGGCTACGACCATGACATACTCCAGAAAGTACATATATACAGCGGATATATTCAGAACGAGTGGCGCGACAGCCGGTGGGGTTTCCTTGTCGGGGCGCGCATCGACAAGCACTCGCTTATACATGATCCTGTAGTATCTCCACGAGCCAACATACGCTACAATCCCGATGAAAATTTCAATTTCAGACTCTCATACTCCACCGGCTTCCGCTCCCCTCAGGCCTACGATGAAGACTTCCACGTGGCTATCGTGGGCGGAGAGCGGGTGGTCACGGTCCTCGCTCCGGGTCTGAAAGAGGAAAGCTCACGCAGTGTAAGTGCTTCGGCCGACATGTATCACCGTTTCGGCAACGTCATGACCAATCTGCTTGTCGAAGGCTTCTACACCGACCTTCGCGATGTCTTCGCACTGCGCCGTCTCGACGCTCCCGACTCCAACGGCAATGCCGTACTCGAGCGCTGTAACGGCTCGGGCGCACGTGTGGCCGGAGTCAATATCGAAGCCAAAGTGTTTTTCTCGTCCCACTTTGACATGCAGGGCGGCGTGACATGGCAACGCAGCCGCTACAAGCGTCCCGAGGCTTGGAGTGACAATCATGATGTACCTTCCGAAAAGCGCATGTTCCGCACCCCTGACCTTTACGGATATCTTACAGCCAACGCCGAGATAACACATTCGCTCAAGGCAGCCCTGTCAGCCACTTATACAGGCCCGATGACCGTGCAGCATCTCGCCGGCTCGGGCACATCCGTCGACATGGCGGTGCGTACCCCGAGTTTCTTTGACGCCTCGCTGAAACTCACCTATACGTTCAGGATATTCAACCGCGTGACTATGGATGTGTCGGCGGGTGTGAGCAACATATTCAACTCCTATCAGGATGACTTCGACATCGGCCCCGAACGCGACTCGGGCTACATCTACGGTCCTATGCTGCCGAGATGTGTAAACGCCTCGATTTCGCTATCGTTGTAAGCGGCAGTCAGAAGCGGGCTCCCACCACGAGGCTCAGTGACTCGATGGAGTTCATGAAGGTGTAGGAGCTGCCGAAATAGATGTTGCCGTCAAACCGTCCGGTAAGCGATGCGAAGAGGCTGCGGTGATTGTAGACGACCGAGAACATGCCGGTGACATTTGTCGAAAACATGTCTTTCTTGCCGTCGGTGGAATTTTCATATGTATGCCGGTAGCCTATGGCGGGGAGCACCGTGGCGTTGACGAGCCAGCGCTTCGGATGAAGCACCCAGTTGTAGGCGTACCCGCATATGACATTGTAGTCCTTGTAATGAAAGGCATAGCTGTCATATTCACCGGGCAGATAGTCAAGCATGTCATCGGGAAGCGCCGAGAAGTCAAGATTGATGTTCTGCTTGTTGAAGTTCAGACCCAGTATAAGCGATCCGGCGCTTTTGAGCTGATACTTTGAGTAGCAGTAAGCGGCGGCCTGCGAGTACTTCCTGTGGTTGAAAAAATAATAGAGACTGGCGCTGGTGGTCTCCTGCTTGACCGCGTTGAAGTCAAACGAATGGCCATGCAGGTTGAAATCGCCGAATTTTGTTATGCGTACACCGCCATCGGTCGAAGTGTAGCTTACCGACGCCGCAAAAAGTGCGCTCGTGAAACTGTAATCCCAGTTCTTACGTGTCGCTCCGGGGTTGCCGAATATTTCATTGGCATTGAACGTATAGCCCACGTTTAAGGCCATGAAACCGATTGAGGCTCCTATGTCGCTGTATATCTCCGACATCATGCGCAGGCGCGTGTCGCCTGTAAACTGCATGAAGTAACTTTCAGCCCAGTTGTAGCTTTTTCCGGTGAGTTTCCAGTTCTTGCCGGTAGACACCACATAGGTGGAGTCGTAAGAGTTGAACGTGCGGTCGCCCCAGTCGTAGACCTTCAGGCAGAAGCGTGCGAAGCGCGGATAGTTTATCGACGGGTCATGCAGGCTGAAACCGCTGTTTATAAGCTGTTTTACCCAGTTGCCGGAGCGTCGGGGGGCAGGCGCGGACATGACGCTGTCGGCTTCGGTCGCACCGAGGGCGAATGAAGCCGACAACATTATAAGTATTATTGCAACGCGCAGTCTGTGCACTGATGGAATGTTTATAAACAATTGTCAAAACGTAGTGATAGTACCCGAGGAGGTATGGCCGGCAAAAAGCGGCATACAAATTAAGTAAATTCTTTTAATACATGGGGGTGAAAGGCGCATGTTTTACCAACAATGGCGTAATATCGCCCATGACATCGGTCATTTTTGATGTGTCGAAGCGGAGCACCGGAGCACCTTTGCGAAGATCACACTTCTTAAGGTCGATGTAGTACACTCCGAGATTGGTCACGATGTCGAAGTAGTAACGACAGTCGCGCAGATCGGCATATGAGCGCCATTGCGTAGACGATACGTTGGCCTCGGTCTGTACGGTGTAAAGATACGGAACCGATACGTTGGCCATGATGCTGCGTACTATGGACAGACCTATTTTGGCGTCATTGGTCTTCTCTACGTGGCCCTGAAAGAAGTAGCCGCGTACATAGCGGTCAGGGCTTTTTACCGTGCCCGGAAGCATGTTGACGCCGCCCACTTTCTCCCAGTAGTCGTTTATGGCCGTCATGGCCGGGAACTGCGGGTCGTTGGTCATGGCCGGCATGTCTTGTCCTTCATATACTTTTACCGTGCCGTGGTCAAACTCAAGTATTGCGCAACGCCCCTGCGCGTCAGTAATGCCCCAGTGGAGAGCCGATACCGTGCCGCCGTCGAAGGTAGCCCCCGATATGCTGAAATTCTGCTCTTTAAGTACTTTGACCACTTCGGGAGTTGTGGCGTTCATGTCAAGCAGCCATCCTACAAACATGGACAGCGACATTCCCGGACGCCCTACAGTCTGCTCGTTGGCGTATATGGTGCCTTTACAGAACAGGCCGTTGATTACAAGACCTTTTTCGTTCATGCCCTCGGTGATGCCTCCGTCATAGCTCACTGCGTATACCGCACCGTATCTGGAGGTCCATGTCACCGCGCCCGGCTTATTGTCACCCTTTTTGGACATGCCGCGGGGATATACGTAAAGATTGGTCGGGATAGGGGTTTTCCAGTCGAGCGAACGGCCTACTATGCGGAGCACCTCTTCACCTGATGTCGACGTCGTGTCGCCCACATATAATATACGCGAACAGGCGTCGGACTTGGCCGCTCCGAATAGAGCCGCCGAAACAAGTATACATGATAATACTTTAAGTCTCATAATAATAAATTTTGCGATTTTTAGTTGAAACGTCTGTCGTTCATGTTATGTTCATCATTAAAATATATTGACAATATTTATAAAATGCAAAAGATTTGTTATAACTTTGTCTCCGTAAAACGGACTCCATTTTACCACAGCAATGAACTATACATTTTTAGACTTCTTAGCTCTCCTCGGCTCTGTTTGCTTGTTCCTTTACGGTATGAAGGTGATGAGCGAAGGGCTGCAGAAAGCCGCGGGCGACCGTCTGCGCAACATCCTGTCGGCAATGACCCGTAACCGCTTCACGGGAACCCTAACCGGAATTGCCATAACAGCGCTTATTCAGAGTTCATCAGCATCCACCGTGATGGTGGTAAGTTTTGTCAACGCCGGCCTTATGACCCTCGGCCAGTCCATGGCTGTCATATTCGGCGCCAATGTCGGCACTACGTTCACCGCTTGGATCATAGCGCTTTTCGGTTTCAAGGTCGATACATCGGTCTTCATACTGCCGCTTATAGCATGCTCCGTACCGTTGCTATTCAGTAAAAAGAGCCGTACCAAGTCAATAGGTGAGTTCCTTATAGGCTTCTCGTTCCTGTTCATGGGACTCAACATGATAAGCAACTATGTGCCCGACCTGCAGAGCAATCCTGAAATGTTCGCGTTCCTTGAACGTTATGCCTCCATGGGCTATCTGTCGGTATTGCTTTTCCTTTTTGTCGGCATAATTGTCACGGCTATCATACAATCGTCGGCCGCCACGTTTGCCATAGTGCTTATCATGTGTACGAAGGGCTGGATTACGTTTGATCTCGGTTGTGCTGTGGTACTCGGCAGCAATATCGGTACCACGATAACCCCCTTGCTCGCGTCAATGAGCGGAAATGTAGCCGCCAAACGTACTGCCATGGGCCATCTGCTGTTCAACATGCTGGGTGTGCTCTGGACTATGTGCGTTTTCTATCCGTTTGTCAATCTTAATGTGTGGATTACCGAGGCCATGGGACAGGGCGATCCCGAGTCGCTGTTCACGTTTGTCAACAATCTTGAGGCTACCGATCCTCAGCTTTACAACAGCCTGTTTGACGGCAGTCTGCCTAACGGACATCCGGTGCTCGCACAGATAGGCGCCATGCAGTTCAGCGTGTCGTTCGGCATGTCGATGTTCCATACAGTGTTCAACCTCATAAACCTGTCTATAATGATATGGCTTACGGGAGTTTATGTGAAGATTGTCGAGAAGCTCGTGCCTGTCAAGCACAAGGAGGACGAGGAGTTCCAGCTCAAGTTTATATCCGGCGGTCTGTTGAGCGCCTCGGAGCTTAATATCGCTCAGGCCGAAAAAGAAATGGTTGTCTATGCCCAGCGTGTAAGCCGCATGATAAACATGGCCGAGCTGCTCATACATGCCAAGGAAAAGAGCGAGGAGTTCTCGCAACTGTTCTCCCGGCTTGAAAAATATGAGGAGATTTCCGACCGCATGGAGATTGAGATTGCCAACTACCTTAACAGATGTGCCGAGGGACGCCTCTCCAATGAGGGTAAACTGCACATTGCCGCAATGCTCAATATTGTCAGCGAAATCGAGAGCATAGCCGACTGTTGCTTTGGCTGCGCAAAGATTCTTCTCCGCAAGCAGGAGAGCAGTGTTGAGTTCAGCGACCTCATATACCGCAATATAGACACTATGTTCGGATATGTGAAAACGGCAATGACCGACATGCTCGTACTTCTCGGCGATGTCGAGAAAGTACGCGAGGTCGACATAATACGTTCCTACAACAAAGAGCGCGAAATCAACAACCTGCGCAATCAGTTGCGTTCCAACAATGTCGAGAACATCAACAACCGTGTATACGAGTACCAGTCAGGTATATATTACATGGATATCATCAATGACCTTGAGAAGATGGGCGACTATATAATAAATGTAGTCGATACTATACGTGACCACTTCCGTCGCCGCGCGGCCTGATGAATTTTACAAAGGGGTGGCAATGATGTTACCGCTGTTACGGAATCATTGAGGATCGGTTAAATATCCCCGTGGTGCTACAATCATGTTACCGGAACTTGATTTAGTTAAAGGCTGTGTATATATTTGTGTTATAAACAAAGCACATTTATGACGGCTCATGGGCCTCATGTGGTTTCATTCATGACGAAAATGCCTAAGACACTATCACATTCTCACAAAACCGAGGCACTGCAGGACACACCCAGACGGATTTTCATCGCCGATGAAGACCCGCTGATATGTGAACTCATCCGCTACAACCTTGAAGCAGACGGGTTTACGGTGTCTGTATTCAATAATGCCGACGACGCCTTGGATGCCGACTTCACCTTGTATGACCTTTTTCTTATAGATATAACTATGGATGGACTTAGTGGAATAAAAGTGGCCCAGTATCTGAAGCAGAACAAGATGACCTCACGTACACCTCTTATATTCTGTGCAAGCCGCAGTGACGAGGAGGCGGTTATAGACGGCCTTGATTACGGAGCCGACGACTATATACTGAAGCCGTTTTCAATGAAAGAGCTTAAATCGAGAATCAACAAACTATTGCATCGCAATATATATTCCAAAGCATAGATGACGTCAGTGGCACTTCCTGCATGTTATATAGACGGACGCAATGAAGCCGGTTGCGACGAGGCCGGGCGCGGATGTCTCGCCGGTCCTGTATATGCGGCCGCCGTTATATTGCCCGATGATTTCAGTCATCCGTTTCTCAATGACTCCAAGCAGCTTACGGAACGCCGACGCGATATACTGCGGCCTGTCATCGAAGCCGAGGCTGTGGCTTGGGCTGTAGGTGTGGTAAGTGCCGCCGAAATCGATGAGATAAACATACTGCGGGCCTCCATACTGGCCATGCACCGTGCGGTCGAGGCCCTGTCGGTTGTGCCGGGAACCATAATCGTTGACGGCAACCGCTTCACTCCGTATAAAGACATACCCTACGAGACCTTTGTGAAAGGCGACGGACGCTATGGCAATATAGCCGCCGCTTCAGTGCTTGCCAAGACTCACCGCGACGAGTTCATGCGGCGCATACATGAAGAGTATCCGCAGTACCGGTGGAATATCAACAAGGGCTATCCTACCAAGGATCACCGTCAGGCGATAGCCGAATACGGGCCGTCGCCCTATCACCGTATGTCATTCCGACTTCTTGATACACAACTCACCCTCTTCTGACCGTAGCCGAAAGAGGGTGAGCTGTTTTAGGCGGACGTAATATACGTCCTTATCGGTTTACGTAGACTTTGTATTCACCCGGAGCGAGCGACGAGGGAAATGCCTCAGATGCACCGGTAAAGAAGTTTATCGTGGTCTCGTTGGCGGCGGGTGTGTTGCCAGTATATTTCACTTCCGCATTCTCTTTGCCGAGATTGACAAACACATATACACAGGTGTTGTCGACTGCGCGGCTGAATATGTACAGGTTGTCATCGGTTGTAGGATAACGTACTATCTCTCCTCCGTTGACTCCGGCCTGCAGTGCGGGCTGCGTATGCTTCAGATGGTTGAGCTTCTTGTAAAATTCGAAGTAGCTGTTACGGGGTTCCCATACGGGGGGAGTGTCTTTCTTGAAAAACTCAAGGGCGCGGTTAAGGCCTGTCTCCTGACCGGTATATATGAGCGGCATGCCCGGAAGCGTATAGCTAAGCACGGCGAAAGCGTCGGCGAGGTTGCCGAGGCGCTCCTGTTCGGTGCCCTCCCATGAGTTGAGGTCATGATTGGTTATCATGTTCATCAGATAGGTGTCGCGCGGATATTCGAGCTCCTGTACGGCAAGCAGCGAGTCGATGTCTGCGGCATGCTTCTCGGGGAATGTGCGCATGTTGCCCTGCGCGTCTTTGAAGGTATACTGGCCGGCAGTGGCGGCTATCTCGCTGAAAAGGTCTTTCATAGGCCAGTTATAGCCCATGTTGAAGCCGTTTTTATGAAGTTCCGGTTTGCTGGCTTCGGCAAGCATGAATACCTCCTTCACGGAGTCGAGTTGCGGACGGGTCTCGTCCCAGAAGTCGGTAGGCACCTCTCCGGCCACGTCGCAGCGGAAACCGTCGACATCGGCTTCGGTGAGCCAGAACTTGAATGCATCTACCATGGCGCTACGCATCTCTTTGTTGTCGTAGTCGAGTTTGTATACGTCGGTCCAGTCATAGGGGCCGTACATCTCGCCGGCCTCGTTCTTGGCGTACCAGTCGGGGTGTTCGCTTACCCATGCGTTGTCGCGGCCTGTGTGGTTGGGCACCCAGTCAAGTATGACTTTCATGCCGAGGTCATGGGCTTTTTTGACGGTGTTCTTAAATTGTTCGATTGTGCCGAACTCCGGATTGAACGCCTTATAGTCGCGCACGGCATAGTAGCTGCCGAGTTCGCCTTTCTTTCCATCCTGCGATATGGGATAGACAGGCATGAACCACAATATGTCCACGCCGAGCTCTTTTAATCGCGGAAGCTCTTTGTCAAACGCCGTTATAGTGCCGCTGTCGGTGTACTGGCGCAAATTCACTTCGTAGATGACGGCGTTGCGGCTCCAGTCGGGCTGTTTTACTGTCGTGAGGGTGCTGTCGGCGGCTTCCTGAGCCTTATCCGATTTTTTCTTTTGTGTACATGCTGCCACTATGAATGTGAACATACCGGCGGCAAGAAATAGAAATAAAAACTTTTTCATCTTTAAATCGCTTGATTATATGGTTAACATCGCAAAGATACATTAAATTTCGTATATTTGCATGTCTCTATTAATTAAAGCCATAAATCGATGAATGTAAGAATGAAAATCACGGCAGCCATATTGTCGGCGATGATGCTGATGCCTGCTGCCATTGTAAATGCGTCGGCCAAGTCCGATTCCGCATCAGGGACGGTCACGGTTAATGCTGTGTCAGGTCGTCAGGTGACTGTGAAGGCTGTCGATGACTGCATAATCCAAGTTATCAATACGACTCCGGGCGAGACTGCCGCTGCCACACAGGCAGTGGTTTTGACGCCGCAGAAATTTGACGGACGGCTTGTAGACGACGGGCGTTCGGTGACATTGTCGTTGCCATCAGGCCTCAGGGCTGTGGTCGATGCAGTGAGCGGAAAGGTTGTGTTTGATGCCGCGGACCGTGTGTTGCTCACCGATGACGGAGGCCGGAAAGACGCCGCCGGCGACTATGTGCTCACACTTGTCCCCGGGGTAGGCGGACGTTTTTACGGTGCCGGAGAGCGCGGTCACAGTCTTGCCCTCGACGGCGACACTCTTGTCATGTATAACCGCCAGAATTATGGATATACCGAGGGCGATCCCCGCATAAACCAGATGAACATATGTGTGCCCATGTTTGTCAGCTCACAGGGCTACGGAGTGCTTTTCGACGACTACGCAGCCGCACGGATGACGCTTGGCGATACAATAACATATTGTACCGAGAACAAAGCTCCGGTGTCATACTACATGATCTACGGCGGTGGCTCTGTAGCCGGAGTCACCGACCGGTATTCGGTCCTGACAGGACGTCAGCCGCTGCCCCCCTTCTGGTCGCTCGGCTACATAACGTCTAAGTATGGCTACAAGACAGAGGCCGAGACACGCGGCGTGATCGATACTCTTAAGACCGCCGGCTATCCTGTGGACGGTGTGGTTCTCGACCTGTACTGGTACGGCAAGGAGACCGACATGGGACGTCTCGAATGGAACAAGGAGCAGTGGCCGCAGCATGAAAAGATGCTTGCCGACCTTAAAAAAGAGGGTGTGAACACTGTCATAATATCGCAGCCTTATATAAATAAGATAGGTGCTATCGATAATTACAATCTGCTTGCATCGCAGGGTATGCTGACTAAAGATGCGGCGGGCAAGATAAACGATGTCACCACATGGGTTGGCGAGGCCGGCATGTTTGATGTGGCCAACCCCGATACGCGCCGCTGGCTTCGCGAGCGCTACCGTAAGCTGACCGACGAAGGAGTGGCCGGCTGGTGGGGCGACCTCGGCGAACCGGAAGTGCATCCCGAGACCATCGTCCATGCCAACGGTGAGACCGCACGTGAGTACCACAACGTATACGGCAATGTGTGGAGCTCGATAATATATGACCTGTTCCGCGACGAGTATCCCGACACACGTCTTATGACACTCATGCGCGGCGGCACTGCCGGATTGCAGCGTTACAGTGTGTTTCCGTGGACAACCGATGTGTCGCGCTCTTGGGGCGGCCTACAGCCTCAGGTGAAGATTATGCTTAACTCCGGACTAAGCGGTCTGGGCTACATGTCACATGACGTAGGCGGGTTTGCTATTGACGAAGCCGCTCCAATCGATCCGGAACTTTATGTTCGTTGGGTGCAGCTCGGTACGTTTTCTCCCGTACTGCGCACTCATGCCCAGCGTTTCGCAGAACCGTATTGCTATCCCGGGCAAGCCGACATACTGCTTGACCTTGTCAAGACCCGTTATCGTTGGTTGCCTTACAACTACACTTTGGCATATGAGAATTCAGCCAAAGGCTACCCGCTCGTACGTCCGCTGAACTTTGATGTGGCAGCCGACTCGCTTCTTGACAATGTCACCGACCAGTATCTGTGGGGTAGCGAGGTCATGGTGGCTCCGGTACTTGAAAAGGGGGCAACGTCGCGCAGAGTCATAATACCTTCCGGCGAGTGGGTCGACTATAATAACCCGTCAGTCACATATGTCGGTCCTGACACGATTGTTTACAAAGCTCCGCTTGAGGTACTTCCGCTCTTTGTGCGTGCCGGAGCTTTCATACCGCAGTCTGACTATGCTATGGAAAATACCGGCGATTACGATGCTTCGCGCTATACCGTGCTGTACTATCCGCGCGGCGATGTCGACAGCGAGTACATAATGTATGAGGATGACCGTGTATCGCCGTCATCATTGGTGAACGGACAGTATGTGCTCATATCATTTGCCGGCAGCTCCGACAGCGACCGTACTTTGATCGAGGTAAATGCCGACGGAGGATACACCGGAGCGCCCGATGTACGTGAGTTTACATTTGTCATGCCCGGTCTTGCGGGGGCATACAGCAGTCTGTTTGTAGACGGCAAGCGGCAAAGTTTCATGGATGATGAAAAAAATTGCATTTTTAAAATAAAATATGATTCGTCCAAACCCCTGAAAATAGAGCTGTTAAAGAAAAAGTAAAAATATTTTTCAAAAAAACGTCGGGACGCATGAACCATTTATGCGTCCCGACGTTTTATAGGTACATAGCAAAATTACTTTTTCCATTGCAAGAAATGTGATAATGATTGGTTTATTATCAGGCAAGGCGATACCGTGATGGCATCGCCTCGCTTATTTTATGTAGTACCGCAACCCCGGTCGGTATGTCGTACAACTTTTAAATTGACGGTTCGGACTTCTGACGAAACATCCAAGCGAATGCACGGTTGAGACGTTGTTCACCGTATTGGTAATGATTGACGGGTACAAGCTCGAAAAAACAGCCGACCTGTCATGACAATCTTACAAGCTCGGGAATATAGCCCTTGACATCTATGGGTGTGTCGGTGCCGGGAATTGTCACTGAAGCGTCACGGTCGGCAAACACCATGGCTACTCTATTGCCAGTAGCTTCATCATGTCTGATGACAACAAGTATTTCGGCATCACCAAGCCTGTACCGGTCAAACTCCTGTTCTCCGCGCCACATAGCCGGATTGTCGCGCCGAAACTCCATGACCTTCTTGACATAATCATGAAGACGACGTTCGCGGTCATCGTCAGGCGAAAGGTGTCCACCTGTACGTGAGGCATTGTCGGGCTGTGCTCCGTCACAATCCCTTGACAGATCGGCAAACTCGTCACCATAATACAATGTCACCGGACCGCGATAACCGGCCAGTATAGCAAAACGGGTCATAAGATTTATCTCATTGTCACCGTCGTAAAAATTATCGGCTACCCGTACCCCGTCATGATTCGTCAGAAAGAGGTTAGGCAGCACATCATCGGGAGCGTAGCCCCGGTCAGAAGGCGATGAATATATTTTAATCACGTCATCCCATCCGTTTTCAAGACCTCCGGAGTCAGCGTCGCCCATAGAACCGCTTATAAGCTGCTTGCCGTCAAAATCAAACGCGCTCTTCAGGCCGCCGTCGCGATACACACGCGAACTTATGCCGCCCGCATCGCTCCAGTCCTCGCCCACCATATATCCGAGTATACCCCACTGTTTACCTTCATTTCTACGTCTGTCACAAAGGTTGCGTACGGCTTCTGAAATCTCGCACCAATAGTTATGACCGTCCTGACAAAGCTGATATGCTTGGTCGAAACGCCATCCGTCTATATCAAACCTGTCAATCCAGTAAGTGGCTACCTCGCGGAAATAATCAAGCGATTCGGGATACTTCACATTGCCTGTGCCGCCGTCCTCGCCGCGGTCACTGTAGGCAGGCGTTGAATCAATGACAAATCCGGACGGAGAGGGCGACTTGACCCCGCCATGGTGTCCGAACACTCCGTCGAGAAATACATATAATCCTCTCTCATGAGCTTTATCGACGAGTTCACGCAAGTCATCCTCCGTACCGAAGTGCGGATCTATTTTAAAATAGTCATTGGCAAAATATCCTGAAGCCTGTAACTTTTCACCGCCGTCGGCTTCAGAGCTGTCAAATACAGGGGTCAGCCATATGGCATTGACTCCAAGATCGCTGATATAATCAAGCGCATCAATAACACCCCTGAGATTGCCGTTTTTACGTTCGCCGTCAGGGCCCCAAAGCTCATTATACCCGTCGGCACCCTCCTCGCCATGTAGAAAAGAGCCGACCATTACCTGATAGATAGTCAACGCACGCCAGTCGATTTCAGGTTGAAGATTAGTCGATTTCATAATCAGATCATTAAATTTTCACGTAACTTTTCGCACAATATCGATATTGGATTGACAGAAAAACGGATAACCGACATTCATGGTTGAATATGAAAATTCAAATAATTTAAATTTATGTTACTAAAGTCACGGATAAAAGGGCGGTAATTTTGTCACAACCGAAAAACTTGCACTATCTTTGCTTTGTTAAACAACCGATATGAAAAATATAAGACTTTATACAGCGGCTCTCGTCGCGGCAGCTATGTGGCTGGCATCATGCAGTCACAGCGATGACGGCCCTACAGACCTCGAAGTCGGACGTACGGAGATGCTTTTCCCTTCTACGGGGGCTTCGCAGACACTTATAGTACGTTCAATAACACAGCCTGCGGCCCGTACCGATGCCGCGTGGCTTAAAGCCGGCACCGTGGCCCCTTCGGGCAACGGCAATATCATGTGGGGTGTGCCGCTGACAGCAGCGCCAAATTCCGGAGTAGCACGCACAGCCACCCTTACCATATCGGCCGGAGAAAACTCCGTTGACGTCAAAGTAACTCAACCGGCAGCCACTGACTGACGTAAACGTACGCTACTCGTCAAGCAGGCCGGGACGCAGACGTCGTGTACGCTCGACCGCCTGCTCATGTCGCCACTCGTCAATGCGCGCCTGATGCCCGGAAAGCAAAATATCAGGCACGGCCCAACCGTTGTATTCAGCCGGACGTGTGTATATGGGCGGAGCCAGCAGATTGTCCTGAAACGAATCGCTCAACGCGCTCTGCTCGTCGCCTATCGCTCCCGGTATAAGCCTTACTATGGCGTCGGTTATGACAAGCGCCGGCAGCTCGCCGCCTGTAAGAACATAGTCGCCTATGGTGATTTCACGGGTCACGAGATGCTCGCGTATGCGATAGTCCACACCCTTGTAATGGCCGCACAGTATAATGATATTCTCAAGCATCGACATGCGGTTGGCCATAGGCTGGGTAAGCTGTTCTCCGTCAGGCGACGTGAATATCACCTCATCATAGTCGCGTTCGCTCTTAAGCATACTTATGGCGCGGTCCACAGGCTCAATCTGCATCACCATACCGGCCTCTCCCCCGAAAGGATAGTCATCGACCTTGCGGTGCTTGTTGGTAGTATAGTCGCGCAGGTTATGTACGACAATCTCGGCAAGCCCCTTGTCCTGCGCACGTTTCAATATAGAGCATCCGAGCGGCGACTCCAGCATCTCGGGCAGCACTGTAAGTATATCAATTCTCATTGCCGTTGAAAAAATCAGTCAAACTTATTAGCATGCAAAGATAGCTATAACGATGAAATTGACATTAAATAATTATATAAAAGGTTATTTTCTCGAACAATAATGCGCCATTCTTGCTTTTCAATAAACACGACACATACTGCTACAGACGGCCCGATTTTATTAAAAATATCTAATACGGAAAAAATTCCGTATTTTGATATTGAGATTAAAAAAAAGTAGCTAACTTTGCATGTGTTAAATAGGATAGTTACAAAATTCAAGAAAACAAATAATATCAATATACTCAAATTTAATGTCTAACAAAATGAGCAAAATCGATCTTACCCGGTACGGTATCAGCGGTACCACCGAAATCATCCACAACCCCTCCTACGAGGAGCTCTTCAAAGAAGAAACTCTTCCTTCTCTCGAAGGATATGAAAAAGGTGTAGTTACCGAACTTGATGCCGTAAACGTTATGACCGGCGTATATACCGGCCGTTCGCCCAAAGACAAGTTCATCGTTATGGACAACAACTCGAAGGACACCATCTGGTGGACTACTCCCGAGTATCCCAACGACAACAAACCCGCTTCAGAAGCTACTTGGAAAAGCGTTAAGGAACTTGCCGTAAACGAGCTCTCAAACAAGCGTCTTTTTGTTGTCGACGGTTTCTGCGGCGCCAACAAGGACTCTCGTATGGCCGTTCGCTTTATCATGGAAGTTGCTTGGCAGGCTCACTTCGTGACAAACATGTTTATTCGTCCTACAGCCGAGGAGCTCGCCAACTTCGAGCCCGACTTCGTTGTATACAACGCTTCCAAGGCAAAGGTAGAAAACTATAAGGAACTCGGCCTCAACTCCGAGACCGCCGTTGTGTTCAACATCACCAGCCGCGAGCAGGTTATCCTCAACACTTGGTACGGCGGCGAGATGAAGAAAGGTATGTTCTCGATGATGAACTACTTCCTTCCCCTCAAGGGCATCGCTTCAATGCACTGCTCGGCCAACACCGACCTCGAAGGCAAGAACACAGCTATCTTCTTCGGTCTTTCCGGAACCGGCAAGACTACCCTTTCAACCGACCCCAAGCGTCTGCTTATCGGTGATGACGAGCACGGATGGGATGACAAGGGCGTGTTTAACTTCGAAGGCGGCTGCTATGCAAAAGTCATCAACCTCGACAAAGAGTCAGAGCCCGACATCTACAAGGCTATCCGCCGCGACGCTCTTCTTGAGAACGTCACTGTAGACGGTGAAGGCAAAATCGACTTCGCTGACAAGAGCGTGACCGAAAACACCCGCGTATCTTATCCTATCGACCACATCGAAATGATTGTACGCCCCGTTTCCGCAGGTCCGGCTGCCAAGAACGTCATCTTCCTTTCCGCCGATGCATTCGGAGTACTTCCTCCCGTATCGATCCTTACTCCCGAGCAGACCAAGTACTACTTCCTCTCCGGCTTCACCGCCAAGCTCGCAGGTACAGAACGCGGCATCACCGAGCCTACTCCTACTTTCTCGGCTTGCTTCGGTCAGGCATTCCTCGAACTCCATCCTACCAAATACGCTGAAGAACTCGTTAAGCGCATGGAGCAGAGCGGTGCCAAGGCTTATCTCGTGAACACCGGCTGGAACGGCACAGGCAAGCGTATCTCGATCCGCGACACCCGCGGCATCATCGACGCTATCCTCAACGGCGCTATCCTGAAAGCTCCGACCAAGAAGCTCCCCATCTTCGACTTCGAGATTCCTACCGAACTCACCGGAGTCGCTACCGACATCCTTGATCCGCGCGACACTTACGCTGACGCCAAGGATTGGGAAGTTAAGGCTCACGACCTTGCCAACCGCTTCATCAAGAACTTCAACAAGTACACTACCAACGAAGCCGGCAAGGCACTTGTTGCAGCAGGTCCCCATATCGACTGATAACAATCCCGTAAATTCCGATAGAAACCGGAGGCGCAATCGCCTCCGGTTTTTTTATATAGATACACGATGCATCAGCGGTCATTCAGCATATTTTTGTATTTTTACAAAATACAGCACGCGCAGACCATTCTTTATAGACGTGCCTAATTTTTCAATACTAAAATCATGAAGAGAGTCATTACATTTGCTTTGAAATCAGCCATGCTGCTTTGCCCGGTCTTATGCCATGCATCCGACGACACATGCCGCTCACCGAAAGGCACAGCCGTATACGAGGACAATTGGGAAAACATCGCATCCAACTACACGGTACCCGAATGGTACAGAGACGCTAAATTCGGCATCTTTATCCATTGGGGCATTTATTCCGTTCCGGCTTACGGCAACGAAAAGTCTGGAAAAACGCGGCATCGTACTCGGTGTGTCGACCCACCGCGCCGAAAACGCATGGTTTTTCAACGGCGGCATGAAGTATGCCTCCGATGTGCGCGATACCGATCTGTCGATTTACGGCCGCAGATATGACGATCAGGCCTACACCGATGATTTCGCCAAAGAATGGCTTGACCACACTAAAGAACTCGTCGACAAATATCGGCCTAAAATCGTGTACTTCGACTGGACAGTGAACAATCCGGTCATTATGCCCTATTTCAATAAGTTTTTGGCATATTACTACAATAACTCGATAGACTGGAAGCAGGGAGTGGTGGTGAATACCAAACAAGGCTATCCTACCGACGTGATGGTATGGGATGTAGAACGTGGCAAATCAGGCAAAATGATGAAATACCCGTGGCAAACTGACACTTTTGTGGGCACCAAATCATGGGGCTATATAGCCGATGAGGTATACAAAACCCCGGGGCAGATAGTCGACGACCTTGTGGATATTGTCAGCAAAAACGGCAATCTATTGTTGAACATCGGTCCCAAACCCGACGGAACAATTCCCGAGCCGCAGAAAAACATACTGCTGTCCATCGGCAAATGGCTTGACGTAAACGGAGAAGCCATATACGGCAGCCGATGCTAGAAAAAATTCGGAGAGAGCGTCACCGAGACACCCATAGGCTCGTTCTCCGACAACGTCGAAGTACCCTACACCGCACAGGACATACGCTTCACCACCAAAGGCAACGATTTTTACGCCATAGCCCTTGAATGGGGCAACGATGACCTGCTTATCAAGTCGCTGACCCCCGAAGTCATAGCCGACGCCGACATACTTGACATAAAGATGCTCGGGTCCGAAGAGCACCTCGACTGGGACAAGACATCGGAAGGGCTTAAAATATCGTTCCCGAAAAACAGGCCGTGCGAGTATGCCTACACATTCAAGATATCGTTTGACAAGCCGGTAGGCGAGTCGTTGGAGTCAGAAGCTTCCAATGAAGTCATGAAGCACGGGGCATAAGCCTCTGCCTGACCATAGGTTTAACTGCCGCATCAGCTTTATTACGGAGCCGGTGCGGCAGTATTGTTATGCCGACATGACGCCTCAAGTGCAAGCAGAGAACTTTTGGCCGCAAGACCGCCGGCATATCCGGTCAGAGAACCGTCGCGGCCTATGACCCTATGACACGGCACGAAGATTGACATAGCATTGGCCCCCACGGCATTGGCAACGGCACGCACCGCTTCAGGACGTCCGACACTCCGGGCCAGCTCACTGTACGTGATGACGGCGCCATAGGGTATCGACAGCAGGCGGCTCCACACATCTTTCTGAAAGTCGGTACCGGCAAACAGCAACGGCACGTCAAGCACCCTTATGCCTCCGTCAAAATACCGGTCAAGCATATATGCCGCATGTTTTGTCATATCCGACGGCCCATACTCGATGACCGCACCAAGTCGTGTCCTCAGCCTGCGGTATACGGTTTCGCTATCGGCTCTCCCAAGCCAGTCACAAAGACACAGCTTTCCGGACAAAGCGCCGAGCAGCATACTGCCGCACGGCGCTTCATATTCCATAACTCTTATTACTGCCGATGATGACATGGCGCGGTAGCTCAGGCCATAGCGGGCCGGAGAGCTTCAGCAAGCGACAGCACCGACTCACGCAACACATGACGCGGACAGCCTACATTGAGGCGCATGAAGCCGGCTCCCTGTTCGCCAAACATCTCACCGTCGTTGAGGGCAAGATGCGCCTTGTTGACAAACAAGTCTATGAGCTGATTGTGGGTCAGCCCCAGATTGCGGCAGTCGAGCCATACAAGGAAGGAAGCCTCGGGGCGTATCATTTTTATCTCGGGAAGCTCCTCGGCAAGCACCTTTTCCACTTCGTCAAGATTGCCCTCGATGTAACCGAGCATCTCGTCGAGCCATTCTTCGCCGTAATTGTACGCGGCTATTGTACCGTAGATGGCGACAAATGTAGGCGCGTCAAATTCATTTACCTGAAGCCACTTGAAGAAGCCGTCGCGCAGAGTCTCGTCCTTGATGACACACCATGAACTTACCAGTCCGGCTATGTTGAACGTCTTTGACGGAGCACCGAGAGTGACCGCAACCTTGGCGGCCTCATCGCTCACCGATGCAAACGGATAGTGAGGACGCCCCTCAAGCATAAGGTCGCCGTGTATCTCGTCGCTCACAACGATAACGTTGTATCGGAAAGCCAGCGACGCCACCTGCCGGAGAGTTTCTTTATCCCATTGTATACCTACGGGGTTATGGGGGTTGCATAGTATCATCATGCGGGGACGTTCGTCGCGGAATATCCGCTCCAGACCCTCAAGGTCCATGTGATAGCCTTTTTCATCGGGTATCAGAGGATTGTTGACAAGAGTGCGTCCGTTGCCCTCAATCACCATTTTGAACGGATGATATACCGGCGGTTGTATCACTATCTTGTCGCCCTTTTCGGTAAAATAGTTGACCGCATAGCCTATGCCCTTCACCACACCGGGTATATACGTTATGTCCTTGCGCTCCACCGACCATCCGTGACGGCGCATCAGCCAGTCGGTTATTGACTTCCAATACTCCTCGGGCACGACATTGTACCCGTAAATAGGATGCTTCATACGGTTTACAAGTATTTCCTGAATTTTAGGAGCCACGCGGAAGTCCATATCCGCAATCCACATACCCTGCAGGTCGTCACGTCCGAAAAATTCAGTCAATCCGTCGACTTTTATGGCGCCGGTGCCATGTCGGTCAATAATACTGTCAAAATCAAAATTTCCCATTGCAAAGTGTATTTTTCTGCAAATATACGACATTTAATGTCATCGTATCAATCTTTTTTGCTAAGTTTGTAATCACGACTTGTCGTAACCCTACAATCATAACGGAATAGAATGGAAGAACGCAAGCAATACACCCCGGAAGAAGAGGACCGGATTATAGAAGCCGAGTTCCGTGACGTACTTAACGGATATCTGTCAAGCAACCACCGCAAAAAGGTGGAGATCATCGAACGCGCGTTCCGTTTCGCCAAAGAAGCACATAAAGGCATACGGCGCCGCTCCGGTGAACCGTACATCCTTCACCCGATAGCCGTGGCCAAGATAGCCAATCAGGAGATAGGCCTCGGCTCCACTTCCATATGCGCCGCCCTCCTCCATGACGTGGTGGAAGACACAGAATACACCGTCGAGGACATAGAGCAGCACTTCGGCAAGAAGATAGCGCAACTCGTGGCCGGCCTTACCAAAATATCGGGAGGCATATTCGGCGACAAGGCTTCGGCACAGGCCGAGAACTTCCGAAAGCTTCTGCTCACCATGAGCGAGGACATAAGGGTGATACTGCTGAAAATGGCCGACCGTCTGCACAATATGCGTACTCTCGGCTCCATGTCGCCTAACAAACAGTACAAGATAGCCGGCGAGACCCTGTATATCTACGCTCCGCTTGCCCACCGCCTCGGGCTATTCGCCATAAAGACCGAGCTGGAGGACCTGAGCTTCAAATACGAGCATCCGGCGGCATATGCAAGAATCACCGAGCAGATAAAAGCTTCGGAGGCAAAACGCGCCTCGGTATACAACGACTTCTCGCTTCCGATAAAAGAGAAACTGATGCAGATGGGCATGAAGTTTGACGCAAAGGCCCGTCTAAAGTCGGTATACTCGATATGGCGCAAAATGGAGGTAAAACATATACCTTTTGAAGAGGTTTACGACCTCTACGCCATGCGCATAATTTTTGACTGCGACGACCCGTCAAAGGAGAAAGCCATATGCTGGCAGATATATTCGGCCATCACCGACCTGTACAGACTGCATCCCGAGCGCACCCGCGACTGGATAAGCAATCCGAAAGCCAACGGATACCAAGCACTTCACCTGACAGTCATGGGCCCCGACGGCAACTGGATCGAGGTACAGATAAGGTCGCGACGCATGGACGAGATAGCCGAGCTCGGATTTGCCGCACACTGGAAATACAAAATCGGCGAGGGCGACGAAGAGAGCGAGCTCAACGCATGGCTGTCGACGATAAAGGACATTCTTGACAACCCGGAGCCAAACGCCATTGACTTCCTCGACACACTGAAGCTGAACCTGTTTGCATCGGAGATTGTGGTGTTTACCCCGAAAGGCGAGCTTCTTACGCTGCCCAACAACTCCACAGTGCTTGATGTGGCATTTGAGCTGCACTCCCAGATAGGCCTGCACTGTATAGCCGGCAAGGTCAATCACAAGCTCGTGCCGCTCAGCCACAAACTGCACTCCGGCGATCAGGTGGAGGTACTGACGTCGCAGTCGCAGACCCCCAAAGCGGAGTGGATCAACTTCCTCGCCACGGCCAAAGGCAAAACCCGCCTGCGCGCCGCTTTGCGAAAAGAGCAGCAGCCCATAATTGAAAAAGGCCGCGAGCTCTTTGATAACTTCCTGAAAGAAAACAATATCGAGGAAAACAACGAGGTGTTCACCAAGATACTCGGTGTCATGAAGTTCCGCAACCGCGACGAGCTCTTTACCGCGCTCGGCAACGGTGAGGCTTCGTTCCCGCCCTATCTTGTCAAGATGTTGCGCACCAAAGGGTCATCATCAATCTTCTCCAAGATACTCAAACCGCTCAAAGGTAAAAAATCGTCGGCGCCCAAGAAAGAAGAGGAGCATCATCAGGAAGCCATAAACATGAAGGAGACCTATATACTGCGGTCCGACTCCGAGGGGTCAAACTTCATTATATCAGATTGCTGCCAGCCCATACCCGGCGATGACGTCATGGGTTGGGTAAACGATGACGGAAAAGTCGAGCTGCACTCTCTAACATGTCCGCGCGCGCAGGTACTCAAGGCAAGTTTCGGCAAGCGCATATTAAATACGGCATGGGCTTCGCAGACCGGAAAGTTTCTTGCCAATGTGCGTATAGAAGGCATCGACCGCTTCGGCATACTTCAGGAGATCATACAGATGATATCGATGCATCTCGCCATAAACATACGAAAGCTCGACATCGAGGCGGAGAAAGAGGTATTTCACTGCGACCTGTCGGTCCTTGTCGATGACACCAAGGTCGTGACCGACCTGTGCTCCAAGCTAAAGCAGATCAAAGGAGTGCAACGTGCAAGCCGAGTAAACTGAACCAATGTAAAAAAGATGTTTGATAATGAACAAGATTTTTTCAAAATACAACATAATAAGAGCGCTTCTGTTTGTCGGAGCCATAACAGTCATCATATGGCTTCTGCCGAAAAACGATGAACGCTCTTACCATTTCGAGATGGGCAAACCGTGGACCTATTCGCTGCTTACAGCGCCCAACGACATGCCCATATACCTTGACTCCATAAAATCACGTGCCGTACGCGACAGCATACAACGTTCGTTCATACCCGTATATGAACGTGACATAAATACCGAGAAATCGGCCGTGGCCGCATACGCCACGCGCATTAACTCAACAAAAGACATAGGCCTCTCGCCTCATGAGCGCAACCAGCTCATAAACTCGCTGCGCGACCTTCTCGAAAACGGCATAGTCGACCAGTCGACCTATCAGGATGTGAAGTCGGGAAAACTCGGCGAAGTAAGGTTCATACACGACAACACCGCCATAGTCATACCGACCACCAACTTCATGTCGCCCCGCGCGGCCTACGGACGGCTTGACAGCCTGTTCAACGAACCTCAGTTCAGGACGGCAATCGAGATGACGGCCATGTCGCAGTTTCTCATACCCAACATAATCCTCGACACCATAGCCACCAAACGCCTTTATGAGGAGGTGCTGCAAAAAGCCATGGCGCCTATAGGAGTGATACAGCAGGGCGAACGCATAATTGACAAAGGCGACATAGTCACACCCGAACTGTACACGCTTCTTCAGACCTACAACCGCATGACCGCCGGACGCTCCGCCACTCAGGTAGACCGGCATCATTATCCAATATTGGGTCAGCTGCTTTATGTCACCATCATAATAACGTCGCTGTACCTGTTTCTGATGTTTTTCCGTCAGCGGACGTTTCACGACAATCGGTCGCTCGTGTTCATAATGTCGCTTGTCACGGCATTCGTGATTTTCTCCTACGGCATGGCCGAGACATTCCGCAGCGGCATCTATATGGTGCCCTACACCATCGTAGCCATACTTATGGTCGTGTTTTTCGACGGCCGCATGGCCTTCTTCGTATACATGACGCAGATAATGCTCTGTACCATAATATCCTCTTTCCCGCTGGAGTTTATATTCGTACAGTTCATAGCCGGAGTCACCGCCATAACATCGCTGAAGGAGCTTAACCGCCGTTCTCAGCTTATAAGAGCCGCCCTATACGTATTTATCGCATACTGTGTATCGTTTGTCGCAGTGGAGATAATGCAGACCGGCACTCTCGACAAGATAAGCCTGCGCATGTTTGGCTACTTCGGTATAAACGCGGTGCTCATATCGTTCACTTACGTACTCGTATTTATACTTGAGAAGCTCTTCGGCTTCGTATCGTCGGTGACACTCGTAGAACTCAGCGACGTCAACAATCCGGTGCTGCGCGAGCTGTCGGAGGAGTGCCCCGGCACATTCCAGCACTCCATGCAGGTGAGCAACCTCGCCTCGGAAGCGGCCCACCGCATAGGCGCCAACGTACAGCTTGTACGTACCGGTGCTTTGTATCATGACATAGGCAAGATCAACAATCCGGCATTTTTCACCGAAAACCAGCACGGAGTCAATCCTCATGATGCCCTAAGCCCCATACAGAGCGCGCGCATAGTCATAAACCACATAACGGACGGCCTGAAAAAAGCCGACAAATACAAGCTGCCCGAAGTCATAAAAGACTTCATTTCGCAGCACCACGGCGCGGGCAAGGCCAAGTATTTCTACAACACTTACAGCAACGCACATCCCGACGAGGACGTAGATCCGGCTCCGTTCACATATCCGGGGCCCAATCCGCAGACCAAGGAGACCTCGATACTCATGATGGCCGACGCCGTGGAGGCGGCATCGCGCTCGCTCAAGGAATACACGCCCGAGGCCATAACCGCTCTCGTCAACCGCATAATCGACAGCCAGATAGCCGACGGTCTGCACAACGACTCGCCCATATCGTTCCGCGACGTCAAGACGATAAAGGAGGCGTTCATATCAAGACTGCGCACCATGTATCACGCACGCGTAAGCTATCCCGCGCTTAACAAGGAGAAAAAAACGGAACCGGCCGAAATAACAGCCGGCGGCAATGAAAATACGGTGAATCCATAACTTTCATAAGCCTCTGTCCGTTGTATTCAAAAACATAACCACTTAATGAAATGAAGAAACTGACTCTTATACTTTTGACATTCATACTGGCATGCGGGGCTCTCACGGCCGAAGCCGCACGCACCGACACCAAGAAGCTGAAGCCCGAAAAGCCCGACATGGAGAAGATAAAAAAGGAGGTCAACGATCCGGCGTCGAAATATTATTATCCGAAACTGTTCAAGATGTACACGTCAAATGACACATCGATGACGCTTGACCAGTTCCGACACCTGTATCTCGGCTATGTATTTCAGGAAGACTACAATCCATACCGGCGCAGTCAGTACAGCTCGAAAGTCGAGGACCTGTATTACCGCGAAAAGCATACTCAGGCCGAGTGCGACACAATTATCAACTATGCGGAGAACTCGCTTAAGGATGACCCGTTTGACCTGCGTCAGATGTCGTTTCTTATTTATGCATATCGCGAAAAGAAGAAAAACAATCTGGCCAACATATGGCAGTATAAGCTGAACCACCTGCTCGAAGCGATAGTCTCGACCGGCACCGGACTTGACGAGGACAACGCTTGGGTCATAATAAACCCGCAGCACGAATACAACCTGATGAATTTTCAGGACTACATAGTGGAGTCGCACGAAGACCGGCCACCTCACTACGACTACATAACGGTCAAGCAGAATGACAAAAAAGATCCGAAAGGATTTTATTTTAATGTACTTTATATACTTCAGGAATACTATCGGAAATTTCCGGAAGACCTGAACTGACACTCGGTTGCTATGGTGACAATATTATTTCACTCCACTATTTTCGGGCCTATACACAGTCGGCGGCTCGGCGCCTCGCTCGGCATAAACCTGTCGCCCGTCGACGGTAAGGTATGCTCTTTTGATTGTCTTTATTGCGAAGCCGGCTATAACTCACAGGGACCCGGCAAATCGGGATTACCGAGCCGCGAGTCGGTAAGGACGCTTCTTGAAGAGAAGCTGAAAGCCATGGCTAAAGTGTCGGCCCCGCTCGATGTCATAACATTCTCGGGCAACGGCGAGCCTACGCTGCACCCCGAATTTGACGGCATCGTGGATGACACCGTCGTTTTGCGTGACAAGTACTATCCGCAGGCCAAAATAAGCGTGCTGTGCAACTCTACGCGGCTTGACAACGAGGAGGTATGCCGCGGTCTGCTTAAAGTCGACAACTGTATTCTCAAACTCGACTCCGCGCTTACACCCACCATGAGGCTCATAGACCGTCCGGCATCTCCGTCATTCACCTGCGAGTATCTTATACCGCAATTGAAGAAGTTCGGCGACCGATGCATCATACAGACCATGATGCTGCGCGGCAACCATGACGGAAAACATATAGACAACACGACTCCCGAGGAGATAAAAGCGCTTATAGAAGCCTACAAAACAATAGGCCCCGCGGAAGTAATGCTGTATTCCATCGACCGCCCCACACCTGAAAGCGACCTGCAAAAAGTTGAAAAAGAAGAGCTTGAAGCTATCGCCGACCAAATCAGGAAAGAGGGCATAAAAGTACTGGTAAGCTGACATGGCAGTCATATATCCCGCACCACTTCATGACGGCGACGTCATAGCAGTCATTTCGCCGGCGAGCATCATCGACCCCGTATACGTCGAAGGAGCAGGAGAGGTACTGCGCCGGCAGGGCTGGACGCCTAAGGTATCGACCCACGCGCTTGGACGCCACGGTTCATATAGCGGCAGTGTCGAAGAGCGTCTTTCCGACCTTACCGATGCCGTATGCGATCCCTCGGTAAGGGCCATATTGTGCAGCCGCGGAGGCTACGGCACCGTACACCTGCTCGACCGGTTTCCGAAAAAGGCATTTATGGCTGACCCGAAATGGGTCATAGGTTTCAGCGATATATCGGCTCTTCACGCCATGGCATCGTCAATGAACGTGGCAAGCATACATAGCCCTATGTGCAAGCACCTTGCCGCCGACGGTGGCAACGACTACTGCTCGCAGTCGCTTTTTTCAATTCTGCGCGGAGAGCGCCCCGACTACACGGCCACAACCCACCCCTATAATAAGACGGGAGAAGCCGAGGGTATAGTCGTAGGCGGCAATCTTGCCGTGCTTGACGGCCTTGTATCAACCCCGTATGACATATTTGCCCGCAGCGGCGCCATTCTTTTTATCGAGGATATAGCCGAACCTATATATAAGGTGGAGCGTATGCTGTACCGGCTAAAACTGTCGGGAGTGCTCGACCGCATCAACGGACTGCTGGTAGGCCGCTTCACCGAATACAAAGCCGACCGCAACTATAACGACATGTACGACATGATACACGAGATGACCTCGTCACTGAACATACCCGTGGCATTTGACTTCCCGGCAGGACACGTCGACTTCAACCTGCCGCTTATAGAAAGCGCCCCGGCGCGTCTGCATGTCGCCTCCGACCGGGTCACCCTCACCTACTGAATAAAGCGGCCCGTCAGCTTACACCCCTCTTTCCACATTGCGCCCTCTAAACCTTGCTGCTGACTGATATGTTATTATGAAATAACATTAATCAAAACTATTATGAATAACCGCATCAGACCCGTCGATGACGTACGCATAGAGATATACGATGATGAAGCCAAGCTCGTAGACGCATATCAAGGTTCAGGCTACCACACTATTGAAGAAGCGATAATGGCCGCTTACGAAGGAGCCGCCCACGCTCCGCTCGACATACGCGACTATGTTTTCAATGTCACCAACCTCACCGACCACACATCGGCCCGTTACCGCATGAATGCCCACGACCACGTGCGCATCCTCGCCGAGCCACGCCCCTGACAATCTGCACATTAACCTCTACCGACCGCACTGAAAGCGCAGGCACCAACCTGCCGTATTTTAACAGCTCAACGACTTTTGCAGTTGAGCCTCCGGGCTCAGCTACGTCCACGCACCCGTATACAAAAACAGCGAACTCAGAATTATTCTGAATTCGCTGTTGGTGGAGTATAGCGGACTCGAACCGCTCACCTCGACACTGCCAGTGTCGCGCTCTAGCCAGATGAGCTAATACCCCGTAATTTTTCAGACGCAAAGGTAATGCAAATTTTATTACCACACAAATTCTACGACAATTAATTGCCTAATTATTCATAAACAAATGTCATAATACGGTCCATGCCGGATTTTTACGCATGTAATACGCACGTCACTGCCGTCTAAACTTCATGTTTTTCTTGTTTACCTGATAAAATGTGACTAACTTTGAACCATCACCTAAAACCGCGAAGTCTTACCTATAAGACCATTTGATTACGTAACCATTTTTAAGTTTAAACATGAACACAAAATCAATCATCACGATGCTGGCACTGACCATAACGTGCCTGCTAAAAGCCGAAGTCGTGTATCAAGACTCGAACGTAAGATTCACACTTATTTCTGACGGCGCGGTAAGAATGGAGTATGCCCCTGACGGTAAATTTGTCGACGACAGGTCGTTTATGGCTGTAGAACGCGACTTTCCCGCCGTACCGGCAAAAGTAAAAACTAAAGGCAACCGCGTGACGATAGCCACGGACCGTATGGAGCTATCATACAAAAAGGGCTCCGGCGCCTTTACCCGCAACAATCTGGTTATAAAGTCAAAAATAAAAGACAAACCGTTTACATGGCATCCCGGCGACAAACAAAGCGCCAACCTCAAGGGCACTTACCGTACTCTCGACCGCTTTGACGGAGAATATCGCGACGGGGAGCGCATGCCCATCGAGGACGGTATACTTGCTCGCGACGGATGGACACTGCTCGATGACTCGTCGACTCTGCTTTTTGACAATGCCGACCGCCCGTGGGTCAAGGAGCGCGACAGCTCTCCCGAGGCTCAGGACTGGTATTTTATGACTTACGGCAACGACTACAAGCAGGCGTTGAAAGACTATACGCTCTTCGCCGGCAAGGTGCCTCTGCCTCCGCGCTATGCCTTCGGCTACTGGTGGTCGAGATACTGGACCTATACCGACAATGAGCTCCGCAGACTCGTGAAAGACTTCAAGTCGTATGACATACCGCTTGACGTACTCGTGATAGACATGGACTGGCACTACACCGAGAAGGGCAAAGGCGGCTGGACCGGCTACACATGGAACCGCAGTCTGTTTCCCGACCCTGCCGGCATATTGAAATTCATAAAGGACAATGACCTCAAGATAACCATGAACCTTCATCCGGCCGACGGAATAGCGCCATATGAAGACGGCTACAATGATATGGCCCGAAGCATGGGCCTTAATCCGGCCGACAGCCTCACCATACCTTTCGAGGCTTCTTCGCAGCGCTTCATGGACGGATGGATGAAAACAATACTGCATCCGATGGAGAAAGACGGAGTTGACTTCTGGTGGCTCGACTGGCAGCAATTTCCCAACGACCGCAAGATACCCGCGCTGAGCAACACATGGTGGCTCAACTACTGCTTCTTTACCGACATGGAGCGTAACCGCGACACCCGCCCGATGCTATATCACCGCTGGGGCGGCCTCGGCAATCACCGCTATCAGATAGGCTTCTCGGGCGACCATGCCATAACATGGGCCTCGCTTGACTTCCAGCCTTACTTCAACTCCACGGCATCGAACGTGCTCTACGGCTACTGGAGCCATGACATAGGCGGTCACCACGAGGGCATAGGCCGCATAGACCCCGAGATGTTTGTACGCTGGATGCAGTTTGGCGTGTTCAGCCCCGTACTGCGCACCCACTCCACCAAAAACGAGCACCTTAAAAAAGAGCCGTGGTCATTTGACAAAGAGCATTTCAACATCATACGCGACCTAATCGTCAGGCGCTACGAGATGTCGCCCTACATATACACCATGGCCCGCAAGACCTACGACGAAGGCCTGTCGCTGTGCCGCCCGATGTACTATGACTACCCCGAAGCGCAGGAGGCCTATGACTTCCGCAACGAGTACATGTTTGGCGACCGCATACTTGTCATGCCGGTCACGGCACCGATGAAAGGCATGTATTCAGAAGCCGACATATGGCTTCCGGGAGGCGACTGGTATGAATGGCACAGCGGCACAATGCTAAAAGGCGACACCACGGTGACCCGCCGGTTTGCCCTTGACGAGTATCCGGTGTATATAAAAGCCGGATCAGTCATTCCCATGACGGAAGGAGTCAAAAATCTGCGCGGCAACGACTACCCCTATGTTATCAATGTATTTCCCGGAGGTGACGGAGAGTTCACCATATATGAAGACAACGGCAACGACAAAGGTTATGCCGACCGCTTCGCCACAACCAAAGTGGCGTCGCATATAGACGGCAACAAACTGTCGGTAACCGTGTCGCCGCGCACAGGATCGTATGACGACATGCCCGCCACGCGCCGCATGTCGCTCAAGATACACGGATATCGCCCACCGGAAAGCGTGACACTCGACGGCAAGCCCGTGGCATCGACCTACGACGGCAACGAGCTTACACTCAACATACCGGTTGACGACACCTCGTGCGACAGAGAAAAGACGGTGACAATAACCTACGGCGACAACATGGCCGTGACGCCGGGCACAATAGCAAAATTCCGCCGCATCTACAAAGCCATGTCCGACATCAAAAACAGCAAAGCCGGCATACTCGTCAAAGAGCCGCTCGGCATGCTTGAATCAGCCGGAAGAGCCATTACTTACCGTCCCGAGAAGTTTGACGAAATCATGGACCGCTTCAATGCCGACTACAGCCGTCTGCCGGCGATACTGGACGACCATGACATAAACGACTCGCTCCGCACCCGCTTCTTGGATACGGTAGCTTGGCACGAATAATCATACAACCAATTAGATTGTACCTGACAAAATGGATGACAGCCTACAGCCGCAATTATCAATCATAATAGTCAACTACAAGACCCCGCAGCTGACCTATGAGTGCATAAAGTCAATAAAAGACAAGACCTGCGGCCTGCGCTACGAGATTATTGTCATCGACAATGACTCTGGCGACGGCTCTGTCGACTATCTGAAAGAGCGACTCGACGACATCATCCTGATTGAAGCGCCCGGCAACATAGGATTCGGTCGCGCCAACAATATGGGCGTATCGGCAGCACATGCCGATACGCTCCTTTTACTCAACTCCGACACCGTCATAATAGACAACTCCATAAAGACTCTGTATGACTACCTGCATGAACACCCCGACACCGGAGCATGCGGAGGTCTGCTATTGAACCGCGACGGCAGCATAGGCTACTCCACATCGCCGCAACTTACCCTCGGACATTACTTCAGGGCATACGTGCCGCGCATTAAGCGCATACCCACAGAGCTTTATGCCAAAGAGCCCGTAGAAGTGGGCTACGTCATAGGCGCCGACATGATGGTAAGGCGTGAGGCCTTTGAACGGGCCGGAGGTTTTGACCCGGACTTTTTTCTTTACTGCGAGGAGTCGGAACTGTCATTCCGCATAAAGAAGCTCGGCTACCGCATAATGCTCGTACCCGCCGCCCGCATCATACACCTCGAAGGCATGTCGGGCACCAAAGTAAAGCATAAAAGCGAATTCATACAGATCGAACAGGCATTCAGCCGTTTCCTTTATTTCCGCAAAGTCTACAACCGCCGCTATCCTTATTATCTTTACACTCTGTTCATGTCGCAGTACACGCTAAGTCTGGTGCGCGGCTTATTCAAGAGCGACAGGAGGCGAGAGATAATACATCGCATGGGCATAATGCACAAAGCATTCCGCAAGTACCGCGCCCGATAATCATGACACCGTGCCGCATGACGTACGCATACGTGTAAAAACCGTACTTGCGGCTATTTCTAAAAAAACATTAAAATAATGTCGGCGAATGAGTGTTTTCGCTCCTGAATCGGTATACCATGATATAAGACGATAACCAATCAATATCAGAATAAAATGAAACGTATCACATCAGCCGTTTTCGCTCTGTGCACAGCTATTTTCGGCGTACAGGCCGAAGTAGTCGTTTATCCGGCAGGAGAAGGGGTCGAGACCCTCGATGACTTCACCGTAAAAGTACGTCAGTCGGGCGGCGAATGGCAGCCGATAGCAGTGTATCCCGTAAAAGTCGACGAAGTACGCGACACAAAACATCATGTCGAGACCGCCTCAATGGCCTATTTCGACTTCGACGGCACTGTTGAAGTCGAAGTCACCGCCAACAAGACCGATGTAAACGAAGCCCGCGTACGTCCGCTATCTTACGGCATAGAGCCGACAGTGTCAGCCAACACACTGACCTTCACGCTCGACCGTCCGCGAAATCTGTCGGTAGAGATAAACGGCGACATATTTCACAACCTGCATCTGTTTGCCAATCCCATCGATACACACCGTCCTTCGGCCAAAGAGATAAAGAGGGCCGGGAAAAAGGGCAGCCGGCTCATATATTTCGGTCCGGGACTGCACGAGATACCCGGTGAGTCCATGAACATACCGTCGGGCATGACGGTATACATTGACGGCGGAGCGAGAGTTGTAGGACAGCTTGTAGCCGACAGCGTACGCGACGTACGGTTCTACGGTCGCGGTGAAGTACACCCCCGCGGACGCGGCGAAGGCATATACATCAAGCGCTCCAAGTGCATCGACGCCGACGGCATAATCGTGACACAGATACCTGTAGGAGCCAGTGACTCGGTAAGCATAAGCAACGTAAAGTCAATCAGCTACTACGGCTGGGGCGACGGCATGAACGTGTTTGCAAGCGACAATGTACATTATAATAATGTATTCTGCCGCAACAGCGACGACTGCTCTACCGTATATGCCACCCGCAAGGGCTTCAACGGGGGCTGCCGGAACATAGTCATGGAAAATTCCACCCTGTGGGCCGACGTGGCGCACCCAATCATGATAGGCCTGCACGGAAGTGCCGCGGAGATAGGACCGGATGCGCCGGCCGACACCATATGCGACATCGTATACCGCAACATCGACATACTCGACCAGCAGGAAAAGCAGCTCGACTATCAGGGGTGTTTCGCCATCAACTGCGGTGACAACAACGTGGTGCGCGACATAACGTTTGACAACATAAGGGTCGAGGATTTCCGTCAGGGACAACTCGTCAACATACGCATATTCTTCAACAAAAAATACTGCGCCGCACCGGGCACATGTGTTAAAAACGTTCTGTTCCGCGACATAACCTACAACGGCGGCCACTCCGAGCTGTCGATAATAGCGGGCTACAACGAAGACCGCAAAGTAAGCGACATAATCTTCGAAAATCTCGTGATCAACGGAGTCAGAATATCAGACGACATGCCCGGCAAGCCCGCATGGTACAAAACGGGCGACATGGCCCGCATATTCATAGGCGAACATGTCGAAAACGTAACATTCAAATAATCTATACATTATGGCAAGACGTATAATGACAGCCGCAGCCGCAGTGTGCATAGCCATGAGCGCGACACTCAGCGCCAAAATAAAGCATCCGTCGTTGTTGTTCACGCCCGAACGCATTGAGGCAGCCGGCAAAGCGGTAAAGACCGACTCCGCCATGCAGGCGGCATGGACTCACATACAGTCAGTGGCCGACGGACTGCTTGAAAAAAACGACATAAGGCGCATGGAGTATCCGGCTCTCGCCTATCAGATGACCGGCGACCGCAAGTACAGCGACAAACTGCGGGCCATGCTCGCGGAGATAGCCAAGACACCCTCATGGGGCGATGCCGAGATGATGGCACGCAATCCGTCATGGCGCAGTGAACTTCAGATGGCCCACAAATCATTTCAGGCGGCGGTAGCTTACGACGCGGTATACAACGACATGTCAGCCGACGAACGCAGCACCATAGCCAAGGGCCTCTACCGCCTTGCCGTAGAGCCGCTGCTCGGCGACTGGCTGCTCGAACCCACCCGCATACACTCGCTCAACTCCATGGGTCACAACTGGTGGACATCGTGCATAGGCATGGGTGGTCTGCTCGCTCTTGCCATATCCAACGAGGTGCCTGAAGCCGCCGCGGCTGCAGAGGCTGCCGTAAACTCGCTGCCAGAGTGGTTTGACTTCGCCGGCGACATCATACAGCACAAGCCACGGTCGTTTGACCGCGAGGGCGGCATGTATGAGAGCATCAACTACGCCAGTTTCGGATGCACTGAAGCCCTCTTGCTGCGTCTGGCATGGCTTAACTCACATCCCGGAGCCCGGCTTGAAGAGGTACCGCAGATGGATATGCTCATCCCCTTCTTCTGTCATGTCGCCTACCCGCGCACCGGACAGCTCCACAGCATCAACTTCGGTGACAGCCACAAAAATGTCACCGGTGAAAGCTCAATGATACTGGCCTACGCCATGGGCGCCAAGTCGCCCGATCTGCTCTGGTATATAAACCAAGTCGAAGAAGGACAACACCGCGAAGGGTTCCCGCGCATATTTCCCATGGGCTTCCTGTACTCACCCGACACGGCCAAGGCACCGGCCACACCGTCGCTGCCGAAGTCGCATCTGTGGGAAGACTTCGGATGGGCTACCATGCGCGACTCGTGGGACAAGGACGCCACCATGCTCGCCGTCAAGTCGGGCATGACATGGAATCACTCCCACGCCGACGCCAATTCATTCATATTGTTTCACAAGGGGGTTGACATCATCAAGGATGCCGGCAATTGCAGCTACGGCAAACCGGAATACCGCAATTACTTCTTCCAGACCGACGCCCACAACGTAGTCAAGTTCAACGGCAACGGACAGTCGGCCCACCAGCAGTACCACGGCACCATGCTTCCGGGCAATGTCAGCAACATGCTCGACGGAGGCCGCGTGAAGTATGTGCTCGCCGACGGTACAGGCCCGATGTCGCAGTGGCTCAACCGCAACTTCCGCCACTTCCTGTGGATCGACAACGTCATTTTCGTCATCGACGACCTGTCAAGCCACGAGCCGGGCAACTTCGAGTGGCTGTGGCACCCCGGCGGGAAAGCCGTAAAACGAGGCTTCGACCTCAACATCACCGAGGGCAACTCGGCCGTAGCGGTGCGTCCGCTCTACCCGCGCCCGCTCGCCTACAGCAACTTCGTACACGACTATCCCGAGGACCTGTACTGGGAGGTGCTCGAAGGCCCGACCGAGAACCTTAGCGGCACCGAAGAGTACTACTCTTTCAAACTGCCAAAAACCACCGACAAAGTAAAGGCCGTGACCGCCATAATACTCAAAGACAGCGTGAACCAGCGCGAATTGCCCGTGATAGAACGTCGCGAAGGCAAGGACTGGATAGGTCTGCGCATAACCGACAAAGGCAAAGTGACCGACCTGTACATAAACCAACTCGCCGACGGACGCCTCATGCACCTCAACTCGTGGATCGAGGCCGACGGCTGGATGACCGACGCCTACATGCTCGCCGTGACCTATGACGAAGGCGCACGCCCCGAAACGTCGACCGACATGTTTATCGGCCACGGAAGCGCGCTGCGACGCGGCAATGACACCTACTTCTCCTCGCTTGCCAAGCTCAATGTCATCACCGGCAGAGAAGGGAGCGCCCTTGACATACAGGTCACAGGACAGCCGCGCATGAACTTCGACATAAGGACCGACGCCGGCCGCATCAGAGTCAACGGCAAAGAGCACAAGGCCAAGCGCCACGGCAGGCTCACAAACATAAAACTCGGCAAATAAACAGCAATACAATAAACCGATGACAGCATATTATATGAAACTGTTGGCATTACTTACCATAATTCTGCCACTAAGCCTTGGCGCGGAAAGATTGAGCATCTGCTCTCCCGACGGACGCAATCGCGTCAGCTTCGAGAAACCGGGCAAAGAGCTGACCTACACCATTGACCGCGACTGCAAGCAGCTTATACTTCCCTCGCGTGCGGGGCTGCATGTCGACAACCGCGTGTGGGAAATGGCGCTCGGCAAGCGCGACCTCGCACAGCCCGACTGCTGGATGGATCTGCTGGAGGTAGACAGCGTAAGTTATCACGCGCCGGTCGACAGCACGTGGCATCCGCTTTACGGCGAACGCTCCACCGTACATGACCGCTATAACTCGGCCACTCTGCACATGTCGCGCCACGACAAGAGCGACTACCGCCTTGATGTCGAAGTACGCGCCTATGACGAGGGCATAGCATTCCGCTACTTCTTCCCCGAGCACCCTGCGGCCATATTCCACAAAGTCACCGATGACCTTACCGACTATGCCTTTCCTGACGGTACAACGGCATGGAGCGAGCAATGGGCGCAGGCTACGTTTGACCACACTCCGGTCGACAGCATCCTGCGTCCGGCCGAACGGGCGCTTACGCTTGAGTTGCCTTCAGGACAGTGGGTGGCCCTGCTCGACGCCGACGTCGACGACTGGTGCCTGACCAAGCTTATGGCCCGCAGCGACAAAAAATCGACATTGTCATCGGTCATGTATTCTCCGGTAGATATCGTCACATACTACGCCACTCCGTGGAAAATAGTCATGACCGCCGACACTCCCGGCCGGCTGATAGAGAACAACGACATAGTGCAGAACCTCAACCCGCGGGCCGAAGGCGATTTCTCGTGGGTAAAGCCCGGCAAAATCATGCGTTCGGCCATAATATCAACCGAAGCCGGACTGAAGACAATAGACTTCTGCGCAGCCCACAATATACCCTACATGCTCTATGACTGGCAGTGGTACATGCCTTGCACGAGCCACGACGGCGACGCCACCCGGGTAGTCGACAAAGTCGACATGCAGCGGGTAATCGACTACGGCCGCGAAAAAGGTGTGGGTGTATGGCTCTATGTCAACCAACATGCCCTGATGAAGCAGATGGACGAGCTCTTCCCCTTACTGCACGAGTGGGGTGTGACAGGCGTGAAGTCGGGCTTCGTACAGTACGCCTCGCACCGATGGGCCGTATGGCTCCATGACATGGTGCGCAAGGCCGCCGGCAACCGGCTTATGATGAACATACACGACGAGTTCAGGCCTTCGGGCTTCTCACGCACCTACCCCAACCTGCTCACACAGGAGGGCATATGCGGCAACGAAGAGTTTCCCGATGCCACCCACAACGTGACGCTTCCCTTCACGCGCATGCTCAACGGCGCGGCCGACTACACGATATGTTACTACGACAAGCGGCTGAAAAACACCCATGCCCATCAGCTTGCCGCATCGCTCGTGTTCTACAGCCCGCTTCAGACAATATTCTGGTATGACACACCCGACCGCTATAATGGCGAACCGGAGATAAAATGGTTTGAGGACTTGGTCACTGTATTTGACGACACCCGTGTACTCTCGGGCTATCCCGGACGCGGCATCGTAATGGCACGCCGCAACGGTGACGACTGGTGGGCCGCCGCCATGACCGGCAACAACGGGGGCGCCGAGACGATTGACCTCTCGTTTCTCACTCCGGGCCGCAAATACACTGCCGACATATACACCGACGACGACTCGGTCGACACCCGCACAAAAATCAGGGTCAGCTCGCGTAAAGTATCGTCAACCTACAAGCTGCGCTTCACTTTAAAGCCCCGCGGAGGCGTCGCAATAAAATTTTCACCGGTCGAGTGAGTGTGTAAGCGTATTGAATCGTATTATGATATGTCTAATTTGACAATAGTATTAGTTTAGTTTGGTTTAAGGTTTATAGATGGTTTTTTAACAAGATGAACAAGTGGACATTCCTCATGATATTATTTTGTTCCACGGTATCTGCGACAGATGCCGTGGGGCAGATAGTATCCAATCCCGCCAATCTTACAGGCAAGTACTACACCAACCCCGTGATACACGCCGACTACTCCGACCCCGATGTGGCGGCGGCGCCCGACGGCAAGACATTCTACATGACAGCGTCGAGTTTTCAGTGCGCTCCGGGGCTGCCTATACTGAAGTCGACCGACTTGGTCAACTGGCAGCTCGTCAACCATGCGCTCGACGCCGTGCCGCCCGTCGACTTCTACGGTGCGGCTCCACGCCATGGCAAAGGAGTGTGGGCTCCGTGCATAAGGCATCATAACGGAGAGTATTATATATATTGGGGTGACCCTGACTTCGGCATATACATGGTCAAGACCACCGACCCCGAAGGAAAATGGTCGGCACCCGTCCTTGTAAAAGAGGGCAAAGGCATGATAGACCCTACCCCGCTGTGGGACAACGACGGACACGCCTATCTCGCCCACGCGTGGGCGGCTTCGCGCACGGGCTTCAACAGCATAATAACCATCAGCGAGATGACACCCGACGGCACTTCGGTAATATCGTCGCCTGTCATCGTATATGACGGCAACGACGGTGTCAACCACACCATAGAAGGGCCCAAGCTGTACCGCCGGGGCGAGTACTATTATATTCTGGCACCTGCGGGTGGAGTGGTCGACGGCTGGCAGCTCGCTCTGCGGTCAAAAAACATCTACGGGCCTTATGAGCCAAAGATCGTAATGGCACAAGGAGGCTCCGACATCAACGGACCGCATCAGGGCGGTTGGGTCACGACTGCGGCCGGCGAGGACTGGTTCATCAACTTTCAGGACAAGGGTGCCTACGGACGCGTCATCCACCTCAACCCTGTAAACTGGCGCGACGGCTGGCCCGTGACAGGCGACGACAAGGACGGCGACGGATGCGGCGACCCCGTAAGCAAATGGCGCAAACCCGCCCTTCAGCCCATGGCCGATGTGGCCGTAGAACCGCAGACGCTCTTCCAATGGCACTCCAACTATAACGATATGTACGGCTTCCCCTCGCCCGGCGCGTTGATGCGGCTGTACGGCCACAAAGTGTCAAAGGAGTTTGTCAACTTATGGGAGGTGCCCAATCTGTGGCTCATGAAATTTCCCGCCGAGACATTCTCCGTGACCGCGCGTGTAAGAATATCGGCCAAAGCTACTTCCGAGGGAGTATCCTCGGGCATGATCGTGATGGGATGGGACTACTGCCGCTTAGGCCTTGAGAAGCGCGGCGACGAGTTCGTGTTGCAGTTAATAGAATGTAATGACGCGGAGCAGGGCGGCGCCGAGTCCGTAACCGACATAGCCGCTGTGGCGCCCACACGGGTGTACAACGCCGGACTATATCCAAACTTGGAGTGCGACATGTATCTGCGCCTGACGGTCAGGAAAGGCGCCTCATGCAGGTTCAGCTACAGCATCGACGGCAAGAAATACATCGACGCCCCTCACGAATTCAAAGCGAGAGCCGGCAAGTGGATCGGCGCGAAAACCGGTTTTTACAGCATAACACCGGCCGCGACAAGCGAAAAAGGATGGATCGACATCATTGATTTAGATATTAATACATTCTAAACGACCATATAATATGAAATTCATAGGACTTCTATCATTATCACTGTTTATGACATCGTGTGTGTCAATTGAAGCGGAGAGTGTCGACGCGGAGAAAGACCTCGGATACTGTGCCAAACAGGTGCAGAAATCGCTGCAATATCTGCATCGCGACACCATAGACTACACGATGATGCCGCGAAACATACAGAACACCGACTCGGTGTGGCTGTGCCACAAAGCTACGGCCGACGAATGGTGTGCGGGCTTCTGGCCGGGAGTATTGTGGTATGACTTCGAGGCCACCCATGACGAAATCATACGTGAAGAGGCCGAGCGCTACACCCGCTCGCTGAAGTTTCTGTCAGAGAGGTCGGCATTTGACCATGACCTCGGCTTCCTCATATTCTGCAGCTACGGCAACGCATACCGCCTCACCGGCGACCCCAAGTTCAAAGACGTGATACTCGCCACCGCCGACACCCTCGCCACCCTCTTTAACCCGAATGTAGGCACCATCCTGTCATGGCCTCGCAATGTCAATATGCTCGGAGGCCATAATACAATCATGGACAACATGATCAACCTTGAGATGCTCTTCTGGGCCTCTAAAAACGGAGGCGGCCAAAATCTTTATGACATAGCCGTCAAGCATGCCGACACGACAATGAAGCATCACTTCCGTCCCGACTACACGTGCTACCATGTAGCCGTATATGACCCCGAGACAGGTGAGTTTCTCAAAGGCATGACCCATCAGGGATATTCCGACACGTCAGTGTGGGCGCGAGGTCAGGCATGGGCCATATACGGATACACCATGGTCTATCGCGAGACACACGAACAGCGCTTTCTTGACTTCGCATGCAAAGTCACCGACGCGTATCTGAAACGCCTTCCCGACGACTATGTACCCTACTGGGACTTTGACGATCCGTCGATACCGGAGGCCCCGCGCGACGCATCGGCCGCCTGCGTGGTGGCATCAGCGCTCCTTGAGCTTCAGGGCTACTGCAGCGCCGACAAAGCCGAGACCTACCGCAACGCCGCCACAAAGATGCTTGCCTCGCTTGCGAGCGACAGTTACCGCTCAGGCGACAAACGCACTTCGTTTCTCGACCACTCCACAGGACACAAGCCCGCCGGAAGCGAGGTCGACGCCTCGATTATATACGCCGACTACTACTACATAGAGGCGCTCCTGCGCTACAAAAAACTGAGCGAAGGCTCCGACATACTTGCCAATCTTGATAACGCCATACCACATGTCAGATAAGTTTACAGCCGCACTGGCCGCCATGCTGCTCCTCACAGCCTGTGGCCGACACGACGGCATAAAAGTGACCGTCGACAACAATCTTGACTTCGACCGAAACACAGAGATGGCCGAACTTCCCGCCGACTCCGTGCTCGCTATGCTCGGCAGCGAGTATTGCTACATAACCGACTCCGACGGCAACGAAGTGCCCTCGCAGATTACCTCCGACCGTCTGCTGATATTCCGGCCCTCGGTCAAGGCACGACAGTCGGCTGTCTACACTCTGCACCAGTCGGATACAATGCATGTATATGAATGTCTTGCTTCAGGACGGCTCTACCCTGAACGTGCCGATGACCTCGCTTGGGAAAACGACATTGTAGGATTTCGCGCTTACGGACCGGCCACACAGGCCAAAGGAGAAAAAGCCTACGGTTACGACATATTTTTCAAATATCCGCAAAACGGGCTTGTGCTGGAGAAGCTGTATGCCCCCGAGACCGATGCCGCCACTTGGGAGAAAGTTGACTCGCTTCGCCGCATCGATCCGGCTATGGCCGACGAGTTTATAAACACTTTTTCCTATCACATAGACCACGGACTGGGCATGGACTGCTACGCCGTAGGGCCCACTCTCGGAGCAGGTGTGGCGGCGGTGCTTGACAACGACACCATATCGATGCCGTGGTGCTACGACAAAGCCGAAATAACAGACAACGGACCGCTACGCTTCACCGCCCGGCTTACATTCGCTCCGCGCGCCATAGGCACCGACACGGCAGTTACCGAACATAGAATCATAACCCTCGACGCAGGGTCGCACCTCAACCGGTGTTCTGTAAGCTATGAAGGCCTGCAACCGGGCAAAAGCATAGTGGCGGGCATGCCGCGACGCGATGACTCCCCGGCGGTACTCGATGCCGACAACGGCATACTGGCATACGCCGACCCCACTCAAGGCGACGACAACGGCAAAGCACTATTGGGCATAGTGTTTCCCGACGGCATAAAGTCAGCCCGGGAGACGGACGGCCACATCGTCGGCGAGACGTCAACCGACTCCGAAGGACAACTGACCTACTACTGGGGCTTCGCATGGTCCAAAACCGGCACAGCCTCACTGACGGAGTGGAACGACCGCCTCAACCGGGTCCGGAAAGCCCTGTCGTCACCGCTGTCGGTCACTGTCGGAGACTGAAAATAACGATTATGAAGAAAATATGCCCCCATTTTGACCTATTAATAGGACTTGTGGTGTGGCTTTTTCCGTAATTTTGTAAAATGAATAAACACTAAAAATATACTGATTTATGGTAAACTTCTCACTTGAGGGCAAAGTGGCGCTTGTAACAGGCGCAGCCTACGGCATAGGGCTGGCCATAGCCCGTGCATATGCCGAAGCCGGAGCCAAGATAGTATTCAACTGTTCGCGTCAGGAAACTGTGGACCGTGGCATGAAAGCCTACAAAGAGCTGGGCATAGATGCCAAAGGATATCTTTGCGACGTAACCGACGAAGAGGCCGTAAAGGCCATGGTAGCCGATATCGAGGCCACGGTGGGTACAATCGACATACTTGTAAACAATGCCGGCATAATCAAGCGCATACCTATGGAGGAGATGGCTGTCGAGGACTTCCGCCGCGTAATAGACGTGGACCTCGTGGCACCATACATCTGCGCCAAAGCCGTCATACCCGGCATGATACGCAAGGGGCACGGCAAAATCATCAACATATGCTCGATGATGAGCGAACTCGGACGCGAGACGGTAAGCGCCTATGCAGCCGCAAAGGGCGGTCTTAAAATGCTTACCCGCAACATCTGCTCGGAGTACGGCGAACACAATATACAGTGCAACGGCATAGGCCCGGGATACATAGCCACAGAACAGACCGCACCTCTGCGCGAGCGTCAGCCCGACGGCTCTCGTCATCCGTTTGACGCATTCATAATATCGAAGACTCCCGCCGCACGCTGGGGCACACCCGAGGACCTGATGGGCCCGGCCGTATTCCTTGCATCGGATGCTTCCGACTTTGTCAACGGACATGTGCTATACGTCGACGGAGGCATACTCGCCTATATCGGCAAGCAGCCCAAATGACCGTCGGCGTCAACCATTCATAACCAGTCATTAAAGCGATAACCTAAAAATACGAAAAGCATGGAAAGCGTGTTTTCCTACATCATAGGCCTCGGGGCCGCCGTGATGATGCCGGTGATATTCACCATACTCGGGCTATGTATCGGCATTAAATTCGGCGACGCCCTGAAGTCGGGACTGAAAGTGGGAGTAGGTTTTGTGGGACTGTCGATAGTGACCGCACTGCTTACATCGGCTCTCGGACCGGCACTTGACAAAGTCGTACAACTCTATGATCTTCAGCTTCATGTATTCGACATGGGATGGCCCGCCGCAGCTGCGGTAGCCTACAACACCGCCGTCGGAGCCTTCATCATACCGGTATGTCTCGGTGTCAACCTGCTCATGCTCTTTACCAAGACTACGCTCACCGTCAACATAGACCTGTGGAACTACTGGCACTTCGCCTTTATCGGCGCGGTCATATACTTTGCAAGCGACTCGCTCGCATGGGGCTTTTTCGGGGCTATAATATGTTATATCGTGACCCTGATACTCGCCGACATGACGGCCAAGAAGTTTCAGTCATACTACAAAGACATGGACGGCATATCCATTCCCCAGCCGTTCTGCGCCGGCTTCGTGCCCTTTGCTTGGATCATCAACAAAGGTCTTGACAAAATACCGGGCATGAACCGCCTCGAAATCGATGCCGAGGGTCTGAAAAAGAAGTTCGGTCTTCTGGGAGAGCCGCTGTTTCTCGGCGTGGTCGTGGGCATAGGCATAGGTTGTCTTACTTGCAGCTCATGGGGTGAAATAGTCGACAGAATACCCTACATACTCGGTCTGGGCATAAAGATGGGCGCGGTAATGGAACTTATACCGCGAGTGACCGTGCTGTTCATCGAGGGACTGAAACCGATAAGCGACGCAACCCGCAGCCTCATAGCCCGCAAATTCAAAGGCGCCGACGGCCTGAACATAGGCATGAGCCCGGCCCTTGTCATAGGACATCCTACCACGCTGGTGGTGTCGCTGCTGCTCATACCCGTAACGCTCGTGTTTGCCGTACTGCTGCCGGGCAACGAATTTCTGCCGCTCGCATCGCTTGCAGGCATGTTCTACGTATTTCCGCTGGTGCTGCCCTTCACCAAAGGAAATGTCATAAAGACATTCATAGTAGGACTCGTTGTCATAGTACTCGGTCTGTATATGGTGACCAATCTCGCACCGGCATTCACACTTGCCGCCAAAGACGTGTATGCATCGACCGGCGACGCGGCCGTAGCCATACCTGCGGGATTTGCCGGCGGCAGCCTCGACTTCGCCTCAAGCCCTCTCGCGTGGATCATATATCAGTGTACCGAAAACCTGAAGTGGGCGGGTGCCTCGCTGCTCGTGCTCGTCACCATGGCCATGATGTGGTGGAACCGCGTACACATACTGCGCAACCAACGCGAAATGATAGAGAAAAATTCCGACAAAATTCAAACTACAGAATAAACCTAAACCAAAATGAAAAAGATAATTCTTACAATAGCCCTTCTTACGGGCATGATTTCAGCATCAGCCCAGACTGAATACTCGATACTCCGTGCCTGTCATCCCGACGATGTAAAACACTACGACACGGAGCAACTGCGCTCACACTTCATGATGCCCAAGGTCATGGAACAGGATAAAATCAACCTTACATACTCGCTGTATGACCGTATAGTATACGGCGGTGTAGTGCCGGTAGCCAAAACAATGGTACTCGAAACCATCGATCCACTTAAATCGGAGTACTTCCTCGAACGCCGCGAGCTCGGAGTGATCAACATAGGCGGCGACGGCATAGTGTCGGTCGACGGCAAGGACTACGAACTGCGCTTCAAGGACGCCCTCTATGTAGGCCGAGGCAATAAAAACGTGACTTTCCGCAGCAAGGATGCCGCAAACCCCGCATGTTTCTATATCAACTCGACTCCCGCGCACAAGGCCTACAAGACCCAGCTCGTCACTATCGACGGCCGCAAGGGTTCGATAAAGGCCAACTCGTTTGCCGCCGGCAAGATGGAGGAGAGCAACGACCGTGTCATCAACCAGCTTATAGTCAACAATGTACTTGAAGAAGGCCCCTGCCAGTTGCAGATGGGACTCACCGAACTGAAGCCCGGAAGCGTATGGAACACCATGCCGGCCCACACCCACGACCGCCGCGTGGAAGTGTACTTCTACTTCAATGTACCCGAAGGCAACGCCATATGCCACCTGATGGGCGAACCACAGGAAAACCGTCTGATATGGCTTCATGACCGTCAGGCCGTCATGGCTCCCGAATGGTCTATACATGCTGCCGCCGGAACATCAAACTACATGTTCATATGGGGCATGGGAGGCGAAAACCTCGACTACGGCGACATGGACAAGATAACATATCTTGAAATGAAATAAAACATAATGGATAACGATTTCAAGGAAGTATCAGAAAACTATACCCTACCGGAAGCCATACGTGAAGCACGGCGGTGTCTTGGATGCAAGGTGCCCGGATGCAAGAAGGGATGCCCGGTCAGCAACGATATTCCCGAGTGGATTGCCGAACTTGCCAAAGGCAACTTCGGCAATGCCATGTCTATAATACACCGTCGCAGCAATCTGCCGGCGGTATGCGGACGCGTATGCGCCCATGAACGTCAGTGCGAGGGCAACTGCGTGCTCGGCAAGAAGGGCGCACATATAAACATAGGCAAACTCGAGCGCTTTGTAGCCGACTTCGACTCTGAAGCCGGACTCGCCCATGAGGCCATACCCGAAAAGTCAAGAGGACGCGTGGCTGTGATAGGCAGCGGCCCGGCAGGACTCACAATCGCCGGCGACCTGTCGCGTCAGGGATTTGCCGTAGAGATTTTCGAGATGGAGCCGGAACCGGGCGGTGTACTGATGTTCGGCATACCTGAATACCGTCTGCCCAAAGAGGTGGTGCGACGCGAAATAAAGAAAATCGAGAATCTCGGAGTGACATTTCACCTCAACACCACAATAGGCCGCGACTTCACTGTCGACGACCTTTTCGACAAAGGCTTCGACGCCATATTCATGGGTACCGGCACAGGCAAGCCCAAAAAGCTCGACATACCCGGCATAAACCATCGCGGAGTACGTCAGGCCATATGGTTTCTGCGCCGCGTGAGTCTATTTCAGAACGGCAACATAGACCGTAAAGAGGTAATAGTAAGCGACGGCGACAAGGTATTTGTGATAGGATGCGGCAATACCGCCATCGACGCTGCCCGCACGGCCGTGCGCATGGGAGCGGCGGAAGTGACCGTAGTCTATCACCGTACTGTCAACGACATGAAGGCCTTGCGCTCCGAGTATGACGACGCGGTGGCCGAGGGCGTGAAGTTCATGTGGAACTCGTCGGTCAAAGAGATTGTCGGCGCCGAGGGCACACGCCTGAGCCACATAGTCATAGACACGGAAGGCACGGCACGCACTTTCATGGCTGACAGACTCATACTTGCCGTAGGGAGTGCCCCCGCCGCACGCATAGTATCGACCACCGAAGGCATTGAGGTCGACGACAAAGGATATGTGCTGACCCGCGACACCCCTTACGGCATGACCACCCGTGCGGGAGTATTTGCCGGCGGCGATGTCACCAACAGACCCGCCACCGTGGTCCATGCCATGCAGGATGCCAAGAACGTGGCCGAAGGAATAGCCCGCTATGTCGACGCCGTAAAATTGATGGAGCTAATCAAATAATTTAACATCCATTACACTTGATTGAGAGAATAGTCTTAACTTTACGGCATCATAACCGATAACCTGAAACTCAAAGGGTGTCAGACACCCCTCATAAAAACAAGACGATATGAAAGTTATAACACTCGGCGAGATCATGCTCCGCCTTTCCACACCCGGTTTTGACCGCTTCGTTCAGGTCGACAGCTTCGACGCCTGCTATGGCGGAGGCGAGGCCAATGTGGCCGTCAGCTGCGCCAATTACGGCCATGACGCTTACTTCGTAAGCAAACTTCCCAAACATGAGATAGGTCAGGCCGCGCTCAACGCGCTGCGCCGCTACGGAGTCCATACCGACTACATAACCCGCGGAGGCGACCGTGTAGGCATATATTACCTTGAGACCGGAGCATCCATGCGTCCGTCAAAAGTAATCTATGACCGCGCTCACTCATCAATAGCCGAGGCGGTGCCCGAGGACTTTGATTTCGATGCCATAATGAAGGGCGCTGACTGGTTTCACTGGAGCGGCATAACACCCGCCATCAGCGACAAGGCCGCCGAACTCACACGACTTGCCTGCGAGGCCGCCAAGCGTCACGGAGTCACCGTAAGCGTAGACCTCAACTTCCGCAAGAAGCTGTGGACAAGCGAAAAGGCACAGTCTATAATGCGTCCTCTCATGAAGTATGTCGACGTATGCATAGGCAACGAAGAAGATGCCGAACTATGTCTCGGCTTCAAGCCCGACAGCGATGTAGAAGGCGGCAACACCGATGCCGAGGGCTACAAAGGCATTTTCAAGGCCATGATGAAAGAGTTCGGCTTCAAATATGTGGTTTCGACCCTGCGTGAATCGTTCTCGGCCACACACAACGGCTGGAAGGGCATGATATATAACGGCACCGACTTCTATGTGTCGAAACGCTACGATATAAATCCCATAATCGACCGCGTAGGCGGAGGCGACTCATTCTCCGGCGGCCTTATACACGGCCTGCTTACAATGTCCTCGCAGGAAGAAGCGCTGGAATTTGCCGTAGCCGCATCGGCACTCAAACAGACCGTGCCCGGCGACTTCAACATGATGTCGGCCGACGAGGTAAAGGCCCTTGCCGGCGGTTCAGCCAACGGCCGCGTGCAGCGTTAACAGTCAGCAAAACCAATAGCTTAAACAATCAACTATGGCAAAATTTGATAAACAGTCGGTATTGGCCAAAATAGGCGCTACCGGCATGGTGCCCGTATTTTATCACTCCGACTTGGAGACAGCAAAAAAAGTGCTGAAAGCCTGCTACGACGGAGGTGTGCGTGCATTTGAATTTACCAACCGCGGCGATTTCGCCCACGAGATATTCGGAGCATTGGTAAAGTATGCGGCTACAGAGTGTCCGGAGATGGCTGTCGGCGTAGGCTCCATAGTGGATCCGGCCACAGCCGCCCTGTATCTGCAACTCGGAGCATGCTTCGTGGTAGGCCCCCTGTTCAACCCCGACGTAGCCAAAGTGTGCAACCGCCGTCTTGTGGCCTACACTCCGGGATGCGGCAGCATATCGGAAGTGGGCTTCGCTCAGGAGGCCGGATGCGACCTGTGCAAGGTATTTCCCGGCGATGTACTCGGCCCGAAGTTTGTCAAAGGCCTTCTTGCCCCGATGCCGTGGTCAAAACTCATGGTCACCGGCGGTGTAGAGCCTACGGAGGAGAATATCGCTTCATGGCTTAAAGCCGGAGTATACTGTGTGGGCATGGGTTCGAAACTATTCCCCAAAGACCGCATTGCCGCAGCCGATTGGTCATACATCACCGACAAGTGCCGCGAGGCTCTCGGCTATGTGGCAGCCAACAGAAAGTAACCTCAATGTAAATTGACATAAAAGGAAAGAGGCGCTCAAAGGCGCCTCTTTTTTAATAACGTGATATGTCGATTGTCTCTATACCTTGCAAGTCATTCAGCTCGAAGCCGGTGGAGTTCCATGTCTCCACGACCACCTGCTTGGTACCCGGATCGGGTATCTCCATAGCTCCACCTATGGCATAGCCGGCGCCATGATTACCCGAAAGGATAGACCCGAACACATTATCGCCCGTGAAATAGGGGAAAACAAAATTTGATCCGCTGAAGTCAAAGCTCAGCAAGCCGTAACCCTCCATGGGCTGCATGTCATCGCCTCCTACGTTAAGCGACACCTCTTCAGTCATGGCCGGTACAAATACAAGTCCGGTATCGGTAAGCACCAGACGGAACTTGTACTGGAAGCCTGTGCGCATCTCAACCTCTGGGAAGTTCACCACATATGTCTTGCCGTCGATAGTGGCGGTAAGAGTAGCCGGTTTGCCTTTGGTCGAGAAAGGTATGACCCACATACGCGGCAACTCGGAGGTCCATCCGTCGCCGTTTACGGTCTTTGACACCGACAACGTGAACTGCTCTTTGCCCTTGCCGGTGATTTTTCCGGTGCCCGTGTGCATGATACCGGAAGTAAACACCTGCTCGCCGGCAATACTAAGCGAAGTAAGGACGCCCGTACCGGAATAGCCCTGAGCCACAATATTGAACATGGCAAGACTGAGAGCGTGCTTCATGTTCAGCTTGACATTATGGGTCGTGAACGAGGCGGGCACATACTCTCCCGAGTAAAGCAGGTCGACCTGATCGGCTATATTTACGGGTATGGCGGCAGGGTCGGTATTGGCCGAACTGAACGGAGCCACCGCATACAGAAACGCATTCTGACCCTGTTGTATACGTACTTCCGGAGCCAGAGTCCACTTGCCCGAAGCACGCGATGCCTTGACATTGGCCACGATATCGGGAGCGTCTATGCGTCCGTAAGTCTTGGCCCATACGTTCATCTCGGCACCGTCGTTAAATTCAATTACTACCGGCGCTTTGGTTATGACCTCGGTGGTTATGCCTACCGCCACCGATTTGTTGTCATCGGGAGCCGGTCCGGGGCCGTCGGGATTATCTTCTTTGCCTCCTCCGCATGCGGTCACGGTCATGGCGGTCAGCAGCGCTACCGCCCCAAGCACGCAGTTCATATATATTTTTTTCATAATCGGATATTCGTTATATTATTTTACAATCTTGATTTTTTTAACCTCGGTGCCGCACCGGAGTTCAAGTATGTTTACTCCGTCGGAAAGGTCGGCTTTATTAAACGTAAGTTCGGGCAGCGGCTCGATAGCGCCTTCTCCGAGCTTAACGCCGGCCTGATTGGTAATCGTATAGGCTACATTGTGCTTCGTCTTGATAGTAAACAGGCCCATGGTGCGGTTGTAAGACAACGAAGTGGCTTCTTCAATGCTCCGCCACGGCATAACCGTGATGGAGAAGCCCTGTACGAGCGACTCGCCGCTCACACCGTCGGTAACCTCGATGTCGACGGCTATGGTGCCTTCCGACGTTTCGAGTCGGCGCGTGGTCTTCAACATGCCATTTTCCACGGTAAAGGGTACCTCGCCATAAGAATCGGTCGAGGCGTTGTACATGCCGCGCACTTTGAATGTCATGGAAGCGGAGGGCATCTCGCCGTTGACCAATATGCTGCCGACAATCGAACCGGCGCCAAGTCCCTCCTCAATCTCCGTATTGCTCAGAGTAATACTGCGCAACAGACGGTCGGGAGCACCGATACCGGTAATAATAACATGGTAGTCATCAAAGAAGTATGGAGCGTCGCGAAGGTTGTCGAGACGGAAAAATCCGTCGCCGCTACCGCCCCAGCCCCAATTGACATGGAAGTTGTTGTTTCCGTCAAATCCGTCCACATTAAAGCTGTGACCTGCATTTTTATCGGTATCCACGGCATTGTATACGACGGCTCGTCCGGCATTCAGCTCGTTAAGCACAAGCCGCTCCCAGTCGCCTTTATAGGCACTGCGCCACACGTAAGTCACGTCGTTGCCGTAACCGAAATGATCGCGGAGAGCGTTGGATATGCGGTCGACCTCATTGGAGGGTATACCCGATCCTTCTACACCGTAGTTCATCCTCACACTCATGCCGGCATGATAGAGGAAACGGGCAACCTCGTCATATGAGTTCGCGCCCGATATAATATCTTCCCAGTTATATGCGCGTTCGCTGTCAAAGTTTATGCGCTGTGTACCGTAACCTGCAACGGCATATGACACGGAACCTTTAGGACGCGACGGATACTGCTGTACGCTCATGGCCTGTCCCATGGCCACGGCGACACAGCCGACAAGCGCTTTGTCGCTGCCCGTACCGGGACAATACTTGTTGAACGGGGCCGGTTGGTTCCACTTCATCTTGATAAGCGGCTCCACCGATGCTCCGGCGCGTGAACGTACCATCACCGGGTCGGCCCATGCCCTCTGAGTGGCACCTGAACGGGCCGCAGTCACGACCAGTTTCTTATACTGACCAAACATATATCGCAGATTGTCGGGAGCCGAACCCAGACTAAGACTGCCTTCGGGCGAATAACCGATTACAGGCTCCACATTATCATCGGCAGCAATGATAACCCATCCCTGCGGAGCGAAGTTTACAATATAGCAGCCTCCGTCGACACTTTCGACGCTTCTGACCGAATGGCTGACTCCGTTTACACTGTTGATAAAGGTAGTGGCTGTCGATGAAGCACGAGTACGGTCGACGGGCAACGCCCATGCCGTGATGCAACATGTCGCCACAAGCATGCTTATGACAATTTTCTTCATAATGCTGATTGGTATAATGCTGATTTTACTACAAAAATTAATTCCTTACTACAAAAATGACTTCGTCATGACTACAAATAACCGAAATAAATCGCAATTAGCCAAACAAAAGAGCTTAATTTTCAAAAAATAGCCTTATGCAGCTTACTATAGGGCCGTTTTTTTTGTTGTAATACAATAAAATGAGGGATACAATATGGCAGTCAAAGCAAAAAGCGGCTTGCGCACATGGCTTGGCAGGGCGGTGCGCTACCTGATACCGCTCGCGATATCGGTACTGCTTGTCATGTGGCTGTTCCGCAAAGTCGACATAAAGGAAATGGAGCGGGTCATACGCACCGAGTGCGACTTCCGGTGGATAGCGCTCATGATGCTGATAACGACCCTGTCGCACATAATACGCGGCATACGGTGGGGCATACAGCTACGCGGAGCGGGCATACCGCGCATACCCGTCATCGCCGAGAGTGTGTCGATATTCGGGGCATATGCGCTCAATCTCGTATTTCCGCGTCTGGGCGAAGTGTGGAGATGCATGTACATAACCCGAAGGGAGCATACCTCGTTCTCGACAGTCGTAGGTACCGACATAGGTGACCGTGCCTCTGACGCCGTCGTGGTGCTGGCACTGCTCGGGCTGGCGCTGATAGTGGCCCATCCGGCCATCGACAATTTCATTACCGGCTACAAGGTAGGCGAAGATGTAGCGCGAATGACACACGACCTGTGGCTGTGGCTCGGCATAGGGGGCGGTATACTTATTCTGTGGGCCGTATGTCATTTTATGAGACGCTACCGCTACATCAGCGAGCTGGACGGCGACCTCAAAAGGGTGTGGCAAGGCTTCAAAGTCCTGTTCACTATGAAAGGAGCGGGACTTTACGTAGTGCTCACACTCGGCATATGGACCTGCTACTATCTTGAGACCTATGTATGCTTTTTCGCATTTCCGTTCACACGCGCACTAATAACAGAGCCCGGAACAGCTTATGGGCTGATTCCCGGGCTCGTGGTATTTGTATTCGGATCGTTCAGCATGGCCGTGCCCTCAAACGGAGGACTGGGGCCATGGAACTTGGCGGTCATGTTTGCATTGTCGCTCTATGCCATCGACGACACACGCGGTGCGGCTTTCTCGATGGTCATGTGGGGCTGTCAGGCGGCCATGCTCATAACACTCGGGGTGTTCAGCGCCGTCTATATAGCCCTTAGCGGAGCGACAAAGTCACAATCGACTTCGCCGGCAGGGTAAGCGAGAGCACACCTTTCTTGACCTTGACGTTCTTGGTGTCGAAAGGCTTGGTCGCCACATCATTGGGGTGATCGAAGTCGTTGTAAGCGGCGATGTTGTCGGCTGTGAGTATCTCGCCGGTTATATTCTTGGCTTTTATATCGCCGAGCGGTATCTCGATTTTATAAGCCTTGTCAAGCGATATGTTGGCCATCGATACGGTGACGACACCATCCTTCTCTGAAGCCGTAGCGCTCAGCAGGGGCAGAGTGCGGGGTGTGTCGGAACGCTCGCTGCGTACTTTCATATCGGGGAACTGAGCGTTAACCGGTATCATGCGTGCGCCCTGATGAGGCACATACATCTTAAATACATAGTAGGTGGGAGTAAGCACCATCTTGTCGCCCCTGGTGAGCACCATGGACTGAAGCACGTTGGCTATCTGCGCTATATTGGCCATCTTGACGCGGTCGGTGTATTTGTGGAATACATTGAGCGACAGAGCAGCCACCATAGCGTCGCGCATGGTATTCTGCTGATAGAGGTGGCCGGGTATCGAACCGGGTTCCTGATCCCACCATGTGCCCCACTCGTCAACGAGCAGACCCACACGCTTTTTGGGGTCGTACTTGTCCATGATGTCGGCATGCTTCTTGATCACATCCTCAATCTCAAGGCACTTGCCGAGAGTCCAGTAGTAATCGTCGTCGGTAAACTTGGTGGCGGAGCCTTTAGATCCGGTCCATCCGGGAGTCGTGTAGTAGTGCAGCGAAATACCGTCCATGAGGTTTCCGGCATTTTTCATAAGCACATCGGTCCACTTGTAATCGTAATCGCTCGCGCCTGATGCTATCTTGTAAAGCTGATTGCCGTTGAAGTTGCGGCAGTAAGTCTGATAACGGCGATATACATCGGCATAGAACTCGGGAGTGAAATTGCCTCCACAGCCCCAAGACTCATTGCCTACGCCGAGGTATTTCAGCTTCCACGGCTTCTCGCGGCCGTTCTCTTTGCGCAACTTGGCCATAGGGCCGTCAGCGGCGGTGATGTACTCAACCCACTTCGCAAGTTCTTCTACAGAACCGCTGCCCACGTTTCCGCTCAGATAAGGCTCTGTGCCTATAAGCTCGCACAAGTTGAAGAACTCGTGAGTGCCGAAGCTGTTATCCTCGACAGTGCCTCCCCAGTTGTTGTTTACCATACGCGGACGGTTTTCCTTCGGACCGATACCGTCAACCCAGTGATACTCGTCGGCAAAGCATCCTCCGGGCCAGCGCAGTACCGGAATGTGGAGTTCCTTGAAGGCGGCAATCACATCGTTGCGGTAGCCTGAAGTGTTGGGAATCGGTGAATCCTCGCCAACCCATATGCCACCGTATATGCAGGAGCCGAGATGCTCGGCAAACTGTCCGTAAATCTCCGGTGCGATCGTTATAGCCGGAGCATCGGTGTCAAGAGTCAGTGTGATAGTCTCGTCGGCGGCCCAAGCGGTAGCGCAGCAGGCCGTCATCAAAGCGGCAAAGCCGGTTTTTATAAATCTGTTCATTATAAATTATTGTGATAGGTTAGTGCGTATATCATTTTTTATTGAAGCGGTATACTACAAAGCTACGGGGAGCTATGGTAGTGTCATACTTGGTGCCGTCAACCGTAATCTTGGCCTCCACGGGAGCTATGTTAAGGTTCATGGAGCCGTCGCGTTCTATGTTGTCGAGGTCAAGATCCTTCGAAGCAAGCGTGATGCTTGTGCCGTCGGTTATAGTCTCTTTCTTTTTCAATCCGGCGAAGGTGAGGCCGAGCTGCTGCGGAGTGTCGGATGTATTGGCCACTTTGACCACATACTGGTTAGCCTCCTTGTCATAAACGGCGCTTGCAAACAGGCCGTTCTGACCTTCGGCGCCCGTAAGGGGCTTCTTATCCATAGTCAGCGGCAATACATTGGAGCCTTTGTTCTCGGAGAAAAGCTGCTGTACGAAATAGCTGCATGTAGGTATGGAGCTGAGGTTGTCATACCATATCATGTCGGGACGCCACTGCCAGCCCTCAACATGGGCGAAGAGCGGAGCGTAAGTGGCCATGTGGACTATGTCGGCATTGCGTTCGAGGCCGGTCATGAAAGCGGCTTCAAGCAGAGCGGCGTTGAAGTGGTTCCACTTCTTTCCGCGGCCGTGGCATGCATATTCACCTGCAAATACTTTCGGACCCTTGCGGTCATAGTTGTCGTAACGGGCGCCCTGAGCGAGGAACCAAGATTCGGGACGATAGAAATGTTCGTCCACGAGGTCGGCTTTAAGACGCTTCATCTCGGGCCACAGGTAGTCAAACTGCTTGCCTTCGGAGTCGGGACCCGACGAGCCTACAATCTTGATGTCGGGATAAGCCTTGCGTATGGCGTCAAGGAAGGGTGCCAGATGCTCGGGATACTCGGGACCCCACTGTTCGTTGCCTATACCTATATATTTAAGGTTGAAGGGTGCCGGATGACCCATCTCGGCACGAAGGGCGCCCCACTTGGTATCGGTAGAACCGTTGGCAAACTCGATGAGATCAAGCGCGTCCTGAATATAGGGCTGCAGTGAGTCTACAGGCACGTGGGCTTCGGCATCGGGGTTCTGGAACTGGCATGCAAGGCCCACGCTAAGTATGGGCAGAGGCTCCGAACCTATCTCTTCCGACAAAAGGAAGTACTCATAGAATCCGAGACCGTAGCTCTGATAGTAATCGGGGAAGAAACGGTGAGGGAATGTATAGTGCCAGCGGTTTTCGTTGACAGGACGGTTTTCAACCGGGCCTACCGTATTTTTCCACTGATAGCGGGTGGGCAGGTCGGTACCTTCAACTATACATCCGCCGGGGAAGCGGAATATGCCGGGCTTCAGGTCGGCGAGCTTCTGCGCGAGGTCCTTGCGCATGCCGTTTTCATGACCTTTCCATGTGTCGACAGGGAAAAGCGATACATGCTCAAGGTCTACGACCGCATTGTCGGGCTTGGCGAGAAACACACGGAGCACCGACTTGGCGTCGGTGACCGACGGAGTCATGACGGCAGTGTATTTCGTCCACTTGTCGCCTTTTATCTCAATCTCCTTGCTCGCTATGGTCTGGGTCTCGCCCATACTTGCGGGCGATACAAGCTCTACCCTTATCTTGGCCGGAGAGCCGCCCGCGTTGCGTGCCCATACCGAGAAGCGGTACTCCTCGCCCTTCTTCACTCCTATGCCGAAGAAGCCTTCATTTTCGATGCCGGTGTGCTTGTCACGGTGTCCGGCCGCAGTAAGACGTACATAATGGGGATTGCGCTCAAACGGACCGTCATTTTTCAGCTCCACACCGCCAAATGTGGTCCAGCCCATGAGACTTTGCGGGAAGTCAAAGGAGCGGTTTTTCACAAGCTCGGCATAAAGACCGCCGTCGGCGGCATAATTTATATCTTCAAAGAAAAGCCCGTACATGGTAGGCTGTATCGGCGCTCCGGGTTTGTTGGTCTGGAGCACCAGTTCATTGGTCGCCGCGTTCAGCGACAATCCGGCACATATGGCCAGAGAGGTCAGTAGCTTTTTAGAAAGTGTCATGATATCTGGTTTATAAAAGTTGCTTGCGGTTGTGATAATTCGGTTAATTATAAAATCAGGTGTATGTCTTCGCACAAAGGGCGCGGACCCATCCCGTGAAATTTCTTTTAAAGTTAAGACTTTTTTTAATAAGAAATGGTGGAATAATAGGTAATAAAGGGGTAAAAGAAACAATTCATGCTAAAGAACATAAAAACCGGCACATGCGATTATGTTAAATATCAGTTTAAAGCAATATTTTTTGCTATATTTTGCAATTATTTACGTAATTTTGACGTAGTGCAAATAATATATGTTATACATAAATTAATCAATGTGAATGCAACGATTGTATCTAATACCCCCCCCCATTGGGATATTTCACTATGTATCAGCAGATTAATCATCGCAGCATGGATTCTCATCACATCGGGGACAGGACTTGATTGTCATGCATCGGGCAGTGCGCCTTTTGCATCGGGATACAATGTGCGTTACTACACGATGGCCGACGGCCTGCCCCACAACTACATACATGACCTGTACAGAGACAGTAACGGATTTCTGTGGGTAAGCACTCAGGGCGGAGGACTGTCGCGCTTTGACGGATATGAATACGTCAATTACAGCCCGGGAGAACCGTACAGGAAACTCAACGGCATATTTGTATTCAATGTAGCCGAGGACCGCTTCAAGCGCCTTTGGGCAGCCACCGACCGCGGCGTTGAAGTCATATCGCTCAATACTCTGGCTCCGGCCATGCCCGAGTCGGACGAGCTAAGACGTCTGGCCGGCCACAGCTCCATGAAAGTGATTGTAGACAGTCAGGGAGCCGTATGGTTTCAAAGCGGCAACACCATAGCGAGAGTAGGACTTGACGCATCGGGCGAGGTTGAAGACATAAGCTCGATGACCTTTCATCTGAACCCGCGCGGCATAATGATGGATGACGCGGAACATGACGGCGGCATCTGGGCCGGCATAGACAACGCTGTCGTAAGACTGCGTCACGACGGTCGAGGCGGCATTGCGGCCACACCGCTGCCGGGCATGTCGGACTTTCCTCAAGAGATATGCTTCCACGCAATGCTCACCCGTGAAAACGAGACATGGATAGCCTCGGACCGCGGCATATACCGCTACAACCACAACGAGGAGCTGATGAAGCACTACACACACTCCGACTACGACGCCACCACCATATCGCACAACTTCGTGACCGACATAGAGGTCGACAGCTCCAAAAGGCTCGTGGCCACAACACTCGGAGGCCTGAACATATACAACCCCATGACCGACACCTTTGAGAGGGTATCGCCATATGAATCCTCGAAAATAAGGACTCCGTTCATAATAAGCATGCTCGTGGACGGCGAGGACATATGGATAGCCACCGAAGGCGCCGGCATAGGCCACTTCACGCCCAAACGTCTGGCGCTGACCACGTTCTCACACAATCCTGACGATCCGGCATCGCTGTCGCGCAACCCGGTCAACGCCATCCTCGAAGACAGCGACGGCACTTTATGGGCCGGTACGGTGGAAGGAGGATTAAACCGGCAGCTTGCGGGCGAAAAAACCTTCACTCACTACACTCTTGACAACGGCATACTCAACCACAACTCGGTAAGCGCGCTCGCCGTCGACGGCAACGACCGCCTGTGGGTGGGCACATGGGGCGGAGGCGTCACCATAGTGGACCGCAAAAAGCCCGACCACGTGCTTAAACGTATGTCGACGGCCCATGGCGCGACCCGCTGGATAGACTTCACGGGCTTTCTTATCAATGACTCGATAAACGGCCTCATGTGGATGGGCACCAATGACGGCGTGTATGTCTACGACTTCAACAGAGACTCATTGGATGTGCCTTTCGGCAAAGAGGCGTTGTCGGTAAGAGGAAGCATAGGAGCGGCCATAGACAACGAGGGATTTCTATGGCTCGGCAGCATAAACGGCATATACAAAGTGGACCTGAAGCACAGAAAGGCCGACGGCACATTCAAGGCAAAGCACTACAACCACCGTCTTGATGACCCGTCGGCCCCGTACCCCGAACATATGAGCTACGTATACTGCGGCTCCGACGGCACCATATGGATAGGCACAAACGGCAACGGACTGTACCGGCGTACAACGAGCGACGGACAGGAACGCTTTATAAACTACAACACCTCTCACGGGCTGGCCAACAACTCACTCCGCACAATACTCGAAGATGACAACGGCAAACTGTGGATATCGACCAACAACGGGCTGTCATGCTTCGACCCGGCAACCGCCTCGTCGGTAAACTTCAATGAAGAAGACGGCCTCATGAGCAACGGCTTCTACTGGAATGCCGCGGCAAAGACAGCCGACGGCCGCCTGTTGTTTGGCAACAACCGCGGTATAGTACGCATCGACAAGACCGACTTCGTCAGCAAGACCACCGATGTGCCGGTAAAATTCACCCGCCTCGCCATAGGCTCCGAGACCGTATATGCCGGCAGCCGCCACATAGCCGCCGACATAAGCACGTTCCCGCAGGTGACCATGCACGAGAGCGACAAGTCAATAGGCATCGAGTTTGCGGCGCTCAATTTCACCGACTACCGCACGGGCCGTTACCGCTACAGGCTTGACGGCTTCGACAATGACTGGATAGAGACCGGCGACGACAGGCGCTTCGCCCGATACACCAATCTGTCACCGGGCCACTACACACTGCGCGTGGTCTATGCCCCCGACGGCAGCGGACGCCTCACCGACGAAGCCACACTCGACATATATGTAAAGCCGTTTTTCTACAAGACACCGTGGTTTATCATCATAGCGGCGCTGCTTGCCATTGCGGCCGTATGGGCCGTATTCCGCTGGCGCATGTCATGGCTGATAAAGAACAAACGCGAGCTTGAACGTCAGGTAGAACTGCGTACATCGGAGCTTGAACACCAGAAAGGCCTCGTGGAGGAACGCGCGCGACAACTCGCCGACCGCAACGACACACTCACACGACAGAACGACGAGATATCGCGCCAGAAGTCGCAGCTCGCCGAGATGAACATGAAAGTACGCCGGCTGACCGTTGACCGCATATCGTTCTTCACCAACATAACCCATGAGTTCCGCACGCCCATCACCCTCATCATGGGGCCCATACAGCGTGCCCTCAAACTAAGCTACAACCCGCAGGTCATAGAACAGCTCCAGCTCGTAGAGCGCAATTCGAAGTATCTGCTCACACTTGTCAACCAGCTGATGGACTTCCGCAAGTTCGAGTCGGGAAAAGTGGAGATAGTAAGGGCGCGCCATGACTTCAGCCGGTTCATAGACGAGCTTGTGACGCCCTTCGAGGCCATGGCCGAGGACCGCCGCATAAATCTGCGTCTTATAACAAAGCTTTCACACCGTGAATTCAGCTACGACGAGGATGTCATAAGGAAAGTGCTCTCCAACCTCATAACAAACGCCATAAAATTCACACCCGACGGAGGAAAAGTCACCGTATATGCCGCACTTATGCATACCGGCGGACGATGCGAGACAGCCCACACATTATATATATGTGTAAGCGACACCGGCAGCGGCATTGCCGAGAGCGACCTCCCGAAAGTGTTTGACCACTTCTATCAGGGCAAGAGCGAGATGAAATATCCCGTAGCCGGCACCTCGGGCAGCGGCATAGGCCTCTATCTGAGCAAGAGCCTTGTCGAGGTATACGGCGGAGGCATTTCGGTAAAAAACAACCGCGGCGCCGGATGCTCGTTCAGAGTACTGCTGCCCGTCGACGACGACTGTACGTCGGCCGACGAGACCGAAGAAGCCATGTCGGCCGACCGTCACCCCGCACTGCCGGATCATGCCGACACCTCGGAGGTAACCATACTTGTGGTCGAGGACAACCATGACATGAGAGACTACATACGCTCCATACTGCGCGACCGGTACCACGTGCTCGAAGCCTCCGACGGCGAAGAAGCGCTCCGGATACTCGCCGGAGGCAACATCGACTTCATAGTGAGCGACCTCATGATGCCCGGCATGGACGGGCTTGAGCTGTCGCGCCGTGTCAAGGAGAACTTCACCACAAGCCACATACCCTTCCTGATGCTCACGGCCAAGACCTCGCCGGAGTCGCGCCTCGAAGGCTACCGCACAGGCGTCGACGAGTATCTGCTGAAGCCCTTTGACGAGGAGATGCTGCTCGCACGCATCGACAACATACTCGCCGCACGCACGCGCTACCAGCGCAAGTTCTCGTCAGGACTGCGCATAGCCGACCTCAACATCGACGAGGAGTCGCGCGACAGCAAGTTCATGCGTCAGATCATGGAGATACTTGCGTCAAACTACAAGAACTCCTACTTCGACGTGGGCGACTTCAGCGAAGCCATAGGCATATCGCGCTCACTGCTCAACAAGAAACTGCAGAGCCTTATGGGGCAGTCGGCCGTACAGCTTATAAGGACCTACCGTCTTAACATAGCTAAAGAAATAATTCTTAAAAATCGTGAAACAAGAGCCTTAAATATATCGGAAATAGCCTATGAAGTGGGGTACAACGACTCTAAATACTTTACCAAATGTTTCATGAAGCAATTTGGTGTCACACCGAGCGCAATGCTTAACGGCGAAAGCGACCTTCAGGAGACAAACGACTGACAGACAAATCAGTACCACGGATAGTTAAAAATATGCCGTAGAACATATTCTCTAAATTTCCCCCTAAAATAGCGCTTTATCCACCTCGCTTAATATATGTATACGTTAATTTTGCACCTGATTAACATTAAATAACAATACCAAATGGTTAACCGTCATCATCACAGAAGCTACATACCTTACCGGCCGACAGCTGGCGGTAAGCGCCCCGCTTCCGCAAGGAAGCAGACTCCGAATAAACAACAACAAATATAGTAATTAACCCAAAGAATCCCTTAAACATCTGTATTATGAAGGCCGAATTCAAATCGTCTTTATTAATCGCGGTTATGGTACTTCTCTTCAGTTCGTGCTCCAACGACTGGGGACACACCGATCCGCCAGCAGGTAATCAAGTCTACCCGACAATGGAGAAACTGGTGACATATGCCTTTGACTCCGACGAGGAACTTGACCCCTTAGTGTTTAATCTTAAATCGTATCCCGAAGGTCAACTGCCCGCCATCGTAGAGGATGAAATCGCGGCATCGCCCGTGCTCAGCCTCGACGGAGGCTATGTGCGCATGGTCAACCCGTGGACCCTCAAAGAGTCACAGACCGCCGCATCGATGACTTTCTGGATGAAGCAGGTACGCAAACCCGTAGCCGACACCGAAGCACAAGCCGATGGTGACGGGGAGGTACAGCTTGAGCCGCAGGACATCAGCAGCCCGCTCTTCCACTGGGAGAACGAAAACGCCACCTCGACTCTCGACTTCTCGGCCAACGGCTGGTGGAAGTACAAAGGTGTCGACGGCTCATGGGAAGTAAACAACCCCGCCGAATTTGCCACAGGCTACATAGCTCCCGACGAGTGGCATTACGTGGCCCTCGTGGTACGCGATGACAGCTACGGCATCTACGTCGACGGCGAGAAGAAAGTCGACGCTCCCGCATCGGGCGACATATCCAACGTGGTGAAATTCATTGCCAATGCCCCCTACTTCTTCATCAACTACGGAGCCGACACTCATACTTCGTTCATGATCGAGGACCTGACCATCTACCGCAACTCTATCTCGGCAAAGGAGATTGCCAAGCCCAAGAAAGGCAACATCGGAGGCGGTGGCAGCGTCGGCGGCATTGACTACGCTACATTTGAATATGTACCCGACAACGCTACATATGAAGTAGGTACTCCCGACTGCTCGGCCGGCTGGTGGACTTCATTCTCCAACTACTACCGTATACCGGCAAACACCCATATGAGATTTAAATTCATCAACCATACAAGCGGTGGCGGCAACTGGAACAACTGGAACCTCTGCGTTTGTACAGATGATGAACGAGGCGGCGCGGGATATTCCGAATATTTCGTTATCCGTTCCGACCTTTACGGATGGGGCGGCGCTTACAACGGCGACAACTGGTCAAATACAGGATATGGCGACTGGGACAAGTTCCGTCAGGATATGGAAGGTGCCGAAGTAATCATAGACCTTCGCCGTGAAGGAGCGGAAGTAAAAGTGACAGCTACAGCCACAGCTCCCGACGGAACAGTCTATGAAGAGCGTTTCCACGCCACTTGCGATGAAGGCGACCAGATTATACGTGCATTCCTGATTGTCGACGCTTCTTATCTCGAAATGGACAAAGAAGGATGCTTTGCTTACTGGGATGTTCCTGTTACCATCAATGAGATTGGTACTCCCGACTGCTCGGCTGGTTGGTGGACTACATTCTCCGATTACTTCACCATACCTTCCAATCTGTCGCTCAACCTTGACTTCATCAACCATACAAGCGGTGGCGGCAACTGGAACAACTGGAACCTCTGCGTTTGTACAGATGATGAACGAGGCGGCGCGGGATATTCCGAATATTTCGTTATCCGTTCCGACCTTTACGGATGGGGCGGCGCTTACAACGGCGACAACTGGTCAAATACAGGATATGGCGACTGGGACAAGTTCCGTCAGGACATGGAAGGTGCTTCGGTTACTATAAAGACTTGCCGCGAAGGCGAGGAGGTCAAAGTGACTGCCACTGCCACTGCTGTAAATGGCACGGTATACGAAGAGCGTTTCCACGCTACCTGCAATGACGGCGACCCGATAAGAGCTTTCCTTATAGTCGACGCTTCTTATCTTGAAATGAATGCCGGCAACTGCTATACCTATAAGCTCGTCTACAAATAAGTAATCAACTTTAAAATCTAAATACTTTAATAATGGACAATAAACGCAGTACAACGATAGGAAGGTGGAGCCGTGCGCTCCGCCTGTTCCTGCCGGCAATGATGCTGATGACCGCCGCTGCCGCAAGCGCGCAGACGACTCAGGTGACCGGCGTGGTACAAGATAATACAGGCGAGCCGCTAATGGGCGCAAGTGTCATCGAGAAAGGCACTGCCACCGGTACAGCCACCAACCTCGACGGTGAGTTCATACTCTTCGTCAAAGATCCCGCCAAGGCGGTGCTCGTAGTGTCATACGTAGGCTACGAGACCACCGAAGTGGCCCTCAAAGGACAGACCAAAGTCACCGTCACTCTCAAAGAGTCGGCCGCAGTGCTTGAAGAGGTGGTTGTGGTAGGTTACGGCCAGCAGAAGAAGGAGTCGGTCATCGGCGCCATATCGCAGGTCAACTCCGCCGACCTCCTCGAGACCCCCTCGGCCAACCTCTCGCAGGCCATCACCGGTAAGATACCCGGCGTCATCACTTCGCAGACATCGGGAGCCCCCGGTAGCGACGACGCATCGATCTTCATCCGCGGTCGCGCCACTTTCGCCAGCGACGCGCAGCCCCTCATCCTCGTCGACGGCGTGGAACGCTCATTCGCACAGATAGCCCCCGACGACATCGAGACCATATCGGTACTTAAGGACGCTTCGGCAACGGCTGTCTACGGTGTGCGCGGCGCCAACGGCGTCATGCTTATCACCACCAAGCGCGGTAAGGAGCAGAAACCCGTGGTCAACCTCACCGCCAACTGGCAGTGGCAGGCCCCGACACGCAAGGACACCTACCTCGACTCCTATCAGTCGGTGATGCTTCTCGAAGAAGCCCTTGCCAACGACGGACTCCCCTCGCAGTTCTCCGCTCAGGACATCGAGATGTACCGCAAGTCGGTAGCCGGCGAGCTATCGGGCGTGGACGCACTTCTCTACCCCAACGTAGACTGGTATGACGAGATACTCCGCTCCTCCGCACCCGCACAGCGCTACAACGCAAGCATACGGGGCGGCACAAAGCGCATGCGCTACTACGCTTCGCTCGAATACTACGATCAAGGCTCGCTGTACAAAGAGCTGTCGCGCGACCAGTACGGCAACAAGTCGAGCCAGAACTTCCGCCGCTACGGCTTCCGCGCCAACGCCGACTTCTTCCTCACCGGCGACCTCACCCTGTCGGTCAACTTCGGCACACGCTTCGAAGAGCTCCGCGACCCCAACTCGGCAGAGTCGGCCGTCCACAGTAACATATTCTACCAGCTCAACCACACTCCCGGATGGCTATTCCCCGTGGCATATCAGGTACAGAACGGCGACGAGATGAAGACCCTCTGGGGCGGCAGCTCTCAGTATCAGAACAATGTATACGGCACACTCGCCGAGGGTGGATACTATAAAGGTATAAAGACCATCAACGAGACCAACTTCATATTCGAGTACGACCTGCACAAGCTCACAAAGGGTCTGTCGGCAAAGGCCATGGCCTCGTTTGACTACGAGAACTGGCACCGCAACAAGTACACCAAGGCTTTCGCCACATACGAGCTCAACGACCGCGAGAACTACGAGCAGCTTGAGGCCTACAACAAGTTCGGCACCGACGAGCCCATGAAGTCGGCCTACGACAGCTACTCGCTCTATAAGCTGTATATGGAGGCACAGGTCAACTACAAGCGCGTGTTCAACAACGTGCATGACGTCACCGCCATGGCTCTGTACATGCAGAACGACCTCCGCCGTCAGTCGGAACTCGCCCGCCGCTATCAGGGTATCGTAGGACGTATAACCTACGCTTACGACAACCGCTACCTCGCCGAGTTCAACGCAGGCTACAACGGTTCTGAGAACTTCCACAAGGACCGCCGCTTCGGCTTCTTCCCCGCATTCTCGGTGGGCTGGCGCATAACTCAGGAGGGCTTCATGGAGCGCACAAGCGCATGGCTCGACAACCTCAAGCTCCGTGCAAGCTACGGTCAGGTAGGTAACGACGCCTACAGCGTGAACGGTGTACAACAGCGCTTCCTCTACGAGCAGAAGTGGTCGCAGATCAACAACGACTACTACTTCGGCACCTCCGGACAGCCCGGTATCTTCGAGGAGCAGTATCCCAACTACGCCGTGACTTGGGAGCGCGCCCACAAGTATAACCTCGGTCTTGAATTCGGCCTGTTCAACAGCCGCTTCACCGGTAACCTCGACCTCTTCTACGAGAAGCGCAACGACATCTTGACCGAATACCTCACCCGCCCGTGGTGGTTTGGTGTGACCTCGGCCGCCGGTAACCTCGGAAAGACCTCCAACAAGGGTTATGAGATCGAGCTTCACTGGAACGACGCCATCGGCAAGGACTTCAACTACAACATTGGCTTCACGTTCTCACATGCCCGCAACAAGATCACCGCTAAGGACGAACCCGCGCTCATGACAGCCTACCGCAAGGCTGAAGGACGTCCTATCGGCCAGTACTTCGGCCTCGTGGCCGACGGCTTCGTCACCTCGGCCGACCTTGCCAATCCCGACTTCCCCCGCTCGACTTACGGCGATGTAAAGGTGGGCGACCTCAAATACCGCGACATGAACGGCGACGGCTTCATCGATGACCGCGACATAACCGCCATCGGCTACTCCGACCTGCCCGAAAACACCTACGCGCTCAACCTCGGAGCACAGTGGAAGGGCATCGGCTTCAGCCTCATGCTTCAGGGTGTCGACCACGTGAGTCGCTACTACGACGCCGAGGCCATGTATGCCTTCGTCAACGGCGGTAAAGTCAAGGAGCACCATCTTGACCGCTGGAACCCCGCTCTCTCCGAGGGCGAGAACCTTGCCAAGGCCAAGTATCCGCTGCTCCACTACGACACTTACGCCAACCACAACCAGCGTCAGAACTCATTCTTCCTCAAGAACGGCTCGTTCCTGCGTCTGAAGAACATCGAGATATCCTACTCGCTGCCCGAAAAGTGGATACGCCACGCTTACATGAGCCAGTGCCGTCTATATGTCAACGCCAACAACCTCTTCACTTGGGATCATCTCGACGGCCTCACCGACCCTGAAAACAACGGTTCAAACCGCTATCCCATCTGCAAGACCGTCAACTTCGGTGTAAACATTCAATTCTAAACACCTTGATCATTATGAAAATATCGATAAAAAATATAGCGGGCGCCCTGCTTTTAGGCTCCATACTCCCGCTGGCTTCATGCACCGACTTCCTCGACAAGCAGGCCTCCAACGAGCTTACGGAGGAAAAGACCTATGCCGACTGGAAGATGTTTGAGGCTTTTCACACCGACACGTACAACTTCCTGCTCCACGGCGCTAACCGCGTAGGCGATTCGTGGCTCGACGCAGCCACCGACTTGGCCGAGACCTCAATCTCGTCAAGCGGCGCCCGTGTGTCGTTCAATATAGGCAACTACTATGCACCGGGCGGCTCGGCCGAGCTGACCTCGCCGTGGGAGTCGCGCTACCGCGCCATCCGCAAGTGCAACCGCGTCATCAACGACATGCCCAAAGTGCCCGTCGACATAACCCGCACCGAAGAGGAAGAGGCCGCCGCCCGCGCCACCATGACCGCCGAGGCCCGCACTTTCCGTGCATGGTTCTACTGGGAGCTCTTCCTCCGCTACGGACCGCTGCCCATAGTCACCGATGTGCTCGACCCCGATGAGGACATGATCAAGCCCTACTCCACCCGCCCCACCGTCAAGGAGTATGTAGTCGACTTTATCCTTAAAGAGCTCAAGGAGTCGCGCCCCTACCTGCTCGACTACGCCGACGCTTGGAACGCCAACCGCATAGGCCGTCTGTCACAGCCCATGTCGCTCGCCCTTGAGTCGCGCATCAAGCTCTACATGGCCTCGCCCCGCTTCGCCGCACAGTCAGGCATAACTTGGGCCGACGCCGCCGCTGCCGCCAAGGAGTTTATCGACACCTACGGCTCCGACTTCGCCCTCTATGCCGAGGACGGCATACCCGCAGCCGAAAACTACGGCAACGCCGTACTCCGCACACAGTATGTGGGCAACAACCGCGAGGTCATCTTCTTCCGCAACGACGTGAGAATCGGCTGGGACAAAATACGCTTGGACACTCCTGTCGGTGAAGGCGGACGCGGAGGCAACTGCCCCTCGCAGAACCTTGTCGACATGTATGACATGGCCGACGGCTCGTCGCCCTTCACACAGTACGATGCCACCGGTGCCCCTGTTTACAGCGCAGCAGGTGCTCCCGCCATCAATCCCGCCAGCGGCTACACCGACGCCACCATGTGGACCGGCCGTGACCCGCGCTTCGAAGCCACAGTACTCTATCAGGGTGTCGAATGGGGCGATCCGCAGAACCGTCAGGACACTCACATCGACGTACGCCCCGGCATGGCCGACAATCCCCGTGGCAACGCCGACGCCACCCCCACCGGATACTACATGCGCAAGTACATACCCGCCACTATCCTGTCATCCAACCACGGCGGTCAGGCTTACCGTCTGTGGACCATCATACGCTACGCCGAGATCCTCCTCAACTACGCCGAGGCACTTAACGAAGTCGGCGGACCGTCGGCTGACGTGGCCGACCTCCTCGACCAAGTGCGCCACCGCGGCGGCATAACCGGCGACGTAGCCGACCGTGCCGACCTCATGGGAAGCAAGGATGCCATGCGCAACTTCATCCACAAGGAGCGCACCGTTGAATTCGCCTTCGAGGAACACCGCCCGTGGGACGTTCGCCGCTGGGGTGTGGCCGTTGAAGCCCTTTCACGCCCGATTTACGGCGTTAATGTCGACAACAACGGAGTGCCCTCGCGCAAAATAGCCCAGCCCCGTGTGTTTGAGGAGAAGATGTATCTATATCCCATCCCCGAAGCCGAATACTGGAAGACCGGTCTTGAAAACAACCCCGGATGGAATTAATCTTAAATCGCTTTATATCTTAAACTTATGAATAATATCATAAACTATATGTCAGGAAAAGGCAAATGCCTTCTGACCGCAGTGCTTATCGGCTCGTCGCTCACGGCATGGGCCGCCGGCGGCCGCGAACTGAAGGGACGTGTCACTGATCCCGACGGCAATCCTATCGCCGGAGCCATCGTCAACGTCGCCGAACAGAGCCGCATAGTCCTTACCGACCAAGACGGTAACTTCACCCTGTCCGACGTCGGCTTCGAGGACGAGGTCAACACCAAGTGCGTGGGCTACGACACCAAAATCGTGACCGTCGAGGACTTCGACAAGCCCCTTGTCATCATACTTGACCCCGACACCGACGCTTACAAGAAGCTGCGCAATCTCGCGTTTCAGGACAAGCCCGCGCGCTACACCACCGAGGCTACTTCGATAGTGACCGGCGAAGAGCTGCAGCGCTACCCCGTAACCGTGCTCCAGAACGCGTTCAACTCACTGCTTACCGGTATACAGACCTACGAACCGGCCTCCGAGCCGGGATGGGCCGAGACCAAGATGTACATACGCGGTATACGCACCATGAACGCCGACGCCCGCAATCCTATCATCATCGTCGACAATGTGGAGCGCGACATATCGTTCCTCGATGCATTCCCCATCGACAATGTCACTGTACTTAAGGATGCCGCGGCCACTGCCCTCTACGGTATGCGCGGCGCCAACGGCGTCATACTCGTCACCACCAAGCGCGGCGAGGCCGGCAAGACCAATATAGAGTTCACTCAGGAAGTAGGCTGGCAGACCCTCGTAAACACAGTAGAGTCGCAGAACTCCTACAACCATGCCCTTACATCCAATCAGGTGCGCTACCTCGACGGCAAGGACCCGCTCTACACTCCCGAGCAGATCGAGAAATACCGCCGCGTCAGCAACGGCGAGACCCTCGAAGGCATAGACCGCTACAAGTACTTCAACACCAACTGGTTTGACGTTCTGTACCGCGACCATGCACCGGTATACAAAACCAATCTCCAGATATCGGGCGGTAACAGCCGCGCACGCTACTATGTGTCGGCCTCCTACCTCCGTCAGGAAGGTATGTGGAACAACGCCGCTACCGAACACAAAGCCGAGGACTACAGCTCGCAGCACGTGCTCGACCGCTTCAACCTGCGCTCCAACCTCGACATAACAGTCAACAAGTACCTGCGCGTAGGTCTTGACCTCGGCGGACGTATCGACAACATCGTACAGCCCACCATGGGCGTGTTTGCCCTGACCACCCACGGTGCGGTCGAGGCAAGCCCCATGAGCCCTATCTACTGTCCTAACGGCGAGATATACAGCGGCTCCTACACGGAGTCACCCAACCCGCTGTGGCAGCTCGGTTCGTCGGGTCTTGAAAAGAACCGCCGCCGCCAGCTCTACTCCACCGTCACTGTAAACGGCGACCTCAGTGTCATAACCAAAGGTCTCGGTGTCGACCTCGTGGCTTCGTTTGACGCCTATGACGGCTTCGAATCCACTCAGACCAACAACATCAACACCTATAAGTATGACTACAACAACGCAAATGTGACCCGTGTCGAGGACTTCACCTACACCCGCACCAACACCTACAGCGAGCTTACCAACCCCAATGCCAACGAGCGCGACAACTCTTGGACCCTCAACCTTCGCGGAGGTGTGAGCTACGACCGCACCTTCGGCAAGCACCATGTCGACGCCCGCGCGTTTGTGCGCTCCTATATGAAGCGCAACAACCGAGGCCCGCACTCGGCTAACTGGTTCCACCTGTCGTCAGACCGCTACCTTGCCTACAACGGTGTGCTCAACTACATATTCAACGGCCGCTACATAGTCAACGGAAGCATATCATACATGGGTAACGACAACTTCGATCCCGACAACCGCTGGGATACCTTCTGGGGCGTAGGAGCCGGATGGGTACTCTCCAACGAGCCGTGGCTCCGCAAAGACTGGATGGACCTCCTCAAGATCCGCGCAAGCTACGGTAAGACCGGTATGAGCGACACAGGTTCGGGCCGTTACCCCTACCAGTCGATTTTCGACACCGCCACCGGCTATTCGTTCGGTAAAAACGAAACATTCTACGACGGTTACGCCGAAAAGACCTCCGGTAACCCCAACAGCCGCTGGGAGATATCGAAAATGGTCAACATAGGTCTTGACTGGGGCTTCTTCAACAACAAGTTCTACGGTAACCTCGACTTCTGGAAAGAGTGGCGCAGCGACATCCTCATAGAGCGCTCCACCAACCCCGACCTGCTCGGTATATCATTTGCAAAGGACTCGTACGGAAAGGTAGAATCCAAAGGTTTCGAACTTACCATAGGTCACCAGAACAAGATAGGCAACGTCGAGTACTCCATACAGGGTATGCTCTCCTACAACACCAACAAGATCACCGAAATGGACGAGCTTGAACCCGCAGTGCCTTGGCAGCGCAAGACCGGCAACCGCATCCGCGGCTACGAAAGTGTGGCCGACATATATGAACACGGTTACAACCATGTGATCGGTGGCTGGAACATGTACCAGTTCACAGGGTGGGCTTCCGATCCGGCCCTCGTGTCGACATCACAGCAGGACGCCATCGACCATCCCGAGAAGTACCCCTACAACACCTTCTCCGGAGGCGGCCAGAAACTCGGTACAGCCGTGTTCAAGGACCTCAACGGCGACCGTCAGATTGACTCGCGCGACATGGCCCCGTTAGGCTACACCATGCTTCCCGACTGGACCCCCTCGATAAGCCTGTCTGTGAAATACAAAGGTTTCGACCTCCGTGCCGTGGGCACCGCCTATCTGCACCGCTCGGTATTCCTCTCGCCGTCAATCACCTTCTCGGAGTGGGGTGCCAACAACTCGACCAAGGAAGTGGTAAAGGCTTGGGGTTACTACACCGACGACCCTATGGACCCGCGCAACATAAACGCCAAGTATCCGCGTCCGTCATTCTCGTACAACACCGAGGACTCTTCACGCGACAACGGTTCATACCAGAATTCGATATGGATACGCAACGGCGACTACTTCGCCCTGCGCAACCTTGAGTTCGGCTACTCGCTTCCTCAGAAGCTTATCGCCAAGGCCTACATGACAAAGTGCCGCGTTTACTTCAGCGCCTACAACGTAGCCACTTGGAGCCACCTGCCGAAAGAGATGGATCCCGAACGCCCCATGGGCTACTGCTGGTGGTATCCGACAACCCGCATATTCTCATTCGGTATAAATGTTGCATTCTAAACAATACCTTAAAATTATGAAATTCAGCAAAATATCACTATACGTAGCTGCGGTGCTCTCTATAACGGGAGCATCATGCAGCGACTCTTACCTTGACAAGGAGGTCGACCTCACGCTCCAGCCCGAGTTTGTGTTCAGCGACTACAACATGACACGCGGTGTGTATGCCAACATATATACCTATCTTCCCGATGCGTTTGCCGGCTACTCCGACACCCAGTTCCGCCTGTCGCAGGACTGTATGACCGACAACTCAATCGACTACTGGGGTGTGGGCCGCTATCACTCCGTGATGGACGACGCCTACGATGCGACCAACCACTGGTTTGCTTCCGACGTATGGAGCAGCCGTTATCGCGGCATCCGCGCCTGCAACCAGTTCCTTGCCAACGCCAAACCCTCGGTAATCGGTAATGCCGAGAAGCCCGGCGACGACAACAAGCTCTATGACCGCTGGTGCGCCGAGGTACGCGTAATCCGCGCACTCCTGCACTTCGACCTCATATGCTACTTCGGAGCCATACCCATCGTGGCCGATGACGAGGAGGGCAACCCCATCATACTGTCGCCCGGCACAGCCCTGCCCGAACGCACTCCGGCAGTCGAGGCTCTTGACTGGGTGGCTAACGAGATGGAGACATGGAAAGACAAACTGCCCTTCCGCTACGCCAATGAGGATGAAAACTGGGGACGTGTGAACGGCGCCGCAGCCTATGCGCTCAAATCGCGCGCGCTCCTCTACAAGGCTTCGCCGCTCAACAATCCCTCGGGCGACAAAGCGCTGTGGCAGGCAGCGGCTACGGCAGCCACCGACTTCATCACCAAAAACAACACCGTAGCCAACAAGTATCGTCTGCACCGCACCGTTGACAACGACCCGCAGAAAAACTACTACGACGTGTTCACCTCCGACCCCGTGATGTCCAACGAATACATACTGAGCCGCTCAGTATGGAACACCCTCAACCTCGTGTACTTCAACGGTCCCTGCGGCTTCGCCGGCAAGATAAGCAACACCGGCTACAACAACCCCACCCAGAACCTTGTCGACGCATACGAGACCGCCAACGGCCTCCCCATCGACCAAGACCCCTCCTACGACCCGCAGGATCCCTACAAGAACCGTGACCCGCGACTGGCACAGACCATTTTCTACCACGGTATGACATGGGGCGACGGCGACGAAGCACGCGAGCTTAACATGCGCAACGACTCCGAGGATGTCGGCATCGACTACTCGCGCGGTAACGGCGGCACATGTACGGGCTACTACTGCAAGAAGTACGTGCACAACATACGCTTCGACGGTACGGTAGGCAACCAGCGTGTGGCGTGTCCTATATTCCGTTATGCCGAGATTCTGCTTAACGCGGCCGAGGCTCTCAACGAAGCCGGCCAGACAGGTCAGGCCTACGCGTACATCAACGAACTGCGCGACCGCGTGGGCATGCCCGCCTACTCCGGCATGAACGAGGGCCAGCTCCGCGAGCGCATACAGAATGAGCGCCGCATAGAACTCTGCTTCGAGGACCACCGCTTCTTCGACTGCCGCCGCTGGAAGCTATTCGAAGGCAAGACTCCCGCGTCGGAAAAGAATCAGCCCCGCTACCGTCAGGTCTACAACCTCTACGGCGTAGCCATCAAAGAGGACGGAGGCACACGGTTCAACTACGGCCTGTCGGAAAAATACTCCTCGCAGACCTTCAACTCGCCCAAGAACTACTACTTCCCCATACCCTATTCCGAAATCCAGAAGACCGGTATGACGCAGAATCCCGGATGGGAATTGTAAGCTCACATAATTAATATTGACAACTCATGAAAATATCACGTATATTTCTTTACAGCGCATTGTCGGCAGTCACCCTTCTTACGGGTGCCTGCGACGATGACGACAACGGCTACAAGTACGGCGACCCCAAAGCCGTGGTATCGACGCCTGCCGCCCCGGTGATAAACGCTACCTCGGCCGAAGTGGAGGCCACATTCGATATGGCCGCCGACTTCCGCACAAGCGGCGCGGGCTTCTGCTATGACGTCAAACCCGGACCCACCATCTACGGCAACGCCGTAAAAGCCACTGTCACCGACAACAAGATGAAGGCCACCATCACCGGCCTCGCACCGTCAAAGACATACTACATACGCGCCTACGTGGCGGTGTATGACAACAAAGACATCGAGTACTCGCCCGAGTTTACCATAACCACCGGCGAGGGCACCCCCGAGGAGATGCTTGAAAACTATGTGGCGCCGAAGGACAATGACTACTATGTGGCCATTGCAGGCTGGGGTGCACGCGACCAATGGAACCTCGCCAACGTACACGACCCCTCTGTCGTGAAGGCCGCCGACGGATACTACTACATGTATCAGACCGACGCTTCGTACGGCAACGTACATATGGAGGGCGGAGGACACTTCCACGGACGCCGCTCCAAGGACCTCGTAAACTGGGAATACCTCGGCGCCACTATGCCCGAACTTCCCGAGTGGGTTGTGCCCAAGCTCAACGAGATCCGCAAGGCCATGGGTCTTGAGGAAGCCAATCCCGATGTCAACGCATTCGGCTACTGGGCTCCCGTAGTACGCAAAGTCAACGACAACCTCTACCGCATGTACTACTCCATAGTATGTCCCGGTACTATCAACGGCGACGGCACATGGGCCGAGCGCGCGTTCATCGGCCTGATGGAAAACTCCAATCCCGCCGACAACTCGGGCTGGGTCGACAAGGGCTATGTCATAACAAACGCGTCTGACCGCGGCCTGAACTTCAACGTAGCCGCCAACGACTGGGCCAACTGCTACTACAAGTTCAACGCCATAGACCCCGCCTATATAATAACCGATGCAGGCGAGCACTGGCTCATATACGGATCTTGGAACAGCGGCATAGCAGCCGTGAAGGTCGATGCCGAAAGCGGAAAGCCCGCCAACCTCGGCAACCCGTGGGGTACGGATGCCGAAATAGCCTCGTACGGCAAACTGATATACACCCGTCAGATGGGCAACCGCTGGCAGGCTTCGGAAGGCCCGGAGATTGTATACCGTGACGGCTACTACTACCTCTTCCTCGCCTATGACGCTCTCGGAGTGCCCTACAACACCCGCGTCGTACGCTCCAAGAACATCACCGGTCCCTATCTCGGCATAGACGGCACCGACTGCACCAATGCCGGCGGCGACGCATACCCCATCGTCACCCACCCCTACAAGTTCAACGGCCACTACGGCTGGGTAGGCATATCGCACTGCGCCGTATTCGATGACGGCGAGGGCAACTGGTTCTACGCCTCGCAGGGACGACTTCCCGGCGGCATTCAGGGCAACGATGCCAGCAACGCCCTCATGACCGGCCATGTGCGCAGCATACGCTGGACCAAGAGCGGATGGCCCGTGGTGATGCCCGAACGCTACGGAGCAGTGCCGCAGGTAGCCATTGCCGAAGAAGAACTTGTAGGCAACTGGGAAAACATAGACCTCGGCTATCAGTACGAGACCATGAAGGAGTCGGTGACCATAACACTCAACGATGACCACACTGTGGCCGGAGCGCCGTGGGACGGAGCCTCGTGGAGCTACGATGCCGAAGCACGTATACTGACCATAGGCTCGGTAGAACTGTATCTCATGCGCGAGTGTGACTGGGAGGCCGCCCCGCGTACCCATACAATAGTATACGCCGGTATTGACAACCGCACGACATACTGGGGCAAAAAACTAAGGTAAAGATTATTTTAGACTCCCGGAGAGCCGATGCCCCTATGGCTCGCCGACACCACCCGACAGGCTGCATCGACCGATGCGGCCTGTCGTTTTATTAGACTGATTAGCCCCATTAGACTAATTAACTCTATCCCCACGTTACAATTTTTTATGCTTTCGTCTCATTTTGCACAATGGGGTTGTCTTACCGCGTACTATTGAGTAACTTTGAGAAAACAACCCATTTTACTGTTATGAGACGTTCATTATGCTTTCTTGCGACATTGCTGTGCGTAGCCGTTTTTAACGCCGCGGAGCCGTTTGTATCATTCACTCCCGGTGAGGAGTTTTTCACTGTCATCGATAATGGCCGACCACTGCCCGTCTATCTCGACGAGGGCGTGGACGAGGCCGTAAGCATAGCCGCCAAGGCGCTGTGCGAAGACTTCGGGCGCGTATCGGGCACTCCGGCCGCCATTGCCGCACAAGCACCCGCGCGCGGTATAATAATAGGTACATGCGGCACCCCCGTGATAGACCGCCTCATCGAAAAAGGGGCCATTGACGGCCCGGCGCTCAAAGGCAAATATGAAAAGTATCTGCTTACCGTGGTAAGCAATCCCGCCCCGGGCGTGGACGAGGCGCTGGTCATAGCCGGAAGCGACCGTCGCGGTACCGTATACGGCATTTACGAGCTGTCGGAGCAGATGGGCGTGTCGCCGTGGTACTGGTGGGCCGACGTACCGGTAGCCCGCCGCAACAATGTATATATAAAACCGGGCGTATATACTGACGGAGAGCCTGCCGTAAAATACCGAGGCATATTTCTAAACGACGAGGCCCCGTGCCTCACCGGATGGGTCAAAAACCATTACGGCACCGGTTATGGCGACCACCGCTTCTATGCCGATGTATTTGAACTGATACTCCGGCTTAAGGGCAACTTCATGTGGCCCGCCATGTGGAGCTGGGCGTTCTATGCCGACGACCCCGAGAACTCGGCCACAGCCGACCGCATGGGCATAGTCATGGGCACGTCGCACCACGAGCCTATGGGCCGCAATCATCAGGAGTGGGCACGCAACCGCAAGAATTACGGCGCGTGGGACTACAAAACCAACAAAAAGACCCTCGACCGCTTTTTCAGCGAAGGCGTGCGACGCCTGAAAGACACCGAGGACATCGTCACCATAGGCATGCGAGGCGACGGCGACGAGGCCATGGAGGAGGGCACCAACATAAAGCTGATGGAGTCGATAGTCAAAAACCAGCGGCGCATCATAGCCCGCGAGACGGGACGGCCCGCCTCGGAGACCCCGCAGATATGGGCTCTGTACAAAGAGGTGCTCGACTACTACGACGCCGGCATGAGAGTGCCCGATGACGTCATAATGCTTCTCTGCGATGACAACTGGGGCAATGTACGCCGACTCCCCGACGACAAAGAGCGTAAACATCCCGGAGGATGGGGCATGTACTACCACGTAGACTACGTGGGAGCGCCTCGCAACACCAAGTGGATCAACGTCACCCCGGTGCAGAACATGTGGGAGCAGCTGTCGCTCACCTACGACTACGGTGTCGACAGACTGTGGGTACTCAATGTAGGCGACCTCAAGCCCATGGAATACCCCATAACCCTGTTTCTTGACATGGCATGGAATCCCCGTGAATACGGTGTCGACGACATAACCGACCACACCCGCCGCTTCTGCGCAGCCCAGTTCGGTGAAGACCAAGCCGACGAAGCCGCGAGAATACTCAACCTCTACAGCAAATACAACGGCCGCGTGACCCCCGAAATGCTCGACCACACGACATACAACCTCGCCACAGGCGAGTGGAAAGCCGTAGCCGACGACTACGCCCGTCTCGAAGCCGAAGCACTGCGTCAGTTCATAACGCTCAAGCCCGAATATCGCGACGCTTACAGGCAGCTCATCCTCTTCCCCGTTCAGGCCATGTCCAACCTGTACGAGATGTATTATTCGCAGGCCATGAATCTGGCTCTTCACAAACAGGGCGACCCGAGGGCCAACGAGTATGCCGACAACGTGGAGCGCTGCTTCAACCGCGACCGTGAACTCTGCGACGCCTACAACCATGATATAGCCGGTGGCAAGTGGAACGGTATGATGACACAGAAACATATCGGCTATACGAGCTGGCACGACGGCTTCCCCGCCGACACAATGCCGACCGTAAAGCGTGTCACCGACACGGCAAAAGGCGGATACACCTTTGACGAAGGGGGCCGCGGATGCGTCATCATAGAAGCCGAGCACTTCTACAAGGCATGCGACGGCGACTCGGTGAAATGGACCGTAATACCCTACATGGGACGCACACTCAGCGGAGTATGCGCCATGCCCTACACCGCACCCGTCGACGGAGCATCGCTCACCTACCGCATGAAGCTGCCCAAAGGCACGTCAAAGGCCAAAGTGACGGTAGTGGTGAAGTCGACCCTCGCGTTCAAGAACCGTGACGGACACCGCTACGAAGTCGATTTCGGCGCCGGAGAGCCTGCTGTAGTGAACTACAATCATAATCTCAACGAAGCGAAAGAAAACATATACAGCATATTCTATCCTACCGTGGCCCGACGCGTGGTGGAAAAAACCGTGGAGCTGCCTGTAGCGGTCGACAAAGACGGCTACGCCACACTCACCCTGCGTCCTATCGACGAAGGCACCGTATTTGAAAAAATCATTGTGGACCTCGGCGGATACACCCCGCAGTACCTCTACGGCACTGAGTCATCCTGCTCCCGTAATTAACCCTACGGGGCCTATTGGTCCAATTGCGCGGGATAAGGCATCGGCAGCAAAACCCTCCCTACTCTTTTTACATTGACCCTGAATAAGCACTGATAGAACGCGGTTTTCCGAAAAATATGACGGAAAATCGCGTTTTGTCCATAGCCCATGCTATGAACAGCGAGCCGCCTATGACAAACGGTACGGCAACGCAGGCAAACGTGATAAACGTAGGATCGAAACCGAACAACGGCAAGAACGCCTTGCTCGACATGGTAAAGACAGGCGAAAACAACAGTATGGGCAGAGTGTTTCTGCCTATGAAATGCAGCACCGTCTTAATCCGCATGGGAATAAACCGGTAGATCCACAGCATCAGGCATACGGCGAAGTATACTATGGCCACGCCGGCAATGGAGAAGCGATACAGATTTTCAGGAAAACAGCAGAGTACCGCCAGCGGCACGACAGCCCATGCCGCAGGACGGAAAAGTGTGTCGAAATCCATACTGAAGCGGCTTGCGGCGACTCCGAATATAAAATAGGGATATTCAGTTAAAGGCCACTGACAGACATGGGATAATTGGCTGAGGA
>ERZ777011.123-NODE-123-length-118913-cov-19.985125_pt1 | contig 118913 bp, 95 predicted proteins | sample MGYA00374964_ERZ777011 | MGnify/ENA primary metagenome ERZ777011 (study PRJEB29310, sample SAMD00008975) | mouse gut metagenome | study: EMG produced TPA metagenomics assembly of the Metagenome analysis of fecal microbiota from mouse which was promoted... | reverse complement strand
TTGAATTTCAATAATTTCAAAGTACTCTTATGATTTTTTAGTGGACACTAATGATACTAAACATATCATTTCAGTTTCATCGACTCCCACTGGTCTGACAGCTGCAACGACGCGCTGACCGCCGGCAGCTGGATCTTCCTGTTCACAACCACAGACTGCCGTGCCACATTCGTCGATAAATGTTCATAGAGGTCGCCCAATGTCACATCACCCTTAGTTTCCTGAAGTTTCTCAAGCAGATAATAGGTGAATATCCCGTGACCTTTCTCCTTATACGGATAAGCCGTCTGGTCACCAGACGCCGCCGAGAATACAACCATATTACCCTTCGGGCGAACCGAAGCGCTTTTGATTTTAACACCGCGCGCAGCCATCAGCATTCCATCTCCGCGTTGAGAGCCACTGAAGCATGCATCAAGGAACACAACAACCGACCGCGCTCCAAGACCTCCCAGACGCTCGTAGAGTTTCGCCAGCGGGAAGCACACCTCGGTCATCGAGCCGTCTGCATCAACTGGCATCAGATAGGCAGACCGGTCACGCTCGTCAGGTATACCGTGACCCGCATAATAAAACATGATGTCAACGTCACCGCCGTATGCATCCGTTATCGCCGAAATATCTTTCAACGCTCCCAACATATCACCATAGGTAGCATTTTCATAACGCCGGATATTGCTCTCCGGAAGCCCCAACGTGCGGTGACAGTAATCCGCAAACACCCGGGCATCCTTTGCAGCGAACTCAACCCCGGCAACTCCGTTGCGATAATCCTCATTGCCGATTATCACAGCAAAACGGTTACGGCTCTCCGTGGCCGACCTCGGTATGTTACGGTCAACTTCACACTCCGGCACCTCCTTGGCTTGCGGTTTCGTCCCGTCTGGTGCAGCAACCGGCGCCGAGCTTATTGCCGATGCTGCAGCCAGCAGCACCTCGTCGGGATTCGATGCCTCCAAAAACAGGATTTCAGCTGCAAACGGCACCTCGGGGCACTTCCTGAATGCCATGGTCAAGGCATACGCCGGATATTCAAGCCTGTTTCCCCTCACCTCGCGCAACTTAATACAACCCTTAAACGGCCCGTTCCCACCGAAACCATAATTCTCCACCGGAATATCAACCCTTGCCTGGTCAGGCAAAACAATACTCTCCAGGTTCTCACACCCCTCGAATGCATTCATCCCTATCCGCTTAACTGAATTCGGAAGCTTTACCGACTTCACATACTTTGCCCCTTTGAATCCGCGCCCTTCAACCGACGTAACCGAATAAGGTAATCCGTCAATCAAGACCTGTTCCACAACCTCGAGTTCTGCCAGCCCCTTATCGCGGGCATCCGCAATGCAGCAGCTTACTTCTGTATTTCCACGTGTGGTATATTTTACACCGTTTACAGTCACCGTTGCCCCATACACCGGAACAAGCATCACAGCGGTAAGCACCACCACAAATATCCGGTTTCTCATCTCTCTGAAAGTCTCCATTATTCCAGTCCTTTTAAAAATCAACACCAATGCGCATCAAGAAGCCGAATGCATACTGCCTAACAAGAACCCGGCCATAATCATCTCCCCACCTGGAGTATGCCGGTTGAATCCAATAACCAGTATCGACGTCAAGACGTCTAATTCTGACGCCGAGCGACACATTCAATCCTGTACGGCCTGTCAGATTGAATCGTACACCTCCGTTTATATTCCCATAAAAACCATTAGCCTTGGCAACCTGATAGCCGGCCCTCACATCAAAAAACGGAGTTATCTTTCTGCCGAAAAAATCCATACGCCACATGGCATATACCGGTATGCTGCCTCCTATCTCCGGTTCACAGGAACCAAGCCGCCTGCAGAACTCCGCTCCAACGCCCACATAATGCTGTTTGCTCAACTGCACCCCATGCGTAGTTGACACCGCCATTGTAAATGCCGCACCATAATACCCGTATGAGTTCATATAGTTATAATATACATTAAACTCTTCCTGCAACTCCAATGCGGGAGCAACATCCACCATTCCCCTATAAGTCTGCGCCCTGCCGCTGACACATAACAGACTAATGCTAACAAGCAATAAACTCAACCTTTTCATTGCAACGGATGTCATATCTCAATCATATATTTTTTCATAGCAAATTATAACACACTCCTCCCAACCTGTAGTCGCAAAATTACATATATTTTTTCTACCCCCCCCCTTAACACTATTTAACCCAAGAACAGGCTGTAACCATTCAAATCCAGGAACCACACTCACGAATTATACTCAGTCTGAAGGGATGCCCCCCTACATCCGCTGCTAATTCAAATCATAATGTCTGCCATCAGACGGCACCGTGGTTCACCCCACTAAGATAATGAGCGCCTTATCGGCATTATACGCTTAAATTCTGCCATAAAACAGCCCCCCTCCGGCATAAACCAAAGGGGGGCTGCTTTATGTTTTATCTACCGGCTGTTAGCCTATAAAAGCAAACATCGGGCTGTTGGCTGTGGCTTCGAGAATCGCATCGTAGAAGAAGCTTACAATACCCAAAGCAATCACACCGCCGACACAGATCCACAAACCAAGACGCTCGCTAAGTGCCGAGCGGAAAGTGGCAATCTGAGGCTCTTCGGGCGAAATATACATTGCCTTCACAACCAACAGATAGTAGTAGAGCGATGCGATGGTGTTGATTAAAGCTATAAGCACCAACACATATATCGCAATCGAACCCTGGTTGATGGCCGATGTGAAGATGAAGAATTTGCTGAAGAATCCGGCGAAGGGAGGAATACCTGCAAGCGAGAACATTGCAAGCATCATCGCACATGCAAGCCAGGGATTGGTTTTCGACAGACCGTTATAATCGGTCATATCAACTTTGCCGGTCTTGTTCTCAATAGCCCCGATAACGCCGAATGCTGCAAGGTTCGAGAAAATGTAAACAAGAATATAATACATCATGGCTGCAAGTCCCATCTCATTGCATCCCACAACGCCGAGCATGATATATCCGGCCTGTGAAATCGACGAGAACGCCAGGAAACGTTTCATGTTTTTCTGACGGATGGCAAACAGGTTACCTACCGTTATTGTCAGGATAATCAATGCATAGAGCATCCACTCCCAGGCGGCGCTGTAAAACTGGCCGAAAACCTGCACCAGAATAACCAGGAACGCAAAAGCGGCGGCGCCCTTTGAGATTACCGACAGATATGATGTCACAGAAGTCGGAGCACCCTGATAAACATCTGCTGTCCACAAGTGGAACGGCACGAGCGACAGTTTGAAACCCACACCGGCAATCACAAACGCAAGAGCAACCACCAGCAAAGTGTCAACCTGACTGCCCAACTGCAGCGCGATGTCCTCAAAATAGAGCGACCCTGCAAGACCATACACAAACGACAGTCCCATCATGAAGATGGCCGATGAGAACACCGCCGTCAGAATATATTTGATAGCGGCCTCATGGCTTTCGTAGCGGTTCTTATCCATTGCCACCATCGCAGCCAAAGGAAGTGATGCCGATTCCAGACCGATGACAAACAACAGGAAATGGCGTGCCGAAATCATCAGATACATTCCGAAGAGCGTCACAAGCAACAACTCATAGAACTCTCCACGGCGCACAACCATCATATCCCCGTTAGTCCAACGCACCGACTGAATCAACACGATGACAACACCCACATTCAAGATGTTTTTAATCATCGAGCACACCGGCGATGTGCTATACATCCCGGCAAATGCATCAACGGTGCCAACATTGCCCCAGACGAAGCTCGCCACGGTAAAAATCGAAAACAATATGGCCGTGAAACCGGCTGTAGCGTTTAGAGCCTTTTTGGGCATGAACGTGTCGTAAAGGAATACCAGCAGGAAAACGAGCAACACACCGATCTCCTGTCTCATTGCAAGAAATTGAGAATAATCCATCTTGTTCTGTTATTGGAAATTTAGAGACCTATGGCGCGGAAAAGCTCCGGGCTGAAGGTAAACTTGATTAACGACTCGAAGAAATTGGGGAAACAGCCTATGGCCGCAACGCTTACCACCAAGGTGATAACCGACAGACGCTCCCACCAGGTGGCATCCGTGAGCTGAAGATGGTGTTCATCCTGAACGGGGCCGAACAACAGCTTGCCGACAACGCGCAGGATATAGACTGCGGTAATAACAATCGAAGCACACGCAATGACAGTGAACACCAGTCGCAGAGAACCTGCCCCGGCAAGGAAATCCTTCATACCGGCCTCAAATGAACCCACGAAGATGGTCATCTCTGCCACGAATCCGCTAAGACCGGGCAAGCCCAACGATGCCATACCGGCAATCACATAACCCACACCGAGGAAAGGCATAATCTTCATCAAACCTCCCATCAGACGGATATCACGGGTATGGGTACGGCCGTAAATCATACCGATCAACGCAAAGAACAAAGCCGTCATCAGACCGTGCGACAGCATCTGCATGATGGCACCGGTCATAGCCGTGGTGTTGATCATCAGAATGGCAAACAGCACCATGCCGCAGTGCGAAACCGACGAATATGCATTGATATATTTCAAATCTGTCTGCACACATGCCGAGAACGCTCCGTAAACAACCGAGATACCTGTCAGGATCAGGAAAATCCAGGCCAGGTCATTAGCAGCCTGAGGCATCAGATACATGGCCACGCGGAAACAACCGTAACCTCCGAGTTTCATCAACACTCCGGCATGGAGCATCGAGACAGCCGTAGGAGCGCAAGCATGACCGTCAGGGCTCCATGTATGGAACGGGAACATGGCTCCCAAAACACCGAAACCCACGAAACACATCGGGAAGAGGAAATACTGCCAACCCTGGCTGATTGCGTCGTTCTTGGCGATTTCAAGAATATTCCATGTCAGCTGGCCACCTTCAGGCGCTGAGTGGTAATATATGCCGATGAGACTGAGCATAAGGAAAGCTGAACCGCCCATAAGCATCAAGGTCAGCTTCATGGCCGAATATTCCTTGCGCCCCGTACCCCACACACCGATGAGAAGATACATCGGGATGAGAGCCACCTCATAGAACATGAACATCGTGAAAAGGTCTATCGAGATAAAGAAACCGAAAACCCCGGTTGAAAGCAGCAACAGCCACATGAAGAAATGGCGTGCATCATCAATCTTCCACGAAGCGAATGAGCCGGCAAACACTATAATCGACGACAGCAGAATCATTGCTATCGACACACCGTCAACACCCACCGCAAGGCAGATATTCAACGGCCCAAACCATTCCCATGAACCGGTGAAAAGCATCTCTGCCGTCTCCCCCGCCTGTCTGAGGGCGAGATAGTCAACAAGCAACCAAACCGACATGGCAATCAGAATCGTCGAACCGATAACTGCCACCGCGCGAATCTGCTTGTCATTGCGGCAGAGGGCGAACCCCGCAAGCATCAGCAACGGGATTATCACGAAATAAATCAGTATATTCGAAAACATTTCTGTTACTATATTTTTTCTGTGTTAAATTCAAACGCTCTCTAATGGCCGTCACATCAGGCAGATTGCAGTCACTGCGCCAAGAAGCAACGCTCCGATAAGATAAACCCACACATAGCGCTGGATATTGCCCGACTGCAACGAGCGGATTGCATACGACGACCGCTGTACCACATAAGCGATACCGTCCATCGTACCGTCAACGATATGGCGGTCAAACCATGCTATAGGTTTGCTGATGCAGCCGAAGATAATCTTATGTGTGATGAACATATAAAGTTCATCCCAATAGAAGCGGTGATGGCACCAGCGCCACAATGCCGGAAGGGCGTTCTTCATCTTTGCTGGCAGAGGATTCTCTTTCTTATACATCGCTGTGGCGATAAGAATTGCCACCACGGCAACAGCGAGGCTTATTGATGCCACACTCCAGTCAAGCGCCTTGAAATTCGTAAAGAATGAAACGCTGTCAAACATCTCCTCACCATTCCATGTAACCAGGTTGCCGAAAGGCACAAAACCGGCAAAACAAGAAACCACTGCAAGAATCACCAGCGGAAGGGTCATTGTCCACGGCTGGTCATGAGGTGCATGATGGCCTTCGGGCACTTTGTGTTCTTTCCACCAGAAAATCAGATAGTAGAGACGGAACATATAGAACGCTGTCAGACCGGCTACAAGCGACATCCATACATACCACAGCATCGAATGCCCCATAGTCGCAGTCAGAATCTCATCTTTCGAGAAGAAGCCCGCGAAAGGAACGATACCGGCAATAGCCAGGCAGCCGATAAGGAAGGTGATGTGCGTTATAGGCATATGCTTCCGCAATCCGTGCATCGCAGTATAGTCATTCGACCCTATCGCATGGATAAGCGCACCGGCACAAAGGAACAGCAACGCTTTGAACATGGCATGTGTGAACAGATGGAACATCGATGCCATATAACCAAGCCCATGATGGAACTCAGGACGCGCAACGCCAAGCGACACCATCATAAAGGCTATCTGCGAAATGGTCGAGAATGCCAGCACTCGCTTGATATCTATCTGGGTGCACGCAACCATCGCGGCATAAAGTGCCGTCAGTGCGCCCACCACCACGATAATGTTCAGCGCAGCCTCCTCCATCAGATAGAGGGGGAACAGACGGGCAACCAGATACACTCCGGCAACAACCATCGTGGCGGCATGGATAAGAGCCGACACAGGGGTCGGACCTTCCATGGCATCAGGAAGCCAGATGTGAAGCGGCATCATGGCCGATTTACCCATACCTCCCATGAAAATCAACACGAGAGCCCATGTCAGCACTGATGCACCCATAAACATCGGGGCGGCACTGTTCTGAATCATGGCGCGGATACCCTCGGCAGTGCCTTCACTGACACGATAGACACCTTCTGCAACCTCTGTCGAAGTGAAATCGGTGAAGTTAAACGTGCCTGTATATGCACTGAGCACAAGGATACCCAACAGGAAACCGAGGTCGGCGAAACGCGTAACGATAAACGCTTTCTTTGAAGCAGACACTGCCGACGGCTTCGTGTAATAGAATCCGATGAGAAGATACGACGAAGCCCCCACAAGCTCCCAGAAAATATACATCTGGAAAATATTAGTGGCGACAACCAGACCCAGCATAGAGAAGCTGAACAACGAAAGGAATGCGTAGAAACGCTGGAAACCTTTCTCCCACACTCCGTGATGGTCGCGCATATAACCGTTGCTGTAGAGATGAACCATAAACGATATGGTGGTGATTACAACCAGCAGCAACGCCGAAATCGGATCGAGCAGGAAACCCAGGCGCAACACCAATGAATCGGTAAACGCCAGCCAGTCCACATTGAATATTATCGATTGCAGGCGCGTATGGGCGTCAGCATCGATAAATTCAGGATTGCCCGAAAAGAAATATGTGAAAGCGGTGATATAGGCAAGCACCATAGTGACGCCCATCCCCGCTGTGCCGAGCACACCCGCCAGCGGATGGCTCATCTTATGGCCGAACAAACCGAGAACCAAAAACATGGTCAACGGCAGGGCAAGGATAATTATAGGTATGACAGGTTCCATAATGGCGCTGTTAGAATTTCATTTTGTTTACGTCGCGCACGTCGATTTTCTCCGACACACGGAACACATTGATGATTATTGCAATTGCCAAAGCGGTCTCTGCTGCTGCGATTCCGATGGCGAAAAGCGTGAAAAACATCCCTTCCAGCTCCCCGGGGAACAGGAAACGGTTGAAAACGGCGAAATTTATATCCACCGAGTTGAGCATCAGTTCCAGCGAAATGAGGATTGCAATCATATTACGGCGGGTAATGAAGCCATAAACACCGCAGCAAAACATGATGAGGCTCGGTATCAGGTAATAGAGCATTGTTATTTCCATGATTCTTTGCGTCCTCCGTTAACGTTTGCGGGCGATGACAACACCGCCGATGATACATGCGAGTAATAACACACTGATTGCCTCAAACGGGAGCAGATATTCCCCGTGGCCACTACCCATCAGCTTCATGCCTATCTCTTCCATGACGGGATTATCCCCCGATGCGGTAGCAGTCAGAAACGACGCACGGCTTATAAGCGAATATCCGGCCACAATTAACATGGCCAGACCGCCGGCAAGGCCGTAAAGGCGCTTTTTTGAAGCGAGTTTTGCGCTGTTGTCGCCCGGATGGCTCGTCAAGAGAATCGAGAACACGAACAACACCACGATACCTCCTGCATAAACCGCTATCTGCACAGCTCCCAGGAACTCATAATCGAGCTTGAAATAGAGGGCTGCGGTAGCAAATAGCGAAAACAGCAGATAGGTGGCAGCGCGCAGAATCTTGCGCGTGGTCACGGCAAGCACGGAGCAAACAACCAATGCCAGCGCAATCACCACATACACGATGATACTTCCTACTGATTCCATATAATGATTTGTTTATTTTTTCGTTTTATTTGGCTGCATCACCACCGGCTTTGGCTGCCTCTCGCTCTGCCTTCAATTTTGCGGCTTTTTCAAGGGCGGCTTTAATCTTAGCCTCTTTCTCAGGGTCACCTCCGGCAGCGGCAAGGGCTTTGGCGGCTTTGTCATCTGTTGCTGCCGGATCTTTGGCCGCAGGTCTACCTGCGGCCGCATCTCCCTGGGTAGCTGCTTTTTTTGCAGCTGCCGCCGCTTTCGCAGCCTCGATTTTTGCCTGTTTCTCCGCCTCCATCTTGGCAATCTGCTCCGGAGTAGGTTTCTGCTCTGGCTTTTCAGGCAGATAATTAAGTTTCTTTACGAGTTTCGAGCGGGTAAATACGGCCTGCTCGAAATCATTGCTGAACTGCAATGCATTTGTCGGACACGTAACAACACACAACTGGCAGAACGTGCAACTGCCGAGGTCATATACATACCTGTCGAGTTTCTTTTTCTTCTTTCCGTCCCAGGTGTCAACCATCTTTGACTCGATGGTTATGGTGCCGTTGGGACAGTTGCGCTCACATGTGCCACATGCTATGCAGCGATGATTGCCCTCCGCGTCATAAATCAGCTCAAGCGTGGCGCGGAAACGCTGCGCTATATGCATGTTGTCACGGTCTTCAGGGTATCTTTCAGTAATCTTAGGGGTGACAAATTCCTTGCCGGTCACCTCAAGCCCTTTGACGAGGCTCGCGACACCTTTCCCTAAGGATGAAAAATAATCTTTTACACTACCCATTTCTGTATATTCTGTTTTCCTTATTTCAGTTTCGGTTTACTTCACCTGCCCCCCGAGAATATCAAGCAGTTCTGTCGTTATTGCCTGCTGCCGCAGTTTGTTGAACTCAAGCTGCAACTGGTCGTGGAGCTTCTTGGCATTGTCATTGGCACTCTGCATGGCCATAACCCTGGCGGCCTGTTCGCTGGCCCGGTTCTCTGTGAACACATCTTGAACCACCGAAAGGAGATACATCGGCAATATCCTGGTGAAAATAGCTTCAGGAGAAGGCTCGAATATATATGGCCTGTCAGTGGCCTTCCCCCCGCTATGGGCGAAAGCATCATAAGTGACAGGCAGCAATTCCGCTACCTCCAGACGCTGGCGGCTCACACTCTTGAACGACATATAAATCATATCGACCCGGTCATATTCCCCATTGAGGAACGCATCGCGGAGCACCCATGTGAAATCCCTCACTGCCTTGTCGCCACTTTTTGAATCAACATCCGCAGGAATCTTAACCGTCACATTCGGCAGATTGAGCTTCAATGCTGCTTTCGCCAGTTTTCCCCCTATAGGCAGAATCTCTATTATCGCATCACTGCCAAGCCTCTCCCTGTAGGCTGCAATCTGCTGCAAAAGCTGCTTAAAGATATTAACGTTATAGGCTCCGCAAAGACCATCGTCAGAACCCCACACGGCTACTGCAATCTTTCTCACATCACGCTGAGACATCAACGGTGATGAAAAAGCGGCATCCGAACTGAGCAAATTGGCGATAATCGTCTCAATCTGGTCCCTAAACGGCCTGAGCTGCCTCAAAGCCTGTTCGGCCTTGTGCATCTTTGCCGACGAAATCATCTTCATGGCGCCGGTTATCTTTTCCGACGACGCCACTGAGCCGATACGTCCCTTTAATTCTCTTAATGTTGCCATCTATCGAAAATATCTTTTGGAGGGCTGATAACAGATATTATCATAGCCCCTCCTATTCCCTGTCTTGGAATGTGCCGGATCCGGCACATTCATTATTATTCCACATTGCCCACTCTAATGAGTGAACGGCTTTCGCTCTCTGGCCCGGATTCTTTCAGAATAATCAAATATAACGGGCAGCTACCTCCTTGGCAGCCTCAGTGAGCTTGGTCGTGCAATCATCAGTCAGCTTACCCTGGCCTATGACATCAAGCACATCGCCCTGATATTTCGCATGAAGCAGCTGCAGAAGCGCATCCTCAAACTCAGCCACCTTCTCAACTGGCACATTGCTGAGCAATCCGTTGACACCGCAATAAATAACAGCCACCTCATCTTCAACAGCCCACGGCTTATACTGAGGCTGGATAAGCAAGCGTTCATTCTTGCGGCCACGGTCTATAACCCTGGCTGTAACAGGGTCGATATCGCCCCCAAACTTGGTAAACGATTCAAGCTCGCGGAACTGGGCCTGGTCGATTTTCAACGTTCCTGCAACCTTCTTCATCGACTTAATCTGGGCATTACCACCAACACGCGACACTGAGATACCCACGTTGATTGCCGGACGTATGCCTCGGTTAAACAACGCTGTTTCAAGATAAATCTGACCGTCGGTGATTGAAATCACGTTGGTAGGGATATAAGCCGACACGTCTCCAGCCTGGGTCTCGATAATCGGAAGTGCTGTCAGCGAACCTCCACCCTTCACCATCGGCTTCAGAACTTCCGGAAGGTCGTTCATGCTCGAAGCCACCTGTTGGTTATCGATAATCTTGGCGGCACGCTCCAGAAGACGCGAATGCAGATAGAATATATCACCGGGATAAGCCTCACGACCTGAAGGACGTTTCAGAATCAGCGAAATTTCGCGGTAAGCAACAGCCTGTTTCGACAAGTCGTCATAAACAATCAAAGCGTCGCGGCCGGTGTCGCGGATAAATTCGCCGATAGCCACACCCGCAAAAGGCGAGTAATAGCGCATCGCTGCCGAATCCGAAGCGGTGGCTGCCACCACACACGTATATTCAAGGGCACCATGCTGGCGGAGGGTTTCCACCAATGCTGCAACAGAAGATGCCTTCTGACCGATGGCCACATAAATGCAATACACCGGCTTGCCCTGTTCGAAATTCTTACGTTGGTTTATAATCGTGTCAATCGCAATGGCGGTCTTCCCAATCTGACGGTCGCCGATGATAAGCTCACGCTGACCTCGACCTATAGGCACCATCGAGTCAACAGCCTTTATACCGGTCTGCAATGGCTGGTTAACCGGCTGGCGGAATATTACACCGGGGGCTTTTCGCTCTAAAGGCATGAGATAGCGCTCCCCTTCAATGGGACCGCGACCGTCTATTGGCTCGCCCAAAATGTTTATGACACGGCCGAACACTCCCTCTCCAACGGGAATGGAAGCGATTTCGCCGGTGCGGCGAACTGCCATGTTCTCCGTAACCTTGTCAACATCATTGAGCAGGATAACGCCAACATTGCTTTCTTCAAGGTTGAGAGCCACGCCTTTCACGCCGTTTTCAAATTCAACCAGCTCATTGGCGCATACATTGTCCAGGCCATAGACGTGAGCCACACCATCACCTACCTCAAGCACCGTGCCAACTTCCTCGAAAGCCACACTCTTGTTTACGCTTTCAAGCTGCTGTTTTAAAACTTCTGAAATCTCGCTTGGATTAATCATTCTATATGAAATAAAGAGAGTGTTACTATACTGTTCCTTTCCCAACCACACATCCCCCCTCAAATTTCTTTTTGTCCCCTGGCAAAATTCTTATGCTACCAGTTTTAGTCCGGGCCGTAACTGCGCAAAAAAACAGCAACATGCCACAAAAACCTATCACTTGCCAAGCAACTTTATCCCCAACTGCTTCAGCTCATTCCTGACAGATGCATCAAGCTGCTCAGAGCCTATGTTGACAGTGAACCCTCCAATCAAATCCGGATCCACACGGGTTCCGTACTCCATTTTCGCCCCACTCAGATGCGACTCTATCAATTGTTTAAGGCGCTGCTCCTCCTTCTCCCCCATCGGGGCGGCTGATGTCACCTCAACTTTATAGATGTTGTTTGCAATCCTGTAATCACGAACATAGGCAAGGGCAATCTGCCGCGAAATAGGCAGACGGTTGTTCTGCCTGAGCAATTTCAGGAAATCGAGATACACCTCATCCTTGTCGGTCGCACCGGCGGCGGTAACCAACAGCTGTTGCTTCTGATCAGCCGCTATAAACGGATTGGCAACAGTGCTGTCGAGCGAAGGATACATTTCAAATCCGCGGCTTAGATTATTCATTATTTCATAAAGCCGCGCATCCTGATGCCTCTCCACCGCAAACTTCAGCAACGCCTTGGCATATCGCCTTGGTATCAAACCTTCATTCATGGCTAATATCCCGTTAATCAGTTTTTAGTCTCAATCTCATCAAGAAGCGAATTAACCAGACGTTTCTGCGCTTCTGCGTCTTTCAGCTGTTCCCTTGTAACCTGGCCGGCAATGGCAAGAGCATAACGGCTCACTTCATCGCGCAAGCTCTTCTCAGCTTCACGGCGGCTCTGCTCTATCGACACCTTGGCCTGATCCATAACCTTCTGCGCTTCTTTCTTGGCCTCCTCACGGGCTTCCTCTATAATCTGGGCCTTCATTTTGTTGGCCTCAGCGATAATGTCAGCCTGCTGATGGCGCGCATCACTCACATAGCGCTGCGCTTCGACATTGGCATTGTCAAGTTTTTCCTTCGCATTCTGGGCATATTCAACACCCTTGTCAATCAAATCGGCCCGGCTGTCAACACCTTTCATGATGGCCGGCCATGCAAATTTCCACAACAAAAACAGGAGGATCGCAAAAGCCACGAACATCCAGACGGTCAATCCGAAATCTACCTTAAACAATTCCATAAAACCTTTTTATAAAAGAGTTTTTAATAATCTGACTGACGGATAGCGGCAAATCAAGCCATAAACCCCGGGGTCAGCATACATCGATAAAGCGCAACGCGCATAAACAGCCCGAAGATAAATCAACTTTACCCGCGCGATTTTCCACCCCAATCTGACGGGGTGGAAAATCATGCCGGTTAACTTTTCCGGGCTGCCGCCTACGGTGGCGGCAACTTTTTTAAACGAACAGAGCGAGAACGCAAACGATAACGGCAAACAGAGCCACACCTTCCACCAGAGCCGCAATCACAATCATATTCGAGCGGATGTCACCGGCGGCTTCAGGCTGACGGGCAATGGCTTCCATGGCCGACGAACCAATCTTACCGATACCGATACCGGCTGCTATGGCTGCGATAGCGGCGCCGATAGATGCGCCAAGTCCAACGAGAGCTTCTGCTGCTAAAATCAATCCTAACATAGTGCTTAATTTTTGAGAGTTATTGTTTTGTTATTTTATTATCGATAATTTAATGTCATTTCGCGGCCGCATTCATTGCCACCTCATGCATATGATCCTGTTTCACCTCCGATGCCTCATGGGCGTCTTCTTCCTTATGCTCGCCATGCTCCTCCTGAGCCAACGAAATGAAAATTGTTGAAAGCATCGTGAACACATATGCCTGGATAAAGCTGACCAACACATCAATCAACAGCATGAACACTGAGAAAAGTGTCGATACAACAGCCGTTCCCGATGCTACTGCATAGCCCATCGCCCCGAATATGAATATCAGCAATGTGAGCACAAGCACAATCATATGACCCCCCATCATATTGGCAAACAGACGCACCGTCAATGCTGCCGGCTTCGTAAACATTCCGAAAATCTCAATCACCGGCATGATAGGAAGCGGGAACTTCAGCCACAACGGAACATCAGGCCATAGAATCTCCTTCCAATAATGCTTGTTCCCAAAGAAGTTTGTCATTACGAATGTCATAATGGCAAGCACCATAGTCACTGCTATATTGCCCGTCACATTCGCTCCGCCGGGAAACACCACTATAAGACCCAACAGGTTCATAAAGAATATGAAGAAAAACACCGTCAGAAGATAAGGAGCAAACTTAGCCGCTTTATCCTTCAGAGTGGCCTTTATAACCCCTACATAGATGAACTCGACCAAGAACTCAAAAGCTCCTACGAACCTGCGGGGCGCTTTAAAGGGATTCTTCCTATACCATTTTGCCAAAGTCAGGCAGCACCACAACACGATGATACAGGCAATGAAAATGGCACATACATTCTTAGTTATCGAAAAATCCCACGGCTTGTATTCCTTACCATCGACAATCTCAACAAGTTTTCCTTTATAATCGCCATCTTTGGCTATCATAAAAACGGCATTGCCGTCATGGTAAACATCCCCGTGTGTCACTTTCGACGAAGAGAACACATGCAAACCATCCTTACCCCAGATGATAATCGGCAAGGGGATACGTTTATGGTGATTAAACGGCACCTCCCAGCCATAGCCATCACCGAGATGCTCAAAAATCGTCTCCTTCAGATCTGGTTTCTCCTTTTCCGCAGCATCTTCAGTGGCCTTTAGTTCGGAGGTAACAGCCTGTTCAACCGCAGCGCCCCCCCCTGCCACACTGGCCCTGAGGCCGGCTGCAACAGAAATCACAAAGGTCAATGTCAACAGTAATCGCTTCATTTCGGGACTGTTTTTATTTCGCCTGCTAACAACAGACTATTAATATATACACACCGACACAACATCCCGGTCAATATCGGCTATTCCGCCTCCCACCTCTATCTCATGCTCATCACTTCCCGACATGTAACGTAGTTTGCCGGGCACAAGCGTGGATATCAGTGATGCATGATGTGGAAGCACGGTAAAACGCCCCTTTTCTCCCGGAAGAGTCACAACAGACGTCTCTCCTTCAAAAAGAATCCTTTCCGCAGATATTATTTTAAGTGTCATATATCAGATTTTATAGCTTTGCATCTTGCGTCTATCGACCCCGGATCAGGCGCCAACCTCTTCAAGCATCTTCTTACCTTTCTCGATAGCCTCGTCGATAGTGCCGACATTGAGGAACGCCTGTTCAGGATACTGATCCATTTCACCGGAAAGTATCATCTTGAAACCACGGATTGTCTCACTCAAAGGCACCATGACACCGGGCAGGCCGGTGAACTGCTCTGCAACATGGAACGGCTGGGAGAGGAAACGCTGAGCCCTGCGGGCACGTGCCACAACCAGCTTATCCTCATCACTCAACTCGTCAACACCGAGAATGGCAATGATATCCTGCAACTCATTGTACTTCTGAAGCAACTGCTTAACAGCCTGTGCAGTGTTATAATGCTCCTCGCCGATGATATTGGGATCCAGGATACGTGAAGTCGATTCCAACGGGTCAACAGCCGGATAAATACCAAGCTCTGAAATCTTACGGCTCAACACTGTCGTTGCATCAAGGAAGCTGAACGTTGTTGCAGGTGCAGGGTCGGTCAAGTCGTCGGCTGGCACATAGATTGCTTGCACTGAGGTAATTGAACCATTCTTAGTCGAAGTGATTCGCTCCTGGAGCATACCCATTTCAGATGCCAGCGTAGGCTGGTAACCCACAGCAGAAGGCATACGGCCGAGAAGGGCTGAAACCTCCGAACCGGCCTGGGTGAAACGGAATATATTGTCAATAAACAGAAGTATGTCTTTACCACCGCCATCCTGGTCGCGGAACTGCTCGGCAACGGTCAATCCCGACAAGGCGACACGCAGACGAGCACCTGGAGGTTCGTTCATCTGTCCGAACACCAGTGTAGCCTGTGAATCCTTCACCTGGTTCATATCCACATCGGCAAGGTTCCACTCCCCTCTCTCCATACCTTCGCGGAATTTCTCGCCATATTTCATAACACCGCTCTCAATCATCTCTCGCAAAAGGTCGTTACCCTCACGGGTACGTTCCCCGACACCGGTAAATACCGAGAAACCGTTGTGTCCCTTGGCGATATTGTTGATAAGCTCCATAATGAGCACGGTTTTGCCCACACCGGCACCGCCGAACAGACCGATTTTACCACCTTTGCTATACGGTTCCAACAAGTCGATAACCTTGATACCGGTATAGAGAATCTCCGTTCCGATAGTAAGGTCTTCAAACTCGGGAGCCGGCTGATGAATCGGGCGAAGGTTCCCGCGGTCGAGTTCCGGGAGGTGGTCAATCGCGTCGCCGATAACGTTGAGCAGACGCCCCTTCACCTGGTCACCGGTTGGAACGGCGATGGGACGCGCAAGGTTATCGACACGCATACCGCGCCGCAATCCGTCGGTGCTCTCCATGGCCACGCAGCGCACAGTATCCTCACCTATGTGCTGTTCCACCTCGAGAATCAACATTGATCCGTCACCACGGTCAACCTTCAAAGCGGTGTAAATCGGGGGGAGCATATTGGCATCACCTTCAAAGATAACGTCTACCACCGGTCCGATCACCTGGGCTATTTTTCCGAAATTTTCGCTCATTATATGATGAGAGTGTAGGTTATTATTTCTTTTTAGCTTATATCATATGAATCAGAAGTGCCATCCTGCAAAGATGATGACCACCATCAGAACAAGATTCACCAAGTTGATGGGCAGCAGGTATTTCCACTCCAACGAAAGCAACTGGTCGATACGCAGACGGGGATAAGTCCACTTAAACCAGATGATGACAAACGAAAGCACAAAGGCCTTCATCAGGAACCATACCACAGATGGTATATAGCCCATGATTTCATTGAATCCGTCCCATCCCTCGATACGGAACGGCATCCATCCGCCGAAAAACATCAGCGTTGCCACTCCGGAAACAACAAACAGGTTCAGATATTCTGCAAGATAGAAAAAGCCGAAATGTATACCTGAATACTCTGTGTGGTAACCGGCTGTCAGCTCACTCTCCGCCTCAGGCAGGTCAAACGGGCCACGGTTCGTCTCGGCAGTTCCGGCAATCATATAAATCACAAATGCGATAATCGCAGGCACATGCGCTGTGAAGATAAACCATCCGTCGGCCTGGGCCTCTACAATCTTGCCGACATCCATTGTGCCGGCAAATGCCACCATGGTCAGAATCGACAAACCGACTGAAAGCTCATAGCTCACCATCTGCGCGCCTGAACGGAGCGCACCTATAAGGGTGAATTTATTGTTCGACGACCATCCGGCAAGCAATATGCCAAGCACTCCGATTGAAGAACATGCTATGAGGAAGAAAATACCGATATTGAAATCGATTATCTGCAGACCATTGCCCCATGGGAGCACGGCAAAACAAAGCATCGACGCAATTATCACCAGATAAGGTGCGAGCGCAAACAGGAACTTGTCGATATGGTTAAGTGAGATAAGCTCCTTGATAAGCATCTTGACCGCATCGGCCATACTTTGGAACAATCCCCAGGGACCGACACGGTTCGGGCCTAAACGGCACTGGAAATACGCGCAGATCTTACGCTCATACAGAATGTAGAAAAGTGCCAGAAGAGCATACACCAAAAGCAGCCCCACACCAACCAGCAGACATTCAACAGTGGTAGCAAGCCATGATGGCATACAGCTGTTGAGCAGCTGGTCGATCCATTGTGTCAATGATTGGCTGTTATCAATCGTGTAATTATTCATAACGTGGTTTTGAATCATTTTCCAATTTATCTATCCATATCGGGCACGATATAGTCGAGCGAACCTCCGATTGTGATGAGGTCGGCAATTTTCTGGCCACGGGTAATATGGTCAACAACACCAGCGGCCGGCAAACTCGGGGTTGCGAGCTTCAAACGGTAAGGTTTAGTGCCTCCGTCGCTTTCGATATATACCCCGAACACTCCGCGGCACCCTTCGACCATCTGGAACCAATGCCCTACCGGCAATTTGAGAACCTTGGGCACTTTCGCCAGCCATTCTCCCGAAGGGATATTGTCAACGAGCTGCTCGAGAATATGGGCGCTCTGCTCGATTTCGTCGATACGGTTCTTGAAACGTGCCATTGAATCACCTTCGGTGCGCACTATCTCCTTGAAGTCGAGTTTATCATAACCGCTGTATGGATGGGTCTTGCGCACATCACATGCCCAGCCGGAAGCGCGTCCCGAAGGCCCTGTGACACCATAAGAGATGGCATCCTCACGTGTCAGCACACCAACGCCGTTAAGACGGTTCTGTGCAATTACATTACCTGTAAACAGCTTGTTATACTCTTTTAGGTTCTTGGGAATCACTGCAAGCAGCTCCTTGACATCCTTCACAAAATCTTCATGCAGGTCGGCAATCACACCGCCGATGCAGTCATAGTTGAATGTCATGCGGGCTCCGCACGTACGTTCCATAATATCGAGAATCTGTTCACGCACACGCAATGTGTAAAACAGCATCGTTGTTGCACCAAGATCCATGCAGAATGTTCCCAGGAAAAGGCAGTGCGATGCTATACGCGACAATTCATCCATCATCACACGGGCAACACGGGCACGCTCAGGCACCTCTATCCCCGCAGCTTTCTCTATGCATAGGCAAAGGCCGTGGTGGTAGTTATGAGCTGAGAAATAATCCAGACGATCCATGAAATGGAGGGTCTGCATATATCCGAGGTCTTCACAGAGCTTCTCCACACCCCGGTGGATATACCCCATGTAGACATCGATTTTCTTGATGGTTTCGCCATCGACCGACGTGCGGAAACGCAACACGCCATGGGTGGCCGGATGCTGCGGGCCGATATTGATAACAAACTCGTCCTCCTCGAAAATCGTGTGCTCACGCTTTTCAACTTTGCCGTCGGGCATCTCAACCCACTCGGTAGTAGTGTCGCTCTGGCGCTCGTTTTCAATGCTGACTGGGTTTAATTCGGGGTTGGAGTCGTAATCCTTGCGCAAAGGATAACCCACCCAGTCGATATTCAGGAACAGGCGGCGCATATCGGGGTTGCCGATAAACACTATGCCGTAGAAATCATAGACCTCACGCTCGTAAAGACCAGCCACCCGATACAGGTCGGCGATACTGTGGAGCATGGGGTTGTCGCGGTCGGTGGTCTGTGCCGACACCGACACGAGCCGTTGCGTCTTGGTCGATGCCAGATAATACACGCATCCCAACGCGGTCGTGCGGTCAAATCCGACGATTGTGACCAGATAGTCGAAACCGTGTTCGTCGCGAAGCGCCTTCACCAGGTCGTGGAGGCTGCTGTCGGCAATGTTGATGAGCAGCGTCTCACCTTCCTCGAAGGTCGCTCCGGGGAAACGTTTTGAGATCTTTTCCTGCAATTCAGCCATATGATTGGTTTAATGTCGTGATTCTTAATTTTTATCGCAATTGCTTATCGCGCATCCTGCCAGGTCAGCAATCCTCAATCGGATGCTCTGCAAGATATTTTTTCCTGTCTTCCTTCCGGTTTACACCTCCGAAAAAGCGCTCTACCTTCATTTTACGTGAAAGCTGCATGATGCCATAAATCATAGCCTCCGGACGGGGCGGGCAACCCGGCACATACACATCCACCGGAATTATATCTTCTATGCCACGGGCCACATGGTATGATTTGCGGAAGGGGCCGCCGGATATGGCACAGCTGCCACATGAAATCACATATTTCGGCTCTGCAAGCTGGTCATACAGACGACGCAGAACCGGAGCCATACGGTTCACTATTGTGCCCGCAACCATGATGAAGTCGGCCTGGCGGGGCGACGAGCGGGCAACTTCCCAACCGAAACGCGCCATATCGAAACGCGCAGCCCCCAGCGACACGAACTCAATGCCGCAGCAGCTGGTAGCGAATGTCAGAGGCCAGATTGAATTGCTGCGCCCCCAGTTGATGAGATTGTCAAGAGCGCCTACAACCACATTGGCGCCGCTCTCTTGCAGCTCCGTCACGAGTTTCTCGATATATTCATTGTCTTTCCAAGCCTCGTATGGCATGGATTTGGTGGTCACTTTCTTCATTTCCATTCCAAAGCTCCTTTCCGCCAGGCATAAACAAGACCAAGCACTAAGATTGCAAAGAACACGGCTACGGCTGCAACACCGGCACCGCCGAGGGCACGCAAGCAAACTGCCCACGGAAACAGGAACACGGTTTCCACATCAAACATCAAAAAGAGGATGGCAAAAAGATAATAGCCTACATGGAAACGTGTCATTGAGACACCTCGGGTCGGGATACCGCACTCATATGCTTCCCCTTTCTGGGGATTGAACGAGCGGGGGGAAATCAGCCCGGCAAGCCACAACGCCAAAGCCACAAGGGCAGCACCCGTCAAGAGCGCCACAATGGCCATCACGGCATTGTCAATACCAAAAATTCCAAGTGATATCATATGTTGTTTATCTGTATTTTTTCATGCTTCAAAACCCGCAGCCAAGTCGCAACAGGCTAAACTTCTGCAATCCAGCCAATAGCGGCGTTCTGTTCATGGCATACACGGTTTTCCGCCGCAAAGATAAGTTTTTTTTTCCATTCATAAGCCATTTTAACCATCAAAAACCTTCGCAAAGTTTTCAACACACATAGGCCGGACTGCCATCTCCAAAGACCCGGCATAAAAAACACAAAAAAACGCCACACCGTTTCCGGCATGGCGTAATATGCGTTATTTCAATCATGATCAGTCTTTAACACCCAGTTTTGTTTTCACAAGAGCTGTCACATCCTGCACATCGGCACTGATGTAGGCTGGCACTGCTTCAGGGAATATCATAGTGAAACCGTTTTCGGTTCCAACGCTCTTGATTGCATTCATAACCTTCTCCTGAATAGGCTGCATCAGCTGTGCCTGCTGGCGCTGAAGATCCTGCTGGGCTGTCTGGGCAAACTGCTGGGCTTTTTTATCGCGATCCTGGATATCCTGCATACGGCGCTCTTTGATTGATTGTAGCGTATTGGGATCCTTGTCGAGTTCCTGAAGCTCTGTATAGAGTTTCTGAAGCTCTTCGTTGATTTTTGCATACTCTGTCTCGTAGGTTTTCGACGCTTCGCTTAGTTTGTTCTGAGCCTCTACAAATTCAGTCATCTTGGGGATGATGCTTTCCACATCCACAATACCGAATTTTGGAGTCTGCGCCCACGCGCACATCGGAAGGGCCACTACCAGGGCCAAAAGAATCTTTTTAATCATTTTTGGTTGATGGTTTATATTATGTTTTTTGTTTTTATTACTTGCTGACCGTAGGCAACCTCTCTCTTATCGAGACCCACGCCTTCAAACAGACAACGTTGCCCCCGCTTCTTCCTTCTTATTTCTGACCAAAGTCTTACGACTTACGACTCAAGCCTATTTATACCCCAACTTTGAAAGCACCTCATTGCTGACGTCAATTCGCGGAGAAGCATAAATTATGTTTGCCGATGATGCCCGGTCGAATATGGCTTGGTAACCACGCTCCTCCGACAGCTTCTTAACAGCATTGTAGATGTCGTCCTGGATAGGCTTCATCAGTGTCTGGCGTTTTTTATAAAGTTCACCTTCTGGGCCGAAATACTTGTAACGGAGTTCGGTAGTCTCCTGCTCTTTCGCCACAATCTCTTCTTCACGTTTCTTAACCTGTTCTTCGGTAAGAAACACTTTATCCGACAGGTACTGTTTATACATTTCGTCGGCCTCTTTCGATGCCACCTCAACCTCCTTCTGCCAACGTTGCGAAAGCTGGTTAAGCTGCTCATTGGCCATCTCATACTGAGGCACATTTTTCAGTATGTATTCCATGTCAATTAGAGCGAATTTCTGAGCAGAACCTGCCAGTGCGAAACCCGCCGCCACAACCAATGTCAATAATATCTTTTTCATCAGATTGTCTTTTTTATTCTTTGTTTAACATTAGACCTTTGATTCTGCCAACTGCAGCCGTTTCAACTGCAATCCATACTATTATAGACGTTTGACAAGCCAAAAGGTTTAACTTTCAGACACTCCGGCAGCACCCGCCGGCGGCTGTCTCCATCAGAATTCCTGCCCCAGTATGAAGTGGAAATGAGAACCGCCCTTCTGGCCGTTGACACGGTCGAAACCATATGCCCAGTCGATACCCATCAGACCAACCATCGGCAGGAAGATGCGCACACCCGCGCCGGCACTCCTTTTTATATTAAACGGAGAGAAATCCTTCACAGAAGTCCAGGCGTTGCCACCTTCGGCAAACACGAGACCATAAATCGTGGTTGTCGGCTGAAGCATAAACGGGAAGTGCAGTTCAACACCGAAACGTGTGTATGCATATCCTTCACGCCCCCATGGGGTAAGCGACCCATTCTCATATCCGCGCAGGGCTATGGTCTCGGTGGCATAGGTGTAGGAGCCGCTCATACCGTCACCACCAACATAGAACGTCTCAAACGGCGATTTGAGCCACTTGTTGAAGCTGCCCAGCAGACCTATGTCGGCACGTGTCATAAGCACCAGCGTCCATTTCCCGTCTGGATCGGTCAGCGGAGTGTAGGTGCGCGATTTGAATCGTAATTTCCAGTATTCAATCCACTTATACAGTTCTTTTTTCGAAGCCGTTGTGTTTTCGTTATAGAGCTTCTCCCAGTTTTTCTTGCCGAAAAGCGAAGCGGGAGGTGTAATCTGCAAATTCAGCGAGAACTGTGAACCACGGCGGGTATAAAGCGGATTATCTATCGAGTTGCGGGCAAGGGTCAGACCCAACACAAGCGCATTCGACACACCGTTGTTCATATAATAAAGATACTCCCAGTTTTTAAGATAATACCAGTTGTAGCTCAGTTCGGTTGTGAATGTGAAGAAGTCATCGGGCCAATTCAAGCGCTTTCCGAATCCGACTGTGATTCCGGCCATCTGCAAAACCTTGTTGGGATCGTAGGCATTCTGAATCGAATTGTTGTAATAGTCGTTATAGCTTGAACCATAACCGTAGCCGTAGCCATAACCGCTATACAGATAAGGATTCGACCAGTTGCTGTTGTAATACGACGAATTCACACCCGTCTGACGGCTGTAATAGCCCGAAATCTGCAACGAATTGGGGCGCTTGCCGCCGAACCACGGATCAAGGAATGAAACCGAATACATCTGATAATATCGTGCATTGGTCTGGGCGCTGATTGTGAAGGTCTGCCCCTCGCCCTGAGGTATAAGCCCTTTGAACGAGCTGGGGTTAAAAAGATTCTTCATCGAGAAGTTGGTGAATTTCAACGCAATCTTACCGATCAGACCCGTCTGCCCCCAACCCAAAGAGAACTCAATTTGGTCGTTGGCCTTCGACTCGAGGTTAAAGACAACATCAACCGTACCGTTCTCCTCATTCGGTTCCACACGGGGATCCATCGTTTCCGGGTCGAAATGGCCGGTCTGGGCTATCTCACGCGCCGAGCGTATCAAATCGCTCTTGCTGAACAGCTCACCGGGCTTGATGCGCAGCTCGCGGCGCACAACCTTCTCATACAACCGGTCATTACCATTGATGACCACCTTGTTGACCCTCGCCTGAGGCCCCTCGAACATGCGCAACTCCAAATCGATTGAATCACCATGCACATTCTTCTCAATGGGAACAAGCTGGTAGAACAAGTAGCCCTGATCCATATATGCGCTTGACACGGCATCCTCATCAGTGGTCAGACGTTTGTCGAGTTCTTTCTGGTTATAAACGTCGCCGGGTTTCATCCCTAACAGGTAGTTGAGTTGGTCGGTATTGTAGACCGTGTTACCCACCCACGAAATATCGCTGATATAATATTTCTTACCTTCGTCAATATCAATATAGACGTCAACCTTTTTGTCATCATACGGCACAACACTGTCACTCACTATTTTAGCATCACGATAGCCCAGCTCGTTATATTTCTGAATGATGCGGTTGAGGTCATCTTTGTAATCCTGGTCCACAAACTTCTTTTGGCTGAACAGTTTAAGCAGATTGCCAGACTCATTGGTCTTTTTAATCACCCGTTTCAGCTTGCGATCGCTCAACACCTCATTGCCGTCAATGTAGATTTTATGCACCTTGACTTTAGAATGTTTGTTAACATCAATATTCACGATCATTTCGTTCTTATGCGACAGGTCTTCCTGCAACCACACCTTCACATCAGCCTTACCGAACCCTTTCTCTGAAAAATATTTCTTCACTATGTCGGTGGCACGGTTCACTATATTCTGGGTGATCTGGTTCCCCTTCATCAGCTGCAACCGTTTCTGAAGGTCTTCGCGCTCCCCCTTTTTCATTCCGGAATATTTCACATCGGATATGCGGGGCTGCGTGCGCAGATTGATTGTCAGCCACACCTTGTCGCCCGCTATTTTATCGACAACAAGCTGCGCCTGGGCAAAGAGGCCTTGACGCATAAGGCGCTTGACTGCCGTGGTCACATCATTTCCCGGGATTTCAATCTTATCCCCTTTCTTCAGCCCGGAATAGCCTATCACTATATAATCTTCATAGTTGTCGGCACCAGTCACTTTTATGTCGGCTATCTCATAGACATTAGGCAGACCGGTGTAGACTATCGGCGGATTGTATATGGTATCCACCCGCTCCTGCGCCCAAAGCGCCGGAACGGTCATTATCAGGGAGAGAAGTGTCAAGAGCAACTTATATCGCATATCTAAACTGTTTTCTTAGGTGTCTGTGAGGCCTTTATCTGCTCGCCGGTAAGGCCGAAACGGCGCTCGCGCCCCTTGAACTGGGCAACAGCGTTTCGGAAATCCTCTTTTGAAAAATCCGGCCAATGTGTCTGTGTGAAATAAAGCTCGGCATAAGCAATCTGCCACAGCAGGAAGTTGCTCACACGCATATCCCCCCCGGTTCTTATCAGCAGGTCGGGGTCCGGCATATCTTTGGTAGCCATATAGGCCGACACTGTGTTTTCGTCTATATCCTGCTCTTTGAGCCTACCGGCCGCCACATCGGCTGCTATATGCCGCACTGCGTCAGTAATCTCCCATCTCGACGAATAGCTCAGCGCCAGATTAAGCGTCAGGCCGGTGCAATGCGCCGTCCGGGATATACAGCCTCGTAGCCGCTCAAGCGCCTCGGCCGGCATCCGCTCCACATCCCCGATCATCGTAAGCCTCACATTGTTCTTAATCAAGTCGGAGGTTTCCCGCTCAATGGCTATACCGATAAGATGCATAAGCATGTCTACCTCCTGTTGGGGGCGGTTCCAGTTCTCGGTAGAGAAGGCGTAGAGTGTGAGATACTTGATTCCAAGCTCCGAGGCCTCCTCTGTAATTTTGCGCACCGTATTGACACCCTCAACATGCCCCTCTGATCGGTCAAGCCCGCGGGCTTGCGCCCAACGGCCGTTGCCGTCCATTATGATGGCCACATGAGCCGGCACGCTATTGCGGTCTGTTTCGTGTGATTGGCTATTCATCGGTCAGTCAACATAGTGGCAAGTGGAACAACGCTTGCCGAATTCATAGGTTAATGAAACACTTATGTTTGAATACCAGTCGGTATTTTTCAAAAACGAGCTTTTTATCTGGTAGAGATCCGACAGTTCCCCGTCAACTCGGTCGGAAAACACCTTGGTCATTGTGAATTCCACCCCAAGGTTCAGCCTCTCTTTTATCTTATACTTGAATCCGGCCCCCATCGGGATATTGACACCGAAATTCGTCTGCCCTCCGCAAGATGCAAGTGTAAAACCGAATCCCACTGTCAGATACGGACTCCAGCGCCTCAACTTCTTATAGGTCTCCCCTATCCCGTAACTGAAAAAATTGAACTCTATCCGCTCCCCAAGGTCAAAAACCGTTGAGTTGAACTTATAGCGGGCACCTCCGGGAAACACATCGTCCATATCAGCCGTGTCACCGCTAAGCCCCATAACGTTGAATACCGTGCGCAACGCCCATCTCACATCAGGCAGGTAACGGAACGACACCCCTCCCACAAAACCCGGATGCGAGAATATGCTCGAAGAGGCATCCCCCAGATAACCCGACATGCCTGCCTGCGCCCCGAAATCGAAGCGGTAGGTTTCCTCTTGCGCTGCCGTTTTAACCGACAACGAAGCAAGCATCACAACCAATATGGCAAACAGTCTTTTTATCACTCTGGAGCTAAACTATAATCATCCGACAGATAACCAAGCAATCACTGAAGCGGACGGAACGACAGATGGTTGACCACTCCGCGCCACACTTGTCGCGACAACGCGCCATCGCTCTCCACTCCTCCCCACATATACAGGTAGGGGCATTCCCACTCGGTTATCGGTTTCACTGCACGCGATGCAGCCACCCAACCGCCGGCATTGAGATTCAACGGCACCTCAAGTCCTATTTTGCGCCAACGGCCTTTGACGGTTGTTGGATCTGTCAGCGTCAACAGTTTTTCAAACACAATGGCATCGGCATCATACACCGTAGGCATCTCTTTTGGAAGCTGCAGTAGCTGGTCTGCCTTTTTCCATGTCACACCGTAGTCGCGCGACAGATACACAGTGCGGTTAATCTCCTTCGCGGTTCTGCCGCCGAAAGCCAGCAGCACGTCGCTCTCTTTGACACGCCACGAGATAGTGTCGGTCTCGCTGATTACATATGGCGTCACGGCATAACCAGTAGCTTCGGGCAACCCTGCGCTGAGCTTCACCCACGACTGACCGTCATAGGCCCACGTATCACCCGAAAGCGCGCCATCTGCCGTGCGCCCCCCGACTGTCATAACCTGGGGCGCGTCTGACCATTTAGACTCAAAAACCACTGTCGCCGAATTACCTCCCACAGGGAAATCAGCAGCGGCCTCCGCTTCAGCAGCGGCAGGATATGATGTATGGTAATATTTCCCTCCGTCAAGACGCAAACCCAGCAGCCTGTCGCCACTGCCTTCACTTTGAGGATTGCAGTAAGTCGCAGTTATCGCAGCCCAACGGCAACCGGTGTCGCTCCATGCATAGCCGTCGGCACTTTTCAGCAATGCCCCGGACGCGTCGAGAATAAACAACTCCGAATTGGTGGCCGTAAGACTTCTGACATCCACACTCCCCGGAAAATCCACTTTCCGGCTCTGCCAACTGTCGGCATACGGGTCATCGCTGACCGACAAACAATACGAACTCCCGTCAGAAGTAAGGCAATAAGCCTTTCCACCCATTTTAACCGTTTTCTGCGCTGTAGGCCGGTTGAATGTGCCTGGCAGAACGGCAAATGCCATCTCTCCCCAGCAGAGCGAGTCAGTCTTCACATCACTCACATTAACCTTAAGGTAGTAATCACGCCGGTTCGTGCCGTCGGCCGACACGAGGTGCAGTCTAACAGGCCCGTTGGTGAAATTGATTTTGCTGTCGGCATCCTCAAGGTAATTGATTTCCTTAGGCTCCACACCCTCTTCACCCGAAGGCTCATAGAGCTTTGCCTCAGAACAGGCATCATATGAAAGCGACACCGCCAAAGCACTCACATCCGTGCCAATCGGCAACGGATTGGCATTGAACACCTGCGCCGTGTTCAAATCAATCGAGAAAAACACCGAATCAAGGTTATTGAGCACCTTATCATCAGACTTCAGCGAAAACCCTTTCAGGGCAACCCCGCTATAGTCGATTGGCTCAACATCGTATCCAGAATCGGTATTACACGACATAAACGTCAACGCCCCCGTCAGCGCAAGGGCGCAAAATGATATGTATTTTCTATTCATACAGGCTGTTACTGCCTTAAATGTAACCATAATAAACGTCCAGCACATCCCAAAACGCAGAGACTGCTGAATTTCAATCTGCAAATTTAATAAATATCCACCAACATCCCGCCAAATCCCCCAAAAATCCGCAAATCCATCCCCGCAACCACATTCCCCGCCATTGCTTCCCACATCTCCCATAACACATCTTCCATCTCCCCTTAAAAACCACCACAACTTACCATTATCCACCCGGATAAACCAAAATTGTCACAACATCAACCCCGGTCACCCCGCAAAATTATAACATCCACCATTCCCAGCCAACCCCCTTACCCATTTTAAATCATTTTTCATTTCTTTTCACACCCTCGCCAAGCATCATGCATTTCCTGTTTATATAAGACTATTGACCCTCGGTCAGATGAGTCTGATAGAAGCTGATTCTATGCATAATAATCATTTTCTTCTACAAACACTCTGATTGAGGGTTTGTTATGCCTCATAATGTTTAATTTGATTTAAATTCAAACACACTCAAAACGTAGAATCAGCAATTTTATAGAACCGGTGCTTTTTACAGAAGCCCCCCTATACGCAGACATCCTACGAACAGTAATACTAATATAGTATACTAAGTAACCAACCTATCATTTCCCCATATACTGATTCCTATACCATACTATGCGGTTGCTCCCGCATTCCTCTGTAGCGGAAATCATGAAGGCCGGTAACACCGGAGCCGGATGGCGGCCTTGGGAGCCGAGATCTACCGGAGCAATCTCCTCGCGGGCATCATCCCATAGACCGGCTTCAATCAGTGCTTCTAAAAACGTCGGGCCGGCCTCCACAAGCACCGACGTCAGGCCATATTCGGCATATAACTTCGAGAACAGTTGCGGTAATGCACCCCTTTGCGATGGAAGCATATCGCGCCCAATTACCAACGGAGGGATACCTCCGTCATTCAGAATCGCTGCATCCGGCTTCAACCTTCCGGAAAGGTCAAGCACAATCCGGAGGGGCTGCCTCCCCTCCCAATCCCTCACCGTCAACCGGCTATTGTCGGCATTCACCGTGGCAGACGTAGTCAAAACGGCATCATGTAACGAGCGCAACCGCATTGTCAGCAGCGATGTAAGCGGTGTCGAGAAACGGCAGGGGTTCTCATGTCCATCGCAACGGTGCCAATCCATAAATCCGTCGGCACTACGTGCCCATTTCAACGTTATCAGCGGCCTTTTAAGCGTGTGGGCAATGAAAAAACGGCGGTTCAGTTCGCGGCTTTCCTCACCAAGCAAACCCACCTCGACCTCAACTCCTGCCTCCCGTAGCATCGCAATCCCTCGCCCGCAAACCTTGGCAAACGGATCCTGCGTGGCCACCACCACCCGTGGAATCCCCGTGCGGATAATCAGCTCGGCGCATGGAGGTGTCTTCCCATAATGCGAACATGGCTCCAATGTGACAAACATCGTGCTTTCAGTTAGTAACGCCCTGTCGGCTTCGCTGACCGACGCAACGGCATTGACCTCGGCATGTCCCTCACCGCAACGGCGGTGCCACCCCTCGCCGATAATACGCCCGTCAGGCGACATAATCACCGCCCCCACCATCGGATTAGGCGAAGCATAATCCATTCCCAAACGCGCCAGTTCAAGCGCCCGGCGCATATATCCAGCTCTCTTCTCTTCTGTCATTTCATTATCATTGCAAAATCGACGCCTCCCATTCATTGCCATATCGGTCATATGGTGCGACAGCAAACCAATATCCCTTTAAACGCCCGGCGGCAATAGCTACCTCATGGTCATATGTGACACACATGATATACCTGCCAAGGAAATTCCTCCCTGTGTCGGCAATAACATCCAACGGCGACAATTCATCAGGCACGGCATATACCACATATCGCATATCCGGCTGGGGATACCACGACAATGTGCCACCATCGCGTTTCAAACCTTTCACCGCCCCCGGATCGGCGGCATCTTTCCACTCCATCGGCGGCATCAACGCGGGTGAGGAATAGCATGAATTCCTGAGATACTCTGCCACACCGGCGGCCTTCTTCCCTGAAATATGAGCTGTTGAATAGAATATGCTGCCGCCTCCCGTTGCGGTGGAATTCTCACGGTTTATTTCAACCTGCTCCCCCTGCTCGCGCCAGGCGGCCTCCCCGGCAGGAAGTGCCAGCACTTTCTGACTCGGATAGCAATGGCGGTTGAACGTAAGAGCCACCTTTCCCCACCACCGCGAAATAGGTTCATAAGGATTGGTTTCATGGTCTGTAGCCCAGTAAATCTGCGGCGACACGTAATCCACCGACCCTGCATCCAGCCATTTCAGCGGGTCGCAATAGATGCGGTCATACATCCAGTCACGACCCCTCTCTGGCTCAGGCAAACCATAGCGCGAACAAGCCTCGCCGTTACCGCCCGCCACTCCTGCCGGACTTATGCCGAACCGCACCCAAGGGCGCTCCTTTCGGAGCATGTCATGCACTGCCTCCACGGTTTTCGCCACATTCCCCCGGCGCCAGTCGGCCTGCGACGGCGCATCCTCTCCCATCCCTGTGGTCTCTTTCTGCCAGCGGCTGAAATCATATCCACCACCCAAAGGCAAGCCGTCGGGATAGAAATAATCATCGAAAATCAGACCGTCAACATCATAGTTCTTCACTATGTCGCGGCACACGGCCACTATATGCGCCCTTGCCGCCGGATTGCCCGGATCAAGTATACTTACTGTAGGCGCCGAAGGCTGTTGTGCTGCTCTCTTCCTGCCCCCCTTCTTCCCTTTGCGGGAAACATTTTTTGCTTTCTTGCTGTAGCTCAACACCCACCCCTTTCCTTTTGGATCGAACACAACACTACCTTTCGCAGCCTTCTGTGCCACGGGGGCAGCCCCATTGGCCAGCCGGAACGGATTGACCCAGGCATGTAGCTCCATCCCCCGCTTGTGGGCTTCATCCACAGCAAACGCCAACGGATCCCAGCCTTTTGCCGGAGCAACGCCACGCTCACCCGTAAGATATGCGCTCCACGGTTCAAGGCACGACCGGTACATGGCATCCGACATAGACCTCACCTGCAGCATTACAGCGTTCAGCCCTCCCTCCTGAAGAATATCGAGGATTCTCCGCAGTTCTTTCCGTTGCTCCTCGGCACATGCAGCGGTGGTTCCGGTGGTCGACGGCCAGTCGATGCCATAAACGGTTGCCACCCACGCACCGCGCATCTCATGTTTAGGAGATTCCCCTTCCGGGGCGCCATATGCATTAACATTCTCCCCAGTCCCTTTACCCCACAAAGCAGCGGCGTTGATTAACGCCGCTGCTATTATGAGTGCCACATTTATTATTCTTATGATACGCATCATTCAGTCTCAATTGTCAAGGATGCACCTGCGGAATGCGCTGCCACAGTGGGGTTATATTGGCTCTGGGCTGATGCCACACCCGAGGCGAAACTGCCTCCTACGGTCGCAAACAGCTCATATTCCAATATGTAAGTGCCGCGCGGCATACGGTCGATAAAAATATTCGTGCGGTCATCGCGGTTTTCACGATAGAAACACAGCCCCTCGCTCCACATGGGTGCCGGAAGCTGTTCAACCGGTTCAAGACCAGCTGCCCGGCTGTCTTCAACAACCACATACTGCAGATCGGTATCAGCTTTCAGCACCAGCGTCACCTTCACCCGGTCTCCAATCGCGAACCGGTCTGTCGGAATCCATTCCGACCCGTTGAACACGCTCATTCGCTTCTCAACACTCAACTCACTGCAAGCCACAGACTTGATATCACTCATCGGAGCAACACGCATAGTCACAACCCCGCCAAACGACGGATAATCTCCCTGGCGGTCAACCGTCAATGTCGCCCCTTCCTTGACCATCTCGGTTATCTGCTCGGTAAAGGCACCTGTAGCATATTCAACTCCGGCCGCCTCAATCAAATTATCATTAATCCTTATGGCAGTCCCAGAAGGATTGACAGTCCATTTACGCCCCGACGACAGAATTGACGACACCACCTGCGACGTTATCACCGCATTCCCCCAGTCGTTGTTGGTCTTGTTGAGCACCAGCCATTGGCGTATCTTGTCAATATCAGGGCAATCCGGATCAACACGGTTGAAGGCATCGAGAATCACTGCAGTAATCCCCACCTTGTCAAGCGAGAAGCTCCACGTGTTCTCTAACTGCTGCCACCACATCCCCTTTTCGGGGGTCGATGTAGCATATTCACGCAAGGATTCAATAATCGTGCGGGCCGTGGCCTTATAATTGTTTTCAGCCAGCACTATGGCGTCAACCGCTTTATAAGCCACCCCATGCTCTTTCCAATGCGCAATGATGCGTTGCACGGTGGCAGATGTCACCTTTGACGCTGCCGTAGACTGTTTGATGGCAGGGAATTTCGAGCGTGTGTAGCAATAGAGAGTGTAATCCGACTTAGGATATTTGCCATATCTCAATGCGGTCACGCTATCCAACCACTTGACACTCTTATTAATCATCTGTCCCAATTTTTTATCCTGCGGCATCCACCCCATGCGGTTCAGGTCACCCAGCATATCAAGCACCTGGATAGTACACCATTCCGACACTTTCGGATATTCTTTCGTCCAATACCATCCGCCATCGGCATCAACCGTTTTTTCAAGATCTGAGACTGCTTTAGCAATTGCCGCAGATGTGTTGCGGCTGTCGAGAAGGAGAGCCAGCCTCTGCATACGCTCTGTCTGGCTAAGGGCATCACTCACCCATGGAGTAGCACTGAGCAGAATCTGCTTCAGCTGTTGATTCTTTTGCAGACGGGAGGTAAGAGTAGAATCTGCCGGATTCTCCTTCCACATGCGCAATGTGCGGGCAATCTCCGGGTTGTCGTTCATAAGCCCATCTGCCACAGCTGCCGAGAACAGAGCCGCAGCCGCATCCAATGATGAATTTATTTTCCCCTCCCTCAGACCGGGAAGAGCCGACACAACCTCCCATGTGGGGTTCTCAGTGAAATTGAGATACGTGCGCCCTTCAGGCACAGCGTCAATCTCCATTGTAAAATGGTTTTCATCGGGAGCTATATAGAAAATCTTCGATTCAACCACATTCTGCTCTGAAGGAAGTATGGGCATCAGAACCTGTTCGCCGTCGGTGAAACTGCCGGCTTTAGATTTTACCCTATATATTGCACCCTGCAGATTTACCGGCGCCTCAAACTCCATGGCAACAACCTTGCGTCCCATAGGCTCTATGCGGTCGTTGCTCTCTGCACTGGCAAACACTTCGCCGGTAAGCGGATTGATGATTTCACTGATTGTAACAGCATCAACTGCCTCCTGCAAAGCATTCATAACCGATGATTTCAAAATAACCTTATCGCCACATCGAATGAACCTCGGAGCATTCGTAGATACCATTACTGGTTTCGACGCCATGATTTCCACCTCATCCGACGATGTCAGCAGCTCACGGTTATAGGCCAGCGAGCGTAGTATCCAGGTAGTATTTGCATCGGGAACCGTATATGTCACCTCGAGATTCCCCTCCGCATCAGTGGTAAGCATCGGGAGGAAAAATGCCAAAGGCATCTCCGACGGGCGGTAGACATCTTCTCTCCCCTCATTAGGTTGTCCGTTCCCATTTTCAGCTGCGCCACCGTCCATCTGCTTTTTCGATGCAGCATCTCCCACAGTTACAGATTCTTCCTTAAGAGCATCCTCCGTAACGGCAATGGCCTCCTTATGCTCTCTGACGACATTCATATCATCCACAGCTCCGGCGGCAGCCATCGGACGCGAACCGCGTATCTTCAGATTCCGGCTGGTCAATACCAGGTTAAACACCTCCTCAGGCATAAAACTGCGGTTATAGAGATTAAACACCGGAATATTCAATGACGCCGGATTAAGATACTTATTAGGCGATTGCAATGTCACATGGTTCGACCCGAAATACCATCCGTCAACATTCATAAACTGACCCCAATATCTTGAAGCTACGAAATTCAACGGATTAGCCGCCAGCTGGTCGATAGCTTTGTTGCTCATGTCGAGCATCACGGCACTTTCTGCCGAAGCGCCTTTTAAGCCATTGACTTTAAATGTGACGGTTTCCTTATCTCCGGGTCGCACTTTGTCGCGGAATGTAACTGTTTCTATCTCTATTGACCTCGAAGACTCATAGGAATTTACCGTAACAGAGCCGGATGCAGATTCCAGATTGCTCACAATCCTGAAATACACCCTCATGGTTTTCGTACCCGCAGGCAAAGACAATTTCACCTTATTAAGTCCCTGTGATGTCCCCAGCCAACCTCGTTCAATCATATTGCCGTTATTATCACTCACAGTCATGAATATCTGAGGTGACTGCACAGCCGTGCCATATATAATTTCTACCTCACCATGCTCGTTAGCGGTGTAATTCTGCTCCGGCAACCAAAGCAGACTCTCAACCGGACACTGCTTGTCATCTTTGCGGTAAACAACCACATTGTTTACTGACACAGCTTCTGCAAGCGACTCATCCACAGTTGAGAACGTTAAAGCATATACTCCCGACGGAAGTTCTTTCAGAATCGTGGCTACGCTACCGGGTCGGCAACTGCCGCTTTTCACCTCCGCAAAAGTGGTTTCTCCACCATATAAAGACTGCTTGGTTGCATCCACCTTATACGCCAGCTCATCATTCATGCTATCACCTTCATAATTGCGGAGTTCCACCATCGCCATCTCATCCGATCCGGCTTCAAACACCGAAGGAACACTCACATTTATCACAAACGGTTTGCCCATATTGAATCCCGTCGTCGCCTCATGCGTCTCCCCATCGGCAGAAGTTACCGCAACAGACACAACATACGTCCCCTCCGGACATGGGCCTCCCGCCATCACATCGCCTGGAACAACTAATGAGAAATCCCCCTTGGCATCAGTCTGTGTAGAAGTCTCATAGAACACCGGCGATGTATTAGACCAAAACCATAGACCGGAGCGCACCTTCAATTGAAGTTTCACCTGCGCATCCGCAACCGGAAAACCGGCAAATGTCTCAGCCTTGCCTGATATAACCGCATCATCACCCAATTTAGCCGGCCGCTCGACTTTATCGGCCGACACAGAGAATGTAGGCAATTTATAGTCGCTGACCATTATTGGCTTCGTTATCCAGTAGCTCTGCTCATCAACCATTCTGAGGACGAAATTCCCTGTCAGACCTTCCGACGGGAGAACAAATCGGCCCTCTCCCCTTCCCCAGCAATCTGTGGTAAGGCGGAGCGTGTCAACCTCAATAAAATTGGCATCAAGCAGCTCGACCTTGACATTTCTACCGGTAGAAAGACGCTTTGAACCGTCGACATCCTCATAAAGTACAACACTGAATCCCACAGTATCACCAAGATGATACAGACCGAGGTCGGTGAATATCTCCCCGTCAAGCGAGCGACTCCGGTCTGATTTTGAGTAGGGTCGATAGTAGCAGGCAATTGCAAATTTATCATCACCACGTTGGGGCACAAGATTTCCTTTTACGTTTTCTTCCACCCTCATAATCCCGTCGGCATTCGTTGTTCCATCAATCATACTGTCGTCATCCTTACGGCTCCATGGAATCAATTTCAACGATGCGCCTTCCTGCTTCAAGCCAGTTATAGGATTAACCACCACAGCCTCAGTTCCTCCAACTGAGCCGAACAAGCCAAGCGACAAATCCGAGCAAACCGTATACGGATAGCTCAGGTTCTTTCTCTCTGCCCCTTCAAACGATGGCACCACCACATATACACCATATGAAGGCAGTTCCAGCTCAACAACCGTGTCACCACGGAACGGGACAACACCTCCGACCTCTACCTGCAGCGACTTTTTCGCTGCAGGCAAAACCGACGGAATCCGATAGTAATTGTTATTAAGGTAGTTGTTATTGCCTTTTTGGGAGGCGTCAGCCGTAACGTCGTATACATTCAGAATCACCTTGCCTACATTCTCTGAATGCACTTTTACCCTGAACGGCACTCCTTTGGCGACCTGGCGCGGAACATCCAGATTAACCTCCTTGTGCGACAACCTATTGATCATGTTCTTAACCGCATTGATATTGAAATATCCAGGATTCTCCGCTGCAAAGCGTTTCGTCATGTCATAAAGACCCTTACGTTGCATCGGGGTCAGTTCATAATCCCCAATGGCAAGCAACAACTCAATCGCATACGGACTGCTTTTACACTCCTCATACGCCGTCATATACGCCTCATAACGCGGCGATTGCACTTCCTGGTCTCCATCTGGCATGAAGGCCGACTGACGCGGACGGTAAAAAGTGCGCGGCAGCATATATTCAATCATATTTCTACGAGCCAATATAGCGGGAGCACTATCTATGCGCCCATCTATAAGAGAACTATATATGGCAAGTGTAGCACCAGTCAGCGACGCGCTGCGCGACGGATACAGATACGCTGCCAACGGGTTGACCAACAGCCTGGGATTAAGCACAGAAGCCATCTCGGAAAACACATCAAGACACCCTATAGCCTGATAAGCCACAAAATCATATAGAGTAGGATAGAACGCAAGCACATCACGTTCATATGAAATCACTGTCTGATAATCAGTAAGCGGCAATTCAAGAAGCTCTTTACGGTAGGATATAGCACTGTCGGTCAGGGCCTTCACCTTAGCCTCGAATTGGCTTTTGCTCCATAATTCATAATTGTCTCCGGCCAACCCCGCAACAGTTGCCCTCCTGTTGATTGCATATGAATTATGGCCATACAATTCAGTGTATATTTTAGCCTCCAGCAGGTTAAGAAGAGCTTTCACAGCAAGGTTATCACTTTCAGTCGAAACCAGTTCTATACGTTTGAGAACAACAGGCATGGAATCTGCCGAAACTGCGGTTTTGGCCAAACCGAATCTGACCAGTGCGTTGACCGAGGCCTCACCATCCCCACTTTTTAAAGCGGCATTCAGATCGCGCAATGCCGTAGAGGCCACTTTATCGGGATAAGCGAAATCCGGCGCCATAGTTTTGCGTGTCTGTGACATAGCGGAGAATAATGTTATAATCGCAAATAAAACAATGCTGATGCGTTTCATCATATCTTTATATTTTTTGCGTGATTTGTCATCGGGATGACTTATACTTAAAAACGATTGCCTACTGATTCCGAACAAACATATTGAACAACATTGATAGGAACATTCATAGAATCCAGTATAAAATCCCTATCAAACAAAATCTTAAAGCTAAGGGCAATAAGGGAAACGCCCCTCATTGCCCTTGACCTTGCATTGAAAATGTTCTATTATATATCTGAATCTGAGTCTTAGATTATTTACCGGCATCTGCCCTGCGGTTATTACGAAGCCTGTGATGCTGTCTCATCATGTCGCGGGCGAATTTACGCTCCACTCCTTTCAATTCAAAAAGCTGACGAGGCGACAGAATGTCACGGAACTTTTCCATATAACCTTTTTCCAAGGCGGCTTGTTTAACTTTCATGTCAAAAAGAGCTTCTGTTGCCTTTTCATACTCCAGGTCTGTTGCATCCGGAGCCTCGGCAACGCGCCTTTCCATAGCGCGGGTCTCATCTTCCATGCGGGTCGTCTCATCTTCCATCTCCTCATAGAGTGGAAAAAATTTTTGCTGCTGTTCTTTGCTGAGGTCAAGCTCCTTAGTGAAATAAGTCCGCTTGTATTGGCGCATCTGGTCCATCCATTGCCCAAGCTCCTCACGGTTCTGAGCCGAAACCGACCATACCGCTGCAAACATTATAGTTAATATCAAGGAAATCCGTTTCATATTGCAATCTGCATTCTTTCATGTTCTTCTTTAACAAGGCCTCAATCCGGGCTGCATTACTCAGCTGGAATCTCTGACGTCATCATATCCGTTTCCGACATTTCCATATCCGGAAGGCTTTCGGCCGGAATCATCTCATCGAGGGATATGCTGTCGTCATACATCTCTTCAAAGATTTCGCGGTCATTTATGTCGTCGATTATGTAGTCATACACAAAATCGTCATCGCTCAGAGCCTCTGTCAACACCCTGTTGTTTTCTATAGAGAGGTCAACACTCCCGGGCGACATCATGGTAAACATTTTCAACATACACCATATCCCTGCAAACATTGCCGCCATATAGACATATGGGCGCACACGCTCCCATACCGTGCGGCGAGGCATAACCTCCACCTTTTCAGCATCGCTGCGGTACGGCAACTCCTGCTCCATCCGCATGGCGAAATCCTCGAAGAAGCCCTCCGGCACAGTCATGCCGTCGCGTCTGCCTATGCGGCTCAGTATGTCGTTTTCTGTCTTCATATCTCGGTTATTGACGCTGATATTATTTTGAATTCCGGCCAAACACACCGACCGTTATACTTTTCTGACCACACCTCTTTACAAAGGTTTAACGACCCGCAAAAAATTTCTCGATTTTCTTGACCGCCAAATGATACGAAGCCTTTAACGCACCAACCGATGTACCCAGTATCTCAGACATCTGCTCATACTTCATGTCATCGTAATATTTCATGTTAAAAACCATCCGCTGCTTCTCCGGCAGTGTTGCTATCGCCTTACGCAGTGCCAAAGCAAGTTCGTCGCCATCAACCCATTCATCAGCTTCAATGAGGTTTACCAAATGTGATTCCTCATCATCTATGCTGACATTCTGCCGTTTCCGTTCCTTGGAAAGAAACGTTATGCTTTCGTTCAATGCTATCCGGTAAAGCCATGTCGACAGTTTGGCATCCCCTCTGAAATTCTCAATCGACTGCCATGCCTTCATAAACGTGTTCTGCAAAATATCAGAAGCATCTTCATGGCTCTCCACCATACGGCGGATTTGCCAATAGACAGGCTCAGAGTAGATACGCACAACCTCATTAAACGCCTTCCGGCACTCCTGAGGATGCCGGAGCCGCTCAATCAACTGCTCATTTTCCTGGGGTAACTCTTTCGCCATTTTTCTTCAATGAGGCATTCCGACAACGGCAATCCGTGTCATAAAATACACTCTTTTTTGTCAAACCCACATTTGTCAAACCCACATTCCCTTTTCAGTCAAATATAGGTTTGTTCAAACCAAACGCATATCCACATATGCCTTATTTGCAAATTTAACACAAAAAATCCATTATCCCCAACCCATCCTCCGCATTTTTAATCTTTATTACCATTTGGAGTGTGTTTGGATTTAACTCAAACACACTCTTATCACACCGCTTCAATCAACAATAACGACAACCATCCTGTGAAGCGCCTCTACCAACCTATACCATACACAAAAACGGCTTCCGACAAAGCGTCAGAAGCCGTCCCTTTTAAATTTAAAAATAATGTAAATCACATCCCTATCTTATAATGAGATTGCCTTACAACGACTCGTCATATATTCAATTAAACGGCATCACGGCATCGGGCGAATAAAAATAAAGCAACCACGACATAACCTCAACTTTATTAGCATTGGGGACTTTTTCCTGCAGCCCCATAACCAGCGTTGTGGCACCATCCTCAGCCAATGCATTATAGCCCTTGAGTGTTTCGGCCTCATCGGCTCCCGCACGAGTGATTAAGAATCTGTCATTAAGATAATTGTCCAAATTTGACACAGTATTCTCGTCGTCCGGGATGTAATTTAAATGGACATATGCAAGTTTATCAGATTCAAAAACATATGTATATTTCATCACAGGAGATTTCTGGCCGGTCGTATAAACAATCTCATCTCCGTCAACGACACATGATGTTTCCCCTAATTTCTCAACAAGATTCTCTTGCGACATGCCCCATTCCATGACAGGATTAATCACATTATTTTTAGAGGTCACAACGAAACGGTAATCCCTGCTGGAATTCTTAACAATACAAGAACCAACATGCAACCCATTGAATTCTTTGCCATTATCGGTCACATCTCCGACAAAGCCATTGTCGCACGAATAGCCTCCATCAAGGAAAGCGAAACTTCCGCCGACCTCTACAGTCTGCTCAATAATCCCATAACGGTCATCAATATCAGGTTCGGCATTGTTACACGATGTAAAAGAAACGCTGCCACAGAGAAGCATCGACACCATTAATGCTTTAATCGTAGATTTCATACTTTTAAACTTTTATTATCTATATGTATTATAATTCCCACGGTTCATTTCATCATGCCGCCAAATGGACAGATGCAACGCAAAGTTACACATTTTTCAGCAATACGCAACAATTTTGCTAATTTCTATTTATTTTGCACCAAAATGAGATTCCACCCCCCTCATATCCCCAGCTGCTGTTCCTCAAATGCAGCTCCTCAGCACGAGCCATGGTTGCGGCAACAGGAAGTTTTTAGTATTTTTGCCTCTTGTTTTCTCTGAACTTACATACCAAGACAACCCTCATGACGGCATTCCGATTAAAAACAACCTTGGCAATAGCAGCATCAACAGCCATCTCTATATGTGATGCCACAGCTTCAACCACCGGTGAAGTGGCCGACACCCTCATGCGGCTACCGCCTGTATCTGTGACAGCCATCAAAGGGGAAACCTCTCGCAAGCCGGCTTTGGCGGCGACAACACTGGGGCGCGCTGAAATCGAGCGTCTCAACATCGTAAACATAAAACAGGTCAGCGAAATAGCCCCCAACTTCTACATGCCTCAATATGGTTCGCGGATGACCTCTTCGGTCTATGTCCGCGGCCTCGGCACGCGAATCGACCAACCCGTGATAGGGCTAAACATCGATAATGTACCTATTATCAACAAAGACAATTTCGATTTCGACCTATCCGACATAAACCGGATAGAAATCCTTCGCGGGCCTCAGAACATTCTCTACGGCCGCAACACCATGGGGGGATTGATTAACATCCACACCATATCCCCACTCGGCTTTGAAGGCGTCAGACTGATAGCCGAATACGGCTCCCACAATAGCTATAAAGCATCCGCCGGAATATACAAGCGCATATCCTACCCGCTGGGGATGGCACTTAACCTCTATGCCTCCGGAACCGACGGGTTCTACCGAAACAGCATAAACAACGCAAAAGTTGGCCGGGAGCGCCTATGGAGCGCACGTTGGAAAACCGCATGGCGCCCCGCACCAGGATGGATAGCCGAAAACACAGCAACGGTTTCACACTCCCTCCAAAACGGCTATCCCTACCAGTCGGTAGCCTCGGGACGGATAGCCTACAATGACACCTGTTTTTATAAGCGCCTGACAGTAACCGACGGCATCACCGCTCACGGAAGCATAGGAAAGGTCGATTTCTCTGCAATCGGCAGTTTCCAATATATCAACGACAACATGACACTCGACCAGGATTTTTTGCCGCTTGATTATTTCACTCTAACACAAAAACGCCACGAATGGGCATTCACACTCGACCTCGTTGCCAAAGGCAAAGCCGGCAAAAAATACAACTGGCTCGCAGGGGCATTCGGATTTATCAAACGCACCGACATGTCTGCTCCGGTCACATTCCATGATTACGGACTGACGCAACTTATCGAGAATAATGCCAACGCAATCAATCCCTACTACCCGATCCGCTGGGATGACCGGACGTTGCTACTCGGGTCAGATTTCATAATGCCGTCAAAAGGAATATCGATATATCACCGAAGCACACTGGAACTCAACCGATTCAAATTCGACCTGGGATTAAGGTTAGACGTTGAACAAGCAGCCATACGATACCATAGCCATTCATCATCAACTGCTACCATATGGAACAACAACGTCACTCCGCCACAACCATTCCAAATCCGCCACATCAACATCGATGACCATGGCAGCCTGCATAAGACATTCTCTCAGATATTGCCCAAGCTATCGGTAAGCTACAGCTTGCCATCCTCACTTGGGGATGTCTATGCCTCCGTAACAAAAGGATATAAATCCGGAGGATATAACACCCAGATGTTCAGCGACGTGCTGCAACAACGCATAATGGGTAAGCTGGGGCTTGTCGAGCGCTACAGCGTTGACGAAATAATCAGCTATGACCCGGAAAAGACCTGGAACTACGAAGTTGGGGCACATCTGCAGATGTTCGACGGACGGTTGGTTTTAGATGCGGCACTGTTCTGGATTGAATGCCGCAACCAACAGCTCACAATGTTTCCCGAAGGTAGCATAACCGGCCGGGTCATGGCTAACGCCGGCCGCTCACGCTCACGGGGAGCAGAGATTTCTGCAAAGCTGGAACTCCCAAAAGGATTTTCCCTACAGGCTTCCTACGGCCACACCGACGCAAGGTTCACAGATTTCACTGACGGACGCCGCAATTTCAACGGAAACCATGTGCCATATGCACCACTCAACACAATGTTCGTCGGCACCTCCTACACCCGCCATTTCCACTCCTCAAGTATAATCGACCGATTAAGTGCCGATATTAACCTGAGAGGAGTTGGACGCATATACTGGGATGAGGAAAACACCCTTAACCAACCTTTCTACATGCTTCTCGATGCCTCCGTGCGCGCTGACCGCGGCTCCCTGTCAGCCGAACTGTGGGCCAACAACATAACCGGAAAACAATATTCAACATTCTATTTCGTTTCTATAGGAAACGCGTTTCTTCAGCGTGGCAACGGGTTCACAATCGGAGCCACGCTCCGTTACTCGTTGACCATCAATTGACAGCCGACAATAACCTCAACTTTTTCACAAAAGAATAACCCCCGACACTTAACACAATAAAATAACTAATAAATATACACTCGATTTATGATGACATTCAGAAAATTCGCAGCCATCGCATGCACAGTCGCAGTTGCCGGTACATTCATCTCATGCAACAGCCTCGACGACGATGACCTCGGTATAACGGAACAGACCATAACCCTCACCGTAGTGCCGCAGGGCACTTTCACCGCCGTCGCCCCGGCAGAAAACACAGAAAGCTCGCAGTGGAAAACCTTCTCTGGTGCAACATACGTTCTCAAATTCGACTTCAAAACCCAAAAATGCGACATCACAGTGTCTGGGCTGAAATATATCGACGAGCAGACGTCGCAAACCTTCACCCTGTCGAACATACCTTTAAGCATTGAACAACATCCCACAATAGTCCAGGGGGTGAACCATGCCGGCCCCATGGCATTCCAGGGTACTGACGGCAAAAATCACATTGTCTCAGACATACGCCTGTTCTGTATGCTCGACCCAAACCGCCTGTTCGACGACGACAAACAGCGCAACAGCGTCTATATCTCTTTCAAAATAGATGATTACCTTGTGAAAGCCATCGAATATGACCAATATTTTTTCGGCACCACGTCGACAACCGACCTTAACAACCCCGACCAGGCTCCCATAAAATCCACCAATGCGCGCTACCGCCTGCAAATCAAGCTCAAAGATGCCGACAACCAAAACAACCTCAACGCCGACCTAACCATACTCAACCCAAAATTCATCCCATCGATGCCGGTTGAACGCATGACATTCCCATCAATCCCTCTCTCATTGGAAGCCGACGGCTACTCTCTCGAAGCATCAGATCTGACACCTGAGATTAGCGGTGTGCCATACCCGGGATTCCCCATTACAGACCTGTCGGCCAAGGTTGTCTACGAAACATCATTCAATCTCGGGTTCACATGCACAAGCCGGATTGGAAGCTACACAGTCAATGTAGATGCCACCCCTTATGCCCTTAACACCAAATAACCGCAACACGAGGGCTACCCCCATTGATACAATGAACGATTATATAGAACTACGGCTCGACTTCCATCGCCTCAACGAGGGGATGGAAGTCGAAACCGCTACCGACATAATGGCCGCTATGCTCAGCGAAATCGGATTTGAAAGTTTCACTCCCGACGCTACCGGGCTTACGGCCTACATCCGAAGCAGCGACTTCAACCGCAACGAACTCAACGACACTATCGCCCGGTTCCCGTTCAATGATTTCTCAATAACGGCATCAGACAAGATAATAGAAGGCCAGGATTGGAACAGCGAGTGGGAAAAGCACTATTTTCAACCAATCATAGTAGATAACCGGTGCGTAATCCACAGCTCTTTCCACACAGACATTCCTGCGTGCGACTACGACATCGTGATAGACCCGAAAATGGCTTTCGGCACAGGCCACCATGCAACAACATCGCTAATCATCGCCCAGCTGCTATCTTCTGAACTGGCCGGTAAAGCCGTAATAGACATGGGCACAGGAACTGGCATACTCGCCATACTCGCTGCCATGAAGGGGGCATCACCTGTGACTGCCATTGAAATCGACCCAGCTGCCGAGATAAATGCACGGGAGAATGTGGACGCCAACGGCCATCCCGACATTAAAGTGATGCTTGGCGACGCCTCTTTGCTGCCCGGACTAAAAGCCGACATGTTCATCGCCAACATAAACCGCAACATAATCACCGCCGACCTTCCGGTCTACGCGGCAACCCTACACCCCGGAGCCGAGATGCTGCTCAGCGGATTCTACGAAACCGACATACCTGTGGTATTGGCTGCCGCCGCCCCGCTAGGCCTTGTCGAAACCGGCCATACCGTCAAAGGTGACGGTTGGACCTGTCTGCGGCTCCGCAAAGACTGACCATCGAAAACTTTCTAACGTTGGTCAATAAAATCAATGTAAAAAATGCAAGGTTGACCATTGAATAATACTGATTAATAAATGACCAATCGCAACATGAAAACATGGCTCAAAAAGCCCATGCTTCTCAGCCTGATTCTGGCAGCCGCAACAATATGCGCAACAGCACAGCAACCGGCACACGAAGCCCCGCAGACGAAATCTGCCAAAGCCTATGACCCCTTCGGCCAAAGCGGAAAACCGGCCCATTTCACATGGGGGGTCGACCTCGGCAGCGGGGTTGACCTCACGGCCCGCGACATGACAATGTTTGAGCTCAGCGCCGGCTTCGGCTATAAAAATCCATGGATCAGATTCGCCGGAGTCGGAGCATCAATCCTGACTATGATGAACAACTCTTCGCGATGCTACCCCGTCTACGCCATGTTGCGCACCTCCTTCTCCCCCTATTTCCGCCGCTGCTTCCTCGAAGTGAAAGCCGGCATATCTTTCAGCTCACTGCTTAACTACGGCTCACAGAACAACCTGTTCGGCTCTCTGGGGGTGGGCATAACCTTGGCTCATTCCCGCAAATTCACCTCTCACGTGGTGCTCAGAGGTGTTGCCATACCACTCAAAAAAGTAATTGTAGATGACGAAAGCCAGCTCGGATACACCCTGGCATATGCATCTATTGGAATCGGATGTGCATTCTGACACATTATGCAACCGCACCCCCCCTTCACCATTATATATCATAACCCAATGGCGTTGTGTCTGTAATTTAGGCACAACGCTTTTTTCTCATGAAGAGAAGAATGCCTGTTTTGCATATTTATTCGAGATGACGTATATTTGCCGCCGTACCATCAAAAAACGATAAATACCAATCAGATGAGAAGATTTTTTATAGGCGTCGCATTGACACTGCTTGCCACAGCGGCTTCTGCCGTACCTGCCCGAAGGGATATACGCATATTCACACAATCCGATGGTTCCACAATAGCTCTGAGGCTCATCGGAGATGAGACATTCCACACATATGTGACAGTCGACAACCTTCCGGTAGCCCAGACCTCAAATGGAGACTTTCATTATACCACCGTCGCCGGAATTTCGCCAATTGTCGCCCATAACCCCGGCAGCCGCGCCATTGAAGAATCCACGTTCATCTCAGATAACGCCAAGGAGCTGAACATCGCCAACCTGTCAAAAGCAAACGAAGGCCACATGCGCCGGAGTCGGGGTTATGACCGCATCAAAGCCCGCTCATCAGGCAATATATCACAAGTCCCCACAACCGGTTCTCCCCGCGTGCCGGTACTTCTGCTTGAATATGCCGACTACCCATTCCGCGACGGCCAAAACGCCCACGCCACTTTCACCGACTTCTTCAACAATGGCGATGAAAGCGCCCGCCAATATTTCATAGACCAGTCAAACGGAAAATACACTCCGCAATTCGATGTATACGGGCCTTACACCCTTTCGAAAAACCGCGCGGCTTACGGAGGGAACACCTTCAGAGGTGACGACAAAGGAGTGGGCACAATGGTCGGCGAAGGTTGCCTGGGACTCGCATCGCAAATCGATTTTTCCCTCTACGACAACAACAACGACGGCGAATGCGACGTTGTCATAGTCATATATGCCGGCGACGGCGAAGCATCGTCTGAACACCCCGACAAAGCCAATGCGGTGTGGCCATGCCAGTGGGAACTCTCAGCATCAGACTTCAATAAAGCCCTGACACTAAACGGGGTTAAAATCGACAAATTCGGAGTTTTCAACGAACTCAACGGATTCGACATGAGCCGGATTGACGGAATCGGCACTTTCTGCCACGAATTTTCCCACTGTCTCGGACTGCCCGACTTCTATTGCACTACATATGCCGGCTATTTCGGCATGTCAGACTGGTCTTTGATGGACTACGGGTGCTACAACAACGAAGGCTACACACCCATAGGCTATAGCGCCTATGAAAAAAACTTCATGGGATGGATCGACTATACCGAACCGGTCGAGAACACCCGCTATACACTGCCGGTATTCAATTCCAAAAATGCCGACAACGACGTGGCTGTCAAAGTATCCAGTTCAAACCGAAATGAATACTACATAATCGAAAACCGCGCCCGACAAGGTTGGGACCGCTACATGCCCGCAGAAGGCATGATGATAACACATGTCACCTACGACCCTCAGAAATGGGAATCAAACTCAGTCAACAACTACTCCACCCAGGGAATGACCATAATACCCGCCGACAACAATCTATACAACAAATCATATGACGCTCTCGCCGGCGACCTGTGGCCATACAACGGCAATGACGCCCTGACCGACGACTCCCGCCCCGCAGCCGTTTTGAACCTCGGCTCCCAGCGCCGCATGGGGAAACCTATCACCGAAATGACATTGAACCCCGACGGGACAGCATCCTTCTGGTACGTCCGTGGCGAACTGCCTAAAATATCAACTCCACATATCACCTCCATAGACCACACCCCGAATGGAGTCACTGCCACCTGGAGCCATGAACCGGAATGTGATGTCACCTACTCCGTTGAAGTCAGGCCACACAACAACCTCGAAAGCCTTTTGCTATTGGCAACCGACTTCACCGATGAAAACCACGGATGGACAACAACCGGCTTCACTGAAGTCACCTCCGACGGTCTCCGCATGGGTTCAGGCAAGAACCTCGGCGCCGCAACCTCCCCGGCTTTCATTCCCGACGAATCGTCCTTAACCATCAACTTTGACGCCAAATACTACAGTGGCGATGAGTCATCCATCCGTATAACCACCCTCAATGCCAATGGAACAGAAATCGAATCCATCGACCAGCAGCTCACCGCCCAGACAGCCGGTTATACAGTCACCCTCGCAGCCAATGCAAAAGAAAGCAACCATCTGAGAATCGAAACTTTTGCGGCAAAAAAACGCGCCTACGTCACAACTGCCGGCATTTACGATGGCGACATATCTTTAGCAGCCGAATCCCGGACACCGGAAGCGGAAACCGTCCGAACCTATGAAGGCATCACAAGCAAAAGCTATACCATCGCCGACCTCGACCTCGAAAGCCATTACGATTTACGCGTCAGAGCCATCGCATCCCACCCCGAATCATTCCTCGACAGCGACTGGAGTGCATATGCCGAAGTCAGCTTCACCAACTCATCACTTTCCACCGTCGGCTATGGCGCCAAAGATACCCCCGAGAAGTTCTTCAACCTCCAGGGCATACCCGTCGACGCGTCGCACCTCACTCCGGGCATCTACATCCGCCACACCCCGTCAGCAACTGATAAAATCATAATCAGATAATACTCATAGAAAAACATCGATAAAAAACGGCTGCAAAGTTTGGCCATCCCGTCAAAAATGGCTACCTTTGCAGCCGTTTGGCATGGATTCAATCCCGGATCAATGCCCGGCAACAATAAAATCAACTTATTATCAAAACTTAGTGTCAAAATGAACCACTACGAAACCGTTTTCATTTTAACTCCCGTTTTGTCTGACGCACAGATGAAGGAAGCGGTAGAGAAGTTCACAACAGTGCTCACCGAAAACGGAGCCACTATCGTGAACGAAGAAATCTGGGGTCTGCGCAAACTCGCCTATCCCATCCAGAAAAAATCAACCGGGTTCTACGCTCTCGTTGAATTCGACGGCGACCCGACTTTGGTGAAAAAAATCGAGACTGCATTCCGCCGCGACGAGCGCGTAATCCGATTCCTCGTTTTCCGCAACGACAAATATGCCGCTGAATACGCCGCCAAACGTCGTAGCCTCAAAGCTGCTAAAGCCAACGCACCCAAAGAAGAAACCGTAGAAACTAAGGAGGATTAAACCATGGCACAGACTCAATCAGAAATCCGTTATCTCACTCCGCTGTCAGTGGATGTCAAAAAGAAAAAATACTGCCGTTTCAAACGCAGCGGAATCAAATACATCGACTATAAGGATCCCGAATTCCTCAAGAAGTTCCTAAACGAGCAGGGCAAAATCCTCCCCCGCCGAATCACCGGCACTTCATTGAAATTCCAGCGCCGCGTGGCACAGGCCGTTAAGCGTGCACGCCACCTGGCTCTGCTGCCCTTCGTGACAGACCTTATGAAATAAATCCTTATAAGACACCGATTATGAAAATTATATTGAAAGAAGATATCCAGAACCTTGGCTACAAGGATGATATCGTTGAAGTAAAGGACGGTTACGGCCGTAACTACCTCATCCCGCAGGGCAAAGCCATCATCGCCAACCCTTCAAACATCAAACAGCTTGAAGAGAACCAGCGCCAGCGCGCCCACAAGCTCGCCAAAATCAAAGCCGACGCTGAAGCCGTTGCTGCTTCATTGGCCGACGTTGCCCTCACAATCGGCGCCAAGGCATCTGCCACCGGCACCATCTTCGGTTCGGTCAACAACATCCAGATTGCCGAAGCACTCGAAAAACTCGGCCACAACATCGACCGCAAAATCATCGTCATCAAAGAACCCGTTAAAGAGCTTGGCAAATACACCGCCAAAATCAACCTCCACAAAGAAGTCTCGGTTGAGATTCCCTTCGAGGTCGTTGCCGAATAAACCGGTTCACCCCCCTATAAAACAAGGCGCTGCGTCAAAATCCGACGTAGCGCCTTGTTTTATCATAACGGAGGTATACCATCCGTCATCAACACCAGGCTATCTCACGGCAACCTTGCCGCAAACCTCTCCGACTTTCACCACATAGATGCCGGCAGGCAACGCAATGCGGGTCTCGGAAGAGCAAACAACAGAAGCCACCATGCGACCGGCCAAATCATAGACATCAGCCATTTCGCCAACGAAACCACCGACTACCACACCCGACGCATACGTCCTGACAAAACCGCCAGCCATGGCAACAGGTTCAACACCTGAGGGGGTGCCGTCGCTGACCATCGGGCTCGGCCGAGATTCTCCATCAGGATAAACGGCCGTCACATAATACTGTCTCACAGGGTCTTTGACTCCCCTTTGCTGAATTGAAGCGAAACGGGCGGTCGCCAGATCAAACGACGTCGCATCGCTTCCAAGCATCTCGCAATTGATACGCCCCACCGAATGCTCATACACATGATATCCCAGCAGCAACGCCTCATCGTTCTCAGTCAGTTCGATATTGTCGACCCAGACAACCCCATCATAATTTATCTTTGAATTGAAATGTATGGCAACATATCGGGCTTCAGCAGGAATATTCTCATACGACACCGTGTGCATAGCATCATCGGCGCTTATGCCACCATAGTTCGACGTCTGCTCCATCTTGATAACGTTGGTAAATGCGGCCGCCGGATCAGTCGGATCATAATCCCCGGTAGCATAAACCACCTCAAAACTGTAGGATGCGTAACTGTATTTTCTGAAACCCGCCATAAACGATAACGTCATCGTGGCCGACGGCTTGCAGTCATGCGCCGGAAGGATAATCCAGTCATCCTGCTTCACATCCTTAGGGAACGTGACACCAAGCACCTTGCCGCCGTCCATCCCGCCTGGCATGTTGCTGAATTTCTCAGCAACCTTGAATTTCGACCCGCTCACCGAATAATAAGCCGAACTTGCGCTCTTCTCATCAAGGTCAAGCACCACAATACCGTTAAGATTGTCTGTGGCATCCTTCTCGAAATCCTCAAACGATTCATGAAGGTCTACCGGCACATAGGTCTGATCCGATGCCGGTTCCCAAACCAGCATCTTGCCTCCCTCGCTGTTATCGACGGAAAGAGCCGTCACCGGGGTATTCTCCGAGAAGCCGACTGCGACAACCTTTTCCTCAACAACATTGTTTTCAGGAACCTCATCGATCGGATAGGTTATTTCAGCCGAGAATGCATACCTGTCGGCAGACATGGCATGAACAGCAGTAAATGGCACTTTGATTGTCAGTATCGCCGATTTCAACGACGCTATATCCACCGACGCCGGCACAGCTATCTTCTCACCCAAATCCGACATAATCATAATCTCATATTCGCCGGCACCGACATCTTTGCCTCCGTTATTGGCAATTGTCAATGCAAGCTCCAGCTCCTGACCGGCATTCACCCTATCAGCCCCCGTCAGCGACACCGCCTCAAGGTCATTTCCCGCCAAATTAAAAATCCTCACATTGTCAAGCACGATATTATGGCCATAGTCCGAAACCGATGTAAACGCAACACGATAGCTCACGCAATCCTCCGGAATAGCCTCACCTATGTTGAAAACATACTGAATCCACTCTTTGGCATTCACCCCTTCGGGAGCTTTGACCATTGTTGTGGCATTCGCTACGTCAACCCACTCGCCATTGTCGACAGACACCTGCACTTTCAGCACATCATTGCCCGAGGTTGAATGGCACTGGTAGAACTGCACAACCGGATTGGTGGTCGAAGCCCTGCTAATCGGCATAGTCATAATCCGTGCCGAATTGCCTCTCTGGGCATTCCATGAATTATAACGCAAAAGACCGCCATCGTTGTCATACGGTTCACATTCCGGGCCTTTGTCACTCGAAGCAAGCACTTCCCAGTTAAGAGTGCCGTTCAGCACCTCATTGTCCCAGTTATCGGGCGACAAGTCTCCGCCTGCAAACGAGTCGGCAAACGGCAAGTCAATCGAGCCTATCTTAACCCTGTTCGACTCCACCGCATCAGCGCTTTTGCTGCCGAGCGACACTGTCACACCATAACTCAACGACTGCAAACCCTCAGGCACGAAAGTATCAACATATTTCGTCACACCGGTCAGGTTTTCGGTAACAGCAACGCTCTCCCCATCGACAATGCGCACAACCGCATACTTCAGTTTTGCCGGGTCAAGCATGGCACCATGCACACCCACCGTGGGGGCTGACCATTCAACCACATGCTCGCTGCCCTTTGACGTAAGCAACACATTTTCAACAGACAGGGGCGTTTCCTCCCCGACAAACGTAGTAACCGACACACGCTCGCTCACCTCATCGCCCGCTGACACCTCAACAGAATAAGTTACACCACCTTCGGCAACAGCCTCATCGATCCACCTCACCTCTTCCCCCGGCATGGCGCGGCCACTCTTAGCAGCCTCTTCCCCACGGTAGATTGTGTAGCGCAGCTCATCCGTAAGCCCCATTCCGCTGGTAGTGGCCGACGGCATCGTAAACACCACCTCTGCCTTGGCGGCGCCGTCGGCATCCGGATAGACCGTCAGATTCACCGCCTTGGCCGGTGCGGCAGACGTGCCCAGGCTCACAATATATGTGTCGTAAAGATACAGCTTATATTTCAGCCCCTCAAAAGCGATACGGTATTTCCCCGCAGTCTCCACATTGAAATTAATCGTCAGCGCCTCAGCCTCCGACTGGGTGCTATTGACAATCCCATCATACGCCTTTAACTCCGTGTACGACGCCACATTACTCCCCTGGCCCAGCCAGACAACAAGCCCGGGTTGCTGCGTGACATAGGCACTTTCCGCCGCCGGAGAAAGATGAATACAATAAAGCGTCCCCTCCTCAAGGTCAAGGTCGGGCGTCACAAGATAATCATCATAATATCCGTTGGTGATGCCGTAATAATTCATCGCAGGATAAGAACTGCGCCAGGTCCACGCCTCGTCGGTGGTGTCATAATCCTCATCATAACGGTCATATTTCAGACACGTCTGGCTGCACCGCTCGTAGCTCTCGTTCTTGCGCAGGTCAAACACCATGGTCTCGGTCTGCGCCGACAGCGGTAGAGCCGATGCCAGCACCGCGCCTATGGCAAATGTGGTAACAATCTGTTTCATAAACGATATGATTTAAGCAAGCGGACGCCTCGACGCCCGCCTGCATTACATTAATAACTAATTTCTAATCTGCCATTTAGTCGTGAACGGCACGCACCTGGATGCCACCCGCACGCGAGAAGTAATCAACCTTGGGCTTGTCGAGCGCATAGCCGTTACGGTTGAAGCGCAATGCTGAAGCGTTGCTCTCCATCTTTTCTCCGTTGGGACGCACGCGGACATCGGCATCGCCACACCAGTAAAGACCCGATTCGCTGCTGCCGCGGGGCATGCCGCGGTAGGTCATCATGCCAGAAGCCGTAAGGAAAATGCTGTTACCGTTTGGCCCGGTCACCTTATAGCCCGAAGAGGTGGCCTCCCATGTGCATTCGTCAACAAGTTCCTGCATCTCTTCGCGGGTCGGCATACGCCATCCTTTGCCCCAAAGTTCCTTTGCAACATCATATTTCGTGCCCGAAATCTGATCACCTATGTCGATATAGCCATCGGTCAGAGGGTCATAGTATTTATAGTTATACACATGCCCGTAGAGCTTGTCGAATGTCTCTCCCCAGCAATAGAAATAACCGTTTGAACCGGGACTCGAAGCACCGACATTATATGGAGCCCACTTCACGCTCAGACCAAGGTCGACCATCTCTTCGTCAGTTGGGATGTTGACCGCACTTCTGGCAGGTTCTGGCACCGGGCCATTGACCGGACGTATCGAGAAACCCACTTCGGGATAATCATAACCGTCGGCTCCACGCCACGTTGCATCTATGTTCGCACGATAATTGCGGCATTCAACCGAAATATCCGGGCCCTCATACTCTGTCGAAGTCCAATAGAAACATCCCAGCTGGTCATGAGTGTGCTCGGCATCGACCATATTACCGGCCGCCGGCAGGAAAATGCTGTTGCCGTTGATTTTCGACACAGCCTTTGCGCCTGTAACACCGTTTATACCTGTCCACTGCCACGTGCAGTTCTCAATCAGCTCTTTCCATTCCTCACGGGTAGGCACCCGCCAGTCACCGCCCCATTTCACATGGGCCACATCATAGTTCGTGCCGGTGAAAGTAGTTCCGAGTTTATAATATTTCTCCCACTCGTCGCAATCCCAATCGTTATATTCGGGATAATACCACTGGTAGTTCTCAAGCGTATATTCCTCCTTGGGTTCAATCTCTCCGTAGGCATAGAAATTGCCATAATCCTCAGGTGTGGTTGCCCCCACATTATAGGTTGCCCACTTCACGCTCAGACCCATATCAACCATCTGAGGCCCCTGCGGATCGGGAGTGTCCCCTTCGTTTTCAAACGTGATTTTCAACACATCTGCAACCTTGTGAGTCTCCGACGTACCATCTGCGTGGTGGATACGCATCACTTTCTGTTGGGCGGACATCGCCAGCATCCCCGCAGCTATAAATAGCAATAAGCTAACCTTTTTCATATTATCAGATAGAAATTTTAGTTACGAAATTGTTGATTTTCACGATATACACTCCTTGGCCGAACATCCCACGGTCAAGCATCCAGCTCCCTTCTGCAAAGGTTGCAAGCACCATTCGCCCGTCGAGAGAATAGACCGACACAGCACTGTTTTCGGGAAGATTGCCGAAAACCACACTATCACGCATGGCGGTGACTGAGATTCCGGCCTGAGCATCGGCAGCATCGAATCCGGAATTTGTCACAAACTCGACCGCAACCACATCATCCAGCTCGAAACGCACAGGATCGGCCGACAATTTCGATTTCACACTCAACACATGGCCCGTAAACGAAATCTCTGGCTCGGCTGCAAACCGAAAAATCACCGGCTCACCGGTTGCAAGCGAAACCCGCAACACATCTGGCTCCGCATGGGCTACGCCCATAATCAGCAGGGCGAAGAAAAACAGGAGTTTTCTCATAAAATTTGAAATTAAGTTAGGCTCATCTCTTCTAATTTAATATCCGACGAAATTCATTGCAAAAGCGAATTTAAGGATACGTCGCAAAGTTATACATTTTTTTACTTTTACCCCCCCCCTATTTGCTAATTTACGTTTAATTATTATAACATCTCTTAAATACAGCCATATTACACCATTTTGCCACAATTCACACCCATATCCCACAACGCAATCTACCGCCAAACCAAATCACCTGGCTAAAAGCCACAATGCAACACAAAAAAAAGGCGCCGTATCGGAAATCGACACAACGCCATAAACATTCAATTATCCCTGCCGCACCTAAAAAATCGGCACTATCGCATTGACATCAGTATCACCCCAGAAATCAGCAATGGTCAGCCACACGAGCAGCAGCAAAATCAATATGCCTACCCCGAAATACATCCACATCGAAAACCTTCCCCTGTTGTTATTCTTCGATTCCATAATTCTTATTATTTTAAATCAGTTGAAACTTCTTTAAGAGAAAAACGCTGCAACACACAATAAGGTTTTAACAACACGCCTCCAATGGCAACAAACATAGGCAATATGGGGAATTTTTCGTAACTTTGCGTTGTGGGACGACTATTAGCCATCGACTTCGGGAAAAAACGTTGCGGCATCGCCGTGACCGACCCCATGCAGATAATCGCAAACGGCCTGGCAACAGTTGAAACCGCCAGGCTCGTGGAGTTCATCACCGGCTACGCAGCCTCCGAACAAGTCGACCTCATAATTGTAGGTTATCCGACAACCGTACACGGGGAAGAATCTGAATCCATGCGCTACATACGCCCCGGAATCGGGCGGCTACGCAAAGCCCTGCCCAACATTCCGGTAGAATTTTCCGACGAGCGATTCACATCCGTATTAGCCCATAAAGCCATGATAGCCGGAGGAATGAAGAAAATGGCACGACGCGACAAAGCTATCGTTGACGAGATTTCTGCATCCATCATCCTCAACGACTATCTCGAAAACCGGAGATTCCGCTAAACCCGCCCCTAAGTAATAACAAAACATAACAGAACTGACATAAATGAAACTTCCAGTATATCTCTATGGCCACCCCGTGCTCAGGGGTACTTCCGAAGACATCGAGCCTGATTATCCCGATTTGAAGAAGCTCGTGGCCGACATGTTTGAAACCATGTATGCCTCTGAAGGGGTCGGGCTCGCCGCTCCTCAAATAGGCCGCAACGATCGGATAGTAGTCATCGACGCATCACCCGTAGCCGAAAACTTCCCCGAATGCGACGGTTGGAAAAAAGTGCTAATCAATCCTGAGATAGAAATCCTCGACGGCGAAAAAATCAGCCGGAGCGAAGGATGCCTGAGCCTTCCTGGAATCAGCGAAGACGTAAAACGGGTCGAACATATCCGTTTGTGCTGGCTCGACGAAGACATGCAGCCCCACCAAGAGGAAATTTCAGGATTCCTGGCCCGCATAGTCCAGCACGAATGCGACCACCTCGAAGGAATGCTCTACATCGACCACATATCCCCGATTCGCAAACAGCTGATACGCAGTAAGCTCAACAACATACTCACCGGACGCATACGCTGCGACTACCCGGTGAAATACGCCCCTAAGCGCAAAAAATAATCAAACCTGACAAACGCATAGCAACCACATATATGGCAGCACCCAATCCCGACGACAAAAAAATCATCTTCTCGATGGTGGGGGTATCAAAAATCTACCCTCCCCAGAAACAAGTTCTCAAAAACATCTACCTGTCGTTTTTCTACGGTGCCAAAATAGGCATCATAGGTCTGAACGGCTCAGGTAAGTCTTCCCTTCTGAAGATAATCGCAGGAATCGACAAAGACTACCAGGGAGAAGTTGTTTTCTCACCCGGCTACTCCGTGGGCTACCTTGAACAGGAGCCCAAACTCGACCCCTCGAAAACAGTAATCGAAATCGTGCGCGAAGGTGTGCAGCCGGTCATGGATCTCCTTAAAGAATTCGATGAAGTCAACGCGGCTTTCGGCGATCCAGACGTGCTCGAAAATCCCGACAGGATGGATGCCCTCATCCGCCGCCAGGGGGAACTGCAGGACGCCCTCGATGCCGCAGATGCATGGAACATCGACTCAAAGCTCGAGCGTGCCATGGACGCCCTCCAGTGCCCGCCCGACGACCAGCCCGTCGAAACCCTCTCCGGAGGTGAACGCCGCCGCGTAGCCCTCTGCCGCCTGTTGCTGCAACAACCCGACGTGCTGCTGCTCGACGAACCCACCAACCACCTCGACGCAGAATCTATCGACTGGCTCGAACAACACCTCCAGCAATATCCCGGCACAGTCATAGCAATCACCCACGACCGCTATTTCCTCGACCATGTGGCCGGATGGATTCTCGAACTCGACCGTGGCGAAGGCATACCCTGGAAAGGAAACTACACATCATGGCTCGACCAGAAAACAAAACGCATGGCCCAGGAAGAAAAACAGGCCAGCAAGCGCCGCAAAACCCTTGAGCGCGAACTCGAATGGGTGCGCATGGCTCCCAAAGCCCGCCAGGCGAAGGGGAAAGCCCGTCTGTCGAGCTACGACCGGCTCCTCAACCAAGACCAGAAGCAACGCGAAGAGAAACTCGAGATATTCATTCCCAACGGCCCACGTCTCGGCAACAAGGTTATCGAAGCCACCGGCCTCGAAAAATCTTTCGGAAAGAAACAGCTCTTCAAAGACCTCAGCTTCTCACTGCCACCCAACGGAATCGTGGGTGTGATAGGCCCTAACGGAGCCGGAAAAACCACCCTGTTCCGCCTTATAATGAAACAGGAGACACCCGATGCCGGGACTTTCGATGTCGGTGAGACCGTGAAAATAGCCTACGTCGACCAGCGCCACCACGACCTGTTGCCCGACCGCACCGTCTATCAGGTAATATCACAAGGCGTTGAGAGCTTCCGCATGGGCGGACGCGACGTCAACGCCCGCGCCTACCTGTCGCGCTTCAACTTCGCCGGCGCCGACCAGGAGAAAAAAATAGGAGTGCTGTCGGGTGGCGAGCGCAACCGCCTCCACCTGGCCATGGCCCTCAAAGAAGAAGGCAACGTGCTGCTGCTCGACGAGCCCACCAACGACATAGACGTAAACACCCTCCGCGCCCTTGAAGAAGGCCTTGAAGACTTCGCCGGATGCGCCGTTGTCGTGAGCCACGACCGCTGGTTCCTCGACCGTATATGCACCCACATCCTCTCTTTTGAAGGCGACGGCAACGTTGTGTTCTACGAAGGCTCATACTCCGACTACGAAGCCTATAAGAAAGCCCAGAACGGAGGCAAAGAGCCACCGCGCCGCCGCTATCGCAAGCTGATGGAATAACCACTTGATGGCAAAGCGGAAAACTGCATTGGCATCGGCGCTCTGCGCCGTGGTGTGGGCTGTGCTCCTACTGACGGGGTGCAGCTCCACACGTCATGTAGCCAAAGGCAGTTTCCTGCTCGACAAAGTCAGCATCACAGTTGAAGACAGCGCCGACATAGCCACCAAAAAGCTCCACAACTACCTGCGCCAGCAGCCCAACCACAAAATATTGGGTTTTGCAAAACTCCAGCTCGGGGTCTACAACCTGTCGGGCCGCGACTCAACCTCCAGGTTCAACCGGTGGTTGCGGAAAATCGGTGAGGAACCCGTCATCTACGATGAGACGCTCACCGACCAGTCTGCCCGCCAGTTGCGCCAGGCCTTGATTAATGCCGGATTCAACAACGCCCGTGTGGAAGTGGAGACCACTTCGCCGAAAGAGAAGAAAATCAACGTGGCCTACCGCCTGTACCCCGGCCAGCCCCATGTGGTATCAGAAATTGCCTATGAAATCGACGACCCCTCGATAGAAGAGATTGTGTTTGCCGACAGCTTGTCATGGCCGGTGAAAACCGGAGAGCGGCTCGACCGCAACCTGCTCGACACCCAGCGGGCAATCATAACCGAAAAAATGCGCAACAACGGCTACTTCTCTTTCAACAAAGAATATATCAGTTTCATAGCCGACACTGTGGCCGGTTCAAAGCAGGTCGGCTTGACAATGGTCGTGCACAAGCCACAGAACCTCCCACGCCACCGACGCTACATCTACAGTAAAGTCACAGTAGTCACGAACTTCTCTCCCGGCGACGACGCCAACGACTTCAACTTTTCAGACCGCGACACCGTTGACTACCGGGGCATAGAAATACTCTATGGAAAAGACCGCTACCTGACCCCGAAAAACATTGTCGAGCAATGTTACATCATCCCGGGCCAGAACTACAGCACAACAAGCATCGACCGCACCTACGAAGCCCTAAACCGCCTTTCCATCCTGCGCTACGTAAACATCCTGACACGCCCGGTCGGAAACGACGGCGACACAGAACTGCTCGAAGCCTACATACTCCTCTCCCCCACCAAGAAAATGGGAGTGACACTCGAACTCGAAGGCACAAACTCCGAGGGCGATTTCGGTGTGGGCGGTGGTGTCACTTTCCAGCACCGCAACCTTGCCCATGGCGGCGAAATGCTCACAGCCAAATTCCGCGGCGCTTATGAAAGCCTGTCAGGCAGCCTCGACGGCCTGATCAACGACAACTACACAGAAGTGGCCGCCGAACTCGGCATAACATTCCCTAAATTCAAAGCCCCTTTCCTGAGTTCGTCGTTCAAACAGAAAATGAGGGCCACAACCGAATTTGCAGTTACTTTCATGCGCCAGGAGCGCCCTGAATACACCCGTATAATCGGAGGCGGCACATGGCGCTACAAATGGACCGACCGAGCAAACTCATCGCGACGCACTTTCGACCTTATCGACATCAACGTTGTCAACCTGCCCAAATCGACCATTGATTTCATCGACCACATCGCGCCCGACAACCCCCTGCTCCGCTACAGCTATGAAGACCACTTCATAATGCGCATGGGCTATACATGGTACTACACCAACCGCCGCCCCGCATCGACCGCACTCGAACAACGCTCAGAGCCTGTAAACACATTCACCGCACGCGCCTCGGCAGAAACTGCCGGCGCCCTGCTCTACGCCATATCATCGCTCGCGAATCAAAAACGCGAAAACGGCGCATATAAGATTTTCGGCATCCAGTATGCCCAATATCTCAAAGGGGAAGCCGACTACACCATAAACCACCGTTTCACCTCGCGCAACTCCCTGTCGTTCCACGCAGGGCTGGGCATAGCCTTCCCCTACGGCAACTCGTCGATGGTGCCGTTTGAAAAACGTTTCTATGCCGGTGGCGCCAACGGAGTGCGCGGATGGAGCGTGCGCACACTCGGTCCCGGAAGCTACGATTCGCGCAACTCCGTGACCGACTTCATCAACCAGTGCGGCGACATATCGCTGATTCTCAACCTCGAATATCGCAACAAACTATTCTGGGTCTTTGAGGGCGCCGTATTCATCGATGCAGGAAACATCTGGACAATCCGTAACTATCCCAACCAGCCCGGAGGATTTTTCCGTTTCAAATCGTTCTATAAAGAACTGGCGGCCGCCTACGGCATAGGGTTGCGCATGGACTTCAACTACTTCCTGTTGCGCCTCGACATGGGCGTAAAAGCCCACAATCCGGCCTACGGACAAGAACGCTGGCCCATCATCAACCCCCGATGGCATCGCGACGTCTCATTCCATTTTTCAGTAGGCTACCCATTCTGATCAAGCGTTTTTAAGAACAGCCCCGCAAACGGCAAAATGATATTCCCTATGAAAAAACTCGTAATCTTCGACCTCGACGGCACATTGCTCAACACCATCGCCGATCTCGGCAATGCAACCAACTATGCCCTCACACAATGCGGCTACCCCACCCACCCCATATCCGCTTATCCTAAGTTCGTAGGCAGCGGAATCACACGTCTGCTCGAAAGGGTGCTTCCTGAAAGCGCCCGAACAACAGAAAACGTCGACCTCCTGCGTGTGCATTTCAAAGAATATTACGGTGAGCACCTCGCCGACGAAACCGTGCCATACCCCGGCATACCCGAGCTGCTCAAACAGCTCACATCACGCGGGGTCGCCGTCGCCGTTGCATCAAACAAATACCAGGCTGCCGTAGAGACCATCATCGCCCGCTACTTCCCAGACATACCCTGGGCAGCCATAGAAGGGCAGAAAGAGGGCATTCCCGTAAAGCCCGACCCATCAATAGTGTTTGAAATACTCGGGAAATATCCCGCTCCAAAGGCCGATGTGCTATATGTCGGCGATTCCGGCATCGACATGGAAACAGCCCGCCGCGCATGTATCGAATCAGCCGGCGTCAGCTGGGGGTTCCGCCCCGTAACCGAACTCCGCGAATACTTCGCCGACCACATCGTCGAATCAACCGGCCAGCTCCTACGCCTTGCACTCTGATTCCCATGATTCCCATAAGGAACTATATTAGTCTTGTCAGTCCAATTAGTCCAATTAAAATCATCGCTATCTCGAAAAAAAGCCGTACCTTTGTGGCTTGAAATCTGATGAATATCATAACATTTTATATATCATTCATTTAAGGTAAAAAAGAGATGGAATTTCTACAGGAGCTTCTTTTGCCGGGCAACACCTCTTTGGCAGCCACACTCGTGTTGCTGTCATTTGTGATTGCCGTCGGAATCTACCTCGGAAAAATCAGATTCTGGGGCGTTTCACTGGGAGTCACATTCGTTTTGTTTGTTGGCATCCTGATGGGGCATTTCGGCTATGAGATACAACCGGAAGTGCTGAAATTCGTGAGAGAATTCGGCCTGATTCTGTTTATTTTCGCAATCGGCCTGCAAGTCGGCCCAGGCTTCTTCTCATCGTTCAAAAAAGGGGGCATACGGCTGAACATGCTCGCTGTGCTCGGAATCATGCTAAACGTCGGCATAGTTGTGGCCATATACTTCATCAACGGTAAAACATCCATCTCCGCACTGGTGGGCGTAATGTCAGGTGCCGTGACAAACACCCCCGGGCTTGCCGCAGCACAACAGGCCGTAGGTGCCGACCTTGAAGCTGTTAACACCATGTCGATGGGCTACGCTGCAGCCTATCCCCTCGGAGTGCTCGGAATCATCACCTCAATCCTTCTGGTCAAAGCAATCTTCCGAGTTAAAATCGACGATGAAATCGAACAGCTCAATAAAGAAACCGAAGACAACCAGCTCAAGCCCCACCTGATGTCATATGAGGTCACAAACAAACTCATCGACGGAAAAACCATGGTGCAGCTCCACGACATAATACACTGCAACTTCGTGGTGTCGAGGCTGATGGATAAAGAGGGCAACATTATCATCCCGAAATCAACAACAGAAATCCATGTAGGCGACAAGCTATACATCGTAATGTCAGCCCAGGACGAAGCCAGCTTCGAAGCCGTGCTCGGCCATCCCATAGAAATGGGCGACCAGGAATGGGAAGCAGTAGCACCCGCCAACGTTGTTTCCCGCCGCATACTCATAACCCGCAGCGAATATAACGGCACCGCACTCGGTTCACTCCGCCTCCACAAAGGCTATAACGTGAACTGCACCCGCGTTAACCGCGCAGGAGTCGACCTGCTCGCATCCCCAGGCCTACGCCTCCAGATGGGCGACCGCATAACCGTAGTTGGAGACCTCAACGACATTGAACGCCTCGCATCAAAACTCGGCAACTCTATGAAGCGCCTCAACCAGCCCAACCTTGTCACCATCTTCATAGGTATCATGTTCGGTATCATCCTCGGCTCTATCAACGTAGGATTCGGCATGAAACTCGGGCTCGCCGGAGGCCCCCTCGTAGTGGCCATCCTCCTGAGCCGCTTCGGATATAAAGTAAAACTCGTCACCTACACATCATCATCCGCATCGCTCATGCTCCGTGAGCTCGGCATATGCCTCTTCCTGGCAGCCGTAGGTATAGGAGCCGGCAAAGGGTTCGCCGCCACAGTATTTAACAACACAGGCATGTGGTGGGTAATCTGGGGATTCATAATCACATTCGTGCCATTGATGGTCGTAGGCATAATAGCCAGAGGCGTTTATAAAATCAACTTCCTCACAATCATGGGTATGATGTCGGGCGGATACACAGACCCCCCAGCCTTGGCCTACGCCAACAACTCCACCGGCAGCGACGCACCGGCCGTGGCCTACTCCACTGTCTACCCTCTCACCATGTTCCTCCGCGTAGTCGCCGCCCAGGCTCTCGTGCTCTGCTTCATGTAATAAAAGCCGACACACCCGTAACAGCCTCCATAACTGTTATAAAAACATCTTATAGCCACACCAGGCGTTATATCAGAATTGAACTGCACCCCAAAAGTTTTTTGTCAGACTTTTGGGGTGCACTTCATCCTTCCCATTGCCCCCGACAATGTAACAGTCTTTGATGGACTTGCAAATCCCTTATACGTTTTTCAACCCCGTTCGTTCAGGCAACCGGGGGAAACATCATGCTTCGGCTATTGAACCTTACCGTACGGCGACGCGACCATCCCTGCGACGCATTTCGGATATTAACTGTCACCAGACCTACCGTATCTTTCAAAGCTCCCTTTACCATATCCATGATTTCGGCCACAGATCCGGCCCCGGCCATCAGTCTGTCAAACAATGTGCGCCCATGCTGCACCACGCTGACAAACACCCGGTCTGACGGGCTTATGCTATAATTCCCTATCCCTGACCCACATTTAGCAGCCGGTCCGCTTACAACGCATAATCCTCCCTGCATGGAGAGCGTAGGGATATTGTTGAGGGTAAAAAGATTATTCGCGTACATATACTGAAACTTTAGATTTCTGATTTATACTGCAAAATTACCCCTCACATGGGCAAAAATATTTCACCACCGGCATAATTCAAGTTAAAAACATCGGCCGGTACCCAGATTGTTTTCCCGAAACAAATACAATCCGTTTATCTGCCCGGTTAATTAAATTGGCCTCATCCCCCCTTTCTCAATCTGAAGATTTTTAACTAACTTTGCACCCAAAGAAAAAACAACAACAGATGTTAGAAAAAATCAACGCTTTAAAAGCCGAAATAGCAGAGCTTCAAGCTGCAAACGCAGAGGCAGTGGAAGCTCTCCGCATCAAATATCTAAGCAAAAAAGGGGCTGTCAGCCAACTGATGGCAGATTTCCGCAACGTAGCCGCCGACCAGAAAAAAGCCATCGGCATGGCCATCAACGAACTGAAAAACCTCGCTACCGAAAAAATAAACGCCCTTAAAGAAGCCACCGAGCTCGCCGACGACACCAACGACGATCTCGACCTCACCCGCACGGCATCGCCCGTGCGCCTGGGCACACGCCATCCCCTTTCGCTGGTCAGGGATGAAATAATCTCAATCTTCCGACGCCTCGGTTTCGCAGTGGCACAGGGGCCTGAAATCGAAGACGACTGGCACGTGTTCTCGTCGCTCAACTTCGCCGCAGACCACCCAGCCCGCGACATGCAAGACACGTTCTTTATCCAACGCAATCCCGACGTTCTGCTGCGCACCCACACCTCTTCGGTTCAGACCCGCGTGATGGAGCACTCCAACCCCCCTATCCGCATCCTCTGCCCCGGCCGCGTCTATCGCAACGAAGCCATCTCAGCCCGCGCCCACTGCTTCTTCCATCAGGTTGAAGGGCTCTACATCGACAAAGGTGTGTCTTTCGCCGACCTCAAACAAACCCTCCTCTACTTCGCCCGCGAAATGTTCGGCCCGGAAACAAAAATACGCCTCCGGCCCAGCTATTTCCCATTCACAGAGCCGTCGGCCGAAATGGATATATCATGTAACCTCTGCGGAGGCAAGGGATGCGGTTTCTGCAAACAGACCGGATGGGTCGAAATCCTCGGTTGCGGAATGGTTGACCCCAACGTGCTCGAAGCCTGCGGCATAGATTCAAAAGAATACAACGGTTTCGCACTCGGAATGGGTGTCGAACGCATCGCCAACCTGAAATACCGCGTCAACGACCTGCGCCTGTTCTCCGAAAACGATGTGCGATTCCTCAGCGAATTCACCAACGCCCACTAATCCCCCGGGCATACCAGATGATGGCAGTATCTTTAATCGAAACCTTGATGGTGGCGCTTGGAGGTGCGGCAGGAGCTGTATGCCGCTTTCTGTTGCAACAAAGCACCCTATTCTCCCCCAAGACCGGCAACACGATAGCCTGCAATCTTATCGGATGTCTCGCAATCGGCATAATATGGGCTTTGATTTCACGGTTTAACCTCCCCGGCTGGATAAGCCGGCTGATTGTGGCCGGTTTTCTCGGAGGTTTCACCACATTTTCCGCATTCGCATTCGATATCGTGGCAATGGCCGACAGCTCAAAATGGCGCGAAGCCATTGTTTATGCAGCCATAAGCATATTGGGTGGCCTGGCTCTATGCCTCCTCGGTGTCAGAGCAACAAACGCAATGCTGGGCAAGTAACCGGCCTAAATTATTCAGAAGCGGCACTTCTCACAAAACAAACTCGCAAATGACCATTAAAGAGCGCTACAGCAAAGTTCTTGAAATTTTCGCCCGCGAAATGCCAGCACCCAAAACGGAGCTGCACTATGACACCCCGTTCCACCTGCTCATAGCCGTGATTCTCTCGGCACAATGCACCGACAAACGGGTAAACCTCGTCACCCCGGCTCTTTTCGAGGCCTTTCCCGATCCACAATCTTTAGCCGCCGCCACCCCCGAAGCCGTGTTTGAAATGATCCGCTCAGTGTCATATCCCAACAACAAAACAAAATCTCTGATAGGGGCAGCCCGCACAATCGTGGAGGATTTCAACTGCGAAGTGCCCGACAACATCGATGACCTCATGCGCATTCCGGGCGTAGGGCGCAAAACCGCAAATGTGATGCTCGCCGTTGTATGGAACAGGGCTGCAATGGCCGTCGACACCCATGTGTTCCGCGTATCGGAACGCATAGGCCTAACCACCAACTCGCGCACACCCCTGGCAACTGAAAAAGCCCTGGTGAAGCATATTCCCGAAGAACTGATTCCAATGGCCCATCATTGGCTGATTCTCCACGGACGCTACACCTGCAAAGCCCGTCGTCCCGACTGCCTTAACTGCCCGCTGACCCAGGTCTGCCGCCACTACTCCCGTTCTGCAAAAGAGCCGTCAACCCTATAACACCACCCCACAATCCCCGTGGAATCAATCTTTCTTTTCATCATTGAAGTCATAGGCACAATTGCCTTCGCAATCAGCGGCATCCGATTGGCCGCCTACCACCGCTTCGACTGGTTCGGAGCCTATACCGTCGGACTTGTTACCGCCATCGGCGGCGGAACCCTGCGCGACCTACTGCTAAACATCGACGTCTTCTGGATGCAGACATGGATTTATCTCGGAGTCACCGGGGTGTCGCTCGCCGTGGTCATCCTCTTCCGTAAACTGCTGGTGAGCAACAACCGGATGCTATTCATCTTCGACACCCTCGGCTTGGCCCTCTTTGTGGTCATAGGCATACAGAAGACCCTCGCCGAAGGCTACCCCATGTGGGTGGCCATCGTAATGGGAGGCATAACCGGCTCATTCGGCGGAGTGCTCCGCGACATCCTGATCAACCAGGAGCCACTCTTCTTCCGAAAAGACATCTACGCCACGGCATGCCTCGCCGGAGGCCTCGCCTATTGGGCGGTCATCGGATGCGGCGGATCCGAAATCACCCAGCAGCTCGTGTGCGCCATAACCGTAATAACCCTCCGCATGTGCGCCCTCCGCTGGAACTGGTCGCTCCCCGTGCTATCCTACGACCTGCCGGAAACACATGGGAAACATACCGCAAAAACGCCACCGGCAACTGACAGCAATTCAGAAACATCCGACACCTTAGACCACCGGCGCGGCAGCGTCGCCCCTCCCTCAGACAACCACACCGACACAGTCAACAAATAGTCCGCCACGACCACATGAACCGCACCCAACTCTATCAATTTCTACGCTTCCTGCTGGTCGGAGTGATGAACTCCCTTGTCACACTCGGTGTGATAGTGCTCTGCAAATCAGTATTAGGCATAAACCCATACCTGTCAAATCTCCTTGGCTACATTGCAGGAGTAGTCAACTCATTCATCTGGAACAAAACCTGGGTATTCCACTCCAACGGCAAAATAACCGCCGAAGCCTCACGCTTCCTCCTGGGGTGGGGAATCTGCTACTCTCTCCAACTCCTTATCGTCTGGGCGCTCAACACCCACACCCCACTCGCCGCAATGCTTTGGCATATCGGCCCCTACACTCTATCCGGCTACGGCGTAGCCACCCTCCTGGGCATGTGCTTCTACACCCTCGCCAACTTCCTCTACAACCGCCTCATCGCCTTCCGCCCCTAATCACCAGAAAACCAAAACAAAAAAACGCCCACCTGCTTTCAACTTACGACTTCTTATTTCTTAATTCCAACTCCCTGTTTAGCAGATTAGTGAACTCATAGTTTTTCAAGCCCCAACGGGGTGCAATCAATAAATCGGCAGGAGCTTGCGAAGTGAAACGCTCAATGGCGATGTTCCCGTTCATACGGCACATCGCCATCACTATATCGACACACAATCCCACATATTCCTCTACCGAAAATATATGTAACGGCAAGCCGCGGAACATCATCCTGCCATCATCAGACACCCCCATCTCCCGCGCCAGAACCGTATCTTTTATAACCTGCAGTTGATGCAGCTTTATCGTATCAATGGGCAGCGATGCAGCCCGCTCAACGGTCTGCATCATCATCTCACGGGTCTCCCCCGGCAACCCCATTATGAAATGTAATCCCACAGGCAATCCGGCAGCCACTGTACGCTCAACGGCATCGACAGCCTGCGCCCAGGTGTGGCAACGGTTCACAGCCTTTAAAGTGTCATCATGCGAACTTTCAGCTCCGTATTCCATTATCACCGGCTTACCTATGGCAGCCAATTCGCCCAATAATCTGTCATCCACACAATCAGGCCGTGTCCCGATTATCAGCCCCACGACCTTATCAACCGACAAAGCCTCACAGTAAAGCTCCATCAACCGGCCGATATCCCCATGCGTATTAGTATAACTCTGGAAATAGGCCAGATAACGCATCTGAGGATATTTCCGTTCAAAAAAATGCTTTCCCGCCTCAAGCTGTTGCGAAACCGACATTTTATTAGACGAAATGTCAGCTCCTCCAGCCAGATTCGGCGAAAACGACGAATTGTTGCAATAAACACATCCACCCCTGCCTATCGTGCCGTCGCGGTTCGGACAACTGAAACCAGCGTTGACAGTAAGTTTCTGCATTTTACCCTCAAACCTCTCGGCCAGGAAATCAGCGTAATCCTTATAAAACCTCCCCATAATCAGAATTCAGAAGCATTCCTCATCAACATCGCATCAAACACAGTCATAGCCGCCATAGCCTCCACAACCGGTAAAACACGCGGCAGAATGCACGGATCATGCCGCCCACGGGCATTGACCGTCACCTGATGCCCGGCATCATCCACCGTCGGCATCTCGCGGGTTATCGTGGGGGTCGGCTTAACAGCGATACGCATAACAACATCCCTGCCGTTGGAAATCCCACCTTGTATACCTCCGGAATTATTAGTGACCGTGCGAATCCGCCCATCTTCATCAACAGTAAAGAGGTCAGCCATCTCACTCCCGCTATGCGACACCCCCTCGAAACCCATCCCGAACTCAACCCCTTTCACAGCGCCTATAGAAAGCATTGCACTACCCAGCATCTGATGCAGCTTGCCGAACACCGGCTCACCCACACCGGCATCCAAACCGGTTATGACGCACTCTGCCACACCACCCACACTGTCGGCATCCAAACGGGCATTCATAATAACCCGCTCCAACTCTTCTGCCGAGGGATTGTCAATCCCTCCCACCCGGCAAATCCGCGCAGACACCGCCACCCCTTTCTCCTGAAGCAACTGACCGGCAAAAGCCCCGGCAACAACACGGCTTACGGTCTCGCGCCCTGAAGCCCTGCCACCACCGCGCCAATCGCGTATTCTGTAACGGGCGTCATATGTAAAATCTGCATGAGAAGGGCGGTAAACATGTCTCAATGCCTCATAATCACCGCTGCGGGCATCTGAGTTTTCAACCATAAACCCCACAGGTGTGCCCAGGGTGATGCCATGCCTACATTCATCTGTCAAAGGGCCAACCTCTCCTGTCAACACATCATATCCCATCACACCCGACAGAATCTGCAACCGGTCTGATTCGATGCGTGCCGATGTCAACGGCGACCGCCCCGGTCTTCTCCTGTCGAGCTGACTCTGCAACTGCCGCAAATCAATCACTTTTCGTGGAGGCATACCGTCGATAACCCCACCGACGGCACGCCCGTGCGACTCACCGAAAGAAGTCAAACGGTATATATTACCGAAACTGTTCATATTCACATAATAATCAGATAAGTTCCACTACCGTGGCTCCGACAAAGCAAATCAACTCCCTGGGATCTATTCTCAGCTGCAAACCACGCTGGCCGGCGCTGACATAGATTGAATCGAAGTCCAATGCTGTAGAATGGAAAAACGTAGGAAACGGCCTTTTCATGCCAATCGGGCAGCAGCCCCCGCGGATATAGCCCGTCAGCGGCAGCAGCTCCTTCATCGGAATCAGGTCGGCTTTCTTTGCCCCGGCAGCCCGCGCGGCTTTTTTCAGGTCAACCTCACAGTTACCAGGAATCACACAAACGAAATGCCCTGCGGCATTTGAATTGGCCGCATTCCGTCCCGGAAATTCACCTTTAAGCACCAACGTTTTGAAAACACGGTTTATATCCTCGCCCAATTCCGCAGCCACATGATCGGCAGCCAGGTTGTTTTCATCAACCTCATAAGGAATCAGGTCGTATGCAATATGAGCCTTGTCGAGCAATCGCGCCACATTGGTCTTAGTCCCGACCCCATGCTTCTCTTTTCCCATAAAATCAGTTTTACACACAAAGATACTACTTATAATACATTCTCACAGGATTCCCTCAAAAATTTCACTTACGACTATCACCATTTTAAAATCTTATTTTCATATATTTGCATTTGGATGGAGAAAGTGCTGCCAGTCGTCAGCCACTCTCCCAAAAGGCATGAAGAGTCGTGCCGCCAGTCACACCAATCTCACACTAACACATCAACAATTATGCGAAACCTGATTCTTGGCATGTTGATTACATCCGTCCTTCCGGCTATAGCTGCCGACGGCACACAATCCAGCCCCCACCGGCTGGTAATGGGCGATAACCCAATTAATTTCGGAAGCTCTTCAAGCGTGTTCTATTCAATCACTCCCCCATCCGACCAATTGATAATACTAACCTTCACAAACAGCCTGTTCTATGGCCAGAATATAACCTCCGACGGGGAATTCATGTATGACTCTTTCAACGGAGTGTCATACATCCAGACAAAAGGCGGTGAGAGCTACCTGCTCGAAGTCTCCAAAGGCTGGGGTGCAGGCAACGCAAGTATCGCGGTTGAATGCCACGACAAAGCCTATCCCGACGGATTCACATGGGACAGCGCTGTCACCCCGGCACCCTACATGTCTTTCCTCCCCCTCGGGGCTGTCGTTCCCTGCCATATGGTATACACACCGGCAGAAGACGGCATCCTGCTTTTCAACTTCTCAGCCTCCCCGTCGGTCACCTATGCCAACCGTCAGTTTGCCGACAACGAGACCGAAGGTATCAACCGGCTTGCAACGGAATATATATCAGGAGGCGGATATCGCGGACACATGGAGGTCAAAGGCGGACAGACCTACTGGTTCAGGGTCAAAGGTCAGATTTCCATGCTATGTTCTGCCGAACTTATTCATCCGCAAATCGGCGCCACCCCTGACTTCCCATATCAAGTCGGACCGGGCAGCGACATCCCATTCCCCAAAGAAGCCGGGAAATACTACTACCGCATAGCCAACAACGGCAACTCAGGCTACCTTGTAATATCCGGAAACGACAACTTCAAAGGCACGGCAACTTCCGGCACATCGTTTGATTATCCGACCGAAACATCCACCGACCGCATACATCTGCGAATGAGCGTAACCTCAGGCTACCCTTCATATTGTCTGATGCTCGACCGCACGGAAGCCGCCGGTGCAGACCAGCTCTTTAGTGCCGTCTATTCCAACGAGCCCTACGACCAATTCCCCGGAATGGCCATAAACGAAAACACTCCCGTAGAAACAGCCGGTTATCCCGGAGCATACTACTACCGGTTCACAGTTCCACAAGACGGGCGCACAATCATCAACATCAACCCCTCTGACCGGCCCGAAGCATCCGCCACCCAAACCCGGCTCTTTTATGCAAACAACGCCTATTCACCATTGGCTACAGGCCAGACAATAAGCTACGAAGGTGTGGCAGGAAGAGAGTTCACTGTGGCGTGGAATGTCGATGCCTCCGATGCGCCATTGACCTTCTCGGTAACATTCACAGCACCCCCAAGCGGCGACTCGCCAAACAACCCCATCGATGTGGTGGCCGGCGAAAACAAAATACCTGTAGGAAAAACAAAATATTTCCGCTACACGGCAACAAAAGATTGCAAGCTCGTCATAACCCCCGCTGAAAACTCCGGACTGGGAACACCGGCCGTCAGCATGTTACCCGTGCCTGAAGACCCATACATGCAGGCATGTGAAGTATCGGAAGAAAACGGGGCATATCTCGTTAACGCTCAGAAAAACCGTGGATATCTCATCATTTTCAACAACATCGAAACAGAGACATCGTTCACAGTCGCAGAGCGTTCAAACTCGCAAGGCGATGCACCCTCAACCCCCTTCATCATCGAAGGAAACAAAGCAACACTTCCTTTGGAACCCGGCATATATTGGTATGAATACACCGTGCCGGCCACAGGCAAACTCGAAATCGCCACAGACCTCACATACCAACGGGCAGCAAACCATCAAGACTATACATTTGTCTATTATTTCACTCCCGCCGACCTCAACAACCGCGCGGGCGAACTGCGGCCCGACCTCGACAACGCCACTTTCGTAACCCGCGTGCTTAACGTCACCGAAGGAGATGTTTTTTACCTGCAGGTGCGCACAATCACCCCTCAGGATGGAACTTCATTGACATTCCTCACCCGTGGGCCAATTGAAGGAGAAGTGCCCGAACTCGCCATTCCCATTCCATTCAACGGCTCTGACTGCACCTACGATTTCACCCGCATAATCAACCATGTCGAAGACGGCCTGTGGTATTCCATCCATCTCACTCCGGGCAAATTCTCATTGCAAAGCATGACCGACGACTCTTTTGAAATAGCGCTCTTTGCCCCCGGAAACAACGACACCCCCATAACCGAGACTGAAATTTTAGGCGTCGACTACGATGAGGAAAACGAAAAATACGTTTACTTCTACGGCTTCAACAACATTGAGATAGCCCGGGAAGGCAAATATCTGATGTTCCTCTCTGATTGCGGATCCCCCTTCACGGCCACCATCAGCCTATCCCAAAACGGGAGCATCGACGCAGCTTCAGTCAATAACCGTATCAACCTAACCTCAGGCAGGGGATACCTGGAAATATCAGCTCCCGACTGCCATGTAACCGTCTGCGACATCAACGGTAAAACCATAGCAGAGCGCCACATCAACGGCACATACCGTCTGACGCTCCCCTCCGGCATCTACATCGTCAGAACCGACACCTCGGTTTTCAAAACCTCAGTCCGCTGAAGACCCATCCATCCCAACCTGATATAACATGGCGGTGTGTCAGAATCCGAACTGACACACCGCCATCTTTATTGCTACTTCATTTATTACTACTTTTTCAGCACCTCGAGCGCCTCCTCATACTTCGGCTCATTGGTAATCTCTTCCACCAATTCACGGTAAACCACCTTACGGTCGGCATCAATAACAATCACCGCCCTGGCAAGCAACCCCGCCAATGGCCCGTCAACAAGTGTCAATCCGTATTTTTCCCCAAACATAGGCGAGCGGAAAGCAGATGCCGGAATAACATCCTTCAGCCCTTCAACCTCACAGAATCGCCCTGCGGCAAACGGCAGATCCATCGACACGCACAAAACCACCGTATTCTCCAACGATGACGCCTCTTTATTGAAACGGCGCACACTGGCAGCGCATACCGGAGTGTCAAGGCTCGGGAACACATTCAGTACAATACGCTTCCCCTCGAAATCCGAGCAATGAACTTCGTTGAGTTCCGGGGTGACAAGGTTAAAACAGGGAGCCTTCTCCCCAACTTGGGGCACATTCCCATAGGTGTGACACGGTGTGCCTTTGAAATAAATCGTTTCCATAGTCTTTATTATATCTCTTATTAAAGTATATCTCTTATCAGAAGTATCCGACTTTATCTACCGGCTTATCTTATTAAAGCCAACGATTGGATAACATCCTGCGACAGGCTGTTGTTGAATCCGAGAATAACATTTTCCACATTACCCCCGCTTCCCACAAGCAGTATCGTGGGAAACACCGACGTTCCACAATCACGCGCCAAAGATTTCGCCGAAATAAGAAGCGCCTCCCCCATACCGGCCGCACCGGTCAAAGATTCAACTGTGTCGATATTGCTGCCCGTAAACGCCAGAATCAGGTCGACCTGCATTGGCATGGAGGCTACAGCCTCCCGCAAAGCCTTCACCGTTTCAACCGACGTTTCCACTGCCGGGTCAATCAAGGCCACTACCGTAGGCGCGTTGAAACTGTCGCCACGGTGTCTCGTATAACGTTCTCCCGTAACCGTCGGCAGTGAAAACGACGGCAATGGCAAACCCCGCATGTTCTCTATACGGTAATTACTCTCCCTGAACTTCTCAAAAACCTCGGGATACATGCCCATCAGTTCCTCTTCAGAGGCTACCGCCTTCAACTGCGGGCTTCTCTCATAACTATATGCAGCTTCCACCCCCTGTTCACTGATCTGACCAGGATTATATTCATTCCAAACATTCAAAGGCAGTCCGGTCGATCTGTCGGCTATCAGCCGGTAATTGCGCCCGCAAAAACCGTTGACCGTTTGGGTGGCACACACCATGGCCACATGATTACCCTCCATCACCGTATCACCCGAAAAAGAGACCGTAAATGCCGTGTCGCGCAACATCGTGCGCAACTCCCGGGCAATAGATGACGGAAGCAAATCAACAAACTGCCCGTTGCGCTGCACTCCTCCGCCCGCGGTCTGGAAAGGGATTGAATCCCATTCAAAATGATACTCCTGCAAACGGTGGTCACGGTAGCGGTAATGATGACCGTTGAAATAAGCCAGAAAACCCTCGGCCTTAGATTCGGCCCTGGGCAGTTGCCAGCGCACAAGATAGTCCATACCGCAAAGCGTGTCTGACCGGTTGCAGTCTGATGCAATCTCAACATCATACACAACATCATCCGTAGCCATCGGAAGAGCCACCTCATATCTGACCGATGCCGAAAAACCATCAATCTTCTCAAGGCACACGGCAAGATCCTCAACCGATGTCGCGCATTCGTTCCCGCCATCCTTATTAACAACAGTTATCCCCCGGGCATAAGCGCCCGGAGGACAAATAACTGCTATCACCATTAAAATTCCTAAAATCCCTTTCATAAATTATAGTTGCAACGCTTTACCTATATAACTTCCCCGCCCCGGCAAAAGTTCACCGAAACGGGGAGTTTTCTCCATTTTCCAACCATGCTCAAGCCAACCCGGCGCCGACAGTCATTGCAGCTCCACCAGCTCATACTCCTGCGAACCTATGCCGATCTGTTCGGCATAATCGAGAGTATGCGTGCCATGGCGTGAATTTATGCGTTCAATCAGATCATCTTTCCCGGGATCATCCGAATTAAACACCAGATCCACACATGCCCGGTCAAGAGCCACGGGATCCAACGATGCCAGAATGCCGATGTCACCCATCTTCGGCACTGCCGGATTCCCGTCGCAGTCGCAATCAACCGACAGGCGGTTGGCCACATTGATATACAGTATATTATCCCCGGCATGGTTGATTACAGCTTTCGCCGCTTCTGCCATAGATTCGAGGAAATCATCCTGCTCGGCAATATTCCGCCAGATAACAGATGCATCCTCAACTTTACCCGCACTGTGGATATAAGCCTTCCCATTCGACGACGCGATGCCTATCGAGATATTTTTCAACGCACCTCCGAAACCTCCCATGGCATGGCCTTTGAAATGCGACAACACCACGGTGAAATCATAGCCCGGATAACTTTTGCCGACTATATCATATTTCAGATGTTTTCCACCTTCGAGCGGCAACAGGGTGTCACCTTCGGCATCCATTATGTCAACCTTGGCAATCGATGTGAAACCATGTTCGGCAGCTGCCTTCAGGTGCTTTTCCGTAGCGTTGCGGTTCCCTTCATAAGCAGTGTTGCATTCAACGATAGTGCCGTTGACAAGCTGCACCAGCGGGCGTATAAGCGCCGTGTCGAGATGGTTCGATTTATTCGACTCGCCGGTCGACACCTTCACGGCCACATTTTTCCCATCTGCCCTCCGGCCGAGAGCCTCATACACCTTCACAAGGTTTTCAGGAGTTATATCCTTGATGAAATAAACCTTCGACACACCCGAATCAACCGGTTCAGCGTCATTGGAAGCTGATGCCGAAGTGTCGGCTTTCGCCCCGCCGCATGAAGCCAATACTGCCGCTGCGGCCAGCCCTAATACAAAAAACGTTTTCTTCATATAGCAAAATTATTTAACGAATCTTCATTCCCACGACAAACCCATGATTAGAGCGTCAGTCTGAATCCCCCCATCGCTGTGAATCCCGGCATATCATAGCCACGGTTAATCACATAACGGGCATCTGTCATATTTTCCAGCCTCACAAACAGTGCCAACGGTTTCCACACCTGCGCTGTCAGTTTCATATTCAACAGGGCGTAGTTCTGACGCTCCATTCCGTCCGCCACAAACAGCCCGGACACCCCCTTGAGGTCGGCACAGACATTCAGCCACTTCACCGCCTGCCAATCGGCTCCGAGATAATACTGGTGGCGCGGTGCGCCCGTCAGATTGTCGAGTGAGGTATGCATGAAACTATACGATGCATTGAGGCTTAACCTTTCAACAGCATTCGATTTCAATGTCAGCTCAATCCCCTTGTTGGTAAACGTGCCGGTATTGAGGTTCTTCATATCAACCTGCTGAATCATATTATCGCCACGGCTCAGATACAACGCCACGTCAACCGACAGATAACGGCCGAAACGCTTCCCTCCCGAAATCTCATAATTCCACATTCGCTCAGGTTTCAGACCCGCATTTGCGAACCTATAAAGATACAGTTCCCTGAACGAAGGATTACGGTAACCCATCGCTGCCGACAATTTGGCATTGAATCCCCGCGGCAGACTGGCCGCCAAGCCGGCCTGTGGCACCCACTGCGTGCCGAACATATCGCTGTTTGCCATACGCAGTCCGGCATTCAGAGTCAGCAGCCTGTCGAAGAATCCCTGCGAAAGGGTCAGATAGGGAGAATATTCCGTTATGCGTTTCCGCTCGATGGTTGCCATAGCCCCCGGTTTATGGGCATTCCCTCCCGACACCGGAATCTCTCCTGAATATGTATTGAAGTCAAACCCTACGGTAAGATGGCTTTCGCGCCATGGTTTTACATTCTGATACAACATCACCCCAAGCCGGTCGTCAAGGCTGTGGAAATGGCGTGGATCATCGATATAATGGTTGCCGTAGCTGTAATAAACCCTCCCCGTGCCGTTAGTCCGGCCATAACGGTTCGTAACCGCCACAGAAGCCTCCCCCCTCGTTACATTCTGGTGATATATGTCGGTAGATTCTGGATTCGACAACCTCGGATAAATCGGGTCATTCCCCAGGAAGTTCATCAACGTATAATCAGCATAGGCGCTCCAGCTGTCGCTGAAATCATAAGCCACCTTGGCATACCCGCTCCCTTGGCTGAAATCGAAATGCGCCACATTGCCGTCTGTGCGGTCGTAGGCCAATGACACAAGCGACGAAAAGCGCCCGATTCTCACCATGTTGGTCAACGATGACAGCCAGGTATTATATGACCCATATTGTGAGGTCAAAGTTGTCTTCACACCACCTTCCTTCGCCCGGCGGGTTATCACGTTAACCGCACCTGCCATGGCATTCGACCCGTAAAGAACCGAGCCGGGGCCACGTAGCACCTCCACCCGTTCCACAAATTCCTTCTGATAGAAATCAGCCACATGATGGGAATATATACCTGCAAACTGCGGCTGTCCGTCAACCATCATCAGAACACCGCTGGCGCGGTCCCCACCCACACCACGCATCTTGATATGTCCCGCCCCGCCGTTGCTCACCCCGAAACCGAAAACACCGCGCTGCGTAACAAACAGACTGGGCACCTGCCCCGATATCGCCGACAACAGCTGTGTCTGCCCCGTGGCCTCCAAATCTTTCTGCGAAACCACTGAGACAGTATACGGCATAAGATTGCGCCCTACAGCCTCATTCGTCCCGGTAACTACAACCTCCCCTAACCGGTGCACCGAATCTGCAATATGCTCTTCACCCACAGGAAATCCCCTATCCACGGCAGATTCTGCCGTCAACATCCCACCGACAACCACAAAAAACGATAATCCGATCCTCTGCAAACTCATAATTTTGAACCCGTTATATTTCACGCCACAAAATTACTGTAAAACCTCAACACTTTCCAACCTTAATTATCCCTATAATTACCAATTTCGTGGCATCGTGCTCAATCCGACCGAAATTGCATCCGCTATTTCACCAGCAGAAGGCAAATCTCTGTCGGAAAATGCCGCGACAATAACTCCGTTGCCGTCAGCCACATAAATACGCGGGATCCCAACTGACGCGAATTTTTCATAAACCACGCGGTCTTCTTGCGGGGCAACCGGCAGAGTCAACCCGTTAGCAGCCCAGTACTCAACAACCGCCCCCCTCCCCTCCTGGCGTGATATGCACAAGAATCCAACCCCTTCTGGCTCCTCTGCCATCATCTTTTCATATACCGCCTGAACCCGAGGCAATTCAGTCTGGCAATCCGGGCACGAGGTGTTGAACAACACCACAACAGCCACCCGGCCCCTAAGGCCCTCTGCCGACACAACTTCCCCACCGATAGTTTCCACTGAGAAGTCTGGCAGGCAATCCCCCTCCCCAAGCGACCATTCCGGCTCATCTTCCTCTGTCACACAACCGCAAGCCAGCAACAGTCCGACGAAAATAAAAACCGGTAATATCCCATTCGCGACATGGACTCCAAACTGCCTTAACTCCCTCATTTTCTTCTAACCGGTCTTGCTATCCGTCCTTTCACAAAAGCCACTGCCAGGCTGTTGAGCGCATTTGAACGCACCCTGACAATTTTCTTAAAACTCCCGTGGGGTCTCCCTTTACCATTGAATCTGACAGTGATTTCCCCTTCATCGCCCGGCTTGACAGGCTCACGGCTGAATTCCGGCACGGTGCATCCGCAATCCGAAAACACAGTTTTTGAATCCGGTGCAAGCACCTCCCCCCCGATAACACCGGCGGCAATGCCGGTCGTGGCCGGAGCCGAAACCAACGTTGCCGTCAATATCATTTGAAACAGTTTTATATTCATCTTATCGAAATTTTACTGGTCAGCCTGCTGCGCCTGTCAGCAGCATCCAACACATAAACGCCGCTGTCAAGCTCCAAAGTGACCTCATCTGCATACTCCGCCAGCGAGGCAACCTTGCGCCCCAAGGTGTCGTGCACTGTGACATCCACATCTGCGCCGTTAGGTTTATAACGGTCTGCGCCAAGAGTTATTGCAGTCTCAGTCCCCGCATTCGTCCCACCCTCGTCGTAGTATTTATACGAATCATTTTATTTCATGCAAAACATCAACCAACCGGTCGCCGAGACCGATTGAATACCCGTTGTTGTTAAACACCACACGGTTGAAAGTGTCGGCAACAACCGTCAGAGGCCACATTCTGCTATCGGGAACACCTCCCGTCGGCGAAATCTTCAGGTTTTCCGACAGCTCCCTACATATCCGGCCGTCGATATCGGCGCCAAAAACAACCGTCGAAGGCAACCCTTTGAACCGGTCTTTGTCAAAACGCCCTGCCGATTCCATATCAGCAAAAAGCAACACTATGGGTCTGCCGCTCCGCTCAAGCTCTTCACATCTGAGCACCAAATCATTAAGTGCATGAACCGTAGGTTCGTGGTTTGGTGCGATCATCATCAGCGTATAGTAGCCACGCCCGGTTGCCGACAATACCGACCGGTCTGTCCCTGAGGCAAAATCATGATAAAGGTTTTCAGAATTAAACGTGCCTATAACCTGCACCCCTGTCGTATCCTGCCTGATTTCAAGCGGAACCACACATTCCCGGCCACTCTCCACATCGAAGATACGGCAACGGGCAAGCACCGTTCCGTCAGCCATCCGCTGACCGGTGGTAAGCATATATTTCCCCTCCTCAACCTCCGTGCCATTCTTGAAAGTATCCGCCCATGTAGCATCCTCAGGATAATTCAGCAACTCCGGCACCCCGTTTTCAATCTTTGAAAGGGTGAAATTGTAATAATATGCCGGATTGTCAATGCGCCCTGTTTTTGAAAATGTCAGACGAAGCAGTCCCGAAGGCCGCGAAGCGCAAAGCTGTCCTGCAGAGGCCTCATCAAATACAGCATCTACCCATATCCCTTCGGCGGTGGCATACTGGGGCTTATCTGTAACCGGGTCTATACGTGCCGGTATCCCCATCGCCCGCGCTCCGGCAACAAAGAATATGTTGCGAGACCGGCTGTCGGTTTTGCGCAACCGCCACACAGATTCCGGCGACATGACAACTCGTCTCGGATTCCATTCATCATCTATCGCAATCATCGACGCAACACTGTCGACCCAAACGTCAGGATTCGACGCATAAACCTCTCGCCGGGCTTCTGAAACCACCTCCCGGAAGAAACTCTTATAAGGCGTCAGCATCTCATCGGCCACCCGCGGATTCAACACATATTTGTTAAACAACGGAGAATCAACCTCTGGCGTGTCAAGATGGTCTGAAAGCACCCCGGCAGCAATATCGCGGCAATCCTTATCTGAAATCACATCAAGAAGCGCCATCGCCTTTGGCAGCAATGCCTCAGGTGTGGACTGCAAGAAAGCGGATATGACAGCATGGTTGCCTCGGGACCGGGTCAACAGACGCTCCACGGCATCTTCATCCGCCCCTATCCTCCGGGCAAATCCCCTCGCCTGACTCGGGGTGGGGAATGTAGCTTCATAGGCATGGCGGATTGAATCCTCCTGCGCCAGTCTTATGCCGTTGATTCTGGCAAGCTCCTCCGGCACTGAGGGCATGTTTGCCGATGGTGAAGGTGGCACTACATCCATATCCGCCACTTCCCGGGTGAGTGCACCTTTGCTGAGTTCCAACACTATCCGTCGGTCTTTCCCTGGAGTTGCTTTCTCAAAACCGAATCTTCCTTGATGGCTTCCCCACACAAGCATATCTCCAAGCCCGGCCACAAGCCATGAACCTCCGGCGCTGTCTGCCTCTAACGTTGCAACAGGATAGTATTCATTGTAGTTATATACCATATAGTCTACCCTGGCCCCTCCCACAGGGTTCCCGTCCATATCCCGGACCTCGACAAACAGGGTGTCGACCGGAGCATAATTTTCCGTAACATTTATTTCGGTGTAGCACGGCGCGGCAGCCAATTGTTGCTCCGGGCCGTCGTAAGAGCCGAACAACTTGGTGTTCATCAGCATCCCTCTCGCCGCCGGTGCATTGAACCAGCCAAGGTCGAGAACAGCCTCCGGCTCACAAGCCCCAAGGAAATGCCATTGCCCGTCGACCCACGCCTCAACCCAGGCATGGTTGTCGTCGGTATGCGCCCAACGCGGAGTGTAGACCTGACGGGCAGGAATACCCACAGACCTCAGAGCCGCAACAGTAAATGTCGATTCCTCGCCACAACGCCCTATCGCCGAGCGCAAAGTCGCCATCGGTGAACTTGTGCGTGCATCCGAAGGCTGATAGGTCACATGCTCATGACACCAATGGTTAACCTCCAGCACCGCATCGTGCATCGACAGATTCCTCACCCTGTCGCGTAGAGCTTCATAGAAATAACGGCGGCTCATGTCGAGGTTCTCATTGTTTACCCTCACAGGCAGCACGAAATGGCGGAATTCCCTATCGGGCACACTCCCTCCCCACGGCATTTCCTGCCGGGCAAGCAGCGACAAGTCAACATTCGCCTTATAGAACTCCCCCGGATAATCTGCCAGATCCGGAAGCGGCATATATGCGTAGAGAAATTCTAACAGCTCCCGCTGCCTTCCGGTCAACTCCGTTTCGAATATCGAAAAGGGTGCAGAGGTGCCGACCATTTCGATTCTTTTACATAATTCCGAAGATGCTGCAATTCTGTCGGCTATGCAATCGGCAGAGGCCGAAACTGTTCCTGCCAGCCACATGACAACACCCAACACACATGACCGCAAAACCTCCTCCACATTCATAATACTGTTTTTCATGGTAATCTGTTTATTGCATCCAAAATCTCTGCAACTGCCCTCTGTGAGGTTTCAAGCCTGACGAACTCATCAGACCCCGCCGCGCCCATAGCTACACCGTGGTGGCGGTAAGCCATAACACTGTCAGCTTTTTCCCTGGCTGAGGCATGGATTTCATGGCAACCGGTCAGACGCAGTATTTCTGCCGCATTGGCCGCCGTAACTCCTGCTCCGGGCATTATTACGATGCGTCCTGCTGCCTGACGGTTCAGTTCAGCTATCCGTTGCGAACCCTCAAAGGCCGATGCAGCCCCTCCTGAGGTCAACAACCTATGGCATCCCAAAGCGATGACGCGCTCCAACGCTTCTGCCTGTTCCCGACACAGATCGAAAGCCCGATGAAAGGTTATGCTCATACCCTTGGCGGCATCAACCATAGCCCTGCACACATCTTCATCCACAGACCCGTCGCACCTTAAAGCCCCGATAACCACACCGTCGGCGCCACATTCGGCAGCCATGCGTATATCGGCCATCATACATTCGGTTTCTGCTGCATCATAAACGAAATCGCCTCCACGCGGACGTATCAATACATGCAGCTTCACCCCTTCTACCTTCCGCGCCATTGAAATCAATCCGGCTGAAGGGGTCACCCCCCCCTCCGACAGTGCCGAGCACAGCTCTATCCTTGCGGCTCCGCCTTGGGCCGCAGCCTTCACACTTGCCAACGATGCAGCACACACTTCAATGACACTCTCCATAGACCGTTACTTACAAATTATATTTCTGGAATAATCATTCAAAAACCGACAGGTCATCAGGATGGAAAACCGTCTCCCCTTCCGCAACCGGAGCTGCGAGGAAATAACCCAGACAGAAATCACCCTCGAACATACGCGGGCCGTTGTTGCCCCCCGCCGTCAATGCCAGTTTCGACAGCTCCAGTTTCTCAGCGCCCAGCTGCAGACTTTCAAACCGCTGCCTCGCACCCTGCCCCGTCACAACAACCTCCTCCAACACCTTATCTTCCACAACGCCATCATCCTCTTCACCTCCTGCCATCTCTTCTCTATCCCCATCCACATATATCCCCCATGCCCTTCCACCACCATCCTGCGCACTAACCCCGACTCCGGCAACCGCCGGAATCAACGCCAAAACTCCAACAAACAACCTGTTCCACTTCATAGCACTCTTATCCCCCCGATTTAAGCCACAAAGTTAACAAATCCCCCATAATTACACCACCACCTGCCAAAATTCCTATGCCAACAACTTGAATTCTAAGAAAAAACATTAACTTTGCGGCAAAGTCACATTAATGGTGTTATCTGTAGCCGGATTAATTCCATTAGCATAAATCCGATTCGAAATCTCAACTTTAAAATAAACACAAATTAATCTAATAAGTAGATGTTGAAAATTAGTTTATATCAAAAATTTTGCGTATGTTTGTGTAAACACATAAAGACACAACGCTATCGCAAAAATCAAAGTTATACAACTGACAGACCAACAACGTCTGCAATTAGAGGAAGGCTTTCGCCAAGGCAAGAGCCACGCATACCGTATGCGCTGTCGCGCAGTGCTTCTGAAATCCACCGGCCTGACTTCGGAACAGGTTGGAGAACAGACCGATATGACCCATATATCAGTCAATTCCTGGGTGAAACGCTTCGAGGCCGAAGGAATCAAAGGACTGGAAACACGTCCAGGACGGGGTCGGAAGCCAATAATGGACTGCTCGGACGAAGAGTCGGTACGCAAAGCCATAGAGAACGACAGGCAGAGCGTGAAGAAAGCGAAAGAGGCATGGCAGCAGGCTTCAGGGAAAGAAGCCTCCGAGAGTACCTTCAGGGCTTTTTTATCCGCCTTGGCGCGGGATATAGACGCATAAGAAAACGTCCAAAGGGGAAACCCTCGCCGCAGCTCTATGCGTATAAGACCGAGAAGCTGCAAGAACTCGTACAACAGGAAAAAGATTGTCTCATCGACATTTATTATGGAGATGAAAGCCACATCTGCACCGAGGGATATGTGCCATACGGATGGCAGTTCCGAGGTGAAGATGTCTATATCCCATCTGAAAGAGGTCTGAGACTCAATATTTTCGGCATGATAGACCGCAACAATCGATATGAAGGATTCTCCACAACTGAGAATATGACCGCTGACAAGGTTGCCGACTTTCTTGACCGATTTTCTCTCCGTATCCGTAAAAACACTTTTGTTGTCCTTGACAATGCAAGCGTCCACAGATGCAAACTCATGCGGGAACTCCGTCCAATATGGGAGAAACGTGGGTTGTATCTCTTTTTCCTTCCACCGTACAGTCCACATTTGAATATCGCCGAGACGCTCTGGAGAATCCTCAAGGGCAAATGGCTCAGACCTGCGGATTATTGTTCCACAGATTCCCTGCTCTATGCAACCAACCGTGCGTTGGCAGCTCTTGGTTCTGAACTCAATATCAATTTTACCCATGCGGCTTAGTATAAATTAATTTTTACGACTTACTTAAAGCCTCAAAGGCATACCAACTCCCCGACATAAAAGTTGCCCCAGGAGGCTTCATCGTAATTTACGCCGACAAAGCCGGAGAAGGCCTACATGCTTCATTCAGAATCGACTCAGGCAAAGGCGGATTATTGGATGCGACCAAGTCGCTGGTAATAACACTTCCGGAAGGCACACCCAATGGAACTATAATAAGATATTCTCTCGACTGTTCAAACGTTACAGAACAAAGCCCCGTCTACAACGGCACTCCAATAGAAATCAACGCCAACACCATAGTAAGAGCCCGGCTGTTCCATGATGATTATCTGTCGCCATTCACTCAACACAAAGCTACATATTCCATCCAAGGGAACTCAAACTCCCCCTGATTTCAATCGTAGCCCAGGAAAACGATCTATATGAAACCTACAAAGGCATACTTGCCAAACCATTTTGTTACCAGGATTACCGCCGCCCAATCAACATCGAATACTTCGAACCGGGAGTGCCTAACAGCTGCATCAACCAGTTATGCGAAATGCGCACTGGTGGAGGATGGACTTCGCGCAACAGGCCACTGAATCTTTCACAGAAAATGTGGCATACCTCAAAGATTTGATTGAAAAACGCGTGCCGTTCTTCTATGAGCATTTCAGCGAGTTCTACGGCAAAGGTAAACCGTCACCAATCCGAATCACCAATCCTGCAATTGACGCGTGCTCCATCAATCTGAATGGATTCAACCTCGTCAAACCTGATTTCAACGGCAAATGGTTTGCCGGATGGCCCATAAAAATTTCAACAACTTGCGCCGACCAATGCGAAGTGCTCAGATGGAACATAACCACCACTTCAGCCGACGGACAACGGAATACCGTATCTACTGAAGGAGCATCTTTAACAATGGATATGCCTGACAATTGTTCGGTGGAAATCGAACCGGAGCTAAAACTTGCAGGTGTGGATAATGTGGCAGAAAACATCAACGCCACATCAATGCCCGACGGCATCTATGACCTACACGGACGTCGCATCGACAACAACCAGAGTCTCAAACCGGGAGTATATATCTATGTGACAGACGGACGCGCAAAAAAACATATAATCAGATAATCGATACTAAAAAACACCCGTCTGCTTTCGCCTAAGAAAGCGGATGAACAATAACGGCGCTGCCATTGCAGCGCCGTTATTACAAATTTAGCATTACTCCTCTGCGGCATTGCCCTTGTTACGCTCTATCCGGTCTTTTTTAAACTCTTTCCAATGGCGGTTCATATTCCGGTTCATCTTATAGCGGCTGATTCCGGTAACAGTTTTGAAAAGCTGGAGCACACGGTCTCCGAAATGCTGCTTTTTCACCTCCCGGCCCACCAGACTTTGGTCTGGTGCGAGTGACAGTCTTGTTCTGTCGTGATCCACATGGTTGACCCGCTCCACAAGGTGCATGATTGACGGCTGCAAATCCGGCGCATCCGCCGGTTCGTATATCCCTATTACGTCAGTATCAATTTTAAGCCGTTCCCATTTCTTTGCTTCCTTAACAGTTATATATTCCTTGTCGACCATATATACCTCTGCATACGTGCTCACGAAAAACGGCTCGTCGACGCGATTGAACATGAACATCTCATGCCCCCTGCCATTCGATTCTATATTAAATGAATATCCGGCCATATCCATAGGGGAAACCGAATCTCCGACAACATTATCATAGTTAAACCGAATCCGGAAATGCTCGAAATCAAGACCGCTACGGAAAAACAAGGCAAGGTTCGGAACCCATTTACGGCTTGTCGTATCAGCAAGTATGTTGACATCCACTGCCACATTGTCAATGTGTTTAGTCCAGGCCTCCGTAGCACTATATTTCCCCATAACCTTATCCGCCCCATATTCAACATCCCTGAGAGCCTTAGGAATTGCAGCCATCCCCCCAACTCCTATCCAGTCAGACCACGAGAAATGGAAACCGCATCTGTCGCTGACGCTGTCCACTCCCTGGGCATTTGTAAAACGGTAATACGATTTGGTCTTTAGCGTCCTCGGAGTCGTCCACCCCCTGAAACGTGTGCCCTTATCCGGAACAATCATATAATCCGCCATCTTTTCCCGGAAGAGAAAAACAGTGTCTGTGTATGTTGTCAATGTTGAATATTCCCTCACATATGCCAGCATATGCATAACCTTATGCCCTTTGGACTCGATGACTACCTCCGGCAATTCGGCGGGGCTGCTTTGAAGAAAAACCGTATCGCAACCGGCTGAGCGGATAACACGCTCCTTGAATCCTAAATAACGCACTGTGACAGGAAAACCCGACTCAGGTATATAGGGCAGGTTGCCGTTTGAACCACACATGCCTACGGCATTACCTAACCGGTCAAACACCGACGCCCCAGATAATGGCATACGCGTTATTGAATCTACGACAACCACATTATGCGCCTTCCCACCCATGGCCAACAGGGGCACTACAGACACCAATGCAACAACTGCATACCGGCACAAGAAACATTTAAACGAATAGCAATAATTCCACATAAAAGTTCAGATCCCCTCAAAATTAACTGTAAATTTACAAACAAGCATAAAATGGAGGGAGTAAATGAGTTAAAGTTTGTGAAGCAGATATTTATCCAGCCAAACCAAGTGAAATCCAGGAATAACTGCTATATTTGCATCTACAAAATATTGCCAAAATCTATAACTGGAAATATGCCCAAACTAAAAACTGTTATAATTGCCTTCGGGCTGGTGTGCGCTGCCGGCGCAACAATGGCGGCTCCACTGCCCCGGCAGAAAGGTTGTCACGCACAAACATGCCGCAACCGGGTGATGGATTCAGACGATTTCGCAATCCTCTACAATGCCGTCAAAAACCAGTCATTTAAAGACCGGCAGATAGAAATAATAAAAATCGGTGCGCTCGGCACATCCTTCTCCCCATCCCAATGCCTGAGTCTGATGAACCTCTTCTCTTTCGACGACGACAAGATGCAAGTTCTCGAATTAATGGCACCACGCCTTTCCGAATACTACGGGGAAGATGTAGAAATTCTCCTCGACGCATTCTCCTTCCCATCTTCTAAAGAGAAAGCTTGCAAAATCCTCCTCCGCCACTGACCACACACAATGCAATCCAATGAAATGCCGCCCGACGATTGATCTTCCCAACCGACGGGCAGCGTTCCACTCTTTATGGATTCTTTTATTTATTAGCCGCACCTTGATTCGCCGCCTTCTCATCCCCGCCGGTAAGACTGAAACTGATGGGCAACGCATAATGGCATGCAACCGGCTTACCGTCTGACTGCCCGGGTATAAAGTCGGGCAAAGTGCCCACAACCCTCAACGCCTCGGCATCAAGTTCCGGACTGATGCCACGCATAATCTCAGGATTCTCAACTTTGCCGGTCTTGGAAACCACGAATCTGACAACCACCCTGCCACTTTTGCCGCTCTTCATAGCAGCCTCGGGATACCTTAGATTCATGGCAAGGAACTTCATCATCTCCGCCTCTCCTCCTGGATAACGGGGCATAACCTCCACAGCCGTTACCGGTTCCGACGACACTTCAATATTTGTAGACTTTGTCTTCATTTCCGAGCCGTCGTCTTTCTTTTCCGATTTCACAGCAATAACTGACACCGGTTTACCTGTCATCCTGATATCGGCATTACCGTCATCGCCCGATTTCTTAAGAATCACATGGATTGTTGATTTCGACTTGTCAACATCAATCGATGCGATCACATCGGGAGACATCTCGTTCAATTCCTGTGGCAAAACCCTTTGGCCGTTCACATAAATCTTCATGCTATCAAGGCTTGAGGAAGCCTCCGAACTACCGTCAGCCACATTACCGGAAGAGCCGACAACTTTCACATAGTCGACGATTTTGATTTGTCGGGCATCATCCTTAACTTTGCTGTCGGAATACGATACCTGTGCGTCAGACGCATCTGCTATCACAGAGGCTACTGCCGGAAGGTTGATAACTGCAGCGGCCACCGCAAAAGCGGGAACCAGCGCCAGGGCGCGCAAACGGCCCGAAGCTTTCGATTTTGATTGATACATCATAGTGATACGTTTTTTAAGTTTACTGTGATTCAGGCTGTTGGCAAGTGACGGGAATCTCGCGCCGACAGCCTTTTTTATTAACAACATCTGATATTGACGCACATCCGCACCGGAGCGCATCACGGCCTCGTCGGCCTGGTATTCATGAACCGTTTTCAGTTCCTCCCTCATAAGCCATGCCGCAGGGTTGAACCACTGTAGAACCACCACCAGCTGCGCAAACAGCAAATCAACCCAATGGTGGCCGCATAAATGTCGGAGCTCGTGCAGCAACACCACATCTCCAGACTCATCATAATCCTCGCGGCTCATCACAACATAGCGCCACCAACTGAACGGGGCAACCCCCTCGTTGTCAGTCACTACAAGCACATATGTGCCGATTACATGCCGCTCACCTGAAGAGACAAGCCGCACAAGCCTGATAGCTGTCACCACTGTCATAAATGCCGCTACTGACATTCCGGTCAGATAAACCCACAGCAAAGCATCAGCAATTGTGAAATCTTGTGATACACCTTCTGCAACGCCTGAAACTATAGGCATGGCAACATCAACAGTAGCAGCCATTGCCTCATGGGCATTTTGAAACATCCCGGCAAACGCAGGGCATACAAACGGAAACATCAATGCAACCGAATAAACACCCATCAGAACAGCACGGTTATATTTGTGCTGGTTCTCACCGGCCAACACCCATTTATATGCCAGATACATCAACGCCAACGGCAATGCAGAGGCAAGCGAATATCCGAAAATCTCTCCCATAGCGATTTGTTCTCACAAGTAAGCTGTAAAAATTATTTATACCCCCAAATCATTCATAACCCGAACCTGATTGACCGCCTTTCTCTGAATTCCTGCGCTCTACCAAATCGATGATTTCACGCAATTCCTCAACTGAAATCTTCTCTTCCTGAGCCAGTGCCGACACAACGCTCTTGTACGAATTGTCGAAATAATCACGGATTACGTCCGACAACGACCGGTCGCGGAAATCCTGTTTTTTTGCAACTGCATAGAACCTGTGTGATGTCCCGACAACCTCATGTCCCACATAACCCTTATCTTCCAGAATCCTGACAAGAGTCGACACCGTGTTGAAGTGTGGCTTCGGCTCAGGATAAAGTTCCACCATCTCCCTCACAAACATGGACCCATTCTCCCAAAGCATATGCATAATCGGAGCTTCCTTTTCCGTAAGAACCTGTCTCTTTCTTCCCGGTTTCATAAGCGATTTTATTTATTAAGTATGTTATAATTGTTCGGCTTGCCCTTTTATCCCCATAACAGCCAGCAAAGCCATTAAAGCTATGTCGGCCATTCAGTCCTCTCCGGAAGAAGCCAAACGAATAAATTAGTTTTCACCGGCAAAAATAAAACTAAGAAATTAATTTAGCAACTAAAATCTTAGTTTTAACATTTGTTGGCAATAATATTCTCATCAACTTCTTATTCAACCATATCAATCACATGGTGATTGAATATAATGGTGGTCAGCCGTGCATTCATGTAACGCATGATCAACAATGAGATGCCTGTTGGCCATTTTTGAAATAACACTCATCTCATGGCTTACGAGCAGGATGGTGGTCGACGGCGCAAGTGTGGAAAGAATGCGGTAGATATGCTCTTCAAAATGCTTGTCAAGGTAACTCAACGGTTCATCAAGCACAAGCACCTCCGGCGAAGATATAATCGCCCGACCCAACAGCGCCCTTTGCAACTGCCCCCCCGAAAGCTCTCCGATAGCAGCTCGGGCATGTGACTCAAGTTCAACCAAAGAAATGGTACGCTCAACAAGAGACTTCATCTCTTCGTGTGAGCATCCTCCCTTAGCCAAAAGCCCAGAAGCCACCACCTCTTCAACCGTAATCGGAAACCGGGAATCAATCATGTTTTTTTGAGGAAGATACCCTATCGGCAGCCGGTCAACCTCCGCACCACCGGCATAATAGCCCACACTGCCTGAGGTGGGCGCAAGCAATTTCAGTATTATCCGGAGCAATGTTGTCTTCCCCCCTCCGTTAGGACCTGTCATCGCTATGAAGTCACCCTCATTGACCGACAGGTCAATCCCCGACAGCACCGTTTTGCCATCCCATCGCATACCGACATCCTCAAGGGTTATAATCCGTGCCATTATTATTTATCGCGCCATTATTATTATTTATGTTGTGTCTTTGTTTCCGGCTCGCCAATTAACGCATCAATCACGCTGAACATCTGCCTTTCCCAGTCGGCCGACATCAGATTGACGCTTACAGGTTCCACCTCCAGTCCCGTAGCCACAACGGCAACCTTATTTTTATCAATCCCTGCCGGCACTATGAAAGCCCCGACACGGCGGCTTCTCGCGTAGTCAAGCTGGCTACGCAACCGCACCGGCGAAGTTTCCTTATTCTCTACATTAAAAGCAATCTGTTCAATCCCATAGTCGCGCGCAAAATAGCTCAATGACGGATGCCACACGGCAAAAACCATCCCATGGCACCCCTTCAAACGGCCTTCCACAGACTTGTCTATAGAATCAATCCGTGCAACAAGATTATCGTAACGGCGTTTGAAATATTCCCTATGCTGCGGAGCCGCCGCAACTATAGCATCAAACATATTGCCGGCTATAATCCGGGCATTCCGCACCGACGACCACACATGCGGATCCGGTTCACCTTTACCCTCATGCACATCGTCATCGCCGGTAGCCCCCTCGTGTGAATGCGTGCCATATATGAAGTCTATCCCTCCACACACTACAGCCACCTTCATATCCGGATTATTGCTTTTGATATTCTCAAGCATAGCATCCTCAAAAGGGAGCACACCTACCATGACAAACATTTTCGAGGTAGCCAGTTCACGCATCACCGATACGCCCGGGCTAAACGTTTCCGGATCGGCTGATTCAGGCAACAAAGATATAACCCTCAAGCTATCTCCACCTATCGCTTTGGCAAAATATTCCAACGGCGGAATGCTCACCGTCACACTCGGCAACATTTCGTCACCATTCCCACCGCCCGAGCATGATAATAACGCCACCATAGCCCACAAACCGCAAATAAACGTAACCGTCTGACCCCAGACTGCCTTTATGCCACGCAAACCGCATGGCATCACTGTCGCAAAAAAAATGTTTTTAAACATGTTTCCAAAACTCTTCATTATTCCCGGCCAACGGGAGTTGCAAGTCCGATTAAACCCATGCAACCATACAAAAACTGGAACACGAAAACGCATCACACTACCAATCAGCCGTTTAAATCAACACAACAATTATTATGACAAATAATCTGCATCTGATATACACAACAAAATTAACAAAAAAATATCACTTTGTCATCTTTTGTCATTTATAATAGGAGAAAAAAAGTTGATAATAATATTTCATTATTAAAATATTTTTCTCTAACTTTGTGGCGGGAGCATGGATTTGTTTTGACAATCTTTAAGATTTAGCGTTATTCGTATTTCATTAAAGTTTAACTAAAAAACTTTTCTTGCCACCGCAAGCCCGGCTCCCAATAAAAAGGGAATATTAAAAACAATAACCAGGAAAAAGCGAAAAACTATGTCTCGTTTACACATCGACAATCTCGACACCAAGATTCTGCAGATGTTGGTCGACAATGGCCGTAAACCGTTTTTGGAAATCGCACGTGAATGCGGGGTTTCCGGCGCGGCAATCCATCAGCGTATAGCCAAACTTCAAGCAACTAACATCCTTGAAGGATCACGCGCACTCATCAAACCCACCACATTGGGCTACGACACATGCGCCTTCGTCGGCATCTTCCTCAAAGACACCGACCAGTTCAACACCGTGGTTGACAAGCTCAAAGAAATTCCCGAAGTTGTTGAATGCCATTTCACAACCGGCCAATACGACATGCTCATCAAAGTCTACGCGCAAGACAACGAGCACCTGCTCCACCTAATCCACGAGAAAATTCAGCCGCTCGGTATGCTCCGCACCGAAACCCTCGTTTCTTTCCGCGAAGTCTTCAGCCGCGCCCTCCCCGTAACAACGAAAAAGAACTAAGTCAACAACAACCCCGTAATAAACCCACACGGCGTTATGTCGGCAATCCGGCATAACGCCGTTATTTTATACCCCCGCGCCTCCCTGCCACAAATCCAAACCACATGCATGTTTCATTTAATACCGAAAAAGTAAAGCAAAAATTTGGGGGTTTGTGTTATTAATTCATACCTTTGCGGCACTAACGGCAGCCTTAGGGAGCTGAGATTGGAGAGCCTCGCAAACAGCCGCAACCAGCCATCCCCCCAAGGCAATGTTAGCTAACAACAAAGCAACCGACATTCAGAAATAAAACAACATGATTTTCAATTTTCGCATAGTATCCGACGAAGTCGACAACTTCAAGAGAGAAATAAAGATTGATGCTGACGCCACCTTTCTGGATTTGAAAAACGCCATATGCGAAAGCGTCGACTATGACAAAAACCAGATGTCGTCGTTTTTCATCTGCGATGACAGTTGGGAGAAGGAAAAAGAAATAACCCTCGAAGACATGGGGTCTGATTCAGACCAGGATGTCTATCTGATGGACAACACCGTGCTTTCCGACCTTATCGACGACGAGGGGCAGCATCTCATGTTCACATTCGACTACATGACCGACCGCTCATTCTTCATGGAAATGAAAGAACTCATACCCGGCAAGAACCTGATGGATCCGATTTGCTCTTTGTCGCTGGGGAAAGCGCCCGCGCAAAATGTCGACCTCGAAGAGTTTGAAGCCAAAACAGATGCCAAAGCGGCTGCAGCTGCCACAGCAGCGGCTGAAGACATGGATGAAGAGTTTTTCGGCTCCGATTCGTTCAACGAAGACGAATTCGACGTTGCCGGATTCGACGAAATGACATTCAACGACTGACAACACCACAGTGCCCTTCAGCACCGGACTGACACAACAATACAAACGCCCCATCTTCCAGCGCATTCTGCGCCAGAAGTGGGGCGTTTCAGCCAACATCATTAACGCATAAAGACTCATATGGCAACTGAACGCAACCATGAACTGGAACTCGCATGGGAATATGTTGAACACACCGGCGTCAGCATATTCCTGACAGGAAAAGCCGGCACAGGAAAAACAACTTTCCTGCATACACTACGCAACAAAAGTTCCAAATCAATGGTTGTCGTGGCGCCTACAGGCGTAGCCGCCATAAATGCGGGAGGGGTCACAATCCACTCGTTCTTCCAGCTGCCCTTGTCGCCCTACATCCCAGGAAACGAATACCGCGACAAATTCAATTTCTCTAAAGAGAAACTGCGGATAATCAGGGCGCTCGACCTGCTGGTAATCGACGAAATATCAATGGTGCGTTCCGACCTGCTCGACGCCATCGACAACGCCCTCCGCAAATACCGCCGCAACTCCCAACCATTCGGCGGAGTGCAGCTGCTTATGATTGGCGACCTCCAACAGCTCGCCCCGGTTGTGACGCCCCAAGACGAAACCCTCCTCCGCGACCACTACACCACCCCGTATTTCTTCGGCAGCAACGCCCTGGCGCAGATTCCATATGTGACCATCGAACTCAAGAAAGTCTACAGGCAACAAAACGAGCGCTTCCTCGCCCTGCTAAACAACGTCAGGGAAAACCGCATTGAACAGTCTGATATTGCTCTGCTTGATTCCCGGCTGAATCCGGATTTTCGCCCCGCAGAAGGGAGTGGATACATACGGCTGACCACCCACAACTACATGGCCGACAGCTATAACGATACCAGGCTTTCGGAAATCGCCTCTGAGGCATTCACCTATAGCGCGGAAATCAAAGGAAACTTCCCCGAATACTCCTACCCTACATCAGATCGCCTCGAACTGAAAAAAGGGGCACAGGTCATGTTTGTAAAAAACGACCCCGGTGTCGAACACCGCTACTACAACGGCAAAATAGGCCATGTAATACATGCCGACCCCACATCGGTCAGAGTGCTATGTCCGGGAGATGACCGCCCCATCGAAGTCACTCCGCAAGTGTGGGAAAATGCCAAATACACTGTCAACAACACAACCAACACAATCGAGACCGAAGTGCAGGGCACATTCTCCCAGATGCCGCTGCGTCTTGCCTGGGCAATCACAATCCACAAGAGCCAGGGTCTCACTTTCGACAAGGTTATAATCGACGCAGGCGCCTCTTTCGCTCCCGGCCAGGTATATGTGGCTCTCAGCCGTTGCAAAACACTTGAAGGGATAGTGCTGGCCACCCCGGTGGCAACGGCATCTCTTGAAGGCGACCCACATGTCTGCGCCTACATCTCCGAGCATGAAAACGATGCCGCCAACAGCGAACACCTTCTCCCCTCCATCCGGCAGCAATATTTCCGGCAGCTTCTGATTGAACTGTTTAATTTCCGGAATCTGGCCAACACCCAGTCAGCCCTGTCGAGACTGTTGTCGCAGACATTCAGCCATTCTTTCCCCAACGAAACAGCCGCACAGCAGCAAATCGAACTCTGTCTGCGTGAAAAAATCGTTGAAATCGCCGACAAATGGATTTCACAACTCGGTTCAATGCCATTCGAAGCATTAGCAGCCGCTCCATTGCTGGAACGGGTCAGGAAAAGCACACTCTACTTCCAGAAACAACTGACAGAAATATTCGCCGACACCCTGAAAAGGGCATCACAGGTACGCACCGAAAATAAAAAAGCGTCTCAACGTGTCAAAGACCTCGTGGCCGACCTTCGACAGCTTGTCGACATGCACACATTCCTTTTGGGAGCAATCTCCGACAACGGCTTCACCATCCCGGCATATCTGAAATTCAAAGAAATCGGGTCGCTCGATTCCAGCCGCGAAAATGCCTTGAAACGGGTGGCAAAAGGGGGGAGAATCAAAGATGAAAACACCAAAGACAAACGCCGCAGGAAAGAACGCGCACCCAAACCTCCCAAAGAGCCGAAAACACCGAGTCATGAAATCACCTTCGGCATGTTCACCTCCGGCATGACACGCGATGAAATAGCCGCCGAGCGCAACCTCGCCCGGTCAACCATAACCGGCCACCTGATGCAGCATGTTGAAACCGGTGAAATAGAGCTTTCAGACATCCTGACACCGGTTGTTTTCAACGCCATAGAATCCGCCATCCTAACCGCCGGCCCCGACAGCACACTCGAAGACATACAGGCACTCCTACCCTCCGACACATCCCGCTGGGATATCCGGCTTGTTGCCAACCATCTGAAATCACAACAGCAACCATGATTCAGACTCCCGCTAAATAAGTCCAATGGCGTTGTGTCGAAATTCGACCAACGCCGTTTTTGCAGCCGGATGGCAAGGGCGTTGTCAGCCATCTTTCAAAAACAGCAATGCCACATTCCCTGGAATATGGCATTGCCGCATTAGAAATCGAACTATTAAAAACCTTTAACTCTTTATGTAATAATTAGCAGTGATATCTATCATTCGTCTATATCCATATCCCAGAATCTTAATAAGAATCCGGGCTGGGCTATTTATCTGTGGTTGCTGACAACTGCCGACCAACCTTTGTCAACCGATGCTTTTGCCGCACTATAGTCCAAAACCGCACCGCCCGAAGCATCTATATTCGCGACTTTGGCTTTCAATCCCTTAAGCGAACCAACTGCGCCTCCGGATATATCCACATTCAACGTTCCGCATTGACCTGAAATATCAGTAACACTACCGCCCGACATATCCACGTTGACAGTAGTCGCTTTCACAGAAGGCAAACTCAGCACAGCACCGGATGAAGAATCAACCGAAATCTTACCCACATCCACCGATTTAACATTGACAACCGCACCCGACGATACATCAATTCCACATTTCGGCGCAATAATCGAACCAACGTTTACAACTGCACCCGAAGAAGCATCTATCTCAAAATCATCCGGAGCATTTACCGGCGACTTCACATTGACCACTGCACCCGAAGAAGCGTCAAGTTCATCAAGCCTCTGCGACAGAACTGAAATCTTCACCTTTCTTCCCTTACCGTTATTTTTGGAAAACAGCCCTGATTGATTAGTCAAGCTCAGCTTCAAAGTTCCGCTTTCAACTCTGGCCTTCAACCGTTTTACCATATCAGCCGGACCTGTCACCTTCATCAGTCCCGAACCTTTCGTATATGTCACCTCAATGTTTCCCGAAACCTCAATTTCATCGAAATTACCGACTTTCATGTTTTTTGAAACAATTTTCCCGTCGCCGGCAGCAACAGACAATGGCATGGCGGCTGCCAGCAATACCATCACACACAAAAACGAAGCCTTGATAAAACGTGTCATAAATATGGTTTTTGGGTTATAGCCGTCAATACTTCTCGGCGGCAAACTTACGAAGTTATATAATAGACGCACACCTAATGCAAAAAGTTACAACATCATGGTAATAAAAACAGCACATAAAAGGTTGCGTCCGGCGCAATGGGCTGAACTATAGCTACATCTTTAAAAAAAACGGAAATTAAAAAAATATGCAGCCGGGCTATAAGCCGGGTTTTGTCGGTCCGGAGGTTTCTCCACTGAGAAGACCTGCGTCGCACCGGTCCGTCATTTATCTATGCCGTGTGTTGCCACCACGGCTAAAGCAGTCTACCCCCCGGCCATCGGACGAGCAATCCTTAATATGCCGGTATACTTGACCTTGCAACCCATAAGACGTGCGGCACACCATCTCACAATGGCATCCGGTGGGCTCTTACCCCGCCTTTTCACCCTTGCCCAGGGGGGTGGTTGCGTCTGCCGCCAAGGGCAGACTCCCCCGCCTTTTATGTGGGCGGTTATTCTCTGTCACGTTCTCTCTGCAGTCACCCGCAGCTTCCCGTTAGGAAGTATGGCGCTCTGTGTTGCCCGGACTTTCCTCACGCCGGGGCGAAGTGTCGCCCCTCGGCCCGCGACGGACCGCCCGGCTGCATTATTGTTTATGCAAAATTACAAAATTTCGCGGCATTTCCACAAAACCTCACCATAAACCGGAGATTTTTTGTTACCTTTGACAGATTGATTACCCATTTTATGACGCAACCACAAACCCTCACAACGTCCCTACGTAAATGCATAGCTTCGTTGCGCAACAGCCGCCAGCGCCGCCAGGCCGGGCTGTTTGTAATTGAAGGTACCCGTGCGGTTCTTGACACTGCCGCATGGTTCGATGTGGAACATCTGGTGGCCACACATGCATGGCTTGATGAGCATCGCCATATGCTTACCCCCGGGCTACCGGCGCCCATTGTCGCCAAAAACGACGAGATTGCACGCATGTCGTCGCTAACCACCCCGCAGGGTGTAATGGCCGTGTGCCGTATGCCGCAGCAACCCGACGAGCCAACGGAAATCGGCAAAGACGAACTGTTGCTCGCCCTCGACAAAGTGCAGGATCCGGGCAACCTCGGAACCATAATGCGCATAGCCGACTGGATGGGCATAACACGCATACTCGCATCAACCGATACCGTCGACCTGTATAACCCTAAAGCCATCCAGGCCTCGATGGGCGCAATAGCAAGGGTCAGCATAATCTACACCGACCTACCCGCCACACTTCGCCGCCTGAGCCGTTCCGCCGAAGTCTACGGCACATTCCTCGACGGCGACAACATCTACCACACCCCTCTCACCACTGGTGGAATCATCGTAATGGGCAACGAAGGCAACGGCATATCTCCGGAAACAGCCGAAGAAGTGACCCGGCGCATCCGCATACCGTCCTATCCCGAAGGGCGTCCTACCGTCGAATCGCTGAATGTTTCGATGGCAACCGCCATCACTCTCGCCGAATTCCGGCGTAGGGCAAATTCCTGACAGACACGTAAACATGGCAAAAACTAAGGAAAAAACAATGTGGTTCTGCTCCGAATGCGGTGCCGATTCCCCGAAATGGGAAGGCCGGTGCCCCGCTTGTGGAGCTTGGAACACCATGGTGGAAGAGCGCATAACAACCCGTAAAAAAGATTCCGGACAGAGCCGCACATCGCGCATGACGATGAGTGTGCCGCAAAGAGTGTCGGAAATCAGAGCCGTCGACGAAGCCCGTATCCATATGCCCTCCGAAGAGCTCAACCGTGTGCTGGGTGGCGGCCTTGTCAGCGGGTCTATGGTGCTGATCGGCGGTGAGCCGGGAATCGGCAAATCAACGCTTGTGCTTCAGAATATCCTCTCCATAAAATCGCGTCGCATACTCTACGTTTCCGGCGAAGAAAGCGCAATGCAGATCAAACTCCGCGCCGACCGCATAGGCCGCATGAGCGACAACTGCTACATCGTCACCGAAACATCTCTCGAAAACATATTCCGCCACATCGAGCAGATAGAGCCGCAGCTGCTGATAGTCGATTCCATACAAACCATCGCTTCAGACGATATCGAATCATCGGCCGGAAGCGTCAGCCAGGTGCGCGAATGCGCCGCCCGGCTTCTGCGTTTCGCAAAAGAAGCCAACGTGCCGGTGATGCTCATCGGCCACATAAACAAAGAAGGCTCGCTGGCCGGCCCGAAAGTGCTCGAACATATCGTTGACGCTGTGTTACAGTTCGAGGGAGACCGCCAGTATATGTACCGCATTCTCCGGGCCACCAAAAACCGCTTCGGCAACACATCGGAGCTGGGCATCTACGAAATGTGCCAGCGCGGGCTGCGCGAAGTCACAAACCCGTCTGAAATGCTCCTGTCGCGGCAAGATGAAGAATCGCTCTCCGGATGCGCCATCGGAGTGACTTTAGAAGGAATACGGCCTTTTCTGATAGAGGCACAGGCACTCGTAAGCACCGCAGCCTACGGCACTCCGCAACGTTCCGTCACCGGATTCGACTCCAAACGCATGAACATGCTCCTGGCGGTGCTTGAAAAACGGGTCGGATTCAAACTGGCTCAAAAAGACGTGTTCCTCAACATCGCCGGAGGCCTGAAAGTGGCCGACCCGGCACTCGACCTCGCCGTGATTGCCGCAATCCTCTCTTCCAACGTCGACATGGCCGTGCCACACGGCATATGCCTCAGCGGTGAAGTTGGCCTCAGCGGTGAAATCCGCCCGGTGACCCGCATGGAACAGCGCGTGCGCGAAGCCGAGAAACTTGGCATGGAGACAATAATCATACCCAAAGGCTCTTTAAAGGGGGTAGACACATCGAAACTCTCCATCGAAATTGTTGAAGTTGCCAAAGTTGAAGAAGCCTTCCGACGGCTTTTCGGCTGAAAACCGGATAAATCGCCACCCTATGTGTAACTTTTCAATGGCAGCGGCGTCAAACCATTGTCATGGTCTTCATCACAGAAATGAAAGAATCACCATACATATCGAAATAATTAAACAAATCATATTTTCTTGTACTAAATTTTCAATCGATGAAAAAGTCGTTAAAAAAAGTGATGGCCCTGATGCTTTCCGTAGTATCATTAGGCGCCGTCGCACAGACCAATCCGATGGCCGAGCAATTGCCGGTTGACAAACAAGTGCGCCAAGGCACTCTGCCGAATGGCCTGACCTACTACATCCGCCACAACGACCTTCCCAAGGGACAGGCTGATTTCTACATCGCACAGAAAGTAGGCTCAATTCTCGAAGACGACCATCAGCGCGGACTCGCCCATTTCCTGGAGCATATGTGCTTCAACGGCACACAGAACTTCCCCGGCAACGGTGTGATCCAGTGGCTTGAAACCGTCGGAGTGAAATTCGGCCAGAACCTCAATGCCTACACATCAATCGACGAAACCGTCTACAACATCTCAAACGTGCCCACAGCCCGCGAAAGCGTGCAGGATTCATGCCTTCTCATTCTCCACGACTGGGCCGACGGACTGCTGCTCGACCCCAAGGAAATCGATAAAGAGCGTGGTGTAATCCATGAGGAATGGCGCTCGCGCAACGTAGGCCAGCAGCGCATAATGGAGCAGCTCCTCCCCACCATGTATCCCGAATCAAAATACGGCTACCGCTTGCCTATCGGCACAATGGAAGTTGTCGACAACTTCCCCCCCCAGGCGCTCCGCGACTACTATGAAACATGGTACCGCCCCGACCAGCAGGGCATAATCGTTGTCGGCGACATCGACCCCGACCGTATCGAGGCCAAAATCAAAGAGATTTTCTCTCCGATAAAGATGCCTGAAAACGTTAAAACGCGCGAATATGAACCTGTTCCCGACACAAAGGGCACAATCTACGCCATCGGTTCAGACCCCGAACAGCAGTATTCTATCTTCAACATCTATTTCAAAAACGAAGTCGTGCCCAAGGAAATGCGCAACACCATGGTGTATCTCGTGACCGACTACATAACCGGCATGATCGGCAACATGCTCGCCAGCCGCTATGAAGAGATGGGAAGCAATCCCGACACCCCCTTTGCCACAGCATTCGCCAGCTACGACAACTACCTCGTGGCATCAACCGAAGACGCCCTCTCGGTCGGCGGTGTGGCCAAAGGCAACGACATGATACCTTCGTTCAAAAGCGTTTACCGCGAACTCCTCCGCGCAGTGCGTGGCGGATTCACCGCATCAGAATATGACCGAGCACGCAGCGAATACCTCTCACGCCTCGAAAAGGCCTACAACAACCGCGACAAAGTTGAAAACGAAAAATATTCGCGTCAAATCTCTCGTCATTTCATCGACGGCACTCCCATGACAGGCATCGAGTTCGAGTATAACACCATGAACATGCTCGCCAACCAGCTGCCGGTTGAAGCTATCAACCAGACCCTCCAGCAGATGGTCACAAACGACAACCGCATCGTATTGGCCATGCTCCCTCAGAAAGAAAACATCATAATCCCAACAGAGGCACAGCTCGCACAAGCCATGCAGGAAGTTGATGCTGAAGAGATTCCAGCCTTTGTTGACGAAGTTAAAGCCGAACCCCTGATTCCCAACCTCCCAAAGCCGGGCAAAATCGTAAGCGAAGAGCCTGTTGAAAAATGGGGAGCCACAAAACTAACTCTCTCAAATGGCGCGGTTATAATCGTGAAACACACCGACTTCAAAGCCGACGAAATCCTCTTCGACGCTCAGGCTCTCGGCGGCACATCCGTGCTCCCAGACAGCTATGCCAACTCTCTGATATTCTTCCCCGTTGCAGCTCAGATGAACGGTCTTGGAGACTACACCTCCAAAGACCTCCAGAAATACCTCCAGGGCAAACAGGTGAGCGTAGGCATGGGTCTTGACAGCTACACACGCGACATCACCGGTTCGACCACCCCCAAAGACCTCCCCACAATGATGGAGCTGCTCTACATGACCTTCACAAACTTCAGCTATACACCCGAGGAATTCCTCGCCGCCCAGAAGCAATATGAAGGCATCCTGAAAAACCAGGAAACAAACCCGCAGTATGTGTTCAGCCGCGACCTCGCCAAAGCCCTCTACGCCAACCCACGCCGACAGGCAATGAGCGTAGAAGCTGTTAACGGCGCACAACTCGACCAGACCATCGACATCGCACGCAAAATGACTGCCAACGCAGCCGACTACACATTCTTCTTCGTCGGCAACATCGACATGGCAACCTTCAAACCACTTGTGGAACAATACATCGCAACCCTCCCGGCCGACAAAGCAACCGCCGTTAAGGCTCCCGTATTCCTTGAAAGCCTCAACATCAAGCCCGGCGATAAGGAAATCGGCTTCAAGACCCCTATGCAGACCCCGCAGACTTTCGTGGCAATCCTCGACTACGGCAAACTCAACTACACCCCCGAAAACCGTGCGGCAGCCAATGTGGCCGGGCAGATCCTCACCAACCGCCTGCTCAACACCGTCCGTGAAGACATGGGCGCAGTCTACTCAATCTGGGCCAACGGCAACATGCAACGCGTGGCCGACAAATCCAACACCATCATGCAAAGCATGTTCCCGATGAAACCTGAGATGAAGAAAGAGGTTCTCGACTTCATCGCCAAAGAATTCAAGAACATGGAGAGCAACGTGACCGAGGAGGAACTTGCAAAAATTGTTGAATTCTCAATCAAGAACGTTCAGGAAGCCCGGGAGCAGAACGATGCATGGATCAACGCCATGGCAGGTGAAGCCCTCAACGGAGTCGACACCTTCCACGGAGCAGAAGAGATGTATCGTGCAATGAAACCCGCCGACATCCAGAACTTCATGAAAGAACTCAACAAACAGGGCAACTACCGCGTAATCTATCTCGAAGCCGAGGAAGATTCCGCCAAATAAACCCTCCCAACCATACGGAATATAAACGCCATGCCCCATTTTGCGGGGCACGGCGTTTTTTTGTAAATTTGCCTCGACATAGCCATTAAAGCAATACTACAAATATGACTGATAAAAGCGACAAAACCGATGGCAACGGCTGGAAAGTGACCAAGAAACAGGTTTTGATGGTCACCATGATGGTGGTAGTGGCATTCGGTGCATGGCAATACGCAGCCATGAACGCAGGTTTCCGCAGCGAAAAAGCGGCATGGGTACGCATCCCCGCCAATGCAACCGTAGAACAAGCCAAAGACTCCATAATCTCATCACTGGGAGAAGATTTCGGCAGCAAAGTCGCCCGGCTGTGGAACGGCAACATCGCCTCAAGCCACGGGGCATACCTCATCCAGCCACGAGAAAAAGCATGGCGCGTAGCCAAAAACATCGGGCAGGGGCGACAGACCCCCGTGAAAGTCACATTCAACAACGTCCGCACCTTCGACCGGCTCGCAGAACTGCTCTCCTCAAAAATGGATTTCTCAAAAGAAGATTTCCTAACCGATGCAGCCCGCATAGCTGCTGCCGACACCCTCACCGCCGAGCAGATGACAGTGCAATTCCTTCCCGACACCTACGAAGCATACTGGTCAGCCACCACCGATGAACTGATAGCAAAGATACGAAGCAACTACGCACGTTTCTGGACACCTGAGCGCAAAGCCAAAGCAGCATCCATCGGTCTCACCCCTATGCAAGCCAGCATCCTCGCATCAATCGTAGAAGAAGAGACAAACCGACGCGACGAGCGCCCGGCCATAGCGCGCCTGTATCTCAACCGCCTCCACAAAGGGATGCCCCTACAAGCCGACCCCACCGTAAAATTCGCATGGGGCGACCCCACCGTCAGACGAATCACCGGGGATATGCTAAAAATCGAATCACCCTACAACACCTATAAAACCGCCGGTCTCCCACCCGGGGTAATCCGTCTGCCCGAAGCATCGACAATCGACGCAGTGCTAAACGCACCCCCCCATAACAACATCTACATGTGCGCGCGCCCCGACGGTTCCGGACGCCACGACTTCACCGCCGACTACTCCACCCATCTTCGCAACGCCGCCAACTACCGCAAAAAAACATTTTCCCCCAAAAAATAATCCACCCGAAGCCATTCCACATTCCAAATTATTTCCTAACTTTGCATAACAAAAGCGCTTCAAGCCAGCGGGCATAGCGCCAGACATAACGTCTCCGTAGTTCAATGGATAGAATATTGGATTCCGGTTCCAACGATTGGGGTTCGACTCCCCACGGGGATACAATGATAAATCAGCCGTCTGAAATAAGACGGCTGATTTATTTTCATATGAAGTTAACTTATTTGGGCCGGCGGTTGTTTATTATATGAACTTTGGAGAAATAACGAGAACAAGTAAATAAGCAACATAACAATTAAAAACTTTTTAAAATTATGAACACCGCACCGTTACAAGGAATTAAGGTTATCGATTTCACAAACGTACAGTCCGGCCCGTCATGCACCCAGATGCTTGCATGGTTAGGCGCCGAAGTCATAAAAATCGAGCGTCCCGGTTCCGGCGACGCCACACGTAACGAACTCCAATTCGACCCCGATTGCCCGAGCTACTATTTCCTGCAGCTCAACAGCGATAAGAAATCACTCACTCTTGATGCAGCTACCCCCGACGGTAAGGCCATTCTGACCAAGCTGATCGAACAGGCCGACATTTTCGTTGAGAACCTCCACCCCGGAGCTATGGATAAACTAGGCTTCAGCTGGGATGATGTCCACAAACTCAACCCACGATGCATCTACGGCACTATCAAAGGGTTCCCTCCCACATCGAAATACAAAGACCTGAAAGCCTATGAGCCTATAGCCCAGGTAACTGCGGCTGCTGCTTCAACAACCGGATGGTATTCAGGCGAATACAACGTGCCTACCCAAAGCGGCGCCGCACTCGGCGACTCCAACACCGGTATGCACCTGCTCATAGGTCTGCTCGCAGCCTTGATGCAGAGGGAAAGAACCGGAGTGGGATCGTATGTCTACCAGTCGATGCACAACGCATGTCTGAACCTGTGCCGCATCAAGACCCGCGACCAGCTGACTCTCGACAGAATAGGGTATCTCACCCAGTTCATGCAATATCCTAATGAGAAATTCCCCGACTACGTGCCCCGTTCAGGCAACACCGAAGGTTCGGGTGTATTGGGATGGACTTACAAATGTCTCGGATGGGAAACCGACCCCAACGCCTATGCCTACATCATCCTGCAGCGTGGCGCGAAAGATTTTGAAAAAGCGTGTCAGGCTTTCGGCTTCGAGGATTGGCTCACCAACCCCGACTTCAACACCGCCGATGCCCGCGACCGCCACAAAGACGAAATCATCAAACGCATCGAGGCGTGGAGCATGACGCGCACCAAATTCGACGTGGTGAAAGCATTGGCACCTTACGGGGTTCCTTGTGCTCCTGTGCTCAACACAAAGGAGATTATGGACGACGAAAGCCTCTATGATGGAAACACCCTCGTGAAAATCAACCAGGGTGGAAAAGTCGGGGAATTCGTAACCGTCGGATGCCCGTTCACCATATCGAACTACCAGCCTAACTATGGCCCGTGCCCGACACTCGGCGGCAATACCGACGAAGTGCTTAAAGACCTTGGCTACACTACCGACCAAATTGAGTCGTTTGCCAAAAACGGCACCACGGCTCCTATGCCAAACGGCAAGATGTAATGATAAAGCCCTCGTGGCTCCCAACTCTTTTTCTTATGAAAGTGCCTGTGAATCCGCCATGACCGCGCCACCCTGCGGGATGGCAACGGGAGGATTCCAAGAGTGAGTCTGAGCATCTCAGGCAATCTCTAAATCTCAAATATAGTTTTTAGTTGTTAGTTTTTGGTTGTCGGCCGGGGTTCCCCGCGTCCGGAGAACCTCGGCCTGACAACTAAAAACTAATGAATAATCACACCAAACATATATACAATCCTGTTTTCCGCTATTTTTTTATGCAAGACAACACTAAAAACATCAATACAACGGCGGCAACCCCGCAAAAAGCGCAGCCCCATTTCCCGGAGCAGGTCACCGGCATGTATATCCTTGCTAAGGCGCTGAAAAACATCGGCATCGACACTATCTACGGCCTTGTCGGAATCCCTATCACCGAAGCTGCCTACATAGCCCAGGGACAGGGGATGCGTTTCATCAGCTTCCGCCATGAGCAACAGGCCGGAATGGCAGCCGCCACCCACGGCTACCTCACAGGAAAGCCTGGAGTTTTCATGACCGTATCCTCTCTCGGATTCATGAACGGACTGACAGCCACGGCCAACGCCACTGTAAACTGCTATCCGGTAATCCAGATTTCAGGATCATCGGTGCGCGAACCAATCGACCTCGAACAGGGAACATATGAAGGCCTTGACCAGCTCAACGTAGCAAAACCGGTTGTAAAAGCCGCCTATCGCGTAAACCGCGCGGAAGATATTCCAACGGCAGTCACACGCGCCTACCGTGCCGCCATTTCAGGGCGGCCGGGCGGAGTTTATCTCGACATCACCACCCCGGCTCTCGGCCAGATTCTCGACCACGACGTGGCCGACGCCCTCTTTTCCCAGCCTGTTGACCTGCAACCAGCAATGATTCCTTCGGCAGAATCGGTCGACAGGGCATTGCAACTGCTGGCTTCAGCCAAGAAACCGGCGATAGTAATCGGTAAAGGAGCAGCCCAGGCACGTGTGGAAGATCTATTGAAAGAACTCGTAGAGAAAACCGGCATACCGTTCTACCCCATGTCGATGGCCAAAGGCGTTCTGCCCGACAACCATCCCCTGAGCGCCATCTCAGCCCGAAGCACCATCATGGAGGAAGCCGACGTGGTTATGCTGGTCGGCGCACGCCTCAACTGGCTTCTCAGCCGCGGACATGGCAAATGGAACAAAGCAGGTAAATTCATCCAGCTCGAAATCAATCCTGAGGAAATCGATTCCAACCGGCATATCGACGCACCTGTGGTCGGCGACATGAAGAGTTCGCTCGAAGCCATGCTCGCCAAACTCGGCAACTACAAAATGGCTATGGATCCGGCATGGGTAACGGGAATCCAGTCAGAGTCGAAAATCAAGAATGCCAAATTCCTTGAACGGCTCTCCGTTCCCACCGTACCGATGACACACTGGAGCGCCCTGGGCGCAGCAAAGAAAGTGCTTGAGGCAAATCCGGATGTAATCCTCGTCAACGAAGGTGCGAACACACTCGACGACACCCGCGACTCCATCGACATGTTCCTCCCCCGCCACCGCATCGATTGCGCCACCTGGGCAATCATGGGCATGGGCATGGGTTCTGCCATAGGGGCGGCCGTTGCAACAGGCAAGAGCGTAGTGGCCATCGAAGGCGACAGCGCATTCGGGTTCTCAGGAATGGATTTCTCCACAATCTGCCGCTTTAACCTGCCGGTGACCGTGTGCATCTTCAACAATGGCGGCATCTACAACGGCATAGGCGTACCTCTCGACAAAACCGACGACCCCGCGCCCACGACACTCGACATACATGCCCGCTACGACAAACTCGGCGAAGCCTTCGGAGCACAGACCTACTATGTCACTACACCCGACGAGTATGAAAAGGCTCTCACAGAAGCCATCGCATCTAAGAAGCCATGCCTGATTGATGTGCAGCTCGCCGCCGACGCAGGCAAGGAAAGCGGACACATCGGCTATCTGAACCCGGCTCCACTTATTGACATAACCGTATGACCGTTTTGTGACCTCTTCAGGACCTGTGCTCCGCTGCAGGAATGAACTCGCCCGCATGATCCCGGGTCCTGAAGAAACCTTTCCGGAACGTATGAGTCCGCACCGGACGCATACTATAGCCCGAGGGATTGTAATATTACTAAAACATTCAACATTTTTATGGAACACATTCTACTTTATGCGATAGTCCCGATCATCGTAGTTATGCTCGCGGGCTACATCTCCGGAAAGAAAGGTATCTTTAACGGGGACAACGCCAAAGCGTTCAACAAGGTCGTGCTCGACTATGCATTGCCGGCAGCCCTGTTCGTATCAATCGTCGATGCCAGCCGTGAGATGCTCGTGCGCGACATCAAGCTCACAATCATATCCACCGTGGGAATCATGGTGTGCTTCATGATTGTCTACTACATCTATGCCTATTGCTTCAAGAAAAACACCAAGGCCGACGGCGCCATAATGGCTCTCGTCTGCGGCTCACCGACAATCGGCTTCCTGGGTTTTGCAGTGCTCGAACCTATATTCGGCACAACCCCATCGGTAGCCCTTGTGGTTGCAATCGTAGGCATCGTCGTAAACGCCATAGGCATTCCTGTGGGTCTGTCGCTGCTGAATTCAGCCAACGAAAAGCTCAAACCGCTCCCCGCAGGGCAGAAGAAACCGAGCGCCTGGAAACCTGTGATCCACGCTTTGGAACAACCTGTCGCATGGGCGCCTATACTTGCCGTAGTCTGGGTTATCGCCGGAATACCCTGGCCCGATTGGGCAAGCCCTTCTTTCGACCTTATCAAGGGTGCGAATGCCTCTATGGCTGTATTCGCCGCCGGTGTCACCCTGTCGGCTGTGAAAGTCAACATCAACTGGCAGGCAGTGCTCGGATGTATCCTCAAACTGATTATGATGCCGCTGTTGGTGCTCGTGCTCGGCCTCATCTTCAAGATGGATCCCATGAACCTCAAGATGCTCGTTGTGGCCTGTGCCCTTCCTCCAGCCTTCTCCGGCATCATCATCGCCAGCGAATACGACACTTATGTTGCCACCAGCACATCGTCACTGGCCCTGAATGTCATCCTTTTTATCGGGTTCTGCCCACTATGGATATGGATTACCGACATTGCATTGAGGATGTTCGCATAAATCCCATCTCTTCTTAAAACATATCAGGCGGAGCAAAGACGGCACACTACCGGCTCTGCTCCGCTTCTTCTTTCAGCGTGTCAACAAGATCACCTAAAACGGCATCATAATAATTAACCTACAATGACAAAACAGATAACCGACGGCTGCACGGCAGCCACACATATAGCCTACGCACTGAGCGATGTTGCCACAATCTATCCCATAACACCTATCGCCTCAATGGGTGAGACAGCACAGAAATGGGGTATGCAGGGACGGAAAAACTACATGGGGGTGCCTATGCGGGTGGCCGAGATGGAAAGTGAACTCGGAGCCGCCGGAGCCACCCATGGCGCATTGGCGACTGGGTCGCTTGCCACAACTTTCACCAACTCCCAAGGGCTTATGCTTATGATTTCAAACATGTATAAAATGGCCGGAAACCTCGTGCCGGCCGTTTTCCATGTCGGCGCTCGTTCACTGGCAACCCACGCTTTGAGCATCTTTGGCGACCACAGCGACGTGATGGCCACACGCGCATCGGGTTTCGCATATCTATCATCGGCTTCAGTGCAAGAAACTATGGATCTGGCCCTGGTGGCACACCTCGCGGCTATTGAAGGCGGTCTACCGGTTTGCCATTTCTTCGACGGATGGCGAACATCCAACCAAATGGACACCATCGATTTCATCGATTATGAAACCATCTTCAAACTAATCAACTGGCAGAAAATCCACGAATTCCGCGCAAAAGCCCTCAATCCCGAACACCCCACCCTGCGCGGTTCGGCACAGAATCCCGACGTCTATTTCCAAAATGCCGAAGCTGTCAACAGCCGCTATGCGGCATTCCCCGCCATAGTGCAGAAGATGATGGATAAAGTTGCTGTGGCAACCGGACGTAGATACCATCTGTTCGATTATTTCGGAGTGCCCGATCCCCACACGGTAATCGTATCGATGGGTTCAAGCTGCGAGGTAGTTGAAACCACAATTAACGAACTTAACGCCAATGGATATAAAGCCGGACTGGTGAAAGTTCGTCTCTACCGCCCTTGGTCGGGCGCAGACCTGCTCAAGGCAATACCTTCATCTGCGGAAGTGGTCGTAACCCTCGACCGCACCAAAGAGGCAGGGGCTGAAGGTGAGCCGTTGTTTAAAGATGTAGCCACTGCCGCTATGACAGGTAGCCGCAAATTCACCATGATGGGTGGCCGCTACGGGCTGTCGAGCAAAGAATTCAGCCCCGCAATGGTAAAAGCTATCTATGACGAGGCTCTCCGTCCGTCCCGTCGACGCTTCTTCACCGTAGGAATCACCGACGATGTGACCAATCTTTCGCTGCCGGTGGATAACCGATTCCACCTGCCATCCGACGGATTCACGCAAGCTATTTTCTACGGCATGGGGTCTGACGGCACTGTAGGAGCCACCAAACAGTCCGCCCGTATCATCGGAAACTCTGAAAACCTCTATGCACAAGCCTATTTCCGCTACTCTGCCAAGAAGTCGGGAGGCTACACCGTCAGCGAACTCCGTTTCTCATCAAAACCGATAAAAGCCGACTACGATATTGAGGATGCCGACTATGTGGGATGCAACAAAGCCTCCTATGTCGACCGGTTCAGATTGCTGAAGAGCCTGAAAACCGGAGGTATGTTCGTTCTCAACTGCCCATGGACTGATGCAGAACTGGCTACACGCCTACCCGCCGCTCTGCGCCGGGAAATTGCCGACAAAAAAGCCAGGTTCTACACAATCGATGCCCAGGCGATAGCCGAAAGCGTCGGTCTCGGCGTGCGGGTAAACATGATTATGGAAACGGTGTTTTTCCATCTGTCGGGTGTAATCCCTTTCGACACCGCCATTCAGAAGCTCAAAGAAGAAATAACCGCAGCCTACATGCATGAGGGTGCCGAAGTGGTCAACCAAAACCTCCGGGCAGTGGATATGGCCGTAGCAGCCATCCATATGGTCGGAATCCCGCCGCAGTGGTCAACGGCCGCAGAAGAGAAAGAGGAGAAAACGGTCAATGCCGTCAACGGGCAGCGAGACCTCCCGTCCACAACCGATTTCTTCAACTACATCTCACGCCCATGCCTGCGCCTGGAAGGAGATTCTCTACCGGTGTCGGCCTTTACCCCCGACGGGCGGATGCCCATGGGCACAACCGCGTTTGAGAAACGCCGAATAGCAATCAATGTGCCCCGGTGGAATCCCGACAAATGTGTGGAGTGCACCGAATGCTCACTGGTGTGCGCCCATGCGGCCATAAGGCCGTATCTGCTCAACAGCGACGAGATGGCCAAAGCCCCGGCAGGACTGCTGACCAGACAGGGCGAAGGCGCGGAACCGCTCAAAACAATGCGCTACCGCATCCAGGTCTATCCCGAAGACTGCACAGGATGCAGCTCCTGCGCGACCATATGCCCCGGCCATGCCCTGACAATGATGCCTATCGAAGGTGAACTGCCCTACCAAGTGCCACTTCTCAATTTCGTTGAAAAGAACGTTTCAATCAAAAACGACCTCATACCCCGTTTCACTGTCAACGGTTCGCAGCTCAATCAGCCTTTGCTGCAGTTCTCCGGCGCATGTGCCGGATGCGGTGAGACACCATATGTGAAACTCCTCACACAGCTCTTCGGTGAACGCATGATTGTGGCCAACGCCACCGGGTGCTCTTCTGTGTGGGGTGCGAACTATCCAAGCAATGCCTATTGCACACGGAACAGCGACGGCAGGGGGCCGGCATGGGGCAATTCGCTGTTTGAGGATAATGCCGAATACGGCTACGGAATGGCCGTCAGCTGCCGCCAACGGCGCGGCGAGCTCGCACAGGCCATGAACACCGCAATCAGTTCAGGCTCAGTCTCACAAGATTTACAAGAAGCCATGGAACTATGGTTGTCAGCCTGTGAAATTCCGGAAGCGTCTGAAGTCGCCGGGCAAAAAATAATTGAACTCATAAATGAGGTTCCCCAGTCCCTGCACACAGCTGAGATGACCGCCATACTCCACAATGCCGACATGCTTGGCAAAAAATCGATATGGGCTATCGGCGGCGACGGCTGGGCATACGATATCGGTTTTGCCGGTCTCGACCACGTGCTCGCATCGGGCGAAGACATAAACCTGCTGGTGCTCGACACCGAATGCTATTCCAACACCGGCGGACAGACCTCAAAGGCCACCCCGCTCGGCGCTGTAACAAAATACTCTCCCGACGGCAAACGCACCTTCAAAAAAGACCTCGGCCGCATGATGATGACCTATGGCACTGTTTATGTGGCGTCTGTAGCCCTCGGCGCGAACTACCAGCAGACAATCGACGCCCTGCGAGAAGCAGAAGCCTATCCTGGCCCCTCGATAGTCATAGCCTACTGCCCCTGCATCAACCACGGAATCCGTGCTGGCATGGGCGATTCCATCGTTGAGGAACGCAAAGCCGTAGAGGCCGGATATTGGCCGATTTACCGCTACAACCCACTGTTGGCCGCCAGGCACCTCTCCCCTTATATCGCTGACAGCGTTGCCGCAGAAAACGCCCGACCCGTCGACGGACTTCCGGCCACAGGCTCTCCAACCCCGGCCGAAAATGCCGACTACAAATCCGCAGGTGAAGGCCCTTGGATAAAAGTCAACACTGAAGCGACCCCTCTCACAGTCGATTATCCCGGCTCACCTGACATTGCAGCCAAGCCTGAGACAGAGACCGTTACCGACAATTCTGTTTCACTGTTCCCTCCAGAACGTCTGTTCGATTTCCTCGACGGGGAAGACCGCTATGCCGACATACGCTTGGTAGCCCCACAGGCCGCCGATCGCTTGCGCTCCATACTCTCAGCCCGCACAAATCTGCTCCATCGTATTCTAATGGGGCTGACCCGGGTAATCTGACATTTGGTTTCACAAAAATTATAACGCCACTCATGTTAAATTTGTCAGAATTCATTACCTTTGTAGAGGAGTAAGTCGGCAAAATCATTTTAGACAATCTCTAATATTAATCTAAAATAATTTTGACGGCTTACCTCTGCAACTCTGACTGATTTAATTTACTTACCTTATAATCCTAAAAAATGAGCAAACCATATGTTGTCGGCATCGACATAGGCGGCACAAACACTGTCTTCGGCATCGTAGATGCCCGTGGAGTCGTGCTGGCAAGTTCAGCAATCAAAACACGCAAACACGCCACTGTCGAAGCTTATATCGACGAGCTCCACACAGAGCTGACAAAACTTCTCGAAGTCAACGACGCCATTGGCAAAGTACACGGCATAGGCATAGGCGCACCAAACGCCAACTACTATACAGGCACCATCGAGCAGGGAGTCAACCTGCCATGGCCAACCCCCATACCTTTGGCTCGACTTGTAAGTGAAAAATTCGGAATACCCGTGGCAATCACCAACGACGCCAATGCAGCCGCGATAGGAGAGATGACATACGGTGCAGCCCGCGGCATCAAAGACTTCATAATGATTACCCTCGGCACCGGTGTAGGTTCCGGAATCGTAATCAACGGACAGATGGTCTACGGCCACGACGGTTTCGCCGGCGAACTCGGCCATGTAATCGTCAAGCGCACAAACGGCCGCCTATGCGGTTGCGGACGTTGCGGCTGCCTCGAAACCTACTGTTCAGCCACAGGTGTTGCCCGCTCTGCCCGCGAATTCCTCGAAGCACGCCCCAACGAAGAATCACTGCTGCGCAACATCCCCACAGATGAAATCACATCGAAAGATGTCTACGACGCTGCCGTTGCAGGTGATAAAATCGCACAGGATATCTTCGAGTTCACAGGCGACATTCTAGGTGCGGCCCTGGCCGATTTCGTTGCCTTCTCCGCCCCCCAGGCATTCATCCTCTTCGGCGGTCTCGCCAAAAGCGGCGACCTGCTCATGCGCCCACTGCGCAACTCGCTTGAGAAAAACCTCATGCCCATCTGGAAGGGGAAGGTCAAAGTGCTCATATCCGAACTGAAAGAGGCCGATGCCGCAGTGCTCGGCGCCAGCGCCCTCGGCTGGGAAGCCAAATTCATGGCTCCGACACCCGGTATGCCTGCTTCGGTTCCCGCTCCCGAAGCACCCCTTGCCTGATATCCCACTACATTAAATACAAGGCGTTGTGTCGAAATTCGACCAACGCCTTTTTGGCATCCGGATGGAGAGGGTGCTGTCAGAATGGTTCAGATGGTAGGAGCCTGAGGGTGAGGGTGAAGGGAGTTGACTAAGGTCAATGACCGAACCCGAAGCCCTCGGGCGACGACCCAGATGAGCCATTATGACACACCCTCTTCTTATATATTTCTACCAAAGGTACTCTTCCATGCAAAAAAGAGACCAACCTACTCCTTCATCAGCCACTTCAGCGGGAACACCTTCGCCACCGCCTTGCGCCGGTCATAAAACGCTTTGACTTCGGCCTCAGGTGTGCCATGGACGGGAGCAATCGTTGTGAGACACTCCAACACGGCGCGGCGGTCGGACAACAGGGCGGCATTCCCGGCCAGGTTCTTTTCGAGCTTTGCCATATGCCTCAGCAGCTTTTTTGTAGCTCCGCCTTCCCGTATCTGAGCTAGGAACCGGCTCAGTCCCTCGTTGCCCTCATGCATCCATATGGCGAATGCCTTTGCCCCGAACAGCTTCATATGCACCCCCTTTTTGGCATATTTTCCGTCTTTCGTTGCCTGGAACTCATCTTGGATCAGCTGGTAAAGCTGCCCGACTTGTGCGTTATTGATATAACCTTTTCGCGACCAATACCCAAGCGCACCGCTAATTTCGCTCAAGCTGTATTCACGGGTTATCTTATCCCAGCCCGAAGTGCCGTGTGAAAGCATATTGCCGCGCACGAACTCATTGACCATATCTCGCTGCATCCGCGCCATACGCCTTTCGGAATATGCAATTTCTTGAGGCGACGGAATTTCGCGTAAATCAGTGTCTACTATGCGCTCGTCAATCAAATCAATTGCATCCCGGTAGGCCGAATCAGTTCTTTCCGAACCGTTACGCTGATGCTGCATCGCCCGCATCAGGGCCACCCAAATCTCAATGCGTCCGTTATATCCGTTTACAAACCCTTTTATTCCCATAAAGCCAAGACGTCCATACTCAGGATTAGGCACCCAATGGTATCGGCTCCAACAACTGTCCATCGTCTCAACAGCTTTGTATCCATCTCCCAATGCACTCTTAAATGTTGCAAAAGCTATTGGATAACGTGGAATATCCATAAAAACATCAGCAGCCTCGGCAACCGCAGTTTCCACATGCTTTAACTCATTATCAACCGGAAGCGTCTGACATTCCTTCAAAAAGCCTATATTTTTGTCAGCATCTTTCACTATATATTCAAACCCGAAAGGAATCGGCTCCCCTTCAAAGAACTCCGGCCTTAACGACAGAAGCAACGTCATACGAACATCAACCGGTTCACCCCTTTTTGTGGCAGGATACCACCGGGTCTCCTTCATTACCCTTATAAGCTCCTTTTCAAGTGCCGGATGTTTTATGTCATAGCATCTAACTTCAGAAACAGTGCCTTTTTTCGTAATTATGACATCTACAACTGCCCCAGTTCCGCATTTCCCACTTTTCCATGCCTCTTTGGGATATTTGAAATTCTTCGCCAAGTACTTAGGCATCCCGTCAAGCAGTCCTCCTACAAATGCCGGCAGCGTTTCCGGATCCTTGCAAAGCCTCGCAGCATAGGTCGAAACAGACACCGCACCCAACAGCATTGTCGTCAAAGCTATAAATATTCGTGATAACATTTTCAATCCCTCTGAATATGACACAACATGATTCCGGTATGGGGCATAATTCCCTACCTCATCAAAAATCTTGTATTTACCTGACCGGAACCGTATCGGTTGTTTCACACCATAATATGCACGATACTTATTCAGGCCGCCCCCATATCTTTCTCCGCAGATTTTATGGCGTTGGTTAGGATGGCAACACCATTCGCAAGTAACTGTCTGACAAGGCGCAAATGCCCCTCGAACGGTAAGTTTCCGCCAAAATAGATAGAACAGGTCTTCCGACACGCATTCTTCCCGCTCTGTCCATCGGTCGGCGGTTTTGCGGTGCGCCACCTGCACCAATTGCGTGCAATAGCCAGGAATAGCCCCTTTGCAGGTCTTATAATCAAGGAATCCTGAGTCTTTTGAGTCGTCAAAACGTATGCCGGTAAATGCCAACGCCACTTCGGGCTTGGCCAATGCATCCGCAAGGGTCTGCAAATGGTTCTCATAAAAAAAGTCATCTGCCGGAAGATATGCGATTAAATCATAGGACGCGGCATCAAGGCCACGGTTCAAAGCATATCCTAACCCATAGTTTTCCGGATTCTCGATATATTTTATCCTGGAATCCGTAAGATAATCCGCAATGAACTCATTAAGCGCATCAGTGCTCCCATCGTTGATTATGATGAGTTCCCAATGCGCGTACGTCTGTGAAAACAGGCTTGAAACCGCCCGCCTGACAAACCCACACTGATTGAACACCGGCATCAAGACCGTGAAAGGCCGGGGAGCTGCCGTCTCCGCGTTTTCCGATGAAATAATATTTTTATGCGAAACACATTGCATTACAATATGGCTATTATATTTTGCACAATATACAACTATTTTTATTAGCTCAAAAGTGCACATGCCATATTTAACCAATCTTAACCCCGTTGAATCATACCGGAATTTTTTCGGCGCGACACCATATCATATCGTCTTGCCTGTGAGCTAAAAAATCGTTAAATTTGTAACCTCAAACCAATCATAAACCATAACCAAAAAAATGACACCGAAAACAAAGCGATTTTTTGCGGCCGCGATCGCACTTGCGGGCGTGGCTACCACATCGGCGGCAACAACGGCCGGGAGCGGCGACAGTCCCAAACCGAAAGCCTACCTTGTATCTGACGCCCACCTCGACACACAATGGAACTGGGACATCCAGACAACAATAGGCGAATATGTGTGGAACACAATAAACCAAAACCTGTTCCTGCTGAAAAAATATCCGGAATATGTTTTCAACTTCGAGGGCGGAGTGAAATACTCATGGATGAAGGAATATTATCCCCTGCAATATGAGGAGATGAAGAAATTCATCAAAGATGGCAGGTGGCACATATGCGGTGCATCGTGGGACGCCACCGACGCCATTGTGCCATCGGTAGAATCGGCCATACGCAACATCATGCTCGGCCAGCAGTTCTACCGCTCGGAGTTCGGCGTTGAAAGCACCGACATTTTCCTCCCCGACTGTTTCGGTTTCGGATGGACACTCCCTACAATTGCCAAGCATTGCGGCCTAATCGGCTTCTCCTCGCAGAAACTCGGCTGGCGCCATCTCCCGTTCCATGGCGACAAAAAATATCCCTACACCGTGGGGCTGTGGAAAGGTGTCGACGGGTCACAGATAATGATGGCACATGGTTTTAACTACGGCCAGCGCTGGGAAATCGAAGACCTCACGGCCAACAGCTCCATCAGCGGGCGCATAAAGGAAAGCCCTCTCAACGTGGCATTCCACTACTACGGCACAGGCGACATAGGCGGTTCACCGACAATGAACTCCGTCGATGCAGTGTGCCGCGCCACCCACACCGACGGCCCTATTGAAATAATCAGCGCCGAAAGCGACCGGCTGTTTAAAGACTACCTCCCATATGAAAAACATCCGGAACTCCCGGTTCACGACGGCGAACTGCTGATGGATGTGCATGGCACCGGATGCTACACCTCCCAGGCGGCCATGAAACTCTATAACCGCCAGAATGAACTCCTCGGCGATGCCGCTGAACGAGCCGCCGTTGCCGCCAGCATGATCGGTGCTGCCGAATACCCCTCTTCGAGCCTCACCGAATCCTGGCGCAGGTTTATCTTCCACCAGTTCCACGACGACCTGACCGGCACAAGCATTCCACGCGCCTATGAATTCTCTTGGAACGACGAACTGCTGTCGCTCAAACAGTTCGCCGGCATCATAACGTCATCTGTAAGCGCAGTGGCCGACAGGCTCGACACCCGCGCCAAAGGCACACCCGTAGTGCTTTTCAATGCCCTTGGCCATGAAGCCACCGATCTGGTGGAGATGGACATCGACGCCCCCCGCGCTCCACGCTCCGTGGATGTATATAACGCCCAAGGCCGGAAAGTCGCCTCACAGCTGATTTCCCACTCCGACGGCAAAGCCCGCATCCTGGTAGAAGCCACCGTTCCGGCCAACGGCTACACAGTCTATGACGTGCGCCTTTCAGGCACAGCCAGAAACAGCTCTGTCAACCAAAGTGCCAACACAATCGAAAACTCAGTTTACCGGCTCACCCTCGATTCCAACGGCGACATAACATCGCTCCTCGACAAGGCCAACAACAAGGAACTCGTCAAACCTGGGAAAGCCATACGACTGGCCATCTTCACCGATAACAAATCCTACGACTGGCCCGCATGGGAAATCCTCAAACCCACAATCGACGCAACACCGGTTTCAATCAACGGCGACGTGAACATGACCCTGGTTGAAGACGGGCCACTGCGCCGGACACTCTGCGTCGACAAACGTCATGGCGATTCCAGATTCCGCCAATACATCCGGCTGAACGAAGGTGCGCTTGCAGACCGCATCGATTTCTTCAATGAAGTTGACTGGAAAACCCAGAATGCACTCGTCAAAGCCGAATTCCCCCTTGACCTCGACAATGAAAAAGCCACCTACGATCTCGGAATAGGCTGCGTGGAACGTGGCAACAACACCCCCACAGCTTATGAAGTATATGCCCAGCGCTGGGCCGACCTCACCGACAAGAACGGCCGCTACGGAGCTACGATAATGAACGACTGCAAATATGGCTGGGACAAACCCGACAACAACACTCTGCGTCTCACCCTGCTCCACACACCTGCCACTTCACGCGGCTACACATACCAGGATCGACAAGACCTGGGCTACCATACCTTCACCTACAGCTTGTGCGGCCACAACGGCAGGTTGCAGAAAGCAGAAGCCAACGCAAAAGCCGACCTGCTCAACCAACGCATCAAAGCCTTTGCCACCACGAAACACAACGGGACTTTAGGCAAGAGCTTCTCACCCCTTTCGACAGATAACTCCAACGTTGCTGTCAAAGCCCTGAAATTGGCTGAAAACTCCAACGAGTATGTTGTGCGCGTATATGAAACCTCCGGCAAAGAGCCCCAAAACGCATCTTTGACATTCGCAAAAAACATAACCGCCGCTTATGAAGCCGACGGCACTGAGAAAACTATCGGCGAAACACCGTTCTCGGGAAGTACCTTGAAGTTCACAATCAAGCCCAACAGCATCAAGACATTCAAAGTGCGGCTCGCCGACACCCCAGCCGAGAAAGGCAACCACCGCATCCTTCCACTCGATTTCAACAAAAAATGCTTCAGCTGGAATGAAATGCGCTCCGATGCAGATTTTGCGTCAGGTTATTCCTATGCCGCCGAACTCATACCTTCGGAACTGACCGTTGGCCGTGTGCCTTTCAAACTCGAAAACAGCGCCCTGCTCAACGGCATGTCCTGCCACGGAGACACATTGACACTCCCTGCCGGACACGGCTGCAACAAACTACACATCCTCGCGGCAGCCGCCACCGACGACAGGAGCCTGAGCTGCGACTTTAAAATCGGGAAATCATCGCAGACTATCACTATCCCCTCCTACACCGGATTCATCGGCCAATGGGGACATGACGGCCACACCAAGGGTTACCTGACCGATGCCGAAGTGGCCTATACAGGAACACACCGCCACTCTTCGTCGGGCGACCACCCCTATGAATTCACCTACATGTTCAAGTTCGACCTCGACATACCCGCAGGCGCAACCCGGGTAATCCTCCCCGACAACGGCAATGCGGTGATTTTCGCCGCTACGCTCGCCAACGAGGCCAACACACCCGTAAGTCCGCTTGCGCCATTGTTCCGCACCTCCATCAAAGAAACCGGTGCTAACGGAAACGCCAGGTTCGAGGAGGAGAAAGAAAACATCCTGCGCCCCGAACATATCGTGGCCTGGTCGGGATTCGTCAACGACAGCGAACATCCCACGATGCTGGTCGACAACGACCTGACAACCAAATGGTGCGACGTGACAGGGATTCCCGCCTATGTCGATTTCGACCTCGGCGCCGAAACAGAGATTGGCTCATGGAAAATGGTCAATGCCGCCATCGAACACCGCTCCTACATCACATCATCCTGTCTGGTTCAGGTGCGCAACACCCCACAGGAGGAATGGCGCACCATCGACTACTACACCGGCAACAGCCGCAACATAGTAGCCAAGACCCTGCATCAGCCTGAAAAAGCGCGCTACATCCGCCTAAATGTAATCCATCCCGTCCAGGCACCCGACGGCCATGTAGCCCGCGTATACGAATTCGCCCTCTACCGCCCCTGAGCCTGATCACCCGCGTAGTAACCAACATTGATATAATTATCGGGGCTGGACCAATTTCGATTGTGGTTCAGCCCCGATTATATCTGCGACTAATTAATAGCGGCGCAATTATTTCCGGCTTACATATATCCACCGTGCCAATCCGAAAATATATCTGCGGAATCCGATGCGATAAGCCAAAACCCTATCAAACCACAACATATGTGGCGAAATGATTTTGATAAGCCAACCAACATAGAGCATAGCAAAAAGAGTGCCGGGGCCGATTATATTCCACTCCCAGCTGCAGAAAAACACGAAACTGCTGATAATCGCCAACAATAC